>Ga0196960_10000277_pt1 | contig 20160 bp, 16 predicted proteins | sample S3v_5metaG_FD_183187 | JGI IMG/M metagenome (GOLD analysis project Ga0196960, IMG submission 183187) | Soil microbial communities from Anza Borrego desert, Southern California, United States - S3+v_5 | ecosystem: Environmental > Terrestrial > Soil > Desert | place: USA: California | collected...
GAGCGGCACCTGCGCGAGCGTCGCGCCGGTCGCGGGGTTGGTGACGTCGAGCGCGCCGGTGGCGGCCGCGGCGGGCGTCCAGCGCCCGCCGACGTAGTTCTCGAGCAGCTGCGTGGTGGTGGTCGTCATGAGGTGGAGGGGCCGAGGCGGCCGTCGAGCGTCGCGCCCTCGGCGCGCGTCCAGGCCAGCGCAGGGTCGTCGGTGAACGCCCACTCGCGGCTCGGGCCGGCCATCACGTTGAGGTAGTAGACGGCGACGCCGGGAGGGGCCGCGACTGTGTGGTAGCCGCGCGGCACGAGCACGACGTCGCGGTCGGCGAACGCGACGGTCTCGTCGAGCGAGCGGTCGTCGGTGTAGACGCGCTGCAGCCCGAAGCCGGTCGCCGGCATCACCCGGTGGTAGTACGTCTCCTCCAGGTACGACTCGGCGGGGAGCGCGTCCACGTCGTGCTTGTGCGGCGGGTAGCTCGACCAGTGGCCGGAGGGCGTGACGACCTCGGTCACGAGGAGCCGCTCGGCGTCCTCGTTGGCCATCATCACGTTGCCGACGATCCGCTCGTGGACGTCGTAGCCGCGGCGCGAGACCTCCGCGGAGCGGAGCGCGCGGGCGGCCGTCCCCTTCGACGCCGGCGCGTGGCAGAGGCCGATCTCGGCCGGGCCGGAGGACGCGGCCTCGACGAGGTAGGTGGAGCCGGGCGGGAAGTACGCGCCCTCGGGCGGGCCGGAGAACGGGTCCTTGCGTCCGCCCAGGTCGGTCCAGTCGCCGTGCTCAGAGCGGACGTGGACGGTGCCGGAGATGACGACGACGCAGGTCTCGCGCGCGCCGGTCTCGTACGTGACGGTCGCGCCGGGCGCGAGATCGACGGCCTCGAAGCCGACGTAGGTCCAGCCCGCCGACTCCGGCGTCACCACGATGGTGCCGTCGGTGGCGGGGCGCTTCAGGATCGTGCTCATGCCTGGCGGAGGTACGCGCGCTGGGCGCGGCGGTCGTGCTCGTACCGCTCGCGCGCCGCGACGACCTCCGGGCGCTCCGAGACGGCGGCGACGGGGACGTCCCACCAGCTCTCGTAGCCGCCGACGCCGGCGAAGCGGTCGACCTCGACGTGGATCGCGACCGGGCCGGCAGCCGAGCGGGAGGCCTCCAGCGCGGCGCGTAGCCCGTCGATGTCGTCCACGCGCGTGACCGGGACGCCGAGGCTCTCGACGTTGGCGGCGAGGTCGACGGGGAGCGGCTCGGCCGGCGTCGCGAGCGCGGCGCCGTCGGCGGCGTCGAGGAGCGACGCGTGGCCGTCGGCGGTGAAGCGGTGGTGGGTGCCGAACCCGGCGCCCCCGACCGACCGCGAGAGCGAGCCGATCGAGGCGTAGCCGTGGTTCTGCACGAGCACGAGCAGGATGCGCGTGCCGAGCGCCACCGCGGTGGAGAGCTCGCCCGGCGACATGAGGTACGAGCCGTCCCCGACGAGCACGTAGACGTCGCGCTCCGGGGCGGCGAGCTTGACGCCGATGCCGCCGGGGATCTCGTAGCCCATCGTCGAGTAGCCGTACTCCACGTGGTAGCTCTTGGCCTTCGGGTCGCGGGCGACCCACAGCTTGTGCAGGTCGCCGGGGAGCGAACCCGCGGCCTGGACGACGATGCCGGTCTCGCCCGCGGCGTCGTTGACGGCGGCGACCAGCGCGGCCTGCGTGAGCGGCGCGCCCGGCTCGGCGGCGACGACGCGCGCGACCTCGGCGGCCCACTCGTCGCGCTCGCGCGCGGCGCGGGCGGACCACGCGGGATCCACGTGGAAGTCCGAGCCGAGCGCCGCGTCGAGCTGCTCGAGCGTCACGCGCGCGTCGCCGACGAGCTGGAGCCCGGCGTGCTTGGCCGCGTCGAAGGAGGAGACGTTGACGTTGACGAACCGCACGCCCGGATCCTGGAAGGCGGACTTCGACGCGGTCGTGAAGTCGCTCCAGCGTGTGCCGACGCCGATGACGAGATCGGCCTCGCGGGCGAGCCGGTTGGCCGCGGCGGTGCCGGTCGCGCCGATCGCGCCGAGGGCGCCGGGGTCGGAGGAGCGGAGGGAGCCGCGGCCCGCGTGCGTCTCGCCGACCGGGATGCCGGTGCGGGCGGCCAGCGCGCGCAGCGCCTCGTGCGCGCCCGAGTAGACGACGCCCCCGCCCGCGACGAAGAGCGGACGCGAAGCGGAGCGGATCAGCGACACCGCGCGCGCGAGCCCCTCGGCGGCCGGCGGCTGGCGCTGGATCAGCCAGGTGCGCTCCGCCAGGAACGCCTCGTCGACCTCGACGATCTCCGCCTGCACGTCCTGCGGCAGCGCGAGCGTCACGGCTCCGGTCTCGGCCGGGTCGGTCAGCACGCGCATCGCCTCCAGCGCGGCGGGAACCAGCTGCTCGGGCCGGACGATCCGGTCGAAGTAGCGCGAGACCGGCCGCAGCGCGTCGTTCACCGACACCGTCCCGTCGTGCGGTGCCTCCAGTTGCTGCAGCACCGGGTGCGGCGCGCGGGTGGCGAACGTGTCGCCGGGCAGCAGGAGGATCGGGAGGCGGTTGATCGTCGCGAGCGCCGCGGCGGTGACGAGGTTCGTCGCGCCCGGCCCGATGGAGGTCGTCACCGCGAACGTGCGCAGCCGGTCGTGCTGGCGCGCGAAGGCCGTCGCGATGTGGGCCATCGACTGCTCGTTGCGGCCGTGCAGGTACGGCAGCTCGTCGCGCGAGGCGAGCAGCGCCTCGCCGAGCCCCGCCACGTTGCCGTGGCCGAAGATGCCGATGCAGCCCGCGAAGAAGGGGGTGCGGACGCCGTCGCGCTCGACGTGCTGCGCGGCGAGGAAGCGGACGAGCGCCTGGGCGACCGTGAGGCGGATCTTCGTCACGCCGCAACCTCCAGGCCCAGCTCGGCCGGCGTCGGCATCGCGTCCGCGCACGCCAGCCGGCCCGCGACGAACGAGCCCGCGGCGTTCGCCAGCTCCACGCACTTCTCGGGCGGCCAGCCGGCCAGGAGGCCGTGGCACAGCGCGCCGCCGAACGCGTCGCCCGCGCCGAGCCCGTTGACCACGTCGACCGGCACCGGGGCCACGTCGCGCCGCCCTTCGGCGGTGGCGACGAGCACGCCGGCCGGACCGCGCTTGACGATCGCGACCTGCACGCCCAACCGCAGCAGCTCCGTCGCCGCCTCGTCCGGATCGTCGGTCCCGACCGCGACCGCGACCTCTTCGCGGTTGCCCACCGCGACGGTCGCGTACGCCAGGGCCGCGCGCGCCTGCTCGCCCGCCTCACGCACGTCGGCCCAGAACATCGGCCGGTGATCGAGGTCGTGGACCGTGAGCGCGTCGGGCCGCGCCTCGCGCCGCGCGCGCAGCGCGGTCAGCGTCGCGGTGCGGCTGGGCTCGGCGGAGAGGCCGGTGCCCGTCGTCCACAGGATCCGCGCGGAGACCACGTCGTCCAGCGGCAGCTCGTCGGCGCGCAGCTGGAGATCCGGCGCGCTCGGCTGCCGGTAGAAGAGGAGCGGGAAGTGGTCGGGCGGGTGCAGCTCGCAGAACGCCAGCGGCGTGCGGAGCGAGGGGTCCGTCCCGACGAAGCGCGTGTCGACGCCGAACTCCTCCGCCAGCGCCCGCTTCAGGTACACGCCGAACGCATCGTCGCCGACCTTCGTCAGCACCGCGCTCCGGTTCCCCAGCCGCGCCGCCGCGACCGCCACGTTCGTCGGCGAGCCGCCGAGCGACTTGGCGAACGTCCGCACGTCCTCCAGGCCGACGCCGGACTGCTCGGGGTACAGGTCGACCCCGATCCGGCCCATCGTCAGCAGGTCGAGCGGCACCCCGGTCACCGGACGGCCAGCTCCGTCTCGATCTCCGCCACGGCCACCGGCCGGCGCTCGCGCTGCGACCGCAGCGCGGCCAGGCCGATCACCAGCGGCGCCCGCGCATCGGCGACGCCGGGCGTCCCGGGTGCGCCCGCGCGGCACGCGTCGACGAACGCGAACCACTGCGCCAGGTAGGCCGGCACGTAGCGGTCGAGGAAGAAGTTCGGCACCTGCGCCCCCGCGACGCCCACGGCGGTCCGCGTGAAGGTGGTGTGGACGAGCGGGTTCTCCGACGCCGCCATCCCGTGCGACCCGTGGACCTCGACGCGCTGGTCGTAGCCGTACGTCGCGCGGCGGCTGTTGTCGATCGTCGTCAGCGTCCCGTCCGCGTGCTCGAGCGTCACGACGGCGGTGTCGACATCGCCCGCCTCCGCGAACTCGGGCCGGATTCGCAGCGCGCCGTGCGCGCTCACCGACACGACCTCGCTGCCGACCACGAACCGGGCCATGTCGAAGTCGTGGATCGTCATGTCCAGGAAGAGCCCGCCGGAGCGGCGGACGTAGTCGAGCGGCGGCGGCTCGGGGTCGCGGCTGGAGATCCGCACGAGCTGCGGCTCACCGACCGTCCCGTCCAGCACCGCGGCGCGCACGGCCGCGTGCGACGGGTCGAAGCGGCGGTTGAAGCCGATCTGGAACGTGAGGCCCGCGGTGGTCGCCGCGTCGAGCGCGCGGTCCACCGCGGCGAGGTCGAGCGACACCGGCTTCTCGCAGAAGATCGCCTTCCGCGCGGCCGCGGCGGCGAGGATCAGCGGGACGTGCGTGTCGGTCGACGTGCAGATCGCGACCGCGTCGACCTCGTCGGACGCGAGCAGCGCCTCGACGGAGGGAGCCAGCGTCAGGCCCAGCTCGTCCGCCACGGCCAGCGCGGTCGGCTCGTGCGCGTCGTACGCGAGCGCGACGCGCGCGCCCGGGACACGGCGCTGCAGCAGCTCGGCGTGCAGGCGCCCGATCCGGCCAAGGCCGATCACGCCGATCCGCACGTCCGCCGCCGCCGCCGCGCTCATCGCGCCGGCACCACGTCGAGCGACTCGAGGAACCGCAGGCTCGTCTCCGCGTCCTCCACCGGCCCCTCGCCCGGCGCGGGCTCCGCGCCGGTGATCGCCAGGTCCTGCTCCAGCACGAGCCACCGGTCGTAGCCCTGCTCGTCGAGGCCGGCGACCACGTCGGCGATGCCGGCGTCGCCCTGCCCGAGCGGCTTGAACAGCCCCGCCTGCACCGCCGCCATCAGCGTCAGCTCGCCCGCGTTCAGGCGCGCGGCGACCGCCAGGTCGATGTCCTTCAGGTGCACGTGGCCCACCCGCGCGCCGTGCGCGCGCAGGAAGTCCAGCGGGTCGTAGCCGCCGAGCGCCAGGTGGCCGGGATCCATGCACCACGCGACGTCGCTGCGCGAGGCCAGCTCGTCGACCTCGGCCGCCTTCTCGATCAGCGTCCCCTGGTGCGGGTGCACGACGGTCGTCAGGCCCAGCGCCGCGGTCGCCTCGGCGACCCGGTCGACGCCCTGGGCGAGCTGACGCCATCCGTCTCCGTCCAGCGCTCGGGGCGCCGACCAGGCGGCGTCCTGCACGATCGCCAGGACGAAGACGGAGGCGCCGGCCGCGGCCATGACCGAGGCGATGCGCTCGGCCTGCGCGACGGCGTCGTCAAGGCCCGCGCGCTCGTGCAACACGAGCGGCACGAAGCCGCCGAGCAGCCGCAGCCGATGGGGCTCGAGCGCCGCGCGGATCGCGCCGGCGTCGAGGGGGAGGTAGTCGTCGACCGGCCCGAGCTCGGTGGCGCCGAGCCCGAGGCTCGCCATCTCGCCGAAGACGCGGTCGGGCGGCAGCATCGCGCCCCAGCCGGGCACCTCGCACACGCCCCACGTGATCGGAGCGCCAGCGATCTGGCGGTCGGTCGTCATGGGCGGCCAAGCTAGCGACGCTCCGAACATCCGTCAACAAATTCGCACAGAATTCTGTTCGGATCTGTAATGTGCCGCGCCGATGAGCGCCAAGCGCCGCACAGAGCCGAACATCGGGACCTCCCGGCGTGGGTGAACGGGCCACCATGGTCCCCGCCCAGCGGCGCCAGCGGATCCTCCAGGCCGTGCGGTCGGGGACGGCCCACGTGTCGGAGCTGGCCCGGGCGTTCGAGGTGAGCGAGATGACCGTGCGGCGCGACCTGCACGCCCTGGAGCGCGACGGCAAGCTCGCCCGCGTCCACGGCGGCGCGGTCGACCTCGTCCCCGAGCGCCCGTTCGACCAGGTCGCGCTCGAGGACCACGACGCGAAGGACGCGATCGGGCGGGCCGCGGCGGCGATGGTGGAGGACGGGCAGGTGGTCATGCTCGACATCGGCACGACCACCCTGCAGGTCGCCCACCACCTGCGCGGCCGGCACGTCACGGTCATCACCACCAACCTGGCCGCGCTCGACGAGCTGCGCGACGACCCCCACGTCGAGATCGTCCTGGCGGGCGGGCTCGTCCGACGCAACTACCATTCCACCGTCGGCGTGCTCGCCGAGGACGCGCTCGGCCAGCTCAGGGCCGACATCGCGTTCCTCGGGACGAGCGCGGTCGACGAGACGCTGTCCGTCTGGGACAGCACCATGATCGAGGTCCCGATCAAGCGCGCCATCATCCGAGCCGCCGAGCGCGTGGTCCTGCTCGCCGACAGCGGCAAGTTCGCCATGAGCGGCACCGTCCGCATCTGCGGGCCGGCGGACCTGGACCACATCATCAGCGACGCCGCCCTCCCGGCAGGCGACCGCGCAGCCATCGAGGACGCCGGGATCGAGGTAACCATCGCATGAAGATCACCATCGTCGGCGGAGGCGGTTTCCGCGTCCCCCTGGTCTACACCGCGCTGCTCGGGCTGCGGGACCGGCTGGGCCTCGACGAGGTCGTGCTGCACGACGTCGAGCGGCGCCGGCTCGATCGCATCGCGCCGGTCCTCAGCGGGCTCGCCATCGAGAATGGCGTCCAGCTCCCGTTCCGCGGCACGACCGACCTCGTCGACGCGGTCAAGGGCGCCGACTTCGTCCTGTGCGCCATCCGCGTCGGCCAGCTCGAGGGCCGCGTGGTCGACGAGCAGGTCCCGCTCGGCCTCGGCGTGCTCGGCCAGGAGACCACCGGCCCGGGCGGCATCTGCTTCGCGCTCCGCACCATCCCGGTGATGATGGAGCTGGCCGAGACGATGGCCCAGCACGCGCCGGAGGCGTGGCTGATCAACTTCACGAACCCGGCCGGCATGGTCACCGAGGCCGTCCAGCGCGTGCTCGGCGACCGCGCGATCGGCATCTGCGACTCGCCCGCCGGCCTGATGCGGCGCGTCGCCCGCGCGCTCGGCCGCCCGGCCGACGAGCTGTGGTTCGACTACTTCGGCCTCAACCACCTGGGCTGGCTGCACGGGGTGCGCGACCGCGACAAGGAGCTGCTGCCCGAGCTCCTGAAGCAGGACGCGGCGCTCGAGACGTTCGAGGAGGGCCGCCTGTTCGGCGGCGAGTGGCTCCGGACGCTCGAGATGATCCCGAACGAGTACCTGTACTACTTCTACTACGCCGCAGACACCGTCAACGCGATCCGCGAGAGCGAGGACTCGCGCGGCGCCTTCCTGCTCCGGCAGCAGAGCGCGTTCTACGCGCAGGGCGAGCAGTCGCCCGACGTCGCGCTGCAGGAGTGGCGGAGCACGCGGCACGACCGCGAGCGGACGTACATGGCCGAGGCGCGCAACGCCTCCGGCGACTGCGACCACGAGCACGAGATCGACGAGAACGGCGGCTACGAGGGCGAGGCCATGTCGGTCCTCGACGCGATCGTGAACAACACGCGCAACGTGCTCGTGCTCAACACGGCCAACCGCTCCAGCCTCTCGTTCCTCGACGACCGCGCCGTCGTCGAGGTGCCGTGCATCGTCGGCCGCTCGGGCCCGGTGCCGGTCGCGATCGGCGAGGTCGCCCCGCACGCCCGCGCGCTGGTCGAGACCATGAAGGACGTCGAGCGCACGACGATCGACGCCGCGCTCTCGGGCTCGCGCCAGCAGGCGATCCGCGCGCTCGCGCTCCACCCGCTCGTGCCGTCCGTGAACACGGCGCGCGAGATCTTCGAGGGCTACACGCGGCGGCTCCCCGGCCTGGCGGAGGCGTTCGCGGAGTGAGCGTCGACGTCGTCTGCGCCGATCCGGCGTTCGTCGACCTGACGTTCGCGGGGCTCGACGCCCTGCCTGCGCCCGGGGAGGAACGCCACGCGGCCGACCTCCTGCGCACGCCCGGCGGGGCGGCGACCGTCGCCGTGGGCGCCGCGCGCCTGGGGCTGACGGCCGCGCTCGCGTCCCCGCTCGGCGACGACCCCGAGGGGCGGTTCGTGCGCGACGCGCTGGCCGCCGAGGGCGTGCAGGTCACCCCGCGCACGGCCGCCCGCCAGGCGGTCACCGCCGTGCTGCCGATCGACGGCGAGCGCGCGATGGTGACCTTCGACCCGGAGAACGAGGCCGCGCGCGAGGACGTGGAGCGGTTCGCGCCGCGCGCCGCCGTCGTGTCGGTCCCGCGCGCCGGGATCGTGCCGGACGGCGCCCGTCTCTACGCGACGATCGGTGACGCGGACGCGCGCGCGTACGCGGGGGAGCCTCTGCCGCACGAGGTGGAGCAGGCCCGCGCGCTGATCGTCAACGCGCGTGAGGCGCGGCTCCTGACGGGCTTCGACGACCCGGAGCGGGCGGCGCTGGCGCTGGCCGAGCGCGTGCCCCGGGCCGTCGTCACGCTCGGGCCGGGCGGTGCGGTCACCGCCGCCGGGACCGAGCTGGAGCGGGTCGCGGGGTTCGCCGTCGGCGACCCCGTCGACACCACGGGCGCGGGCGACCTGTTCACGGCCGCCTACGTCTGCAGCGATCTGTCCGGCGGCACGCCGGAGGAGTGCCTGCGCTGGGCCTGCCTGGCCGCAGGGCTGTCGGTACGCGTCCCCACCGCGGTGGCGGGTGCGCAGAGCAAGGAGCAGCTCGCCGCGGCGGGCATTCAGCACGGGCTGGCCGTCCCCGGATGGCTGACCCACGAGGAGGAGGACACAGGATGCAGCGAATGAGGTGGATGGGCTCGCTGGTCGCCATCGCGGCGACGGCGCTCGCCGTCGGTTGCGGGACGCCCGGCGAGGACAGCAGCGACGACAGCGCGGCGGAGCCCAAGCCGGCCGCGGCGGCCAAGCCGGACATCGCCAAGGCCGGCGACGTCACGCTGACCGTCTGGGACCAGGAGGTCCGCGGCGGCCCGGCGAAGCAGATCAAGGAGCTCAACAAGCAGTTCCAGGCCAAGTACCCGAACGTCAAGATCAAGCGGGTCGCGAAGTCCTTCGAGGACATCAACACCACGCTGAAGCTCGCCGTCTCCGGCCCGAAGGCGCCTGACGTCGTGCAGGCCAACCAGGGCCTCGGCGTCATGGGCCAGCTCGTCAAGGGCAAGCTCCTGCGCCCGGTCGACGACTACGCGAAGGTCTACGGCTGGGCCGACCGCTACCCGAGCGTCCTGCTCGACCTCAACAAGTTCGAGCAGAACGGCACCACGTTCGGCTCGGGCGAGCTCTACGGCCTCTCCCAGATGGGCGAGATCGTCGGCGTCTACTACAACAAGAAGAAGGTCGCGACGCCGCCGACGTCGATGGCGGAGTTCGAGGCCGCGCTCGCCAAGGCCAAGGCCGACGGCGACGTGCCGATCCAGTTCGGCAACCTCGACAAGTGGCCCGGCATCCACGAGTTCGAGACGGTGCTCGGCCAGACCGCCCCGAAGGAGGCCGTCCGCGACTTCGTCTTCCAGCGCAACGGCGCCTCGTTCGACACGCCGGAGTTCCAGGCCGCGGCCACCAAGCTGCAGGACTGGGTGAAGAACGACTACTTCACCAAGGACTTCAACGGCACGGGCTACGACCCGGCGTGGCAGCGGTTCGCCAAGGGCCGCGGCACGTTCCTCATCGCCGGCACCTGGCTGACCGGCGACCTGGCCGACCAGATGGGCGAGGACGTCGGCTTCTTCCCGATGCCGGGCGAGAACGCCGACCAGCCCGTCGCGCTCGGCGGCGAGAGCCTGCCGTTCGCGATCACGTCCAAGTCCAAGAACCCGGACGTGGCGGCCGCGTACATCGACTTCCTCACGGACGAGAACGCGGCGCAGGTCATCACCGAGACGAACAACCTCGCGGCGATGAAGTTCGACGTGCCGGAGGCCTCGAGCCCGCTGGCGCAGGACGTCGCGGCGGCCTGGAAGACGCTCGGCGAGACCGACGGGCTCATCCCGTACGCCGACTACACGACGCCGACCGCCGGCGACGACTTCGGCGGCGCGATCCAGCAGATGCTCGCCGGCAAGCTCTCGCCCACGGAGTTCACCTCCGAGGTGCAGGGCAAGGTCGAGTCGTCGAAGAGCAGCTGACCTGATGGCGACCCCGCCCGCCGCACTCGCCGAGACCCTTCCCGTCGCGCCCACGCGTGACGGGGAGGCGGGCCGGCGCACCGCCGACCGCCCGCCCGGCGAGCCGCGGCGGGTCGGGTACCTGTACCTGATCCCGGCGGTCCTGATCTTCGGGGCGTTCACGCTCGTCCCGCTGGGCCACGCCGTCTGGCTCTCGTTCTTCGAGTGGGACGGCGTCACCGCCGGCAAGTGGGTGGGGCTCGCCAACTACGGCGACGTCCTCTCCGACCCGGACCAGCGCACGGCGTTCGTGCACGCGCTGGTCCTCGTCGTCTTCTACGCGATGATCCCGGTGATCATCGGGCTGATCATCGCGGGCACGGTCGCCCGCACGCACGTGCGCGGCTTCACGTTCTTCCGCGTCGTGCTCTTCCTGCCGCAGGTGGTGGCGATGGTCGTCGTCGCCGTGATGTGGCGGATGATCTACGACCCCAACGACGGGCCGATCAACGAGGGCCTGCGGGCCATCGGGCTCGGCGGCCTGGCCAAGTCGTGGCTCGGCGACTTCGACGTGGCGCTCCCCGCCGTGGGCCTGATCGGCACCTGGGTCATGTACGGCCTGGCGATGGTGCTGCTCACCGCGGGCGTGCAGAAGATCCCGCGCTCGCTCTACGACGCCGCGCGCGTCGACGGCGCGAGCGCCTTCCGCGAGTTCTACGCGGTCACGCTCCCCGCGCTGCGCGGCGAGATCGCGGTGGCGCTGACGCTCTGCACGATCCAGGCGCTGCGCAACTTCGACCTCGTCTACATCACGACCAAGGGCGGGCCGGGCGACGCGACGTCGGTCCCCGCCTACCAGGTGTACGAGCGGGCCTTCACCACCGGCGCCGTCGGGTCGGCCGCCGCGACCGGCATCGTCCTCGCGCTGCTCATCTTCGCGCTGTCGACCGCCATCAACATGTTCGCCGAACGAGGGACCAGGCGATGACCAGCCGCCGCGAGCAGTCGCTCACCTACGCCGTGCTCGGCGTCTTCTCCCTGATCGCGCTGCTGCCGATCGTCGGCATCGTCTTCACCGCGCTCCAGGAGCCGGGCGGGGGCGCGTCGTTCGGCTCCTTCGACGGGCTGCACTTCGACAACTTCCGCCGCGCGTGGGAGGACGGGAGCTTCGGCCAGTACCTCAAGTCGAGCGCGATCGTCACCGGCTCGGTCGTCGTGATCTCGACGGTCGTGTCGATCCTCGCCGGCTACGCGTTCGGGATGATGCGCTTCCGCTTCTCCACGCCGCTCTTCTACCTCTTCCTCCTGGGCCTGATGGTCCCGATGGAGGCGATGATCGTCCCGCTCTACTACGACCTGCGGGACCTCGAGCTGACCGACACCTACTGGGCGCTGATCCTCCCGCAGGCGGGCACGTCGATCGCGTTCGGGACGTTCTGGATGCGGGCGTTCTTCCGCTCGGTCCCGCCGTCGCTGGTGGAGGCCGCGCGGATCGACGGCGCGTCGAGCTGGTTCACGCTCTGGCGCGTCCTGCTGCCGCTCGCCAAGCCGGCCGTCCTGACGATGGTCGTGCTGCTGTTCATGTGGACGTGGAACGAGTTCCTGCTGGCGCTCGTGATGGTCTCGGACGAGAGCCTGCGGACGGCGCCGCTGGGCCTCAGCTTCTTCCTGGGCCGCAACTCGTCCGACCTGACCCTGCTCGCCGCCGGCGCCGTCATCGTCGCGCTGCCGGTGGTCGTCCTGTACGTGTTCCTCCAGCGCCATTTCATCCGGGGCATGGTCTCCGGAGCCGTGAAGGGGTAGTCCGATGGCTGCAGTCCGCTTCTCCGACGTCCGCAAGTCCTACGGCGACCTCGAGGTCGTCCACGGGCTCGACCTGGACATCGCCGACGGCGAGTTCATGGTCCTCGTCGGCCCCTCCGGCTCGGGCAAGACCACCGCGTTGCGGATGCTCGCCGGCCTGGAGTCGATCACCGCCGGCGAGGTGCGCATCGGCGACCGCGTCGTGAACACGATGGCGCCGCGTGAGCGGGACATCGCGATGGTCTTCCAGGACTACGCGCTGTACCCGCAGATGACGGTGTTCGAGAACCTCGCGTTCGGCCTGCGCCGGCGCAAGACGCCGAAGGACGAGATCGACAAGCGCGTCCGCTCGGCCGCCGCGTCGCTCGACCTCGAGAAGTACCTCGAGCGCAAGCCCGGCCAGCTCTCGGGCGGTCAGGCGCAGCGCGTGGCGCTCGGCCGGGCGCTCGTGCGCGACCCGCAGGTTTTCCTCATGGACGAGCCGCTGTCGAACCTCGACGCGAAGCTGCGCACGCAGACGCGCGGCGAGATCAAGCGGCTCCAGCAGGAGGTGCGCACGACCACGGTCTACGTGACGCACGACCAGGTCGAGGCGATGACGATGGGCGACCGCATCGCGGTGATGAACGAGGGGCGGCTGGAGCAGGTCGGCACGCCCGAGGAGCTCTACGAGCACCCGGCCAACGTCTTCGTCGGCGGCTTCATCGGCAGCCCGGCGATGACGTTCTTCGACGCGGACGCTGCGGCGGCGGACGGCGGCGGGACGGTGCTGCGCGCGGAGGGGATCGACCTGACCGTGCGCGGCGTGGACGGCCTGCCGGGGCGCGTGACGGTCGGCATCCGGCCCGAGTGCGCGCGGCTCTACGACCCGTCCGAGTCGCGGATGTCCGGCCCGGTCGCGGGCGAGGTGACGTTCGTGGAGGCGCTGGGGCGCGAGACGTTCGTCGGCGTGCAGGTCGGCGCCTCGAACGTCGTCGTCCACCACGAGGGCCGCGCGGCGCTGCTGCCGGGCGACCGCGTGGAGTTCGGCGTGCTGCCGGGCGCGCTGCGGTTCTTCGACGCGGAGACCGGCACCGCGATCCGCACCCGCGTGGTGGCGTCGTGAGCGGGGCCGCCGAGGTCCTGCGCGAGGAGATCCTCTCCCAGCCGGACGCCTGGCGGACGCTGCCGGGGCGGTCGGAGGAGGTCGCGGAGGTGGCGCGCGCGCTGAGCGGGCTCGGCTCGCCGCTCGTCCGCATCGCCGCGCACGGGACCTCCGACCACGCCGGGATCTACGCGACGTACCTCCTGCGCGCGCTGTGCGGGTGGACGGTCGTGCGCGACTCGATGTCGCTGCCGCTCTACTACGGCGTGCGCGCCGCGGCGCCGGGTGAGCTGGCGATCGGGATCTCGCAGTCCGGTGAGACGCCCGACGTCGTGGCCTGGCTGGCGCGGGCGCGCGAGGGCGGCGCGACGACGCTGGCGATCACCAACGGCGACGGCTCGTCGCTGGCGCGCGGCGCCGACCACGTGCTGCCGCTCGGCGTCGGGCCGGAGCGGTCGATCGCGGCGACGAAGACGTACACGGGCACGCTCGGCGTGATCGCGCTGCTGGCCGGCCATCTCGCCGGGCGCGGGGCGGAGATGGCCCACGCGCTGGCCGGCGCCGCCGACTTCGCCGAGTCCGCCCTCCCAGCGTTGGCCGCGGAGGCCGACGCCGTCGCGCACGCGGTGGCCGAGTCCGGCCGGATGTACCTCGTCGCCCGCGGCATCGAGCTCGCGACGGTCAACGAGGTCGCGCTCAAGCTCACCGAGATCAGCTACCTGGGCGCGAAGGCGATGAGCGCCACGTCGATGGCCCACGGGCCGGTCGCCGCGCTCGACGCCACGGTGCCGCTCTGGGCGATCGCCTCGCCCGACGCGACGCTGCCGGCGGTGCAGGAGGCGGTGCGCCGCGCCCGCGAGGCCGGCGCGCCGGTGATCGCCTCCGGCCCCGCGGCCGGGGATCTGGCCGGCGCCGCCTGGTCGCTGCCCACGCCGCTCCCGGACGAGCCGCTCCTCGCCCCGCTCCTCTCCGTCCTCCCCGGCCAGCTCTTCGCGTGGTCGCTCGCGCGCGCCAAGGGGATCGATCCCGGCACGCCCCGTCACCTGCGCAAGGTCACCTCCGCGGCCTGACCCCGCTGTTCGAAGTTGTGCGTGCATGAGCTGGGGGTCGGACACCAGTTCATGCACGCGCTTGTCCCGGTTTGAACGGCGACCTCACGTCAGCCGATCGGTTGACACGCCGTTCACGAGGATCTAGCTTCCCGCCCGGTCGCTGTTCGAAGTTGTGAGAAGTCGTGTCGAACTGTGACGTCTGGGAGTCCAACGGAGGGAGCAGCGTTGAAGCGCTTGCGGGTGGGAGCGGTCGCCATGGCGGCGGCGTTCCTGAGCTGGGCCGGGACGGCGAACGCCGCGCCGGCCTCGCCGTACACGGCATCGAAGGCCGTGAAGATCAACGTCATGGGCGAATGGGCCCACCCCGATGACGACACGAGCATCATCGGACCGTGTGGTGTCTGGCATCAGCGCTACGACGTCAAGTGCGGGATCATCATGGTCACGCGCGGCGAGGGCGGCGGCAACGGCGCCGGCACCGAGATCGGCCCGGCCCTCGGCCTGCGCCGCGAGAACGAGGACCGCGTCGCCCACTTCCGGTCGGGCACGGTCGACATCTTCAACCTCGACCGGGTCGACTTCTTCTACAACCTGAGCGCGCCGCTGACCCAGCACTTCTGGGGCCAGGACGAGACGCTGCGCCGCATCACGCGGATCATCCGCATGACGCAGCCGGACATCTACATCGGCTTCAACCCGACGATCCAGGGCGCCGGCCACGGCAACCACCAGCAGGCCGGCCGGTACATCTGGGAGGGCATGAAGGCGGCGGCCGACCCGACGATGTATCCGGAGCAGCTGACGGGCCCGAACGCCCTCAGCACCTGGCAGGTCAAGAAGGTCTTCTCCGGCGGCTCGACCACCGCGCTCGACACCGCCAACAGCGGCAACCCGAACGCCGCGGACTGCACCACCGGCTTCATCCCGGCCGCGAACAACGTGGACACGGTCAACGGCGTCTGGCTCGGCCACGACTCGCCGTACACGTGGGCCGCGGGCAACGTCCAGGGCAAGCCGGCCGGCTCGCCCAAGAGCTGGGCGCAGGTCGCGTCCGAGGGCCGCCTCGCGTACCCGACGCAGAGCCGCGTGATGCAGCAGAGCGTCGCCGACCCGTCCTGCTCGCGCTTCGGGCAGACGTGGGCGACGGTGCCGTTCCAGCCGAACGTCAAGGCCGACGGCACGGCGAACCCGCTCGCCGGCAAGGACGACGCGATCCTCTACGGCGCGGTCGTCCAGGATCCGGGCGGCCTGCCGCTCGGCACCACCGAGCGCATCACGTTCTCGCGCTTCTACAACACGCCGGGCACGCCGTTCACGGCGACCGTCCGCGTCCGCTCCGGCGGCGCGTCCCTCGCCAACGGCACGGTCTCGCTGACCGTCCCGTCCGGCTGGACCGTCGACCAGGCGACCAAGCCGCTCCCGACCACCACCTCGGCCTCCGAGACGACGGTGAGCTTCACCGTCACCCCGGCCGCCGGCGCGGCGCTCGACGCCAACCACAAGATCGCGGCGCTCGTGAAGGTCGCCGGCGCCTCGGGCTACACGGACAACGTCGTCCGCGTCATCTCGCCGGTCGAGGGCCGGATGGAGCGCTGGGGCACCTGGGCCGAGTACGACCAGTGGGCCGAGAACACCGCGCCCGAGGCCCGTCGCCTCGGCCGCTCGCAGGCGCTGCAGTCCATCGGCATGGGTGAGACGAAGACCATCAAGGTCCGCGTCCACAACTGGTCGACGGTCGCGCAGTCCGGCGACGTCTCGCTGACGCTCCCGGCCAACTACACCGCGACGCCCGCCAGCCGGCCGTACAGCGCGCTGGCCGCCGGTGCCGAGACCACGGTCGAGTTCGACGTGACCAACACGGACACGACGCTCCCGGCCAACCAGGTCTCGAACTTCACGATCAGCACCTCGCACGACCAGCCGTCCACGGCGACGTCGACCGAGACGATGCAGATGGCCGTCGTCCCGACGACGACGATCCCTGAGGCCGCCGCCGCCCCGACGCTCGACGGCGTCGCCACGGCGGGCGAGTACACCGGCCCCGCGATCGACATCGGCAAGCAGTGGGAGGGCAGCAAGACCTGCACCCCCGCCGGTGACGACTGCGGCTCCACGGGCGCCGCGGGCTCCGCGACGTCGAGCTGGGCGAAGATGACGCACCGCGGCGACGCGCTGTACTTCTTCATCAACGTCCGCGACAACTACCAGGGCTACGCCGTCACCCCGTCCGAGTGCGTCGCGCACTGGCTGGCGGACTCGGTGGAGATCCTGATCGACCCGCGCGGCACGGCCAACGAGTCGGGCTTCGACACGGCGAACACGTTCAAGCTGGGCGTCTTCCCGTACACGAACGACCCGCAGAACACGAACGGCAACGGCGCCAACGGCCCGTGCTGGTCGCGTGACGCGGACAACCACCAGGGCTACTCGACCGGGCCGCTCGCGTCCACGGTCACGGACGCCCCGAACGCGCCCGGCGTCGAGGTCAAGTCGACCGCGACGTGGGCCGGGTCGAACGAGACCACGGTCGACCACTCGTACACGAACGGTGCCTACCAGCTCGAGGTCAAGATCCCGATGTCGGTGCTGCCGGCCGCGGTCGACCCCGACAAGATGGCGCTGAACATCACGCCGTACGACAACGACAACAACGCCGCGGCGGGCACCACGAAGCTCCGCCACATCGACGCCAACCAGACCCGTCTGGCCTGGTCGGCGATCAACGGCGTGCAGGCCGCCCCGTACCGCTGGGGCCACGCCAAGCTCGACAACTACACGCCGCCCGCCGGGCGCTCGACGACGCCGGACCTGCCGACCGTCTCGAGCGGCAACCTGGACGGCACGGAGTCGCCGCAGACGATCGCGATGTCGGCCGCCAACGGCGTGCCGATCGCGGGCCGCACGCCCGCGCCGGCGGGCAACCGCCTCACGGTCGGCAGCGTGAAGCTGGGCGCCGACGCGGCCGAGGTGGAGGTCACCTCGACCGGCAGCGGCACCGCGCGGGTCTACCTGTGGTCGGGCCCGACCGGCTCGATCCCGGTCTACACGAGCAGCTGCAAGGCGCCGGACGCGTCGAGCAGCCTGGAGGACCTGTTCAGCTACGGGCTGGACGCGTGCAACGTGACCGACGGCGGCTACCCCGCCTGGGGCACCGACCTGAGCGGGCGCGTCGTGGCGTCCGAGAAGGTCGACGTGACGGCCGGGACGCGCACGGTGCGCATCCCGCTCGACGCGGCGCAGCGGGCGCGGCTGGCCCGGGACGGCAGCGCGCTGATCTCGTACCTCACCCCGTCCGACGAGGTGCAGGCGCTGGATCTGCCGCTCGCCCAGGCGAAGGTCACCGCGGGCATGTCCGACGTGACGGACGCCGACGGCGCCCGCGGCGTCGAGCTCCGCGCGCGGCTGTCCGGCACGAACCCCTTCCCGGGGGCCGTGACGGGCACGGTGCAGTTCCAGGTCGACGGCGTTGACGTCGGCGAGCCGGTGAAGATCGGCGCGGACGGCCGCGCCGAGTTGACGACGTCGGTGATCGAGCGGGCGGCGGGCCACACGGTCACCGCCCGGTACAGCGGCGACGGCGACTACACCGCGCGGACGGCGTCCTTCGCGGCGCCGGTCGAGAGCGGACCGAAGGGCGACACGGGCGAGCCCGGGCCCGCCGGTCCGGTCGGTCCCGTCGGCCCGGGCGGCCCCGTCGGCCCTGCCGGTCCGAAGGGCGATGCCGGCCCGGCCGGTCCGGTCGGTCCCGCCGGCCCGAAGGGTGAGAAGGGCGACCGGGGCTCCCAGGTCCTCGTCACCGTCACCTGCACCGCCAGCGGCCGCACGGCGCGCTGCACGGTGCGTGAGGTCGGCGCGACCGCGAAGAGCAGCAGGCTCCGCGCGTCGGTCCGGCTGCAGAACACGAAGCGGTCCGTCTCGCGCAGCGCGCGCGGCACGGTGAAGCTCTCGCTCAAGGCGGCCAAGCGGCTGCGGGCGGGCCAGAAGGTCGTCGTGACGATCACGAAGGACGGCGCGACCGTCCGGCGCACGGTGGCCGCGGGCCGCACGACGCCGGCGATCACCGTCCGGTAGCGCCCCGGTGCGACGCGGGCCCGGTGGGAGATCTCCCGCCGGGCCCGCTCGTCCGGTCTGATAGACAACGCATTCGCATGATCGACGTCCTTCGCCGCGCGTGAGCGCCCCTGGTGCGCGCCGCACCGTCCCCGCGCAGCGCCGGCAGGAGATCCTCCGGGCCGTCCGCGGCGGCGCCACGCACGTCGCCCAGCTCGCGGAGAGCTTCGGCGTCTCGGAGATGACCGTCCGGCGCGACCTCGACGAGCTCGCGCGGGAGGGCCGGATCGAGCGGGTGCGCGGCGGGGCGGTGACGCTGACCGCCGAGCCGCCGTTCGGCGAGACGCTCGTGGAGCGGTTCGAGGCCAAGGACCGGATCGGCGCCGCCGCGGCCGCGCTGATCAAGGACGGCCAGACGGTGATGCTCGACATCGGCACCACCACGCTTCAGGCCGCGCGCCACCTGCACGGCACGGCGCTCACGGTCATCACCTCCAGCCTGGCGGTCTACGACGAGCTGGTGCCGGACGAGGCGATCGAGCTGATCCTTCCCGGCGGCACCGTGCGCCGCAACTACCAGTCGCTCGTGGGCGTGCTCGCCGAGACGGCGCTGCGCCAGCTCAAGTCCGACGTCCTGCTGCTCGGCACGAGCGCCGTCGACGGGGCGCTCGGCGTGTGGGACTCGACGATGGTCGAGGTGCCGATCAAGCGCGCGATGATCGACGCGGCGGCGGAGGTCGTCCTGCTCGCCGACAGCGCGAAGTTCTCCACCGCGGGCCTCGTCCGCGTCTGCGGGGCGGACGCGCTCAGCCGGATCGTCACCGACGCGCCGCTGCCGCCCGACGCCGCGGCCGCCGCCGAGCGCGCCGGCATCCCGGTCACCTTCGCCTAGTCCTGCGCGGTCGGGCGGACGACGATCTCGTTGACGTCCACGTCGGCGGGCTGGGCGATCGCGAACGCCATCGCCCGCGCGATCGCGTCGGGCGGGATCGCGATCCGGTCGCGCGCCTCGGCGATCTGCGCGCGCGTCTCGGGGTCGGAGATGTGGCCGGGCGAGTCGGTGTGGACGAAGCCGGGCGCGACCTCGGTGACGCGGACGGTTCCGCCCGCCTCCTGCCGCAGGCCCTCGCACAGCACGTGGACGGCGGTCTTCGTGGCGGCGTAGACGGCCATGGTGGGGACGACGCGGAAGGCCGCGGTCGAGCTCGTGGTGACGAAGTGGCCGGCGCCCTGCGCGCGGAAGACGGGGAGCGCGGCGGCGATGCCGTGGAGGACGCCCTTGAGGTTCGTGTCGACCATCGCGCCCCAGCTGTCGACGTCGAGCGCGTCGAGTGGGCCGATCGGCATGACGCCCGCGTTGGCGACCAGCACGTCGAGGCGGCCGAACCGCTCCCGCGCCGTGTCCACGAGCCGCTCGAGGTCGGCGCGCTGGGTCACATCGGTGGCCACGGCCGCCGCGGCGCCGCCCGCGCGCTCGATCCGCTCCGTCACCTCGGCCACGCGCTCGACGCGCCGCCCGCCGAGGACGACCTTCGCGCCCCGCGCCGCGAGGTGGAGGGCCGTCGCCTCGCCGATCCCGCTGCCCGCGCCGGTGATCGCCACGACCTTGCCGTGGATGCCGTCCGCCTGTGGGTCCTGCTGCATGTCAGTCACTGACATGAGACGGTAGCGCGTGCGATGTCAGCGGCTGACATGAGCGGCGGTATGCTGGCGTGCGCCATGCCGCGCTGGACGCCAGACGCACGTGCGCGCCTCCAGGACGCGGCCGAGGACCTCGTCGCCGAGCGCGGCTTCGACGCCGTGACCGCGGCGGAGATCGCCGCCGCCGCCGGCGTCACCGAGCGCACGTTCTTCCGCCACTTCGCCGACAAGCGCGAGGCGCTGTTCGCGCGCGAGGCCGAGATGCACGACGCGCTCGTGGAAGGCGTCCGCGGCGCGCCCGCCGGC
>Ga0196960_10000278_pt1 | contig 20125 bp, 18 predicted proteins | sample S3v_5metaG_FD_183187 | JGI IMG/M metagenome (GOLD analysis project Ga0196960, IMG submission 183187) | Soil microbial communities from Anza Borrego desert, Southern California, United States - S3+v_5 | ecosystem: Environmental > Terrestrial > Soil > Desert | place: USA: California | collected...
GCTGGCCTCCGCAGCGGGCGCGGCGGGACGGCTCCCTCGGCCGTCGCCGTCCAGCTGGCCGAGGTGAAGGCCGACCTGGTGACGCAGCACGCCTGGGCGGCCGCACGCGGCTGATCCGCAGGCATCGCGGGCTACGTTGACGGGAAGGCGTTCGGAACCGACCCAGAGGAGCCCGCGATGCCCTTCGCCCGCCTGAACCGAGCTACCACCCCGACCCACCGCATCGGGCTCGGTCTGGCCGCCGTCGGCAGGCCCGGCTACCTCACTCCGCACCGCGACCGCGATCTGCCCGGCGACCGCGGGGTGGACGCGCTGCGCGCCCGTGCCCACGAACTCCTGGACGCGGCCTACGCCCAGGGCGTGCGCTATTTCGACGCCGCACGCTCCTACGGCCGCGCCGAGGAGTTCCTCGCCGAGTGGCTGACCGCCCGGCCCGATGTGACGGACGTGGTCATCGGCAGCAAGTGGGGCTACACCTACACCGCCGACTGGCGGGCCGACGCCGAGGTGCACGAGGTGAAGGACCACGGACTCGCCACCTTCGAGCGCCAGCACGCCGAGACGGCCGGGCTGCTCGGCGAGCGGCTCGACCTGTACCAGATCCACTCGGTGACCGCCGACAGTCCGGCGCTGAGCGACAAGGGCCTGCACGCGCGGCTCGCCGAGCTGTCCGCCGGGGGTACCACGGTCGGCTTCTCCGCGAGCGGTCCCGGTCAGGCCGACGCCATCCGGGCGGCCCTCACCGTGACCGTGGACGGCGAACCCCTCTTCCGTACCGTCCAGGCCACCTACAACGCCTTGGAGACCTCCGCCGGAGCGGCACTCGCCGAGGCCCACGACGCGGGACTCACCGTGATCGTCAAGGAGGCCATGGCCAACGGCCGGCTCGCCGGCACGGAGGCGCCCGCCGTCCTCCGGGAGACCGGTGCGGAAGCCGGGCTGGACGCGGATGCCGTCGCCCTGGCGTTCGTGCTCCGTCAGCCGTGGGCCGGAGTCGTCCTCTCCGGCGCGGTCACCGTCACCCAGCTGGCGGCCAATCTGCACGCGCCCCTGCTCGACCTGGACCCGGACCGGCTGGACCGGCTGGCGGCCCTGGTGGAGGAGCCGGAGGCGTACTGGCGTCACCGGGCCTCACTGCCCTGGAGCTGAGCGGACCGGGGCGGCGGGCCCGGGCGCCGGGCCCGCACCGGGCGGAGACCCGTGGCTCACGCCCAGTCGGCGAGCGCGTCGAAGTCCTCCCGCACCAGCCCGACCCAGGGATCGATCCTCCGCAGCAGGGCCCGCCCCGGGTGGTGCGCGGCGACCCAGGCGGTGTCGGATCCGGAGATCTCGTCGTCGACCCAGGCGAACGGCCTTCCGTCCGCGTAGTCGACGACATGACGCGTCTTCCAGTACGTGCCGCCGGCCGTGACGGCGTGCATGGCGGGCCAGTCGATGTACGGCAGCGGGGGCAGCCCGAGACGCGGGCCGATCCACTCGTTGGCCTCGTCCTTCCAGGTGGTCGCCCAGACGAGTTCGTACCGGGCGGCGAGAGCCAGCAGCTCCTCGCCGTGCCGGGGAGCGAGCAGCACCGGCAGCGGCGTTCCCGTCCTCCACCCCGTCGGCCGCATCCGGTGGACCTGATACCCCTCCGGAGGGGTGCGGCGGGACAGCGCCGCGTACGGATTGAGCGGCCCGTCGATGTCGATCAACAGCAGCGGCTTCATGCCGCCATGGTGCCCTCTGGACCGTCCGGCCTCCACGGGGTGCCCCGGGGTCCCGCGCGGCGGCCTGCCGGCAGGGAACAGGGCGCCCCGGGCGACGGGCGGGCCGCGGCTGTGGCAGGCACCGGAGCGGAGTGGGACGTCGGTGTCTCATTTGATCTATTGTTGTCTCATGACTCTCGATCGTGAGCAGGTGCTGCGCAGCGCCGCCGCACTGCTGACCCGGAAATCCACCGCGACCATGGACGAGGTCGCCCGGGCCGCGGGGATCGGCCGCGCCACCCTGCACCGGCACTTCGCCGGGCGGGACGCCCTGGTGGGAGCGCTGGAAGACCTCGGTATCCAGGAGTTCGAAGCCGCGCTGGACGCGGCAGGACTCGACGAGGGCAGCGCCGAGGACGGGCTTCGGCGGCTGATCACGGCCCTCCAGCCCAGCGCGGGACTGCTGTCCTTCCTCGTCACCGAGAACCAGCTCTTCGAGGGCGACGACGTCAACGAGGGCTGGAACCGCCTCGACGCCCGGGTCTCGGCCTTCTTCCGCCGCGGCCAGGAGCGCGGTGAGTTCCGCATCGACCTCACCCCGGCCTGGCTGACCGAGGCCCTGTACGGCCTGATCGGGAGCTGCGCGTGGTCGGTGCAGGCCGGCCGGGTCGCCGCGCAGGACTTCCCCTACATGATCGTCGAGTTGCTCCTGGGCGGAGCACGCCGGAGCGTGGAGAAATGAGCAGCACCTCTTCGAAGGCCGGCGTCACCGGTGATCCGCACCACCCGGGCCGGTGGATCGCCCTCACCGTCCTGGTCCTGGCCGTGCTGCTGGTCGCCGTCGACGCCACCGTCCTCGGCCTGGCCACCCCGTTCCTCAGCGAGGACCTCGAACCGACCGGTACCCAGTTGCTGTGGATCGGCGACGTCTACTCCTTCGTGATCGCCGGGCTCCTGGTCTCCATGGGCAGCCTCGGCGACCGCATCGGCCGGAAGAAGCTGCTGCTGACCGGCGCCACGGCCTTCGGCGCGGTCTCCGTGCTCAACGCCTACGCGTCGAGCCCCGAGATGATGATCCTGGCCAGGGCGCTGCTCGGTGTCGCGGGCGCCACTCTGATGCCGTCCACGCTCGCCCTGATCCGCAATCTCTTCCACGACCCGCGCGAACGCAGCCTCGCCGTCGGTATCTGGGGCGCCATGGCAGCGGCGGGTGCCGCCGTCGGACCGGTCGTGGGCGGGCTCCTGCTGGAGCACTTCTGGTGGGGGTCGGTCTTCCTGATCAACCTGCCCGTGATGGCCGTCCTCGTCGCCGTGGGCATCAGGATGATCCCCGAATCCAGGAATCCGGCGCCGGGCCCCTGGGACCTGCTCAGTGTGGGGCTCTCCCTGGTCGGCATGATCGGCATCGTGTTCGCCGTCAAGGAACTCGCCGCGCACGGCCTGAGCTGGGGGATCGCCCTGGTGGCCGCAGGCGGCGTACTGGCACTCGCCTGGTTCGTGCGCCGTCAGCTCAAGCTCCCGGCCCCGCTGCTGGACATGCGCCTCTTCCACCACCGGGGGTTCTCCGGGGCGGTCCTGGCGGACCTGCTGACCATCCTCGGCCTCTCCGGGATCGTCTTCTTCCTCTCCCAGTTCCTGCAACTGGTCCAGGGGCGCGGGCCGCTCGAGGCCGGGCTCGCCGAACTGCCCGCCGCGGTCGGCGCGGTGACCGCAGGGCTGCTGGCGGGGAGAGTCGCACGGCGTTACTCCGTGCGCTCGGTGGTCGCCGGAGGGCTCGGCGCCATCGGCGTGTCGCTCGCCTTGGTCACGGTGATCCACAAGGAGACCGGCTACCCCCTGATCGGCGTCCTGCTCCTGGTGGTGGGCGTCGGAGCGGGATTCGCGTTCACCGTCACGTCCGACGTGATCCTCTCCAGCGTCCCCAAGGAACAGGCCGGCTCCGCGTCCGCGGTGTCCGAGACGGCGTACGAGCTGGGCGCCGCCCTCGGTATCGCGCTGCTCGGGTCCATCGTCACGGGTGTCTACCAGGGCTTCGGGACTCCCCGGGGCATCCCGGCCGCCGACGCGTCAGCCGCCCACGAGTCGCTCGGCGGAGCCGTGGAGACGGCGGAGCACCTCCCGGCGCACCAGGGGAGCGAACTCGTCGCCGCAGCCCAGGAGGCCTTCGTCAACGGGCTGCGGGTGTCGGCGGCGGTGGGCGCCGTGGTCCTGCTCGCGACGGCCACCGCCGCGTGGTTCCTGCTGCGGGGCCAGAAGCTGGAGGACGGCATCATCCCGGACGAGTGAGCGCCCGGACGCCCGGCGGGCGGACGGCCCGGCAGCCGCGCCGGGTACCGGATGCCACCCGTCCGGCTCAGGCGGCCTTGGCCTTCGTGGCGTACATGTCGACGTACTCCTGGCCGGACAGCCGCATCACCTCGGCCATCACGGAGTCGGTCACCGCCCGCAGGACGTAGCGGTCGCGGTCCATGCCCTCGTAGCGCGAGAACTCCATCGGCTCACCGAAGCGGACCGTGACCTTGCCCGGCCGGGGCAGACCCGCGCCGCCGGGCTGCAGCTTGTCCGTGCCGATCATCGCGAACGGCACGACCGGCGCACCGGTCATCAGGGTCAGCCGCGCGATGCCGGTGCGGCCCCGGTAGAGCCGGCCGTCGGGGGAGCGGGTGCCCTCGGGGTAGATGGCGAAGGCATTGCCCTCCTCCAGCACCCGGCGGCCCGTCATCAGCGCCGCGACACCGCCGCGGCCGCCGTCCCGGTCGACCGGGATCATCCCGCAGCCCGTGAAGAACCAGGCCATCAGCCGGCCCTTGAAGCCCTTGCCGGTGACGTACTCGTCCTTGCCGATGTAGAACACCGGCCGGTCGCAGCAGATCGGCATGATCATCGAGTCGATGAACGTCAGATGGTTGCCCGCCAGGATCACCGGGCCGTCGCCCGGGATGTTCTCGACACCCTCCACCTGCGGCCGGAAGAGCAGGCGCAGGATCGGTCCGAGCACTGCCTTGATGACCGTGAGTCGGGACAACGCTTCCTCCGGTGTCGTGGCCGGGGCGGCCGGGGCGGGCATTCGCGAGGGTATATGCAGGTGAGGACGATACTCGCGGGTACTGCCTCCGCGCACATCGGGTTCACCCCGCGGATACGCAGTGTTGATGTGTGTTTCCGCCATGTTCGTCCACGGGCCGCCCCACCGATGGCGTAGCTGCCTACGATCAAGCCTGCCCCGAAGGTGCCGGACATCACATCGCATCACCACACAAGGAGCGTCCATGACAGACCGCGCGCAGACAGCCCCCGGTCGGCGGAGCCTTCTGGGGGCGGCCGTCCTCGGCACGGCGGCCTTCGGCCTGTCCGGTACGGCGCACGCCGCCGGGCAGGGGACCCCGGACGGCCGGCGGACGGGCAACGGCTCCTACCGGGACCTGCCCGTGCCCACCGTCATCGGGCACCGCGGCGCCAGCGGCTACCGTCCCGAGCACACCCTCGGCTCCTACCAGCTGGCCCTGGACATGGGCGCCCACATCGTCGAGCAGGACCTCGTGCCGACCAAGGACGGCCATCTGGTCTGCCGCCACGAGAACGACATCACCGGCACCACGGACGTGGCCGAGCACCCCGAGTTCGCGGGCCGCAAGGCCACCAAGCAGGTCGACGGGGTGACGCTCACCGGCTGGTTCACCGAGGACTTCACCCTCGCCGAGCTGAAGACCCTCCGGGCGAAGGAGCGCATCCCCGGCACCCGCCAGGAGAACACGCTGTACGACGGCCGATGGGAGATCCCCACCTTCGAGGAGGTCCTGCGCTGGGCCGACAGGGAGGGCCGCAGGCGCGGCAGGCCCGTCTGGCTCTACGTCGAGACCAAGCACCCCTCCTACTTCCGGGGCCTCGGGCTCGGCCTGGAGGAGCCGCTGGCCGAGCTGTTGCGCCGCCACGGCCGGCACCGGGCCGGCTCCGCCCTGATCCTCCAGTCCTTCGAGCCGAGCTCGATGCGGCGGCTGTCGAAGCTCGTCGCCACCCCCCGTGTCGTCCTGCTGTCCGGCCCGAAGGAACGGCCCTGGGACTTCGTGGAGGCCGGCGACCCCCGGACCGTCGCCGATCTGGTGAAGCCCGCGGGGCTGAAGTGGATCGCGTCCTTCGCCCAGGGCATCGGACCGACGCTGGACCTGGTCGTCCCGAGGGACGGCGCGGGACGGCTGACCGCCCCCACGGCCCTGGTCGCGGACGCGCACGCGCGGGGCCTGGTCCTGCACCCGTACACGATGCGCAACGAGAACGCCTTCCTGCCCGCGGACTTCCGGCGCGGCACGGACCCGAACGCGTACGGCGACGTGTTCGGCGCGCTCCGGGCGTACTTCGAGGTGGGCATCGACGGGATCTTCTCCGACCACCCGGACACCGCCCTCCTCGCAGCCGCCGACTTCGCCCGGGACTGAGGGCCCGAGGCCGGGTGTCACCCGGCCGGGGCGCGCGTACCCCGGTCGGGTGGAGCTCCCCGTGTACGGCAACCCGTCACGCACGGGGAGCGTTGACGGGGCATGACTTTTCTTGATCATGGTCCTGCGGCGCCGGCCGAGGGGACGGGCAGCCGTGGGCGGGCCGGTGTGCACGCCCTGCACGCGCTGGTGCGCGCGGAGGCGGGAGCCGAGGCCCAGGCCGCCGGAATCGAGGCCGCGGACCTGGAACAGGCGGTGTGGCTGCGGCTGCTGGAGCGCCGGACCGGCCCGGACGTGCCCGCCGACCCCGCCCGCTGGGTCCGCACGGCCGTACGGGCGGAAGCGCGGACCGCCCGCCGCCGGGCCAGGCGTGAACGGGCCTACACCGCCGGCGACCCCCCGGGTGACTGGACCGGCTGTCCCGAACGGATCGCGGTGGGAGCCGACGAGCGCCGCGCCCTGCGCAACGCGGTGGGCCGGTTACCCGGGAGATGCCCGCGGCTGATCGAGGCGATGCTGGCTCCCCACGATCCGACGTACCGGGAAATCGCAGGGGAGTTGGGTATGTCACAGGGGAGTTTGGGTCCTATGCGTTCCCGATGCCTTGGATGTCTGCGCAGAATGCTGGCGGCGGAGGTTGTCGCTCCTGAACTGCGGGGAAAGGAGCGGTAGGCAACCGGCGGAGCAGGTGAGCGGGAGGCATGCACACATGGGCATGAGCGTGACCATCTCGGCGGCGACAGCACAGGACGTCGAGCAGATCTTCAGACTCCAGTACCTCTGTTTCCAGAGCGAGGCGGAGCTCTACGGCAACTACCGGATCGATCCACTCGTCCAGAGCCTCGAATCCGTCCGGGACGAAGTCGCCACGGACCTGGTGTTCGTGGCCCGGCTCGGCGACGAAGTCGTCGGCTCGGTACGCGGCTTCACCGACACGGACGGCGCCGGCCGGATCGGCAAGCTCTGCGTGCACCCCAGGCTCCGTAAGCACGGTCTCGGCACCCGTCTGCTGCGCGCCGCCGAGTCCGGCCTCGCCGACGGGCGTTCGGCCACCCGCTTCCGCCTGCACACGGGGGAGCGGAGCGAAGGCAATCTGCGGCTCTACCGCAAGGCGGGTTACGCCCGGGTGGGCGACACCACCGGAGGCGACGGCGTCCGGCTGGTCCTGCTGGAGAAGGACGCCACCGCGCCGGCCTATGCGGCCAGTGCCTGAACGGCGCCGCTGACGCCCGGCGTCAGGCCTTCCGTGCGCGGCGCAGCCAGATCATCCCGGTGACCGGAAGGATCACCGGGATGAACAGGTAACCCATGCCGAACTCCGACCACACCGTGCTGTCGGGGAAGGCGGACGGCTCCAGCCGTGTCCAGGTGCCGACGACCAGCACCCCCGCGAGCTCGGCGGCGCAGCACACCAGCGCCGCCCTGCGCGCCGTCTCCCCGCCCCGCACCAGCGAGTACGTGATGAAGCCGTAGACGACGGCGGCGACGGCCGAGAGGACGTACGCGAGCGGGGCCCTGCCGAAGTCCAGGACCATCTCGACGACCGAACGGGATGCGGCGGCCACGGTGAACACCCCGTAGAACCAGACCAGTACCCGCCCCGGCCCGGAGCCGAGCTCGAACTGCTGCTTCTGCCGCGGGGCGTCCCGCTCCGGGGCCCGGGACGCGGGCGCGCCCGTGCGGTCGGTGTCGCTCATGGTCAGTTTCCCCAGATGTCGTAGAGCCGCACTTCGAGGACGGCGAGCACGACCGCACCGGCCGCCACCGTCACCGAACCCCAGCGGGTCCGTTCCGACAGCGACAGGAAACCCGCCGCGGGCACGCTTGCGAAGGCGCCGATCAGATAGGCGATGAAGATCGTCATACCCTGGTCGGGCCGCTCACCGCGGGCCAGCTGCACGATCCCCACGAGCAGCTGCGCCAGCGCCAGCACGGAGACGACCGCCATGCCGATGAAGTGCCAGTCCTTCGTGGGCTGGTCCCGGTAGGCGGCGAATCCGCACCAGGCGGCGAGGGCGAGCGCGGTCACGGCGACCGCGACCGTCAGGGCGTCAAGCATGGAGCGAGGGTATTACGGCCGGGCGGAGCAGCCGCGTGGGGGCCCGGGGGACGGGCCGTCCCGAGGGCGTCAAGGAATCGTGGCCTTTGCCACAGGGCGCGCACGGCATGATCGTGCCGCCGTCTGCGGGGCGTGCCGGAGAGGATTCACGTTTCCGCTGGTCAAAGCGGTGCTCACGGGGTTCCTTCGTGCGGGAGACACCGTCCATCACCGTCCGCTATACGGACACGGTGAGCTGCTGGAACGTTACGTCTGTTTTACTTGGCGCATGACCACGACGAGCTACCGCAGCCCTGCGACCGAGGCGATCCCGACGCCCGGTGCTCGTTGTACGTGTCGAATGCGCGCCTTCTGAGGGCCCCCGCCTGAGCCTCGCGCCCCGAAGCGAGACCGAGCCCGTGCCGCCCGCACCCAGCGGATCGAGCAGGCCCGGGCACGCCCCGCACCCGGCGCCCCGCCGGGGCCGGACATGCCGAGACTCCCCCCCCGGTCGACCACCGAGAAAAGTCTCACCAGACGAATGCCCCGTGCCCGGCGGACACCGCGCCGTGCACTCGACAGTGACGGAAACCCTGTGATCACCACTTCGGGCCTCACGAAGGTCTACCAGTCACGCGGCCGTGAGGTCACCGCCCTGGACGGCGTCGACCTGCACGTCCGCGAGGGCGAGGTCTACGGCGTCATCGGACAGAGCGGCGCCGGAAAGTCCTCCCTCATCCGCTGCGTCAACCTCCTCGAACGTCCCACCTCGGGCACCGTGACGGTCGCCGGCCAGGACCTCACGGCCCTCGCCGGCCGCGGCCGGCGCGCCGGCAAGGAGCTCCGCCGGGCACGCAGCCGCATCGGCATGGTCTTCCAGCACTTCAACCTGCTGGACTCGCGCACCGTCCAGGACAACGTCGAGCTCCCCCTGGAGATCCTCGGGCTCTCCGGACAGGCACGCACCCGCAAGGCGCTCGAACTCCTCGACCTCGTCGGTCTCGCCGACAAGGCGAAGGCCTACCCCGGTCAGCTGTCCGGAGGCCAGAAGCAGCGCGTCGGCATCGCCCGCGCCCTCGCGGGCGACCCGCAGGTGCTCCTCTCCGACGAGGCGACGTCCGCACTGGACCCCGAGACCACCCGCTCCATCCTGCAGCTGCTGCGCGACCTCAACCAGGAGCTCGGCCTCACCGTCCTGCTCATCACGCACGAGATGGACGTCGTCAAGACCGTCTGCGACTCCGCCGCGCTGATGAGGAAGGGCCGCATCGTCGAGTCGGGCACGGTCGGAGCGCTGCTGGCCACCCCCGGGTCCGAGCTGGCCCACGAGCTGTTCCCCGTCGGCGGCGCCCCCTCCGGGCCCGGCTCCACGATCGTCGACGTCACCTTCCACGGTGAGGCCGCGGCCCAGCCGGTGATCTCGCAGCTCTCCCGCACGTACAACATCGACATCTCGATCCTCGGTGCCGCGATGGACACCGTCGGCGGCAAGCAGATCGGCCGCATGCGCATCGAACTGCCCGGCGGCTTCGAGGAGAACGTCGTACCGATCGGCTTCCTGCGCGAGCAGGGCCTCCAGGCCGAAATCGTGGACGCAGCCCCCGTCGGCACCGCCGGCACCCCCGCCCCGATCACCAAGGAGGTGGCGAAGTGACCTGGTCCGAAATGCAGCCACTGCTCTCGCAGGGAACCATCGACACCCTCTACATGGTGCTCTGGTCCACGCTCGTCACCGTCGCCGGCGGACTGCCGCTCGGCATCCTGCTCGTCCTCACCGACAAGGGCGGGCTGCTGCAGAACATCGTGGTGAACAAGGTCATCGGTGTGATCGTGAACATCGGCCGCTCCCTGCCGTTCATCATCCTGCTGATCGCCCTGATCCCCTTCACCACCTGGGTCGTCGGCACCTTCATCGGACCGTCCGCGATGATCGTGCCGCTCGCCATCGGCGCCATCCCGTTCTTCGCGCGGCTCGTCGAGACAGCGGTGCGCGAGGTGGACCACGGACTCGTCGAGGCCGTCCAGTCGATGGGCGGGTCCATCCCGACGATCGTCCGCAAGGTGCTGCTGCCGCAGGCGCTCCCCTCGCTCGTCTCCGGCGTCACCACCACCGTCATCGTGCTCATCGGCTACTCGGCGATGGCCGGCGCGGTCGGCGGCGAAGGACTCGGCTCCAAGGCCGTCACCTACGGGTTCCAGCGCTTCGACGACCAGTTCATGCTCATCACCGTCGCGCTGCTCATCGTCATCGTGACCGTGGTCCAGCTGATCGGTGACGGAGCCGTACGCCTGCTGGCACGCAGGGGCCGCACCACCTCCTGAACGTCATCTCCCCCGAAGCCCGAACTCCTTGTCCGGGCGCACCACCGTCACCACCGGAAAGAGGCACTCTTCGTGCGTAAGAACATCAAGATCACCGCTGCCGCGGCGGCCACCGCCGCCCTCGCCCTCGGGCTCAGCGCCTGCGGTACGGACTCCGACCCGGCCGCCGAGGACGCGACCGGCGCCGGTGCGGACACCTCCAAGGCCCTCGTCGTCGCCGCGTCGCCGACGCCGCACGCCGACATCCTGAACTACGTCAGGAAGAACCTGGCGGACAAGGCCGGCCTCAAGCTGGAGGTCAAGGAGTTCACGGACTACGTCCTGCCGAACACCGCCACCGAGAACGGCCAGGTCGACGCCAACTTCTTCCAGCACAAGCCCTACCTGGACGACTTCAACAAGAAGAACAAGACCCACATCGTCCCGGTGGCGGACGTCCACCTCGAACCCCTCGGCCTCTACTCCAAGAAGGCCAAGGACATCAAGGACATCAAGGCCGGCCAGACCGTCGCCGTGCCGAACGACACCACCAACGAGGGCCGTGCGCTCCAGCTGCTCGCCGAGAACGGGCTGATCACCGTCAAGGACGGCGTCGGCACCAACGCCAAGCTCAGCGACATCACGGACAAGAAGGGCCTGGAGTTCAAGGAGATCGAGGCCGCGACCGTCCCGCGCGCCCTGGACGACGTCGACGCCGCCGTCATCAACGGCAACTACGCCATCGAGGCCGACCTCCAGCCCGGCAAGGACTCCCTGGTGCTGGAGAAGGCGGAGGGCAACCCGTACGCCAACCTCCTGGCCGTCAAGGAGGGCAACGAGGAGGACCCCCGGGTCCAGAAGCTCGTGAAGCTGCTCAACTCCGACGAGGTCAAGAAGTTCATCGAGGACACCTACAAGGGCTCGATCGTCCCCGCCTTCGGCGCACCCGCCAAGTCCTGACACCCGGGCACCACTTGCCCCACGAGCCCCGCGCACCCCATCAGGGTGCGCGGGGCTCCGCCGTGCGGACCCGGCCATGCACATCCACGGGCCGATGCTGCATGCTGGTGCCTCTACACGGTCTTCGGCATGGAGCTGCGCATGACTACCACCTTCCCGTCCATCTCCATCAGCACGGACAGGTTGGTGCTGCGCCCCTTCGACATGGCGGACGTCCCCGCGTACATCGAGATGATGAACGACGAGCTGGTCACCGCCTGGACCGACGCCCCGCACCCCTACACCCAGGTCGACGCCGAACGCTGGGTCCGCAGGATCGCGCCCGCCGAACGCACCCAGGGCAACGGCATAGTCTTCGCCGTCACCGAATTCCTCACCCAGCGCCTCGTCGGCTCGGTGCGCCTGCTCAACACCGACCGGCGCACCCTGGCCACCGAGGTCCGCTACATCACCGCCCCCTGGGCGCGCGGCGAGGGGTACGCCACCGAGTCCGTGCTGGCCCTCGCCGAGTGGCTCTTCCGCGACCAGGGCTTCGAGCGGATCGAGCTGCGCACCCCTGCCGGGAACACCGCCTCCCAGCAGGTGGCCCAGAAGCTGGGCTGCATCAGCGAGGGAGTCCTGCGCAACGCCCGCATAGCCAGGACCGCCACCGAGGACGGAGGCTGGACCGACATCAGGACCGACCTCATCGTGTGGGGACTCCTGCCCGAGGACCTGGAAGGCGTAGCGGAACAGCTGGCCGACGCGGGCGGCTACGGCACGTACGACGACTGGAACTGACCTCCCGCCCGGGCTCCGGGAGCCCCTGGCGGGGCGTTGGTACGGACCGGATACGCTCACCCTTGCTCCGCCCACCCCGCGCAGAGCCCCGCCTGCTCACACCCCAGGAGACTGACGACGATGGCCGACCGGGTCACGGTGATCGGCTGGGACGGCTCGCCACTGACCAGAGCGGCCACAGCCGCGCTCTCGGCCGCCACGCTCGTCGCCGGCGCCGCCCACCACCTCGCGCTGCCCGAAGTCCCCGGGCGTGCGGAACGCATCCGCCTCGGCAGCGTCGACCTGGCCGCCCGCAGGATCGCCGGCCACCGCGGAAGCGCCGTGGTCCTCGCCGACGGAGACCCCGGCTTCTTCGGCGTCGTACGCACCCTGCGCAAGCCCGAACACGGTCTCGAGGTCGAGGTCGTACCCGCCGTCTCGTCGGTCGCCACAGCCTTCGCCCGCGCCGGCATGCCGTGGGACGACGCGCAGATCGTCGTCGCCCACCCCCGCACCCTGCGCCGCGCGGTCAACGTCATCCGCGCCCACCACAAGGTGGCCGTGCTCACCTCCCCCGGCGCGGGCCCCGCCGAGCTCGCCCTGCTGCTCGAAGGCGTCCACCGCACCTTCGTGATCTGCGAGGAGCTCGGCACCGTGCGCGAGCGGGTCACCGTCCTCACCTCCGACAAGACGGCCGACCACACCTGGCGCGACCCCAACGTCGTCATCGTCATCGGGGGCGGCCCCGAGACCGCGGCCGGCGGCGCCTGGATAGCCGGCCGCCGCCCCGCCCACCCCGAGGGCGTCCGCGGCTGGGCCCTGCCCCCCGCTTCCTACGGCGGCACGGGGGAGGGCGGCGAAGGGGAGTCGCCCGGCCTGCGCGCGGCCCAGCTGGCCCGTCTCGGGCCGCGCACCGGTGATCTGGTCTGGGACATCGGCTCCGGCGGCGGCGCCCTCGCCGTGGAGGCGGCCCGCTTCGGCGCAGCGGTGCTCGCCGTGGACAGCGACCCCGACGCCTGCGCGCGTACGGCGGCCGCCGCCCGCACCTTCCAGGTGGGCGTCCAGGTCGTCCGGGGCACCGCCCCGCACGTCCTGGAACGCCTGCCCGAACCCGATGTCGTACGGATCGGCGGCGGAGGGGTCCCCGTGGTCACGGCGGTCGCCGACCGGCGGCCCGAACGCATCGTCACCCACGCGTCGAACAGGGACGAGGCGGAGGCGCTCGGTGCGGCCCTCGCGGCGAACGGGTACGCGGTCGAGTGCGCGCTGCTCCAGTCCGTGGAGATGGACACCTCCGCCTGGGCGGAGCGCGAACGCTCCGTCGTGTTCCTGCTCTCCGCGGTACGCACCGATCTCGCCCCCTGAGGTGGTCGCGGGGGAGCGCGAGGTAGGCTGACCGATTGTTGTACCGCGCCCGGCTGTTCGACGGTTCGCTCGTCAATGTCCGGAAAAGTGGACCATTTTGCTCCGCGACGTGGTACAGCGAAACCGGGGGACGCGCAACGTGGCGCAGTCCACAGCGAGCCGAGGCAGAACTGTCTGTCGCGGTGGCGAAAGGCCGCGAGAATATATACCTCCGTGCGCGTTTCGTGCCGCGCGGGGAGCCCGCTCGTTCTAGTTGACGAGCACCGGCGTGCCGTGGTTCGGGCATCCCGGGCGAAGGGCGAAGGAGCACTGACGATGGGCGAGGGGTACGCATGACTGACACCGGCCAGATCCCGGGCGAGGGACTGCCGGAGAACGCAGGCATGGTGGAGCAGCCGGGCGTCCCCGCACCGGACGCCTACACCTACCTCGAACCCTCCGAGCACCCGTCCGAGGACGACGACCTCCTTCTCATGCCCGCACCCCAGGGCGCGTGGAGTGACGCTCCGGCGGCGCCCGCGGGCCTGCCCGAGCAGTCCCCGGCGCCTGGGCAGGGCGTGAACGGCACGCACGGGTCCGGTGTGTCCGGCCTCCACGGCGTGCAGATCCCGGCGCACCGGCCCGTGCAGGTCCCGGCCGCCGCCGCGCCGGCCCGCCGCCCGCTGCACCGTGGTCCTGCGTCCACCGAGGCACCCACCTACGGCGGGGCGCATACCGGCGGAGTGGTGCGTTCACTCGCGGACCGGGGGCCGGCCGGCCCGCAGAACCCGATGCCCGCGCGGCACGCCGGACCGGCGACGGCAGGTCCCGAGTACTTCGCCACCCCGGCGGAGGACGCGTCCATGCTGCCGGGCCCGCAGCTGGGCGAGATCCCGCCCCAGGGTGCGCCGGCCTGGGGCCCGCCCGAGCCTGAGCCGGTGGCGGTTCCTGAGTTGACCGTGGTTCCTGAGCCGGCCGTGGTTCCCGAGCCTGAGCCGGTGGCGGTTCCTGAGCCGGCCGTGGTCCCTGAGCCTGAGCCGGTGGCGGTTCCTGAGCCCGAGTCGGCCGGGGTCTCCGAGCCCGAGCCGGTCGCCGTTCCCGAGCCGGTCGGGGACCCCGAGCCCGTCGCGGAGCCCGAGGCACCCGCCGCGCCCGCCGAGCATGACGCGTCTGTCCTTCTCGCTGAGTCCGTCGAAGCGGTGGTACCTGTCGTGCCCGCCGCGCCCACGGAAACGGACGCCTCTGAGCCGGCGGCTTCCGTGCTGCCGGAGGCTCCCGCAGAGCCGGCGGCGGAGACCGCCGGGGAACACCCCATGGACTCCCTGGCCGAGGTGCAGCCGGACGTACCGGTGGAGGTTCCCGCCGGGGTGTCCGCCGAACTGCCCGCCGAAGTGGCCGTCCCGGTCGGGCCGACGGGGCAGTTCGTACCCCTGGAGGACTCGGTACCCACGGTCCCGCACCCCGCGCCGACGCCCGTGGCCGAGGAGACCGCGGCCGCCCCCGCCGTCGAGCCCGAGCAGAGCGCCGATCCCGCGCCGCAGCCCGAGTTCCCCGTGGCGGATCCCGCCCCGGCCGGGCCCGAGACCGTGGAGGTGCTGGAGCCGGTCGCCTTCCAGCAGCCGGAGATCCAGCCCGAGGCCCAGCCCGAGGTCCAGTTCGAGCCCGTCGCGGAACCCGAACCGGCTCCCGAGCCCGCCGTCGTCGTGCAGGCCGGACCCCAGGTCCCCGCGGAGCCGGAGCCGGAGCCCGGCGCCGCGCCCGAGAACACCGAGGCTCCGGAAGCCGGGACCCCGCAGGCCGGACCCGCCGTAGTCGCGGACCCGGAAGCGCAGCCCCTGGACGCACAGGTACCGGCAGCCGAGGCCCCGGCCGTGGACGCTCCCGAGGTCGTGGACGTTCCCGAGGCTGTGGATGCTCCCGAGACCGTGGACGTCCCCGAAGAAGCCCTGCTCGTCGAGGCGGAGGAGGAGACCGCCGGCGCCGAGGCTCCGGCCCCCGCCGCAGGCGGAGCAGGCCCCGCCTCCGCTCCCGCCCCCGGTTACGACGACGCCGAGCGTGAAGCCGTCCTGCGGGTCATGCGTGAACGGCGCGACATCCGTAACGGTTTCCGTAGCGACCCCATCCCGCACGAGGTCCTCCTCCGTGTCCTGGAGGCCGCGCACACCGCACCGAGCGTCGGCCATTCGCAGCCCTGGGACTTCGTCGTCATCCGTTCCGCGGAGACGCGCCGTTCCATGCACGAACTGGCGCAGCGCCAGCGTGAGGCGTACGCCAAGTCGCTCCCCAAGGCCCGGGCCAAGCAGTTCAAGGAACTGAAGATCGAGGCCATCCTCGACACGCCGGTGAACATCGTCGTCACCGCCGACCCCACCCGAGGCGGCCGCCACACCCTCGGCCGGCACACCCAGCCGCAGATGGCCCCGTACTCCTCGGCGCTCGCCGTGGAGAACCTGTGGCTCGCCGCCCGCGCCGAGGGCCTCGGTGTCGGCTGGGTCAGCTTCTTCGACGAGCGGGAGATGGTCCGCGCGCTCGGCCTGCCCGAGCACCTCGAAGTCGTCGCCTACCTCTGCGTCGGTTACGTCGACGAGTTCCCCGAGGAGCCCGAGCTGATGCAGGCGGGCTGGTCCAAGCGCCGCCCGCTGTCCTGGGTCGTCCACGAGGAGACGTACGGCCGCCGCGCCCTGCCCGGCGAAGAGCCGCACGACCTCCTCCAGGAGACCATCGCCGGCATCCGCCCCCTGGACGCCAAGGCGCTCGGCGAGGCATGGGAACGCCAGAAGCGGATGACGAAGCCCGCCGGCGCGCTCGGGATGCTCGAGATCATCTCCGCGCAGCTGTCCGGGCTCTCCCGGCTCTGCCCGCCGCCCGTCCCGGAGCCCGCGGCCGTCGCGATCTTCGCCGGTGACCACGGGGTGCACGCCCAGGGCGTCACGGCGTGGCCGCAGGAGGTCACCGGCCAGATGGTCGCCAACTTCCTCGGTGGCGGCGCCGTCTGCAACGCCTTCGCCGCCCAGGTGGGCGCCGAGGTCTGCGTCGTCGACGTCGGTGTGGCAGCCGAACTCCCCGCGACACCCGGCCTGCTGCCCAGGAAGGTCCGTCCCGGAACGGCCGACTTCACCACCGGCCCGGCCCTCACCCGCGAAGAGGTGCTCGCCGCGATCGAGGTGGGCATCGAGACCGCCCGCGATCTGGTGGCGGCGGGCAACAAGGGCCTGCTCACCGGTGAGATGGGCATTGCCAACACCACCGCCTCGGCCGCGCTGATCTGTGTCTACACCGGCATGGACCCGGCAGAGGTGACCGGTCGCGGAACCGGGATCAACGACGAGATGCACGCCCGCAAGGTCGACGTGGTCCGCCGTGCCCTGGACCTGCACCAGCCCGACCCGGCCGACCCGATCGGCGTCCTGGCCGCGGTGGGCGGCCTGGAGCACGCGGCCATGGCGGGCTTCCTGCTGGGCGGCGCCTCGCTGCGTACACCGGTGATCCTGGACGGGGTGAGCGCGGGCGCGGCGGCACTGGTCGCCCGGGCGATCGCCCCCGAGGCGCTCGCCGCGTGCATCGCGGGCCACCGCAGCGCGGAGCCCGGCCACGTCGCGGCCCTCAACAAGCTGGGCCTGCGCCCGCTCGTCGACCTGGACCTCCGCCTCGGCGAGGGCACGGGCGCGCTCCTGGCGCTCCCCATCGTGCAGAGCGCGGCCCGCGCCATGCACGAGGTGGCGACGTTCGACTCCGCAGGTGTCACGGAGAAGTAGCCGTCACCGTGCCCGGACGCGCCCGACCGGCCCGTCCGGGCACCACCCGGCCTCGCGGTACACCCCGCCCGGCGCTCGCGGACACCCTCGGACGCCGGACGCGGGAGACCGGGCCCATGGGTGACCGGGGCAGCCTGCCCGGATCGCCCGGGTCCCGGCGCCCGGACGGGAGAGGAGGCGACGGGCCCCGCAGCACGCGGCATACGAGCCCCCGCACCGCCCCGGCCCCCTGCCCCACCACCCCGTATCGTGGTCCCACGCGCCACCGCCTCACCCAGCCCATGTCACCGCCGCTCCACCGCCGCAGCGGCCCGCAGCACACCGCACCCTGCACGAGGAGCCCGCACGACCATGGCCGAGCATGACGATCACCCTGCCTACCCCGTCGGACTGCGCCTGAACGGGCGCCGCGTCGTCGTCGTCGGCGGCGGCCAGGTCGCGCAGCGCCGGCTGCCCGCCCTCATCGCGGCCGGGGCGGACATCACCCTGGTCTCCCCGTCCGCGACCGCTTCCGTCGAAGCGATGGCCGACACCGGGGAGATCCGCTGGGAGCGCCGCAGGTACCAGGACGGTGACCTCGCCGACACCTGGTACGCCCTCGTCGCGTCCTCCGACGCCGCCGCCAACGACGCCGCGTCCGCCGAGGCCGAGCGCACCCGTACCTGGTGCGTCCGGAGCGACGACGCGGAGGCGGCCACCGCCTGGACGCCGGCCACCGGCCGCAGCGAAGGCATCACGGTCGCCGTCCTCACCACCACCTCCCAGGGCCGCGACCCCCGGCACTCCGCCGCCGTCCGCGACGCCATCGTGGAGGGGCTGCGCGACGGAACCCTCGCCGCCCCGCACCACCGCACCCGCGCCCCCGGTGTCGCGCTGGTGGGCGGCGGTCCCGGTGACCCCGACCTGATCACGGTCCGGGGCCGTCGTCTCCTCGCCGAGGCGGACGTGGTCATCGCCGACCGGCTCGGCCCGCGTGACCTTCTCGACGAGCTCCCGCCGCACGTCGAGGTGATCGACGCCGCGAAGATCCCGTACGGCCGGTACATGGCGCAGGAGGCGATCAACCAGGCACTGATCGACCACGCCAAGGCGGGCAGGTCCGTGGTGCGCCTCAAGGGCGGCGACCCGTTCGTCTTCGGCCGTGGCATGGAGGAGGCGCAGGCCCTGGCCGCGGAGGGCATCGCCTGCACGGTCGTCCCCGGCATCTCCAGCTCGATCTCGGTGCCCGGAGCGGCCGGGATCCCCGTCACCCACCGAGGTGTCGCGCACGAGTTCACGGTGGTCAGCGGCCACGTGGCACCCGACGACCCGCGCTCCCTGGTCGACTGGAAGGCCCTCGCGCAGCTGCGCGGCACCCTGGTCCTCCTGATGGCCGTCGACAAGATCGGCGCCATCGCCCAGGCACTCATCGCCCACGGCAAGTCCCCCGGCACCCCGGTGGCCCTGGTCCAGGAGGGCACCACGGCAGCCCAGCGCAGGGTCGACGCGACCCTCGGCACCGTCGGGGCGCGCGTCGTCGAGGAAGAGGTACGCCCCCCGGCGGTCATCGTCATCGGTGACGTCGTCGCCGTCGGCACGGACCCGGCCGGCCCGCTCGGAGGCTGAGCGGCCGGACACCCGGCCCGCGCCCTCCGTGCAACACCCCCACCGACCTCCGAGCAAGGCAGTAGCGACCCCGTGGCTGAACTCATCACCGTCGACGACCCGGACGACCCGCGCCTGGGCGACTACACCGGCCTGACCGACGTCGAGCTCCGGCGCCGCCGGGAACCCGCGGAGGGCCTCTTCATCGCCGAGGGCGAGAAGGTCATCCGGCGGGCCGGGAACGCCGGGTACGAGATGCGCTCCATGCTGCTCTCCGCCAAGTGGACCGACGTCATGCGCGATGTGATCGACGAGGCCACGGCACCGGTGTACGTGGTCACGCCGGCTCTCGCCGAGCGTGTCACCGGCTACCACGTGCACCGCGGGGCCCTCGCCTCCATGCAGCGCAAACCGCTTCCCGACGTCGGCACCCTCCTGTCCCCGGAGCGGGGGAGCGTACGGCGGGTCGCCGTGTTCGAGGACATCGTCGACCACGCCAACCTCGGAGCGGCCTTCCGCAACGCGGCCGCTCTCGGCGTCGACGCCGTCCTGCTCACCCCGCGCTGCGCCGACCCGCTCTACCGGCGGGCGGTCAAGGTCTCGATGGGGTCCGTCTTCCATGTGCCGTGGACCCGGCTGACGTCCTGGCCCGAGGACACCGGCCTGCTGCGCGAGGCCGGGTTCACCACCGCCGCGCTGTGCCTCAGCGACACGTCGATCACCCTGGACGAACTCGTGGCCCGCCGGTACGAGAAGCTGGCGCTCGTCTTCGGAACGGAGGGCGACGGCCTCACACCGGAGGCCCTCGGCGCGGCCGATGCCCACGTGCGCATCCCGATGGACGCGGGAGTCGACTCGCTCAACGTCGCCGCGGCCTCCGCCGTCGCCTTCTACGCGACCCGGGCCGAACCCGCCTGACCCCAGGACCGCACCCTCAGGTCCCGTCCGCCCGGCCCGGGTGGACGGCGGCCCCGTCGTACGCCGGCGGCGGTGTACCGCCCAGCCCCTGTGCGGGGCCCTGGCATCCCTGAGCGGCTGCGATCCCCAGCGCGACCAGCAGGGTCACCACGACGAAGACGACGAGCCGCTGACGCAACAGCCGCGGGTCGGCCGGCCGCCGCTTCCCGCCCTGGCCGGCCGAAGTCGTCCGGACACCGGGCCGGGAGGCCTGTCTGCCGTTCGTGCCCTTCGGCCGGCGGTCCTGCTGACCCGGGCGTGAGCCGCCGCCCCGCGACGCCCGGGACTGCGAGCCGCCGGTGCGAGGGG
>Ga0196960_10000279_pt1 | contig 20102 bp, 23 predicted proteins | sample S3v_5metaG_FD_183187 | JGI IMG/M metagenome (GOLD analysis project Ga0196960, IMG submission 183187) | Soil microbial communities from Anza Borrego desert, Southern California, United States - S3+v_5 | ecosystem: Environmental > Terrestrial > Soil > Desert | place: USA: California | collected...
TGACGCAGGTGTCGGTCTCGCTGGTGCAGGAGGGCGAGACGCGGGCGGTGCTGCTGGCCGGGTTCGGCGGGGAGCGGGAGAGCGCGCTGGCGGTCGATGCCGCGCCGCGCAACCCGCGCCCGTCGCTGGCGCCGCCGTCCGAGCTCGAGCCGCTCCCCCACGTCCCCGGCATGACGCCCGACTTCTTCGCCCACGTCGACCTGCGGATCGCGGCGGGCGGGATGCCGTTCAGCGGCGCGGACGAGCCGGACTTCGGCGGCTACATGCGGTTCCGCACCCCGCCCGCGCGATTCGGCGACCGCGAGCTCCTCACGCTCGCCGACGCCTGGCCGCCCGCGATCATGCCGATGCTCACCGGCCCCGCCTCCATGTCCTCCCTCGCTTGGACCTTCGAGCCCATCCCCTCCCCCCACGCCGACGCGCCGGACGCCTTCTGGCAGTACGACGTCACCACCCACCACGCCGCCGGCGGCTACGCCCGCACCACCGCCCGCATCTGGGACACCCACGGCGCCCTCCGCGCGCTCTCCCACCAGACCGTCGCCTACTTCGCCTGATTCGCGCTTAGTCCACCGAAGGGACCGGCCCGCCAACCTCGAACGATTCGTGGCAGGCTGAAAGCGGAGCCGCCAGGTCCTTGCACAAGTCGCCTGGCGGCTCCGTCCTTCAACTACCCCTTCGGCGGGTAGTCGTCGTTGCCGTAGCTGCGGCGCTCACCGATGGTCCCGTTCGTGCGGTGGCCGATCCACTCGACACCGCGACCGCGCGCCGAGTCCTGGCCGATCTGCGCGGCCTGGGCCTGGGTCGGAGCAGTCCCGAACACGCGGGACGCGCCTTCGGTGCGGTTCGCCCAACCGTTCCCGTGCGGGACGGTGTGAACTGCGGGCTTCTTCGACATCTCTCACCTCCTTCCTCGTATCTGGTGTGACAACCACTTAACGATAGAGAGCCGTCGGACAGACTCCGTAGCCCGAGCCGCACGACCGACCGGACGCGAGAAACACTGGTGGCTGCAATGATGCTCGCCGTGACCGATTCCACGCTCAGTCGTCTCATGAGCTTCCTCGTGCGCGTGCCCCGGACGTGGGTCGCCTTCGTCGCAGTCATGGCGGTCCTGAGCGTCTTCGACGTACGCCTGGACGCAAAGGAACAACTGACGCTGAAGGTCTCGGTCAGCACAACGACCGTCGTCCTTGTCGGCTTCATCTGGTTGCCCGCGTTGATTCGTGCCTTCGCACTCACCGGAGGCGCGATCAAGACGCCAGCCGGCGAGGCGAACACGGGAGGCTTGGTCGAGCTACTTCGCGGTGCAGATGCGAACACGAAACTCGAGGTGCTGCCGCCGGTGATCGCGGCGCTCGACGCCGTCGCGATTGAGAGTCCGCAGGGACGTGAGAGCGCTCGCGTAGTACGCGCAGATCTCGAGCAAGAACTCGCCCATCTTCACGGCCACGACGCGGAAAAGCGCCTCGCAGAACTCGCGCGCGCGTATGAGCTGATTCGCGCTGAACAGCCACCTACACCTGCGCGCACGTTCCGCATGAACGAACTCATGGCGGAGGCACGCGCTGCCGCGGCAGCCGCTCAGATGCCAGCAAGTCACGTCTCGCGGCTCTTCGCCCAGGGGACCCCGGGAGCGAGAATCGTAGCCCTGGCGGCGCTCGAGGTCACGCCGAGACCGGAGTTCTTCTCGAACATCCTGGACGCGATCACGAACTCGAGGTCAGCGTTCGAGCAGTTCCACGCTCTGATAGCGGTGGAATCTCTTCTCGATGAACTAGGGCATGGTCAGCGCAGGCGCCTTCGTGCGGCGCTGGACCGTGAGCTCTCGGACCCCGAGAAAGGCCTCAACGCTGATGTCAGTCGGCGGCGAATCATCGAATCGCTCTTGGAGCGGCTGTGACGAAGGTCGAGTGCACCCCAGCGCGGACGGCAGCGAGCGAGTTCAGACTGCCGTCGAGCGCCGGCTGAAGCACGAGGGAACGGAGCAGTGCTCGCCTTCCTCTATCTGGGGCGAGTTTTGCGCCGTCGCGAACGGCCGTTCCCTCGGCTCCCGCGCGGGCTGAGTCAGCGGGCGGACTCGAACTTGGGGAGGACGTGGTCGGCCCAGGTGGAGAAGAACTCGTCGTGGCCGCCGCCGACCTGCTGGACGAAGAGCTCGTCGACGCCGGCCTCCTCGTACTCGCGGAGGGCGGCGACGTGCTCGTCGAGGTCGGGGCCGCAGGGGACGGCGTCGGCGATGAGCTCCTCGGTGACGAGCTCGGCGGCCTGCTCGAAGTGGGCGGGGTTGGGGAGCACCTGCGCGAGCTCGCCCGGGATCGCCTCGTTGGGCCAGATCCGCTTGACCGTCTTGACCGCCTCGTCCTTCGAGGCGCCGAAGCAGACCTTCGTCCCCGCCTGGACCGGCCCCTCGCCGCCCTCGGACCGGTACTGGCCGATCAGGTCGGCGTTCGGCTCGACGGTGCAGTACCCGTCGCCGATCCGCGCCGCCAGCGACACCGACTTCGGCCCGAACCCGCTCACGAGGATCGGCGGCAGCTCGTCGGGGAGCGTGTAGATCCGCGCGTTCTCGACGGTGTAGTGCTCGCCGTCGTGCTCGACCTGGCCGCCCGTCCACAGGTCGCGGATGACGTCGACCGCCTCCTCGAGCATGTCCAGCCGCGTGTTCGCCGCGGGCCACGGGTCGCCGAAGATGTGCTCGTTGAGCGCCTCGCCGGTGCCGACGCCCAGCTCGAACCGCCCGTTCAGCAGCACCTGCGACGTCGCCGCCGCCTGCGCGATCACCGCGGGATGGATGCGGAGCGTCGGGCACGTCACGCCCGTCGTCACCTTCATCCGCGAGGTCGCCTCGGCGAGCGCGCCGATCATCGACCAGACGAAGGCGCTCTCGCCCTGCGCCTCGGTCCACGGGTGGTAGTGGTCGGAGATCCACAGGTTGCTGAACCCCGCGGCCTCCGCGGCGCGCGCCTGGCGCAGCAGCTCGTGCGGCGCGAACTCCTCGCACGACAGGAAGTAGCCGATCTTCACGACACGGGCACTACCCCAGCGTCTCGAACCTGATCCCGGCCGGGTCCAACCTCGAGATCAGGTGCGTGCCCATCGCCGCCGCCGTCGTGACCTGCCCGGCCACGGCAGGGACGTCGTCGACCGCGAGGCAGAGCGCCGCCTCGGCGAGCATCTTCGACGTCTCGCGGTAGCCCGGGTCGCCGCCGCTCACCTGCGTCACGACCCGCGAACCGCCACCCTCGCCGACCATCCGCACGCGGAAGAAGCCCTTCTCCATCTGCGCCTCGGACGGCCCGCTGCCCGGCCCGCGCGCCTTGAGCAGCAGCGCGCGCGTCGGCGGAAGCTGAGAGAGTCCGAAGACCGCGCCGACGCCGAGCCCGCCCGCCACCGCGACCGGCAGCTTCTTGACCCACGCGTAGTGGCCGTACGTGAAGTCCGGGCCGTACGCGTCGGGCACCAGCCGCGCGGACTGCGCGACGATCTGCGGGTCGATGGTCGGGAGCGGGATCGCCCACGCGTCGATCGCGGACTCGCGGTACGGCTTGCCGCCCTCGGCGCGCACCTTCTGCCCGCCCGCCGGCGCGCCCTCCGCCTTGCGCCGCTTGGCGTGCATCGACTGGAGCTGCCGCGCCCGCGCGAACTGCCCGACCGCGCTGTGGAACGTCCCGCCGGACGCGAGCCCGCCCGCGCGCACGAACCCGCGCAGCTTGAGCGGCACGCCGTCGGGGAGGAGACCGACCGTGTAGAGCGCCAGCAGGTCGTACGGGATCGAGTCGAACCCGCACGCGTGGATGATCCGCGCGCCCGTCCGCTCCGCCTCGGCGTGGTGCTCGAGGTACATCCGGTCGCGGAACTCCGGCTCGCCGGTGAGGTCGAGGTACGCGCTGCCCGCCTTCGCGCACGCGGCCACGAGCGGGCCGCCGTGCTTGATGTACGGGCCCACCGTGGTGACGACGATCCGCGCGCACTCGGCGACGCCGCGCAGGGAGTCCTCGTCGTCCACGTCGGCGATGATGATGCCCGCGTCCGCCACCAGCTCCTCGCGCAGCCGCTCGAGCTTCTCGCGGCTGCGCCCCGCGATCGCCCAGCGCAGGCCCTGCGGCGCGTGCTCGGCCAAGTACTTCGCGGTCAGCTTGCCCGTGAACCCGGTGGCCCCGAAGAGCACGATGTCGTAGGCGCGGTCATCCCCCATGGCGGCGGATCCTGTCAGAGCGCGCGCTCAGCAGCCGCCGACCCTCCCCGGATCGAGGTCGCGGGCGCGGCCGCCGCCGGCCGTGCGGAAGTCGTAGCCGGAGCAGAAGTAGGTCGAGAGGAGGGCGTCGCGGTCGAGGACGATCGGGGCCCAGGCGCCGTTGCCCTGCGGCTCGAGGTAGGTGTGCCTCGTGGCGAGGAGGCGGCGCTCGGCGGTGGTGTCGCCGCGCAGGTGGCGGTCGAACCACGCCTGGGCGTAGACGCTCGTCAGCGCCTGGCCGTACCGCGACGCCGGGAGGACGAGCGGCAGGTCGGTGTAGTCCAGGTGCGTCGAGGCGCGCGGGACGATCAGCATCGTGTCGACGCCCTTCGCCCGCCACGCGTCGAAGCCGGTCTTCTGCTCGCGGCGGGGGTCGGGGCGCTCCAGCGGCGAGGTCGGCGTCGGGACGAGCGAGGAGCCGCCGTTGAGCCAGTACGGCGCGACCGTGAAGCCGTACTCGGACTGGACGGCGAGGGCGGGAACGCGGGGCGTGACGCCCTCCACGCCGAGGTCGCCGGACGCGTCGAGCTTGTCGAGCGCGACGACCGCCTTCACCCGCGGGTCGGCGCCCTGGACGTACGAGACCGCGGCGGCGCCGAGCGAGTGGCCGGCGATGCCGATGCGCGACGGGTCGAGCTTGCCGCGCAGCGGGTTGGCGTCGGAGGTGAAGAAGTCGAGCGCGTCGGTCGTGCCGTGGACGAAGTTCGCCGGCTGCTGGAACGGGACGCCGGGGCAGCCGAACTGCTCGAGGTCCCGCGGCTCGGCGAACGGGTTGCAGAACGGCAACCCGTTGACGGGACCCTCATGCGGGAACGTCCCGCTCGTCCCCTGCCCCTGCACGTCGTAGGTGAGGACGGTGTAGCCGCGCTCGGCGAGATCCTGCGCGAGCCAGAAGTACATCCGCTCGCTCCCTTGGACGCTGCCCGTGGTGATGACCACGCCGGGGAGCCGGCCGGACGACAGCGTGCGGCCCGTGTACGGATCGCGGGCGCCCGGTTTGGGCGCGAAGACGTGGCCGCGGATCAGCGCGCCGTACCGGTTCTCCCACGAGACCGGGATCTCGATCCCGCGCGTCCCGTTCCACCCGGCGCGCAGCGGGTTGCCGGCGTTCCACCCCGGCACGAGGTTGCCCGGCGTGATCGCGGGGCGGGTCAGGTTCGCCACCTGGTCGGCGAGCTGATTGAGCGAGACCTTGTTCGCCTCGAAGATCAGCGACGGCAGGTAGTCGGGGTCGGCGAGCTGCTGGCCGGTCTGGCGCCCGTACGCGTCGGCGATGTTCTTCAGGTCGTGCGCGAGGTACTCCGGCGAGCCCGGCTGGCCGGGCGGAGGCGCCGCGGCGGCGAGCGGCGGCGCGACGAGAACGGCGGCGAGAAGCGCGAGCAGCGCACGGCGGACGAGACCCATGTCGCCAACAACGTTCGACGGACGCCGATCTTGCGGTAGACCAGGGGCATGGACCATCGCAAGCTCGGAACCCAGGGCCTCATCGTCTCCGCCGAAGGCCTCGGCTGCATGGGGATGTCGGAGTTCTACGGCCAGGCCGACGAGGGCGAGGCGATCAGCACCATCCACCGCGCGCTCGAGCTCGGCGTCGACTTCCTCGACACGGCCGACATGTACGGCCCGTTCACCAACGAGAAGCTCGTGGGCCGCGCGATCGCCGACCGGCGCGACAGCGTCGTCCTCGCGACGAAGTTCGGCAACGTCCGCGGCGAGAACGGCGAGCGCCTCGGCATCCGTGGCGACGCGGAGTACGTCAAGAGCGCGTGCGAGGCGTCGCTGAAGCGCCTCGGCGTCGACCACATCGACCTCTACTACCAGCACCGCGTCGACCCCGAGGTCCCGATCGAGGAGACCGTCGGCGCGATGGCGGAGCTGGTCGAGGAGGGCAAGGTGCGCTACCTCGGGCTGAGCGAGGCGTCCCCCGCGACCATCCGCCGCGCCCACGCCGTCCACCCGATCAGCGCACTCCAGACCGAGTACTCGCTGTGGACGCGCGACCCCGAGGACGAGGTGCTCCCGACCGTCCGCGAGCTCGGCATCGGCTTCGTCCCCTACTCCCCGCTCGGCCGCGGCTTCCTCTCCGGCGCGATCACGTCGATCGACGACCTCGCCGAGGACGACTTCCGCCGCCACAACCCCCGCTTCCAGGGCGACAACTTCGCCAAGAACCTGGAGCTGGTCGACCGCGTGAAGGAGATCGCGGACGAGAAGGGCGTCACGCCGGGCCAGCTCGCGCTCGCATGGGTGCTGCACCAGGGCGACGACATCGCGCCGATCCCCGGCACGAAGCGCGTCGCGTACCTGGAGGAGAACGTCGCGGCGACCGAGATCGAGCTGTCGACCGACGACCTGCGCCGCATCGACGAGGCCGCCCCGCACGGCGCCGCGGCGGGCGAGCGGTACCCCGACATGTCCTCGATCGACCGGTAAGGCGCGGCCCCGCTTGCCCGAGACCTTCGCCGGCGCGCGCCTGGACCGCGCCGGCGAGCACCGCAGCGACGCCGCGTGGGTGGCCCAGCGGCTCGCCGACCCGGCGTCGCGCGCCGTCGTCGTCACCCGCGGCGGCGGCGTCCTGACCGACCCCGCCGACGAGACCCGTCTCGCCCGGTTCCCGCTGCCGGTCACTGGTCCAACCAGTGATGGCGACCGGTCCAACCAGTCGGGCGACGCGGACGCGGTGGCCGTGCTCGCGCCGGTGCTGCTCGGGCTGCAGGACGGCGCGGCGCTGTTCGCGGTGGACGGCGGGCGGCGCGAGGACGCGGTCGGGCTGCGCGACGCGATCGCGCGGCTGAGCGGCGAGGAGGCGGCGCTGGCCGGGCACGCGTCGGCGCTGCTCAACTGGCACCGCTTCCACCCGCACTGCTCGCGCTGCGGGCACGCGACCGACGTCGGCGAGGCCGGCTACGTCCGCAAGTGCCCGAACTGCGGCGCCTCGCACCACCCGCGCACCGACCCGGTCGTGATCATGGCCGTGATCGACCAGGCGAACGACCGCACGCTCCTCGGCCGTCAGGCGACCTGGCCAGCCGGCCGCTACTCCGCGCTGGCCGGCTTCGTCGAGCCGGGCGAGTCGCTGGAGGAGGCCGTCGCCCGCGAGGTCCGCGAGGAGACCGGCGTCGAGATCGACCCCGAGCCGCGGTACGTCGCCTCCCAGCCCTGGCCGTTCCCCACGACGCTGATGCTCGGCTTCCACGCGGCGTACGCGGGCGGCGAGCCGCACATCGGCGACGGCGAGCTGGAGGACGTCCGCTGGTTCACCCGCGACGAGCTGCGCGAGGCGCTGTCCGACCGCGGCGAGCACCGCATGCCGCCGCCCCAGGCGATCGCCCATCGGCTGATCGCGGACTGGGTCGAGGGGTCGGAGGGGTAGCCTCACCCGCCGGATGGAAGAGAGCACCCTCAGCAACCGCGTCCGGATCGACGTCCGCTGGCGCGACCTCGACATGCTCGGCCACCTCAACCAGGCCGTCTACCACGAGTACCTCGAGGAGGGCCGCGCCGCGCTGCTCGAGCAGCTCGGGCGCCTGGGCGACTTCGCGTTCGTCCTGGCCAAGGTCGAGCTCAACTACCGCCACGAGGTGCGCAAGGACCACGGGCACGTCGAGGTGCTCTCGACGGTGACCGACGTCGGCCGGTCGAGCATCACGATCGAGAACCGGATCCTCACCTCGGATCGCACGCTGGCCGCGGAGGGCACCACCGTGCTCGTCGCGTGGGACCCGCAGGCGCGCCGCTCCAAGCCGCTGACGCCCGAGCAGCGCGGCGCCCTGCTCGGCGCCGGCGCCTCGGCCTGACCCGCCGCCCGCTCGCCGCGCGATGACCGCCGCGTTCACCGTCGGGACGCTCAACATCTGGGGCCGCTGGGCGGACTGGCCGGCGCGCCGCGCCGCCCTGGCGAGCTGCTTCCCGCAGCCCGGGCCGGACGTCCTGCTCCTCCAGGAGGTGCGCCACGACGCGCTGGGCGACCAGGCCGAGGAGCTGGCGGAGCTGCTCGGCTACCCCGAGCAGGTGACCGTCGAGGGGCACCGCAACGACGACGGCAGCGAGGGGCTGGCGATGCTCTCCCGGCTGCCGCTGACCGGCGTCCACCACGAGGCGCTGCCGACCTCCGACCCACCGCGGAAGGTGATCGTCGCCTCGATCGCGTGCGCGGAGGAGTCGGTGACGATCGTCTGCGGCCATACCGTCGCGGTGCCCGAGCACGTCCGCCAGGAGCAGGTGGAGGCGTTCCTCAAGCGCGCCGGGGAGCGCGTGGTGCTCGGCGCGGACCTCAACGACACGCCCGACCGGGTCGCACCGCTCCTCGCGGAGGCCGCGCTGACCGACGCGCTCGACGGCCACGAGGCGCCGACGTGGCCGATGAACGAGCAGACGTTCGGCACCGCGTGGCGCGAGACGCTCGGCCACGCGCCGCAGTTCTCGCTGGAGCGCCGGCGGCTGGACTACCTGCTCAGCCGCGGCCTGGAGGTCCAGGCCGCGGGCGTCGACGAGCTGCAGTGCGACGGCGGGCCGCACGCCTCGGACCACGCGCTCGTGTGGGCGCGCTACGGGCTGGCGGGCGCCTCGCGGTGACGCGCTGGGAGGGTGACGCGGATCCGCGTGCCCTCCCCCGCCGCCGAGCGGACCTCGAGCGTGCCGTCCAGCAGCCGCGCGCGCTCCTCCATGCCCACGAGGCCGGAGCCGGGCGTCACCGCGGCCGGGTCGAACCCGGCGCCGTCGTCGGCGATCTCGACGGCGAGCGCGTCGGCCGTCTCCTCGACCGTCACCGTCGCCTGGCGGGCGCGCGCGTGGTCGCCCGCGTTGTCGAGCGCCTCCTGCACGATCCAGAAGACGGCGTGCTCGATGTCGGGCAGCAGCCGGTGCGGGTGGCGGCCGGTGTCGAACGCGAGGTCGACGCGGAAGTCGACGTCCATCCCGGGCCAGCCGACGTCGCGCGCGAGCGCATGCAGCCCGGCGGTCAGTCCCTGCTCGTCGAGCACCGCGGCCCGGGCCTCGACCGCCCGGCGCGCCTCGTCGACGTCGTCGTCGGAGCTGATACTCATCGTCGGCAACGGTAGCCGCGCGACAGGACGTGATCGCCCGCGCGGGCGACCACGGAGCTAGAGCTCGACGACGACCTTGCCCACGGCGCGGCGCTCGTCGATCAGGCGGAAGGCGTCGGCGCCCTGCTCGAACGGGACGCGCGCGTCGACGATGGGCTTGACGAAGCCCTTGCGGACGAGCTCGTCGAGCGCGGCGCCGATCTGCTGGTTGAGCTCGGGCTTGGCCATCGCGTAGGCGCCCCAGCCCGCACCGATGACCTCGGTGTTCTTGAGCAGGAGGCGGTTGACCTTGACCTCGGGGATGCCGCCGCCGGTGAAGCCGACGACGACGATCCGGCCGTCCTCGCGCAGGGAGCGCAGCGAGTCGGTGAAGCGGTCGCCGCCGACCGGGTCGAGCACGACGTCGACGCCGCCGCTCTCCAGCACCTGATCCTTCCACGGGCCGTCGGAGCGGAAGACGTCGTCGGCGCCGGCCTCGCGGGCCACGCGCTCCTTCTCGTCGCTCGAGACGATCGCGACCGTCGAAGCGCCGAGCCCCTTCGCCACCTGCAGCGCGGCCGTGCCGATGCCGCCCGCCGCGCCGTGGACGAGCACGCGCTCGCCGGACGCCAGCCGCCCGCGCAGCTTGAGCGCGAAGAAGACCGTGTGGTAGTTGAGGATGATCGACGCGCCCTCGGCGAAGTCGAGCGACTCCGGCAGCGCGAACGTCATGAACGCCGGCGCGACAGCGACCTCGGCCAGCCCGTTCAGCGCGGTGAACGCCATGACGCGGTCGCCCGGCGCGAAGCCGCTGTCCTCGGGCGCGCTGCGCACGGTGCCCGCGACCTCGGCCCCCGGGATGAACGGCGGCTCGGCCTTGAACTGGTAGAGGCCGCGCGTCTGAAGGACGTCGGGGAACGAGACCGCCGCGGCCTTGACGTCGACGACCACGCCGGCGCCCGGGGTGAGCATGTGGCTCGCCTCGGGCTCGGGGAGGTCGTCGGCGACGCGCAGCGCGTCCGGGCCGTCGAGGGAGGTGACCTGGAGCGCGCGCATGCGGTGCGTCGCCTAGCCGGCGAACGTCATGACGTACGTGCGGGTGCGGCTGGCGGACGCGCGGCCGCGCGGGCGGCCCTTGACCGCGCCGACGCCCATGCTCGTGAAGCGCGGGTGGAGGATCGCGCGGGAGTGGATCGGCCGGTTCATCCAGGCGTGGACGATGCGGCGCGGCGTGGCGCCGCCGTTGAGGCCGTCGCCCATGATCTCGCCGTAGGTCCAGCGCGACTTGCCGGCGGCCCAGCCCGACTTCTTGACGCGCTTGAGCAGCGAGCCGTGCGCGGGCGACGTGTGGCCGACGAAGCGGTAGCGGACGAGGTCCTTCGCGTGGATCCGCGCGACCTTCGAGAGCTTGGACGAGTAGCGCATCGCGCGCAGGCCGCGCTTGGCCCGCTCGCTGTTGATGAGGCAGAGCAGCGCCTTGCGGGCGCGGGCGGTGCTCGCCCACGAGTCGGCGCCAGGGCAGCTGGCGGCCTTCTTCGCAGGAGCGGCCGGTGCGGCGGACGCGGAGTCGGCGCGCACGGCGAAGGCGAGCGTGATGAGCAGAGCAGTGATGATGGCGGCGGCGAAGCCAGCACGGATCGGCATGGTCAGCGACATGTCGAGTCCTCCTCGTGTTGGACGGTTCGACGCACGTGATCACCGTCCTCCTGCTTCAAGGACCTGGGCAACGACACGCGCGCATGGTGGCCGACCGCGTCCCCCAACGCGTTCGGGTCAAGCAGCCGCACAGACTAGAAGGTGTCGCGGCGGAATGCGTCCAGACGACGTTTGGACGTCCGGGCCCGGCGGGAAAGACGCGCCGGCTCTCGGGCGCCCTGCCCCCACGTTCTCCCCGCACAGCCGGGATGTCGAGGGTTGAGTAGGGTCCGCCACATGTCGCTCGACCGGCCTGTCGCCCCCGACCCGTACGAGCTGCTGCCCGCCGTCCCGTCGTTCACGCTCGAGAGCGACGACGTCACGGACGGGCAGCCGCTGGACCCGAAGTTCGCGCACACCAGCGTGGGCGGCGAGAACGTGTCGCCGCACCTGCGGTGGTCGGGCTTCCCCGACGAGACCGAGGCGTTCCTCGTCACCTGCTTCGACCCGGACGCGCCCACGGGCAGCGGGTTCTGGCACTGGGTCCTCTTCAACGTCCCGAAGGGCACGACCGAGCTGGCGCAGGGCGCCGCCGTGCCCGAGGGCGCCGGCGAGGCGCGCAACGACTTCGGCGAGCCCGGCTACGACGGCCCCGCGCCGCCCGCCGGCGACCGCCCGCACCGGTACGTCTTCGCCGTCCACGCGCTCGGCTCCGCGCTCGAGGTCGACGGCAGCGCCGCGCCCGCGTACGTCGGCTTCAACGCGACCTTCAACGTGCTCGCGCGCGCCGCGCTCCGCCCGACCTTCCAGGTGGCCGGGTGAGCGACCGCGTCCGCGTCGCCGTCGAGGACCACGTCGCGACGGTCACCCTCACCCGCGGCGACAAGCACAACGCGCTCGACGGCGCGATGTTCCAGGGTCTCGTCGCGGCGGCCGCGGAGGTCGCGCAGGCACCCGGCGTGCGCGTCGCGGTCCTCCACGGCGAGGGCAAGTCCTTCTGCTCCGGCCTCGACATCGCGTCGCTGATGAGCGGCAACGACCCCGTCGGGATGCAGGCGCTCGTCGAGCGCGGCGGCCACAAGTCGAACCTCGCCCAGCGCGTCGCGACCGACTGGCTCGACCTCCCCTTCCCCGTCATCGCCGCGCTCCACGGCAACGTCTTCGGCGGCGGGCTGCAGATCGCGCTCGGCGCCGACATCCGGATCGCCGCGCCCGACGCGAAGCTCTCCGTCATGGAGGCCAAGTGGGGGCTCGTGCCGGACATGGGGATCACCTCGACGCTCCCCAAGCTCGTGCCGATCGACGTGGCGAAGGAGCTGACGTTCACGGCGAAGGTCGTCTCCGGCGCCGAGGCCGACGCGCTCGGCCTGGTCACCCGCACCGCCGACGACCCACTCGCGGCCGCCCAGGAGCTCGCGCGCGAGATCGCCGGCCGCTCCCCCGACGCCGTCCGCGCCGCCAAGAAGCTCTACGAGGAGACGTGGAACGGCGCCGACGCGCACGCCGCGCTCCAGCTCGAGACCGACCTCCAGGTCGGCCTGCTCGGCTCCCCGAACCAGATCGCGGCGGTGACCGCCGGGATGACGAAGCAGCCGGGCGAGTTCACCGACCCGGACCCAGCGCCGGCAGCGTCGTAAGCGGGTCGGCGAGCTGCGGCGCGCCTGCCGATCGTCCAGATCGAGCGGGCGCGCGCCGCGTCGCCCACGGGTGTACTAGAACGGCCGTTCTGTTTGACCCAGGACACACGGGAAGGGCCTGCACGTGCCCCACACTCGACAAGGTCATGGACGTCACCACCGCCCGCCTCCTCCACCACGCTGCCGCGCCGCGGCCGGCGGGCGAGGAGCACCCCACGTACTACGTCGGCCGCCGTTCCCCCGGGATCGGCGGCATGGCCGCCAACCTCTCCGTGCAGGCCGTCGGCCGCCACGCCGTGCGCGACCTGCGCCACCACCGCCGCTGGTCGATGGCCGCGTTCGACTGGGGCGCCGAGACCGAGGGCGCCGTCGAGCTGGCCTACGCGTTGCTCGAGGACCTCACCGGCCTCTACCCCAGCGCCGGCCTCTGCGAGCAGCTCGCCACCGACGTCCTCGCACGCCTGCCCGGCGACGGCTTCGTCGTCGCGGACATGGACCTGCTCGGCTGGCTCGAGTCGCGCGGCTAGCGCCGGCGGCGCTTCTTCTTGCTGCGCGGGTGCGGCCCGCGCTGCGCGCGCTCGGCCTCCCGCTGCTCGGCCAGCTCCCGCTCCCGCTCGGCCTCCTCCGCCGCGGTGCGGGCGGCGGAGCGCTTGCGGACGGTGCGCTGGAGCAGGAAGACGCTCCCCAGCGCACCCATCTTCAGCGCGCCGTAGATCGGCGTCCCGGGGGTGAAGGCGTGCTTGAAGCCGTGGAGCACGCCCTCACAGTACCGGGTGCGGAACAGCGGTTCCGCCGCGCGCTGCGCCAGCGTCAGCGCAGGAAGTTCGGCAGCTGGCGCCGCACCTCGTCGTAGCCCGGCCGCGTGGAGCCGTCCGGGTTCGTGAGCCCCGCGTCGAACCGCGCGTCGCAGCCCGCGCCCGTCCAGTTGTAGATGTAGACGCGCTGCACGCCGCTCGACCGGTACGTCCGCGCGAGCTTGAACATGTCCTTCAGTCGGCTCGCCGCGCGCCGCTCGCTGCACGGGAAGCTCTTGCCGAAGTTCACCAGGCCGCCGGTCTCGGTGAACCAGAACTTCGTGGAGCGGTTGTACTTGCGGGACTGGCGGATGATGTTCCGCGTGAACGTCGTGCGCTTGCGGTTGACGTCGCCGTAGTTGTGCATCCCCACGACGGTCGCGCGCTTGCGGTAGGTCGACGAGAGCGCCCGGTAGAACGAGCGCATGTACCGCTCCACCCCGGTCTGGTCGAGCACGTCGAGCGCGACGACGACGCAGCCCGAGCAGCGCGGCTTGACGGCGCGGTACATCTCGCGGAAGAACTGCGCGGCGCGCGTGGGCGAGCGGTAGGTCGGCTGGGAGGCGTGGTTGGCCTCGTTCCACGTCCCGAACTCGCGGACGCCGAGGCCGCGGAAGTAGCGCACGAGCCGGCCGACCTTGGACTTGTACTGCGCGACGCTCGGCAGCTTGGCCTTCTTCGTGCGCAGGTCGTCGGTGGAGACGTGGAGGAACACGCTGATCCCCTCGCCGCGGGCGCGCAGGACGAACGAGCGCGCGGCGAGCCGCTGGGACTCGTTGTCCATCGCGTTCCACGGGATGAAGTAGCGGACGCGCTGGAAGTTCGCGCGCTGGAACGCGGGGTTGTCGAACATGCCGACGTTCTGGTCGCCGATGCCGATGCGGACGCTGGTGCGCGCGCTCGCCGAGGTCGCCGGGAGAAGGGCGCAGAGGGCGGCCGCCACGGCTGCAAGCAGGATCGCTGTCGTTCGTCTCATCGCTTCCCGGAACCGGTCAGACCGGGTCTTGTTGCGGTCGAGCCGGCACCGGCGTGAGGTACAGGCGCCGCAGCGCGGGGATCTCCTCCTTGAGCTCGGCACGCAGGCGGGCGAGCGCCTCGGCCACCTGCTCGCCGTCCATCCCGGCCCGCATCCGCAGCCCGACGGCGGCCTGGACGTCGGACGCGCCGAGGTAGATGGCCTCGATCCCGGTGACGCTCGCCACCTCGGGCGCCGCCTCGAGCTGCTCGTGCAGCCAGGCGACGTACCGCTCCGGGACCGACTCGCCGGAGAGCAGGCCGCGGTTGCGCTTGACCAGCCGGTAGGCCGTGTACGCGAGCAGGAGGCCGATGATCAGCGTGACGATCGCGTCCGGGACGCCGGAGCCGGTGACGCGGTGGAGGATGAGCGCCAGCAGCGCGAGCGCGGCGCCGAGGACGTCGATCGTGTCCTCGAAGTAGACGGTGACGACGGTCGGGTCGGCGCTCTCCCCCAGCAGCTGGCGGACGGACACGCCGCGCCTGCGCGCCTGCTTGCGTAGCTGGCGGATCGCGACCGTCCGGCTCGCCCCGTCGAGGACGAGCGCGACGACGAGCACCCCGACGCCGACCCAGAACGCCTCCAGCTCCGGCGGGTCGAGGATCGCCTGGATCCCCTCCCAGACCGAGACGGCGCCGCCGACGACGAACATGCCGACGGCGGCGAGCAGCGCCCAGAACCAGCGCTCGGAGCCGTAGCCGAGCGGGTGCGACGGGTCCGGGTCGCGCCGGCTGCGCTTGACCGCGACGTAGAGGAAGACCTCGTTGCCGGTGTCGGCGACGGTGTGGAGCGTCTCGGCGAAGAGCGCGGGCGAACCGGTCAGGACGGCCGCGGTGCCCTTGGCGATCGCGATCGTCGTGTTCGCCGCCAGCGCCGCGAGGACGCTGCCGGTGGACTCGTCGTGCTCGGCGGCGGTCGGCGGGTGGACGGCGGACATCCCGCCCGTCCTGCCCCGCGCGGGCCGCGCCCTAGCGCGGCCCGGTCTCGGTGGGTCGCGGCCGGGCTAGCGCGCCCCGAACGCGGCGACGAGCACGTCGCCCATCAGCTTGCTCGCCTCGTCGGCGGTCAGCCGGTCGACCGCCAGGTCGTCGCCGGTCGCGTACGCCGCGCCGCGGAGGGTCGTGAGCATGTAGTGGACCGGGAGGTCCTTCCGCAGCTCGCCCCGCTTCTGCGCGGCGGTGAACCACTCGAGGAACGGCTGGCTGTCCTCCTCGCTGGGGACCTGCCGGCCGTGGACGGAGCGGTGGTGCTCGAGGAAGCGGTAGCGGCTGCTGAGCGAGACGAGCTCGCGCGCGAGCCGCCGGAGGACCTCCTCCGCCGTGCCGCCTCCCTCGGCCGCCACGCGGATCGTGTCGCGCGACTCCGCGACGACCCGCTCGAAGAGCGCGCGCACGAGGTCGTCGCGCGTCGCGAAGTGCCGGTAGACCGTCGTGCGGCCGAGGCCGGACGCATCCGCGATGTCGCGCATGCTGGCCTGTGGCCGCTCCGCGAGCACGCTGATCGCCGTCTCGATCACGGTCTCGCGGTTGCGCTGAGCGTCCGCCCGCTTGCGGGGTCGCTGCTCAGCTGTCTGCGCCATGGTTGCCATCTCGCCTGTGCCTTCTGGTGGTCGGTGACATCTGGATCACCCCGGGACCATCTGTTCGACCGACCCTCGCACAACTCATCCATCCGCGGGGCAGAACTGCCCCGAAAACCTCCCGCAAACCGGCCGCGTGGCGCTTAGACCGTCACTCGTCCGACACCGAACGCGCCATCGGGAGCAGCCGATGGTCGGAACTGAACACGCGCCGGCGGGCGCCGAGGACGGTCAGCGTGGTCGTCACGACCACCGCGCCGAGGATGAGGTACATGAGCGCGAGCTGGACGAGGACGGCGTCCAGCGGGTCGACGCCGGCGAGGATCAGGCCGGTCATCGCGCCGGGGAGGAAGACGATCCCCAGGCCGCGGATGTTCTCGATCTGCGGGGAGATCGAGGTCCGGAGGATGCGCCGGGTGAGGGGCTTCGCCGCCTCCTGGCTCGGGAGGCCGAGGGCGAGGCGGGCCTCGATCTGGTCGCGCTGCGTGGCGAGGTCGTCTCTGAGGAGCGTGGCGGCGACGACGCCGGACTTGAGCGCGTTGCCGACAAGCATCGCGCTGACCGGGACCAGCGTCTTGCCCTCGACGGGGAAGATGCCGGCGCCGAACGCGATCCCCAGCCCCACCGCCGCGGTGCCGGTGGTGGAGGCGAGCGCGACGGGGAAGATGCCGGGCAGCTCGGGCGCGCGGCGGCGGACGGCGTTCGCCGCGTAGAGGACGATCCCGGCGACCCACAGCCAGGAGAGCGCGATCGGGGCGTCGTCGCCGATGACGAGGCCGAGCGCGGCGGCGGCGATGAGCATCTGGACGAGCGCGCGGGCGGACGACTCGAGGATGTCGCGTTGGAGCCGGAGGCCGAGGCGCCAGGAGGCTCCGGCCGCGAGGGCGACGGCGGTGAGGGAGAGCGCGAAGCCGACCCAGCCGATGTCGGTGGTGCCGTCCACTTCCGCGTCAGCTCCGCGTGTGGCCGCGGTCGAGGGCGATGCGGGCGTCGGCGAGCCGGTCGACCTGGGCGGGGTCGTGGCTGACGAGGACGACCGCGACGCCGCGCTCGGCCTCCTGCCGGATCAGCCGTTCGAGCGCGTGGGTGGCCTGCGCGTCGAGGGCGGAGGTGGGCTCGTCCATCAGGAGCGTCTCGGGGTGGGTGGCGAGCGTGCGGGCCAGGCAGGCGCGCTGCTGCTCGCCGCCGGAGAGGGTGTCGGCGTCGCGGTCCAGGACGTCCTCGTGGAGCTCGCAGCGGTCGAGGAGCTGCTGGAGCTCGGCGTCGGTCGCTTGTGGGGCTGCGACGCGGAGGTTGTCGCGCACGGTGCCGGCGAAGACGACGGGGCGCTGGAAGACCATGCCGACGCGCCTTCGGTGCTGGAGGACGTCGAGCGTGGCGAGGTCGGTGCCGCGGTACCGGACGGTGCCTTCGTCGGGGGCGATCAGCCGGTTGCCGAGCCGCAGCAGCGTCGACTTCCCCGCCCCGGACGGGCCGGTGATCGCGGTGATCCCCTTGCCGGGCACGGTCTCCGTGACGTCGCTGAGCCGCGGGCGCTGCGCGCCGTGGACGGTGACGTGGTCGAACTGGAGCGGCACGGGCGCGGCGCATCATGCCGCGCCGCGCCGCGCCACAACTCGCCGCTCGCGCCGCGCGCGCCGCCGAACGGCGACTTGTGGTCGTGGAGCGACCACTTCTCGCCCTTCACCGCCGGCGCGGAATCGAGTGGCGAGTTGGGGTTCCTCGTAGGCTCCGTGCGCGTGCCGCTGCCCGAGGACGTCGAGCGCGTCGTGGCCCTCACGACCGAGCTCGCCCGCATCCCCGCCCCCACCTTCGAGGAGGGCGAGCGCGGCGACGTGGTGGCCGAGCGGTTCGCCGTCGCCGGCGCGCGGGTGGAGCGCGATGAGGTGGGGAACGTGCTGGCGTGGGTCGGGCTGCCTGGCGACGAGCCGCCCGCGATCCTCAGCGCGCACCTGGACACGGTCTTCGCGCGCGACGTCCCGCTCGACGTGCGGCGGGAGGGCGACGTGACGCTCCACGGCCCGGGCGTCGGCGACGACACCGTCGCGGTCGCGGCGCTGATCGCGCTCGCCCACGAGCTGCGCGACGACCCGCCGCCCCGGCCGCTCCTCCTCACCGCGACCGTCGGTGAGGAGGGCCTGGGCGACCTGCGCGGCGCCAAGCACCTCCTCGCCCACGTGCAGGCGCGCGCCTTCGTCGCCGTCGAGGGCCACATGCTCGACGAGCTGCAGGACGGCGCGATCGGCTCGATCCGGATCCGCGCGACCTACCACGGGCCGGGCGGCCACTCGTGGGGCGACCGCGGGACGCCGAGCGCCGTCCACGCCGCCCTCGGAAGGGGCGCCGCCGCGCTCGCCGCCGTCCCCGCCGGCCGCCACGTCAACATCGGCACCGTCGAGGGCGGGACGACCGTCAACGCGATCGCGCAGGAGGCCGCGCTGCTGATCGATCTGCGCGACGACGACGAGCAGCGCCTCGCCGCCACCGCCCGCGCGGTCGAGAAGGCGCTCAGCGCCGTCGAGCCCTCCATCACCGCGGAGGTCGAGCCGATCGGCCACCGCCCCGCCGGCCGCAGCGCGCCCGGCGACCCGCTCCTCCAGCTCGTCCGCGACGCCCGCGCCGAGCTCGGCCTGGAACCCGCGCGCGAGGAGGCCAGCTCCACGGAGTGCAACGCCGCCTACGCCGCCGGCGTCCCGACCACCTGCATCGGCCTCACCCACGGCGCCGACGCGCACCGCCCGACCGAGCGGATCGCGCTCGCGCCGCTCGCGGACGGCCTGCAGCTCCTCCGCACCGTCGCCCGCCGCGTCTGACCGCGCGCGGCGCTCCCCGCGCGCGGCACCACACCGCGTCTAGGAGGCGAAGTCGGGCTGGTTGGAGCGGGCGGAGGCGGCGCGGCCCTTGGGCTCCTCCCACTCCTCCTGGCGGCCGAGCGCGGTGAGGTCGAGCCAGTAGTAGGAGCCGCCGAGCGCCTCCATCCCGCGCGCGAAGGTCGAGTAGGTGTGGAAGACGCGGTCGCCGACGCGCAGGAAGCACGACTGGCCGGGCAGCTCGCCGTCCCACCCGTCGTCCATCGACGCGTAGTTGTACGTCGCCGCGCCCGCGGCGTGGTCGACGGTGACGCCGAAGTCGGCGTTGAAGTCGGTGCCGGCCGACGAGTACCAGGGGAATGTCCAGCCCCGCGCGGCGCGGTACCGCTCCAGCTTCTCGATCGGCGCGCGCGAGACGACGGCGAAGCTCGTCCCCCGCACCGCGAGGTGCTCGAGGAGCCCGTCCGCGATCTCGTCGGCGCCCGCGGTGCAGCTCGAGCAGCCCTCCTCCCAGTCCGGCTCGAACATGAAGTGGCGGACGATCAGCTGCTCGCGCCCCGCGAAGAGGTCGAGCAGCGAGGCGGCGCCGTCCGGGCCGGAGAACACGTACTCCTTGCCCACCTCGACCATCGGCAGGCGGCGCCGGTCGGCGGCCAGCGCGTCCCGCGCGCGGGTCAGCTCCTTCTCGCGCGCGAGCAGGGCCGTGCGAGCCTCCAGCCACGCGTCGCGCGTCACGATCTCAGGCAAGCTCATGTCCCAAGGACCGCGCCGCGCCGCACAGCTCATCGGCCGGCGGCGCGGCTGGCGCGTCGCCGCTCAGCGTCCGATGCCCTCCGACGCCGGCGCGCCGAACACCTCCGGGTTGAGGTAGCGGCCGCGGTCGGCACCGGTCTTCGGCTCGACCGTGGGCGTCCGGTGCGCGTTCGCGTACGCGTCGTGGCGCGTGCCGGTGACCTGCCAGCTGACCTTCACCCGCGGCGTGTCGGTGCGGATGCGGAACGTGCGGCCGCCGTCGAGCTCGTCCCACACGATCGCCTTGGCGAACGAGCGGCCGAGCACCGTCAGCTGGTAGCGGACGTCGCGGTTGAGCGCCTGGAACCAGCTCGGCATCGTGACCGTCGCGAAGCCCTCCGCGTCGGTCGTGACCACGCCGTCGTAGAGGTTCTTCATGTCCGGCGACTCGACGAACGAGTGCGACAGGTACTCCTCCCGCGGGTTCTCGGGGTTGTCGATCTTGAACGTGCCCGACGATTTCGTGAGTGTGCCGACGACGTCGACGTTGCCGGTGAAGACCGCGGCGCGGGCGGTGCCGCCGCTGCCTCCCGACGCCCTGAGGCCGACGCCGCCCGCGCCGGTGGCGGACGCGCGCAC
>Ga0196960_10000280_pt1 | contig 20059 bp, 16 predicted proteins | sample S3v_5metaG_FD_183187 | JGI IMG/M metagenome (GOLD analysis project Ga0196960, IMG submission 183187) | Soil microbial communities from Anza Borrego desert, Southern California, United States - S3+v_5 | ecosystem: Environmental > Terrestrial > Soil > Desert | place: USA: California | collected...
CTCGGTGCGCAGCCCGATGGCCGACCAGGCGACCGCCGCCGTCCACCTGCTCCTCGGCCTGATCGACGGCGCCCCCACAGGACCGGTGATCATGCCGAACGAACTCGTCGTGCGCGAATCGACCTGAGCTCCCGTCAGCACGCCCCGCCCCGCGAGCGGGGCACCGGCGCCGGACGGACCAGCGGAGTCGGTGGGCTGCACCGTGTACAAGCCGGACGGCCGGCGTCGTGAACAGTCGCTGGATCCCGTTGCAGGTGAACGGCACCAGCTCGTCCCGGGCGGGACGGCGGACGTGCCGGCCGCCGCGGACGACGGCGAGGAAGGCATGGGCGAGCATGGCCGTAGTGCCCCAGCGGGACCAGGAGGTGGAGCGGCGGACCTGGTGTTCGTCCGGTCCGGCCAGGGCCTTTCCGGCATGTGCTACGCAGAATCCTGACAGGTCGACGGGAGGCGATGAGCACGAGCAGTGACAGGGCCAGGTGTGGTCTTCGCACCGGAGCGATGCTGCGGCGGGTCGAGGCCGATCCCGGTGACATGCGTATCTTGCCCGACGGAGTCATTGCCCCGATGCGGTCCGAAGGCCGGTTCCTGTTCGCCGGTGCTGACACCACCGTGATGATCTCCTCGTCGGAGAGCGGCGGGACGCCCTGGGGCCTGAGGCTTGCACCGGGCACTGCGTACGCGTTGCTGGGGGTACCTGCGCGCGCTGTCCGACCAGTGCTTCGGTCTGAGCGAGCTGATCGCGGAGCCGGCGACGGTCATCGATTCCGCCTTCACCGGTCCGGTCGCCGCACTGGAGCACGAGCGGAGTTCGCGTCGTGTCCCGGACATGTCTCGCCCCTGCTCCCGGTTGCTGCGTCACCCCTGGTCCGTCTTGGACGCGGAGGCCCTGCGCACCGTTGAAACGGGCCGCTGGGCGACGCAACGTGAGGGCCCGTCGGGAGGCCGGCCGGGACGGGGACGCTACCGCGGTCGCGGGATTCCGGCCCCAGTCTGCTCGCTCCTGCCGTGCAGCCGGGGTACCAGGAGCAGCGGCCGGCACCGTTCGGCTGACCCGGATGTGATCCTGCCGCCTGTTGCAGCACCGCACCTCGGTCCGAGGCGAACGCGCGGCAGGGGAACCTGATCCGAGGTGCCGACGTCGAAGGGCGGAACACGAGATCCTCACCACGGGCACGATCTCATTCCCGTGCCGAGCGATGGTGAGGTCACTCGGCAGAGAGGAGGCACTCCTCTTCTTTGCGGCATCTACTGAGGGGGACACATATGAGCTGGACCAGGCGATCCGCAGGTCTGCTGATGGCAGCGGCCATGGTGACGTCGGTAGCCGCGTGCACGGCCGGCGGCGGTGGCGGCGGCGGTGGAGCCTCCTGCGTCGCTCAGTACACCTACCAGGACATTACGTACCAGGACGTGGGGAACGTGAAATTCACACCCGGGAAGAAGCTCGGAGTCGCCACCGAACCACCCTGCGAAGACACCGGCGGCCGGGGCGGGAGCGAGGAGCCGGCCGGTTTGACGGGGACTGCCTATGAAGTGGACGGCATCTCCCCCGAGGTCGCCATCGCCGTCGGGGACACGCCGGAGACAGCCAGGTTCTTCGCCGTTTCCTCCGACTCGGAGTTCCCGCCCGAGGTGCAGAGACTGATCGACGGTTCCTGATCCGAAATGCGGGGTCCGGTGTGGTTCCAAGGCTGATGCCGCACCGGGCCCCGTGCACCGTACCGGGCAGCCAGGTGAAGGCCGTTCGCAGCTTCGCTGTCCGAAGTCGGGCGTCCACTGTCCAGATCGGGCGTCCAGCACGCTCGCAGCCGCTATGGCGGGCGCTGCGGGGGTGCATCGGGTCGTGAGCGATCTGCGCGACCCGATCCCGTCGAACGGGCCGGTCCGGTGGTCCGTGATGCGCGAAACGGGAGCAACGGCATGGCCTGGAGTGGGGGTACGCCGAGCCGTCCCTGCCGATCGGCGAGTACGGCTCGGCCGGCCCCGCAGCCGACGCGAGGCCGCCGGCATCAGGACGTACTCATGCCGCCACGAACGTGACCGACAGCCCGTCTTCACCGGCTGCCGAAGGAGGCGTTCAAGTGACGGATCCGTACCCCGGGTCTGCTCGTTTCCTCCGTCAGGGGCGTGCGAAAGGAGGTGCCCCGCTCCCTGTCGAGTGGAGCGGGGCACCTGTCAGCGGTCGAACTCCCTCGGAGAGGGCTCAGCTGAGAGCCGCGACCTCGGCGGCCGTCAGGGTGCGCGGGAAGACGTGCACGTCCGCGACGTTGCCGGGGAAGGCGTCGTACGGGGCGGTGGACGAGGCGGAGTTGACACAGCCGCCGACTGTCAGGGGCAGGCTGGAGTCGTACTGGGGCGTCATGTTGTGGATGGAGTCCTGGAGGACACCGTTCTGGTAGACGCTCATCAGGCCGCTGGTGGAGTCGCCGCTCACCGGTGCCTTGTAGGTCGCGACGATGTGCGCCCAGGTGCCGACCGGGCCGGAGTTGGCGTCACCCTCGACGGTCACCCAGTCGGTGGCGGTTTCGTTGGTGGTCGTGGTCTGGAACACCCAGCCCTTGTTGAAGGGGTCGTAGCCGATGTAGAAGGCCTGGTGCTGGGTGGTGCCCTGGCAGATCGCGGTGGCTTCCACCGCCGAGTTGATCTTGACCCAGGCCGAGACGGTGTAGTCACCATGGGTGTTGACGGCGGCCTGCTTGCTCTTCAGCAGCCCGGTGCTGCCGTTGAAGGAGGCCGAGCCGGTGAGGGTGGTACCGGTGGGCTTGTCGGTGGACCAGCTCGCGCCGCCGGAGAGGGTGAACGGGTTGAGGCCGGCGGTGTCGGTACCGGCGGTGCTCAGCTTCCACTCGTTCTCGGGCATGCCGGCCGCCCACCCGGTGGGCACGGTGGCGCTGGCCTTGCCGGCCTGGGCGGCGTCCATCGCGTACGGGTAGACGCGGACGTCGGCGACCTTGCCGGGGAAGGCCTTGTACGGAGTGGTCGCGGTGGCCGAGTTGACGCAGCCGCCGACGGTCAACGGCAGGCCGGCGTCGTACTGCGGGGTGAGGTTGGTGGCCCTGCCCTGGTAGCTGCCGTTCTGGTAGAGCGTCATCAGACCGGTGCCGGCGACGCCGCTGACCGGGGCCTTGTAGGTGGCGACCAGGTGCGCCCAGGTGCCCACCGGGCCGGTGCCGGGGCCGCCCTCGGCGGTCACCCATTCGTTGTTCTCGCCGTTGGTGGTCGTGGTCTGGAACATCCAGCCCTTGTTGGCGGGGTCGTAGCCGAGGTAGAAGGCCTGGTACTGGCTGGTGCCCTGGCAGACAGCGGTGGCCTCCACCGCGGAGTTGATCTTGACCCAGGCCGAGACCGTGTAGTCCTGCGTGGTCTTGACCGCGCTCGTCCTGCTCTTCAGGAATGCGGTGCTGCCGTTGAAGGAGGCCGCTCCGGAGAGGCTGTAGGGCGCGTCGGCGGCCGCGAAGGTGGGCCCGCCGACCGGGGTCAGCGGGTTGGTGCCGGCCGTGTCGGTGCCGTTGGCCGCGAGCTTCCACGCGTTTTCACCGGCAGGCGTCCCGGGCTGGGTCGACAGCGCCGCCGCATCGAGCTGAATCCGTGGAGTGGTGGTGCCCGAGTAGGTGAGGGGCTTGCCCGTGCTCTTCAGGAGCGTCTCCAGCTCGGCCACCGTCCTGGTGGGGAAGGCCTGGTGGAGCACCGCGAACGCGCCGGCGACATGAGGGGCGGCCATGGAGGTGCCGCTCAGGTTCTCCCAGCCGTTGTCGCGGACGGAGGAAACGATGTCGCTGCCGGGAGCGAAGACGTCCACCAGAGGGCCACGGTTGCTGAAGTAGGAGATTTCGTCCTGCTTGGTGGTGCTGCTCACCGCGATCGCCGACGAGACGCAGGCGGGCGCGGTGACCCCCGTGGCGGAGCCGCCGTTACCGGCCGAGACGACCGTGGCGACGCCGGCGGCATAGAGCGCGTCGATGGCCGGCTTGCGGATGTCGGTCTGGCATGCGGCCGTGTACTGGGTGCTTCCCCCGAGGCTCATGTTGGCTGCCACCACCGGCATCCCGGACTGTTTCATGTCCAGAACCATCTCCAGGGCGGAGAGCTGGGCGCTGGGGAAGCTCAGGACGCAGGGCGCGGCATCGAGACCGCAGTAGGCCTCCGAGTCGATCCGGCTGAACACCTGGAGGGCGAAGATGCTCGCACCAGGAGCGACACCGGCCGCCGGGGCGTCGGTGACGCTCTGTCCGTTGCCGGCCGCGATACCGGCGACGTGGGTGCCGTGATCACAGTCGAGGGAGGCACAGGGGCCGGCCTCCGAGTCGGCCGAGCCGGTGCCTTCCTGCTGGTCGGTGCCGTCGGGGCACAGACTGGTGGCGCCGTAGCCGGCGTCGATGGGGGAGAAGCAGGCTTCGGAGGTCACCCGGCCCGTGAGGAAGGGGTGGTGGGTGGCGACTCCGGTGTCCAGGACGGCCACCACGCTGCCCGCGCCGGTCAGGCCGGCCGCCCGGGTCTTGTCACCGCCGATGAGCGGAACGCTCTCGGCCAGCGTCGCGCGCTCCGGCCGGTCCTCGGCCACGCTCACCACACCTGGCTGGGCGGCCAACTGCTCAAGGTCCGCCTCGTCGACCCGCAGGGTGACCACCGGCAGCCTGTGCAGCTCGTGCACCACTTCGCCGGCCTGGGCCGCGTCCGGAAGATCGGCCCTGGTCCGGGTGGTGACGTTCACCCGGACCTTGTGGCCATCGGCGACCCGCTCGCGCAGCGCTTTGTCCACCTTCGCGGTCGGCGACGGGGCCGGGCCGCTGGAGTCCAACGGCTCGGCATGAGCCGGTGCCATGCCGATCGCCACGACCGTCACGGCCATGGCAACCGTGGACCATATGGTTCTTCTCATCTCGCTCCATCTACAGCGCGGCCCGTCAGGGGCCGCGGGAAAACACAGCAATGGCGAAATCCCCGCCACGCCGGAAGCGGGTAGAGGCGCACGCGTCGCGGCATGAACAGGAAGCGCCAGGCGTGAGAGCCGTAGAGGTGCGCGGACGGTACGGAACACAGGGCCGCGTAAGAAGCCCGTCTCGCCCTCCCCCAAGGCTTGGATCTTCACCGGACGCACACAGAGGAAAGCAGCCTTGAGTGCACGCCGTCAATGAGCCGTGATCCTATGATCCGGAATATCCAGAAATCGCCACTCACTTCGCCGACTTCAACCAGTTCATTCCATTTGAGCGATCGACCGCCCGCGTTGCCGACGCGTTCCGCGCGGTCCGAAACCGTCATGAACCCTCCCTCAAGGGGCGCAAAAAGAGGGGTGCGATCCCGTCCCGTCGGATCGCGCCATGTCACCACCTGTGAAAGTTGGCCGAAATGTGGTCGGCTTGAAATGCAGTACCGCAAGTGATCGTTCGGCCGCTAGCTTCTCAGGGAATCCAAAAGGATCTTCACACAATACGGACAACTGGGGGCAGAGAGTGGCTAGGAACAACCGGAGACTCGCGGGCAGAGGAATTGCGGCATTCGCCCTGGCGGCTTCGATCTCGTTCGTCGGCGGCGGAGCGTACGCCGATGGGGGAGGCCTGGACGGACCGCAGGTCTGTCCGCCCGCCACCGGAGATCTGACCGTCAACACCCTGCCGGCGGGCACATCGGTGATCAGCTGCCCCGTGGTCGGCCGTGTGGTCACCTTCGGCGGCACCGGCGTGACGGTGCCCGAACCCAACACCGCGGTAGGCGTGGACACGTTGACCGCCGACGGCGAGGAGATGGGCTTCAGCCTGGAGGTGTCGGCCGACGGCGTCATCTCCTACAACCTGAGCGACTCGAGTCCGGACGTGCCCACCGGCGGCATCGACGCCACCGACAGCCTCGGAAACCCCAGCACGACCACGGACGACGTGACCGACGAGCCGGACACCGTCGACCCGGACGCGCTCGACTCCTCCTCCGGGGTCGAGCCCGAGCTCCCGGACCTGGACTCCACCAGCGCCACGGGCGCGTGCAGCGACGGCTCCTACTCCACGAACGACCTCAAGGAGTACGGCACCTACAACTGGTACATCGGTGACGGAGGCATGCCGGGCGGACTCTCCCGCAGCAGCGCCCAGGCCGCCTTCGCCGACGCCATCAACAACATCACCGGCAGCTACAACAACTGCGGCTACGGTGACTCGGTTTCCGCGAGTTCGCACTACTCGGGCACCACCACCTACGAGGCTGACATCAACAGCAGTTCCTCGTGCACTTCTCGGGACGGAAAGAGCACCTGGGACGCCGGCAACCTCAAGAACGGCGTCGTCGCCACGACCTGCTGGTGGTCCTGGCCCACCCCGGGAGTCAAGAACGACCTTCGTGAAGCCGACGTCCGGTTCAACACCAACGACTACAACTTCACGAACTCGCCGACCAGCAGCTGCTCGAACCTGTACGACATCCGCTCCGTCGGAACGCACGAGGCCGGGCACGTCTTCGGGATGGGCCACGTCTCCTCGGCACACTCGAACCTCACGATGACCACCAACTCCATCCGCTGCTCGACGATAGCGAGGACTCTGGGCAAGGGAGACATCCTCGGCCTCCGCAGCATCTACTGAGCGGGACCCGTCCGTCGATGAGGACGGAACGAACTCCGCTCGCTGTACCCCGGGAGCCGCGCCCACGGCGGACATGGTGATGCCGGTGACCGCGTGTTCCTCGGGCGGCAGCAGCGACGGAGGCTCGGCGTCATGCGCCTGCCGCGCCGCTTGCGCGGGGCGCGGGTGTACCGGGACGTCTCGAAGACGGACGGGGCCGGGCGGAAGCCCGGCTCCGTGGCAGCCGCCCTTGCGACGGGAGCGGCGGTAGTGACGAGGCGGAACGGGAAGCCGTGAGGGTCCACGCGGTCAGCGGTGTCTCTCCCGAGATCGCTGTCGCGGCCGGAGCCGGTTCCGGCGGCAGAAGGCCTGTCGCCGCATACTCCGGCACGGGGGGTTCCCTCCGGGACGAAGAAGCCGACCGACGGCAACCGAGTTTCCACTTCCTTGCGGCAGGGCCTCCTGACAGGCCGGGGCCACCACCCCGGCCGAGCGTCACCAGGAAGCCCTGCCTTCACCTTCGTCCGGCCACCGGCCGGACCGGCGCTCTGCCGTCCGGCTGGACCGAAACCCTCCGGCCAGGGGTGGTTCCGAGCGACCGCAGGGCGTGCCGACGCACCGGCCCTGTCCCGGGGCCCCGCTCGTGCTGACCCCGACCGCAGAACAGGCCGCCGACAGCCCGCAGTTCATCCCGCTCCTCGACGAACTGCGGGCCCGCAGGCTCGGTCCGGTACGGACCGGCCCTGGGGCCGTCCGCCTCCACGGTGCACCGGATCCTGACCCGGCACGGCCTGAACCGTCCGGTCTGGCCGGGCCGGACGACCGGTGAGGCGGTACGCATGCGGCCGTCCCGGCGAGCTGGTGCACGGCGACCTCAGGAAGTCCGGCAACGTCCCTGACGGCGAGGGCCGGCGGGCGGCCGGCGGAACAGCCGGCAACCAGAACCGGCAGGCCCCCGCCGACCTGCGCAAGAGCTGCCGACCGGTGATCGGCTGCAACCGCGCCCACTCCGCCGTCGACGACCATTCCCGCCTCGCCTGCGGCGTTGGCGTGCGACCGGGGTTCTTCGGCCTCGGCATGCTGGACGCCGACGACTCCGGTACGTTCACCTCGGTGCACAGGGACAGGAGGAAGGCCCGCCCCCTCGACTCCGATGCGTCCTGCCGAACCTGGGCATGGCCACGGCTCACTCCCGAGCGTGCCTGGCCGTCGTCCGTAGCGGCTCCTCCGGTCCTGACGCCGCGTCGCGTGCGGCCCAACGCAAGACGCTTGGCCGGGAAATCCCGGCCAAGCGTCTTGCGTCCCTGCATGCGGCCCGATCGGCCGGTCCGCGCGTCACGACGGTCCTGGAACGGCGCGGTTCACCGCGCCCGTCCGCTAACGGGTGCCGGCGGCCGTCTTCTTACGACGGAGGAAGAAGACCGCTGCGCCGCCGAGGACGACGAGCACGGCGGCGACTCCGGCGATGACCGGGGTGGCGCTGGAGCCACCGGTCGCGGCGAGGTCGCCCTCACCGCCACCGGTCACGTCGGCGGCCGCAGTCGCTGCGGGGCTGGGCGAGGCGCCGTCCTGCGTCTCGACGCCCTCGTCGTCACCCGGGGCCGGGGCCGGGGTGGTGACGCAGTCGAGCACGCCCTTGAAGTTCTGCGTGAACTCCGTGTCGACACCGGAGAGCGTGATGTCGTACGCCGCGTCCTCGGCGACGGGGAGCGACACGGTCTTCGTGCCGCCCGCCTCGACGGTGTGGTCGGTGCCGGCCGCGAACGTGAACCGGAACGGCTGGTCGCCGTTGTTGGTCACGGTGAAGTCCACGCTGCCCTTGGCGCAGTTCTTCTGCGCGGTCACCGCGGGGGCCGGGCCCTTGGCCGCCCAGGAGGCGGTGGCCTGTGCGGAGAAGGCGGACTCGGTGGAGCCGGCGAGGATCTGCGTCTGGCTCTTGGTCACGCCGGCGAAGACCCGGCCGACCGGCACCGTGGTGGTGGCCTGCACGGAGAACGAGGCGGAACCGTCCGCGGAGTCCTTCGGCACGTCGAAGTACAGCTCGGTGCCGTTGGCCGCCCGGGTGACGGCGTTGCCGTCCTTGTCGGTGATCCTGACCCCGTCGGCGGCAGCCCCTGCGGGCGGAGTCACGGAGGCCTCGGTGGCGTCGGTGTGCACGGTGACGGGGCCGAGCAGTCCACCGGCCTGACCGGAGACCGTCGCCGGGGTCAGCGTCAGCGACGCCGGGGGCTCACTGCTGCTCCGGGCCGCACCCTGCAGGTAGTCGGCGAGCTTCTCGGCGTCTTCGTTCGCGGCGGTGACATCGGCGCCGTCCGAGTAACGCCAGATGGCGACCTGGGTCCCGGCTGCGGCGGTGCGCTCGGTGAGCGGGCCGGTGCCGGCCTTCTTCGCGAGCGACGTGAGGTCGTCGATCTGCGGATAGGAGTGCTCGAGGATCCAACGGATCTTGCCCGCGTCGTCGTTCTTGCCGAGCGACGACTGTGCCCAGGGGGTCTCCAGGTACTTCGCCTTGTCCTGGGTGGGGTTGTGGATGTCGATGCAGTAGGTCTCGAGCGTGCCACCGCCGTCGACGGTCATCTCGAAGAGACCTGCGGACACCCGCTTCGTACGGGCCTCCCCGCCGTTCTCCCCGGGCGTCGTGATCACGGCCGTGTCGTACGTCTTCAGCCCGTCCAGGACTGCGGACGTGCCGCTGCCCTGGTGTGCGGGCGCCTCGTCGGCGGCGGCCGTACCCACACCGGCGAGGGCTCCCGCCGCGACGAGTCCGGTGACCAGCGCGGTGGAGGCCACGCGGACCAGGCCGTCGGCACGTCCGCGGAACGGCATACGCGACACCGGGCCCGCACCGGGAGCAGGACCGGACGGTATGCCGGAATCTTGGAGAGCGGAAAGCTCAGAAAACACAGAAGTCACAGAATTCCCCTCCGAGGCGGGGCCCTCGCGCAGGATGCGCGTATCGGGATCTTCCCGCCCAAAACTCAAGTGCTCATGAGTACTGGAGCATCCTATGGATGAAAGGCACGATTAATTCCCACGTGCGGACCGTACAACCCTTCCGACTCGCAATCGTTACCTCTGTCGCCGGGGCATGGACGTCAGCCATGAACACGTCGTCACCCGGTGCCGCCTGGACGTGCTTTGCTGCGTCCAGGCGTCGAGGGCGGGTGAACACCCCGCCGGAGAGCTCGCCGCAGCGAGAAGGGCATCCGCCAGGGGGGGTGTACCGGGAACGTTCACCCCTCGCTGTCCCGCCGGGCTCCCGGACGCAGGCGGCATCCGCCCCCTCCGGTACGTCCGGCGCATCCCGCTGCGGGAGGTGATGACGGGCTGAACGCGCGTGGCCGGACACCTGTCTGTCAGAGCGGCGGCTTCACGGCGTGATCCGGTCGCGGGGCGTATCGGCATCGGCGGGCGGCTGTCCGGGAGGGGCGGTCTTCCGCGTCAGAAGCCTGCCCTGGGTGGCGGCGAGGGCCGCTCCGGCGAGCAGGACCACCGCGCCCGCCCCCTGCACCACGCGGCAGGCGGCGAGTTCGACGCCGGGCGGGAGGGGACGGGGACAGGGCGGGCCGGTCACGGTCAGTTCGACCGGACCTACGAGAGCGTTGCCACCACCTTCACGGACGGGCGGACTGCCACCTGCGCCGCCTGCGAGGTCCCGCATGACGAAGCGTCCTGGAACCGGCTGGTCACGGGCCGCGCCGCCGGCGTCTCCTTCGTACCGGACGAACTGCCGTTCCTCTTCCTCGGCAGGGAGGCCCGGTACAGCCCGGGGAGCGGTGACGGGGCCGTCGCCACCCGGGAACGAGACCGGTAACGCCTGACCGGGTGAAAGCGGTGGCTTGTGGGGGAAGGAGCCGGACACACCTCCTTCACCGATGTCGGACTGCCGGCCGAGCAGCTGGGCATCGGCATCGGCATCGGCGGCGAATCGCCGGCTGCCCGCGCCTCGGAGACCGTCCGCGGATGCACCCGCGCGTTCCTGCACCTGCGCCTGAGTCCTGTCCGGTGGTCCATGTGCCGAGCGAGAGCCGGAGCGTCATGTCAGTGGCAGGGCCGAGGGGACGTACGGATGCGCCCTGTCGGTGATGTGGCGGACGTGTGGTGTTTGAAAAGGCCCGGACGGTAAAGACGGTGCTTTGACACAGGCTTTATACGACGAGGTAGGAGACGCATCATGGGCATCATCGCCTGGATCATCATCGGGTTGCTCGCCGGCGTCATCGCCAAGGCACTCCTCCCGGGCAAGGACCCCGGCGGCATCATCATCACGATGCTCATCGGCATCGCGGGAGGCCTTCTCGGCGGCTGGCTCGGCAAGGTCATCTTCGAAGTCGACTCCATAGACGGCTTCTTCGACCTGTCCACCTGGATCGCCGCCGTCGTCGGCTCCCTCATCCTCCTGGTCCTGTACCGGGTCATCACCGGCAGTCGGCACTCCCGTCGCGCCTGACACCCGGACCGCACTCGCCGAAACGGCTCCCCCTCTGCTGGAGGGGGAGCCGTTCTGCCGTCACCGTGGAACACGCCGGCAAGCCGGGATCCTGCTTCGTCATGTGGCCCAGGAGGGGACGACCGCGCTCCTCATGTCCGGCGCGCGGCAGAGCCGGCCCCGAAGGAGGCCCGCCTCGCATGCGCCGAGCACTCGACGACCGCCCCGGCGGGACGGCCGTTCGATCACCACGTCACCAGGGCCGTACGGCGATTGATCGGCCGGCTCCGGAAGCCCTCCGAGGGCTGGTCATGCGGTCGGCCCGAGGGCGGACACGTGAACGCCCGGCCGTCGGACATCAGCCGAGGGCCGGGTGCCGAACTGCACGGATCAGTGGTTGATGTCCACGACGATCCGGTTGGGGGCGGTCAGTTTGAAGACCTTGTAGGAGGAATGCGGTCCCAGCGCGAGGCCGAAGGTGTTGCTGTCCTCGAAGCTGTACACGAGTGCCTGCCCCTTGAGGCTCGGGTAGCTGAAGGACTCGGATCTCGGACTCGTGTAAGTGGGCTGGTAGTTCCCGTCGAACGTCTCGGCAGGCATCAGGGTGACCTTCAGGTAGGAGTCGCCCTTGATCGGCACCTGGGTCTGCGAGCCCTCCTCGCCCCAGTAGAGCGGTGCGGTCTGCTCACTGACGTCCCACCCGGGGACGGTCCCTTCCCCGAGGTCGATGACGAGACGGTCGTAGGTGGCGTGCGTGGCTGTTCGCACGCCGAGGACGCAGATGTCGGCGCAGGTGGGGCTCGCGGCCGCTGCGACGGCCGACGTGCTGCTGAACAGGGTGGCGGCGAGAGCTGCCATTCCTGCGGCGGTGGCGATACCGGCCTTACGCATCAAAGCTCCTTCTGCACGGGCTTTCGGCCCTGATCGGATCGCCGCAAGTATCGAGAGCAAGCCCGCCTCCACGGCATGCTTCCCCGGCATGGTGAACCGCTCCGGGATCGGTGGAGACTCTACGCGCCGGATCCGGCCGCCGGGAGGGGCCGATGTCGAACCGGCCGGTTCCTCCCGCAGTGACGAAACCGGTGTCGGCCAGGCCGTGCAGGACCTGCGCGGCCTGGCCGGTCCGGTTCTGCGGAAGCCGATCCGGGGCTCCGTGAGAGCGCTGTCCGGAGCGTCCCTGACGGCGCTTGCGTGGCTTCATGATCTGTGCCGGACCGGCCACGACAGCCTGATCCAGATCAGCCAGGCCGTCACCGCCCTTCAGGGGAGGGTTCCGCGCCGGGCCGGTCCGCGGCGGACACGGTCGAAGGCTCGGTGCTGCCGGACCCCAAGGCCCCGCAGGCCGTCTCCTGGGAGGACCTGGCCGAGGAGTTCTCCTTCACCGGCGCGGAGCCAAGGATCGGATCCAGAAGGGAGCACAGGCATCGGTCCTGGCTTCCCGTGTTCACCGGGCTCTTCGGCTTCAGCTCCCGTACCTGCTTCCGCAGCCGTTTCGACTCCTCACGCTCCGGCGGGCATCACCGGGCTGCCGCCGACGACAGCAACGGCCGGCCCCGGGTGTCCCGGGGACCGTGTTCCACGGCTCGGACAAGGCAGTGGAGAGAGCGCTGGGATGGATGCTGACGTCAGGGTCCGGCCGCCTCGTCGCAGGACACCCGGGCGGCCTCACGGACGCGGGCATCCCGGCGGACGGTGCTTGTCGCTGTGGCCCCCCTGTGCTCCCTGCGCTCCCTGTGCTCCCTCACGGCTTCTTCAGGTCCGCGTCGCGCGTCGGAACTCGGTCGGTGTCATCCCCGTGTGCTGCCGGAAGAAGGCACTGAACACGGTCGGGTAGGTGAAGCCGACGCGTTCGCTGATGGCGGCCGGCGGCAACAGGGTGTGGATGAGCAGGCGTTTGGCCTCCAGCAGCACCCTGTCGTCGATGTAGCGCTTGGCACCGACGCCGAGGGCCGCCCGGGTCGCGCGGGTCAGGGTGCGGGGGCTGTAGCCGAGTTCGGCGGCGTAGTCCTCGACCCGGTGGGTCCGCCCGAAGCCCTCCTCGACGGCCCGGCGGAACAGGTGGAACGGCTCACTGCGGCCGGAGCGCGTCTGCCGCCGCGGGTCGGCGAGGTGGACGAGCCGGATGAGGATCACCGAGAGCAGGCCGCGCAGCGTCTCGATGTACGCCTCGAGCGACAGATCGGTGAGACAGGCGTGCTCCTCCACCAGCGCGTCCAGCAACCGCAGCAGGGCCGTCTGCCGCGGCGCGTCCGGAGTGACGAGACGGTAGGGGACGTGCTCGGCGTCCCGGATCAGTGCGTCCGTCGTGGCATTGGGAAAGCCCGTCGGGAAGACCAGCACCGTGGCGTCGCACTCCCCGGCTCCGTCAGGCAACTGCAGCACCTGTCCCGGCCACACCCACAGCCAGTCGCCCGGGTGCAGAAGGTATGAGGTGAAGTCCACCGAACAGGCCAGCCGGCCGCCCCGCATCGCGAGGACCACGTGAAAGGCCGGACGCCCGGGAGCGTCGAGGGGCCGTCCCCGCTCGGCGGCACGGGCGGTGAATTCGGGCAGGCCGAGCACCTCGAGACCGGGCGGCCTCCCGGGTGCCGGGCGGTAGGCCACGGTGGGGATGGAGGCCGCCGACCGCTCGGCCGCGATGCCGGCGGCCCCGGACCCGGCCGCAATCTGTCCGTTTTCCTTCATCGGGTGCCCGAGTGTACGCCGTGACCCCCTCGGCACCGCACCTAACGTGGAGAAGGAAGCCGCGAGTCGCCGGGACGCACGCCGGCTCCCGGTGCACCCCCACGAGGCCGATCGCGCCGCGCCGCGGTCCGCCGCCATGAACGACCACAGCCAGTAGCTGAAGCCCGTTCGGGCGCTGTGCTGCCCGCCGCCAGGAAGGACCACCATGACCATCGAATTCGCCACCCGCTACCGCGAGCGCTCGCACATCCCCCCGGAGCCGGGAAAGCCGTACTTCATCGAGAAGGGGATGGGGGACCGTGCCCACCTCTTCACGGACATGTTCACCATCTACGCCGGCGGCGAGCAGACGGAGAACACGTTCAACTTCTTCACCTGCGACGGGCCCAAGGGCGACATCATCCCCGCCCACTCCCACCCGGACACCTACGAGGTCTTCTACATCGTCGACGGTGCCGTGCGCCTGTTCGTGGAGGACCTGGAGGGCGAGCAGTACGAGAAGCTGCTGACGGTGGGCGACTTCGGTTTCGTCCCGAAGAACTGCCCGCACGCCTACCGCATCGAGCGCCACCACAGCCGGATCGTCGGCGTGGCGGCCGGCCCGGGCGGCACCTTCGAGCGGTTCTTCGAGAACCTCGGCACCCCCACCGACGAACTCGCCATGCCGCAGCAGCCGTACATCCCCGCACGGGAGAAGTTCGCGACCGTGCCGCAGAAGTACGACGTGAACTTCCTGCCCGACCACACGTGGCGCACAGGCAGCTGAGCACCGCCCGTGCCGTACCTCAAGGTATTGCTCGCGGGGGTGCTGGTGGGCGTGCTGTACGCGGTGATGCGGGTGAGGTCGCCCGCACCGCCCCCGGTCGCCCTGGTCGGGCTGCTGGGCATGCTGCTGGGCCAGGCCGCGCTGGGCGCGCTGTGAGCGCCGTCGGCGCCGGCCGCGCCTTCCTCCGCCCGGCCGTGTTCTCCCTCGCCGCCGGTCTGTTCATGGGGGCGGTGTACTGGGCGCTCGACCTGGCCTCGCCCGCCCCGCCGCTCCTCGGCCTGACCGGGCTGGCCGGCATCGTGATCGGCGAACGCGCCGCCACCGCCGTACGCGACCGCCTGGTCCGACGCCCCACCGATCAGCCACCCCCGGAAACAGCCCCGGAAACCCCCCTGGAAGCACTCCCGGAACCGCCCCCGGAAACATCCCCGGAAGAAGGATTCCCCCGTGTCCCCTGAAGCCCCCGGTTACCTCGACGTCCACGCCCACTTCGTCACCGACTCCTACGTCCGCCAGGCGCGCGCCGCCGGGCACGAACTGCCCGACGGAGTCCCCGCCTGGCCCTCCTGGTCGGCCGAGGCCCATCTGGAACTGATGGACCGCTGCGGCATCGAGACGTCGATGCTGTCGATCTCCTCCCCGGGCATCCACTTCGGCGACGGCACCGCCGCCCGCCGCCTGGCCCGCGAGGTCAACGAGGACGGCGCGGAGACCGTGCGCGCACACCCGGGCCGTTTCGGTCTCTTCGCCTCGCTGCCCCTCCCGGACGTCGACGGCGCCCTCGCGGAGATCGCCCACGCCTACGACACCCTGGACGCCGACGGCGTGGTGCTGGAGACCAACACCCACGGCACCTACCTCGGCAATCCCGGTCTGGAGCCCGTCTGGGCCGAGCTGGACCGGCGCGGCGCCGTCGTCTTCCTGCACCCCACCTCGCCCGTGTGCTGGGAGCAGTCCGCCCTCGGGCGCCCCCGCCCGATGGTCGAGTTCATCTTCGACACCGCCCGCACCGTCACCGATCTGCTGATGTCGGGCACCCTGGACCGCCACCGGAACCTGAGGGTGATCGTGCCGCACTGCGGCGGCGCCCTGCCCGTCCTCGCCGACCGCATCGACGGCTTCATGAAGATGTTCATGCCCGCCGGCACCGAGGCGCCCGACGCCGTCGAACAGCTCGGCCGCCTCTACTACGACCTCGCCGGCCCCGCCCTGCCCCGCCAGCTCCCCGCCCTGCTGAACCTGGTCGGCACCGACCGCCTCCTCTACGGCAGCGACCACTGCTGGACGCCCGCCGCGGGCGTCGAGGCGCACGTCGCGGGCCTGGACGCCGCTCCCGCCCCGGAGGGCTCCGCGAACTGGCGGGCACTCACCACCGCCAACGCCCACCGCCTCCTGCCCCGCACCGCCCGCTGACGTAAGAAGCCCTCGCCGTGACCTTCCCCTTCCCTCTCCTGGCCCCGCCCGACCCGGCCACGCTGCCCCTGCCGCACCCGGCCCGCCCCGCCGACGGCGTGGCGCTCCTGCGCGGCGCCGTCCACGCCGTCCCCGACGGCAGCCGCCCGCTGTCCGTGGACCTGTGGCTGCCCGAGGACGCCACCGGACCCGTGCCCGTCATCGTCTTCGTCCACGGCGGCGCCTGGCGCACCGGCCTGCGCGACGATCCCGGCCCCCGCTTCCGGGCCTGGGAGCCCGGCCCGTTCGCCCGCCTCGCGCAGGCGGGATTCGCGGTCGCCTGCCCGGACTACCGCCTCAGCGGCGAAGCCCCCCACCCCGCCCAGCGGGACGACCTGGCCGCTCTCCTCGCCTGGCTCGGCTCCCGCGCCGGCGACCTCGCGATCGACACCACCCGGACGGTGCTGTGGGGCGAGTCCGCCGGCGGCCACCTCGCCGCCCTGACCGCCCTCACCCAGCCCGCCGGCACGATCTCCGGCTGCGTCACCTGGTACGCCCCCACCGACCTGCCCGCCCTCGCCGAGGACCGCCCCGAGGGCACCTACGACGCCCAGGACCCGGCCTCCTTCGAGGCGCTGCTGCTCGGCGGTGCCCCGGCGGCCCTCCCGGAGGCGGCCCGTGACGCGAGCCCGGTCACCCACGTCGGCGCCGGCGCCCCGCCCTTCCTCCTCCTGCACGGCACCGACGACGCGCTGATCCCGGCCCGGCAGTCCGTCCGCCTGGCCGACGCCCTGCGCGACGCCGGTCACCACCCCGACCTGCGCCTGCTCAGCGGCGGCGACCACCTGTGGGTGGGCCTGACCGAAGCGGAGGTGGAGGAGTGCTACACCCGCACGGTCGACTTCGCACGCCGCTGCACGGGTGGCGGTACCGGGGGAGCGTGAGGCGGGCCGGGAGCCGCGTGCCGACGCGCTGGTCATCGCCGCTCGTCGCCGGCTGCGACCGGCCCGGTCACTTCCTGGCGGCCGGCGAGTGACGACGTACAGGGCGGCCGCAGGGCGTTGTTCATGGCCGCGGACCGGGTGGCTGAACAAATCCCTGCCGCGCTGAACTGGTCCTGTGGTGCCGGGGTCCGGCCCGCGAAGACCGAGTCGCAGCACGGAGAGAGGTCGTCGGGATGTTCAAGAGGGGACGCGTCGCCGTGGTGGCCGCCGGGCTGGTGCTGGCCGTCGGCGGTTGCGGGGGCGGAGTGGACGGCAAGGCCGGTACGTCGGACAGGAGTTCGGCCGGGCCGGCGCCGACCCGGCCGCCGTCCGAGGAACTGGTGCAGTGGGTCGGCGGCCTGTGCGGGGCGACGACCACGCTCAAGAACCTCCGGAAGGACAGCGCGGCGGACCTGAAGGAGATCCGGAAGGCGCAGAAGACCGGCCCGTCGGCCGAACTCCTCGCCATGGGCTATCTGTCCGGTACACCGGACACGGTGGAAACCGTGGACCGCGACCTGAAGCAGCTCGGCCGGTCGGGCGTTCCCGCGGCCGACCGGCTGCTCGCCGCCTGGCTGAAGAAACTGGAGACCGTCCTGCCCGAACTCGTCGACGTCTCCCCGGCCGCGGCCATGGACGACGCCGGGGGCAGTGCGGCGGAGGTCGACACACTCGTGCAGTCCCTGACCCCGCCCGAGCCGGACCTGCCGGCGCTGACGAAGAAGGACCCGCGGCTCGCAGCCGCGCACGAGCGGGCGAAGCAGTGCGCCGCGGGCTGGGAGCCCGGAGGACCCGGCGGGGGGACGGGCTCGCCCGCGCCCGATCACACCGGTCCGCTGCCCGAGGCGGCGGACGGCGAGAACACCGGCGCCTGCTCGGACGGCGCGTGCGAGGTCCTGGTGACCTCCACGGCGGACATCACGGCGAACGGGGTGAGCGTGCATGTCACCGTGGCCGACGAATTCGTCACCTTCCGGACGGAGGGCACCGTGATGCAGTTGGGCGGCGCGGGCGGCGAGGCCGGGTTCGGTGACGAGCTGAAGGCGGTCGTCGTCGCGCACGACGAGGACGGCGCCGTGCTGAAGTTCAGCATTCCCTGAGCCCTCCCCGCGCAGGCATCCCCCTGAGCCCTCCCCGTACGGGCATCCCCCTGAGCCCTCCCCGTACGGGCATCCCCTTGAGCCCGCCCCGCACGGGCGAGGGGCATCGCTAAGGGATGTCGCACACCGTCCGGTATCCGAGGTGGGGCAGGTGCTCCTCCCATTCGGCGCGCGTGAGGATCCCGCCGGTGTGGTCGCAGACGTAGTCCGCGGCGCGGTGCGTGTCCAGGAGCCACACCCGGGCCGTCAGGTCGTAGCCGGCGGAGGCGAGGGTGTCGCCCTGCGGGCTGAAGGCGACGGAGGTGACGGTGTCGAGGTGTCCGGTGAGTTCCCCGCCGGCGGGCTCGGCACGGTCCGGCCGTGCCACGTCCCACAGCCGGACCGTACGGTCGCTGCCGCCGGTGGCCAGTGTCTTCCCGTCGGGCGAGTAGGCCACCGACCTGACCGGCCCGCGGTGCCCGTCCAGCTCCTCCCCGGCCTGCCGGGCGTGGTCCGGCCGGCGTACGTCCCACAGCCGCACCGCGCGGTCCTCGCCGCCGCTGGCCAGCGTCCTCCCGTCCGGGGCGAAGGCGACCGCGTTGACCGATTCGTCGTCCCCGGCGAGCGCTTCGCCGGCGGCCCGCGCACGCGTCGGGTCGCCCACGTCCCACAGCCGCACCGTGCCGTCCTCGCCGCCGCTGGCCAGCGTCCTTCCGTCCGGGGCGAAGGCGACGGAGCGGACGGCGCCCCCGTGGCCGCGCAGCGGTGCGCCGAGCGGCCGCACGCGGTCCGGGTGGCGCGCGTCCCACAGCCGCACCGTCCCGTCCTCACCGCCGGTGGCCATCGTGCGGCCGTTCCGGGCGAACGCGACGGTGAGGGCGCCGCCTTCGTGCGCGTCCAGCGGTCCGCCGAGCAGGACCGGACGTTCGGGCGCGGAGACGTCCCACAGCCGTACGCTGCCGTCCAGCGAGCCACCGGCCACGGTGCGGCTGTCCGGGGCGAACGCGACGGACAGCACCTCGTCCTCGTGGCCGGTGAGCATGCGCGGGAGCCGGCGCGGGCGGCCCGGCTCGTCGACGTCCCACAGGCGGATCAGCGCGTCGTCGGTGCTGGCGGCGGCGAGCAGGTGGCCGTCGGGGCTGTGGGCGACGGCGGTCAGCGGGTTGGTGAAGTCCGTGAGGACGGTCGGCGGCCGGTGCCAGAGGCGGACGCTGTGGTCGACACCGGCGCTGGCGAGGGTACGGCCGTCGGGGCTGAAGGCCACCTCCCAGACGGCCTCCGTGTGGCCGGCCAGCGGCTCCCCGAGCTGTTGCGGATATGCGGGGTTGGCCACGTTCCACAGGACCGGCGCGTTGTCCTCGCCCGCGCTCGCCAGGGTGCGGCCGTCGGGGCTGAAGGCCACCGACATGACGGGCGCGGTGTGCGCGGTGAGCGGATCGCCCAGCGGCCGGAGGCGGCCCGGGTCGGACGCGTCCCACAGCCGTACGGTGTCGTCGAAGCCGGCCGTGGCCAGCGTCCGGCCGTCCGGGGAGAAGGCCACCGTCCAGACGGGAGCGGTGTGTGCGCGCAGCGGCTCGCCGAGCGGCTCGATCCCCTCGCCCCGGCCGAACCGCCACATCCGTACGGCACCGTCGAAACCCGCCGTGGCCAGGGTGCCCCCGTCCGGGGCGAACGCGACGGCGCGGACACCGTCCTTCCCGGACGTGTCGGCCTCGGCGGGCCGGCCGACCGGTGTGAGCCGGCCGGACCCGCCCAGGTCCCACAGCCGTACGGTTCCGTCGTCCCCGGCGGTGGCCAGTGCCCGGCCGTCGGGGGCGAACGCGACGGAGACGACGGTCTCCTGGTCATGGCTCACCAGCGGCCGGCCGACGGAGCGGGGCCGCTCCCGGTCGTGCACGTCCCACAGCTGGACGCCGCCGCCTTCCCCGGTGGCCGCCAGCAGGCCGCCGTCCCGCGGCGAGAAGGCGACCGCACCGACCGGGCCCGTACGGAAACGCAGCGGCTTCCCCACAGGTTTGCCCAGCTCCCCGGGCCGTTCCGCCGTCCCGGGCCGCACGGTGGTGTCCCACAGCCGGACCGTGCCGTCGTGGCCGCCGCTGGCGAGGGTGCGGCCGTCGGGTGCGTACGCCACGGAGCTGACGAGGCCGTCGTGGCCGGGCAGCCGGGTGGCC
>Ga0196960_10000281_pt1 | contig 20059 bp, 22 predicted proteins | sample S3v_5metaG_FD_183187 | JGI IMG/M metagenome (GOLD analysis project Ga0196960, IMG submission 183187) | Soil microbial communities from Anza Borrego desert, Southern California, United States - S3+v_5 | ecosystem: Environmental > Terrestrial > Soil > Desert | place: USA: California | collected...
AAGGGGAACCCGGGTCGCCCACCTGTGGGCCGAACGAAGCGAGCGGGCAGTCGCAGTACGTCCTCGCCTTCTCGGTGCCCAAAGGCACGGCCGCTCCGGCGACCATCACCGCCGCTCCCGTCAACGGCGGCGCTCCCATCGCCTACTCCCGCAACGACCAGGTCGCGCAGGCCTTCGTCGAGGGCGCACAGGCCGAAGGGGCGGAGTGGCCTCCCGCCGGCAGCGAAGTGGTCGGCTACCTCTCGGCGGTCTTCAGCGAGGAAGAGGGTCAGACGCGGGAATGGGCCGTCGACGCGGACTTCGGGCTGCCCGGCAGCGCCGGCAGCACTCCCTACACGGGCCCATTCGGGGTCACGATCGGCACCGGCGTGCGCCAGGTCAGCGAATCGGCTCCAGCCGATCGGCCGGTCAAGTGCTTCCAGTTCACCGGCGGCGAACCGCCGGAAGAATCCGAAACCATCTGCCAGCTGAACGAAGAAGGCAAAGTCAAAGAGATCGGGACCTCGGACCTGAGGATCGTGTCGGCGCCGCGAAGCTTCACGTTCGTCGGCGGTAAGGCGGTGTTCTCGTTCCCGTTCGATTTCGCGAGCACCGCGTCGAGCCTGCCGAGCTTCAACCTCGCGGCGACCTCGACGCTGCCGAAAGCGAAGCTGACGCTGGCCAGGCCGACCTTCAGCCCCGGCGCGCCCGACGCCACCCACCGCTCGCCGTTCGCCCTGGGGACGGTGAACGTGACGGTGCCGAAGAACGCCAAACCCGGCGTCTACGACGTCACCCTCACCGCGTCCTCGGCGCTAGGCGGGTCGGTCTCCCAAGTGGTTTCGCTTTCCCAGACGGCGAAATTGCGGGTGGTCAAGCCGAAGATCGCGTTCGGCAAGGTGAAGCTGAACAAGGCCAAGGGCACCGCGCTCCTGGTCGTGAAGCTGCCGACGACCGGCACCCTGACCGTCTCCGGCAAGGGCATCGCCAAGGCGAAGCGCAAAGCCAAGAAGCTCAACACGTTGAAAGTCCTGATCAGGCCGAAGGGGAAGGCGAAGGCCCAGCTGGCGGAGGTCGGCAAAGCCAAGGTCAAGGCGAAGCTCACCTTCAAGCCGACCGACGCCGCCGCGGTCGTCAAGTCGAAGCGCATCACCCTGAAGAAATCGTCATGAACGGAATCTGGTCGGCCTAGCCGCGCTAGGCCGACCGGGGTCCCACTCGTTACGATCAGACCCTTGGGGCACTGGCCAAACTGGCTAAGGCACCGGTCTCCAAAACCGGCGATTCTAGGTTCGAGTCCTAGGTGCCCCGTCTCTTATCTCGGCTTGTAGAGCCAAATATTTCTCTGATTTGCAGGAGTTAAGGTGCCCGGTTTGATTGTGCGGCGAATCCGCTTTTAGAGCGGATTTCGTGCCTGGGCGTCGACAGTCTCCAAGGGTTTCGTTCCCCCGACGTTCCCCCGGAGGGGTCTCATTTCTGTCCGATCTGAGCGCTAAAATCCTGGCGGCCTGACAAAATTTGCATCCGACTTCAGTGCTCTAGTAGCCTGTCGATAGGAGAACTGCGATGGCCACTGTTGAAGAAATCAAGAGCGCTTCTCAAAAGACCGTTGTCAGCGGCGATTCGATCATTGCTGCCACTAAAAAGCCTGCCGTGAAGGCTTTTTGGGAGAAGGCTCGGGCTTACGGTGCGAGCGTGAAAGACAGCGGCCGCGACTACTCCCGCTGAGCTCTCGATCTAAGGAAGCGGCATATAAAGACGCATAAGGCCCTCTCCGGTAGGAGAAGGAGTGTCGGTGAGCTCAAAGCCCCACTCCCGCCACATAGCTTCCGTCGCGGCGTCGTAAGGATCCAGAGTAAGGAGCCCCTTGCCCTCCTGAACGGCCAGATCGCTTGCGACTGATCCCGCATGGAGGATGGCTGCGGCGGCAGATCCATCAGGAGCTTGAGCGGCTCGAGCCATCCACTTGATGTGAGACGAGCCGATTTCCGAGCCTCCCAAGAACTTCAGAACCTCCCGTCTATCGGCATCGCGAATCTCGGCTTGTCCTGATGAGAGCGTGTAGTAGGCGATGACCTCTCCCTCGTCGAGCAGTATCCGCGTTACAGAACTCCGATCGTCAATCGCGAACTCACGGCGCTATTGAGTTGCTGCGGTGGCTCCGTCTTTGCCGGCCGGACCTTCCTCGCTTGCCTCAAATCGCTGCATTGCCTGGGCCAAACTTGGCTCTGCAGCAACAGCCTCGAAGTCCACGCGGAACCAAGCGCCACGTTCGTATGGGGGAGTTCTGGACATTTTTCCGTCCGGTACCGAGTTATAGCCTCAAAGGTTCCTAAACAAGACAGCGAGTCCTGTCAAGCTGCCGGCCGTATCGCGGCAAGCGGCGGATTTCGCAGCATTGATTTGCCGAGAGGAGAGGTTGTGGCGAGCAGTGAGCACATCGAAAAGGCGATCCAAGCCGCTATCGCAGGCCGTAAAGAACTCAAGATTGATTACCGACATGAAGGTGATCGCATCGTGCAGCCCCATGCCCTCTTCCGGCGAAGCGACGGCCGAATTTTCATCGATGCAGTGCAGGTGACGGGGGTAAGTTCGGGGGGTGCCTCAGAAGGCTGGAAGCAATTTGAGGTGTCGGAGATCTCCGCTGCCACCGTCCTTGAGTCAGGATTCGACCTGGCGAGCGAGTACGACCCTTCTGCGGATCGCTACAAGGCAGGGTTGATCCAAGGGGCTGCTTAATGCTCGAACTCGACTCGTTCGAAGTCGAAGGCTTCCGAGCATTAGCCGACACTGCCGAGATCCCGCTGCGCTCACCAACGATCCTGACCGGTGGCAATGACGGTGGAAAGAGCAGCGCGCTTCAGGCGCTTCACTTTCTTCTGGGCGGCCCGCAGCCAGTCGAGGCGGATTACACGCTGCAGGGTCCTTCTCAGAATGGAAGTACTGAGCCGCTGCGGGCCGCCAAGATTGTCGTCACTGGGTCTTTCTCCGAGGCAAGGAATGGAGCGCTGCAGCTCCGACGCAGCATTGAGCCGAATGCATCTCCACGGTACGAACAGTTGCTTGAGGTGCCTGTCGATCCCGAGCTGCGCGACCTTGAGACTCTGAAACTGGACGAACTGAAAGCCCTATGTGCCGCCCGAGGCTTGGAGGCAGCGGGCAAGGCCAGCGCCAAGGTCTCATGGCTCGAGCCTTTGAATCAGCTCGCTGCGCGGGCAGATCAAGTTGAGGAATGGGTGGAGGCCCCACGCGACCTTCTCGCAAAACTGCCCCGCTTCGTTCCCTTTTCCTCCACCGAAGAGCCAGACCCTGAGCTCCAAATCCGGTCGGCCCTCAAAGTCGCGTTTGAACAAGCGCTCGATGACGCCAGCCTCACCGGTCCAGTGCGTGAAGCGGAGGTGCAAGTACGTGAGCGGCTGTGCGAGGAGGCGAGTGATCTCTGTGAGCACATTCAGGAGCGTTGTCCCGAGCTCAACGGGATTGCCGTCGTCCCTGATGTCGCATTCAGCGAAGGATTCCGCAGCGTCGAGGTGCAGGCGAGTCGTGGCAACACTGTGGGCGTTGCACTGGAGCGTTCCGGAGCAGGACGGCGTCGTCGGATCAATTTGGCGGTCTGGGAGTGGACCGAGAAGCTTCTAGAGGCTGCGGTCGACGATGAGCGGGCCACTGTCATTGCGTATGACGAGCCAGATACTCACCTGGATTATGGCCATCAGCGCCAACTCGTCAATTTGATTAAAAGCCAGTGCGCAAGCCCACACACCAGGATGATCATCGCCACGCATTCGCTCAACCTGATCGACCGCGTGGATATTTCCGATGTCGTACACCTGCGTCTGGTGAACGAGGAGACCCAGGTTGAACGCCTGCTGGCAGATGAGCACGAGGAAACCGAGCGTTACCTAGCCGATGTCTCCGAGGCAATGGGTCTACGCAACAGCGTGCTCTTGCATGAGCGCTGTTTTGTGGGGGTGGAGGGGCCTAGCGAGATGCAAGCAATCCCCGTTCTATTCCGTCTCGCAACTGGGATGAGTTTGCAATCTGCGGGCATAGCCCTCATTGCTGGCAATAGCAATGAGGGCGCACTCAGAGTCGCCGAGTTCCTAAAACTTCATGGCCGACGCCTCTCCTTCATCGTCGACGAGGACTCAAAAACGGGGTCGACCAGGAAGCTCTTTCGACCAGAGAAGTTGCACCAGATGGGGATCGAGGATGACGAGGTCCACTACGTTGGAAGCGCCGAGATCGAGGATCTCTTCAGCACTGTTCAGTGGATCGCTGCCGCTAACAGGAATTGGCCGCGTGATGATGGCCGTGCCTGGGACCCTGGGGATCTTGCTCCGCTTGCCCATGCTTCCAAGTTTTCGTCCGCTCTGATGAACCTGATGCGAGGTGGATCGACCGCGGCCCCTAGAAGGAAGCCGGCCTACCTTTTCGCCGTCGCTCAGAGCCTGGATAAACCTGATGAGGTACCCCAGCAATTGCAAGATATTTTTTCCGATCTAATTCAGCAGGCAAATGGTGCTTGAAGTTTCATCCGAATTTCGTTCCCCCTGGCGTTCCCCCGAACGATTCGGAGCCTCGCTTTCCGCCCTGCAGAGCCAAATCCGAAGAAGAGGCACCGGTCTCCAAAACCGGCGATTCTAGGTTCGAGTCCTAGGTGCCCCGCTCTCGGATTCCGCGGGCCAGTGATGGCAGCCTTAAATCAAGAATGGCGCTGGCGCCTCGACGGACGGATCAGGTCAGGTGTCCACGAGAAGAACATCGAGAACACCCTGAGGAATGAGTTTGAAGGATGGGATGTAGAGGTCAGCCCTTGGGCCGCCGACTCGCTCGATGAGCGGGCATGGCTGGTCGTGCTCCGTCGGAGGCGCAGCGGAAAGACGGCCGGCGGAGAGCGTGAGCGATGCTTGAGTGCCTTGGAAAAGATGGCGATCACCGTGGTCAAACGACATGGGCGGGTTGAGGAAATCCTCGGTGAGGAGAGGGCGCTAGCGCAGAAGACGAGGCAGAAGGCTTTCCTTGGGTCACCCCGCTTGAGTAGCGCGATTTGATCGCGGCACCATCGATACGTCTTCTCCGATCGGGGTAGCTTCGAGGCGTACACGACTCAGGAAGGAGCAGCATGGCGACGAGGAACGGCAGCGCGGAGTGGAAAGGCGACCTCAAAGGCGGGAGCGGCACCGTCAGGGTCGGTGAGGGGGTCTTCGAGGGCGACTACTCGTTTACCTCGCGGTTCGAGGAGGGGGAGGGGACGAATCCGGAGGAGCTGATCGCGGCGGCTCATGCGTCTTGCTTCGCGATGGCGCTGAGCAACATCATGGCCGAGGACGGGAACGTGCCGGAGTCGGTGCGGGCGCAGGCGAAGGTGCAGCTGCGGAACGTCGACGGGGCGCCGACGATCGCCCGGATCGACCTCGAGGTCGAGGGCTCGGTACCAGGGATCGACGAGGACGCCTTCCGCTCCTACGCGGAGAAAGCGAAGGCGGACTGTCCGGTCTCGCGGGCGCTGGCGAGCGTGCCGGAGATCGAGCTGAGCGCCCGGCTCGTCTAGCCCGGGCTCGTCTAGGCCGGGGGCGGGGTGAGGCGGCCGCGCTCCCAGCCGAAGCCGCGCTCGCACAGCTGCTCGCGCAGGCGCAGCAGGGCCAGGTCCTTCGCCTTCGCCTCCAGCATCACGTCGAACTCGCGGCCGGCAGCGGGGCCGCGGAGGAACGCCTCGAAGCCGATCGGGTCGATCAGGTCGGCGTGGGCGCGCAGCGGCGGCAGGACGATCTGGCGCTCCACCCGCCGCCCGACCCGCTTGCGGCGCTCCTCGACAGCGGTGCGGGGGGAGGAGTAGTGAATCTTCGGGACGCAGTCGTCCGGCCAGGTGGCGAGGGCCAGGCCCAGCGCCTCCTCGGGCGGGATGCGGTCGGGGTCGTGGCAGCGGTGGTGGAGCGCGTCCCAGACGACCCGCAGGCCGGTCCGCGCGGAGAGCCCGAGGACGTCGGCGAGGCCGAAGCTGCGGTCGTCGTTCTCGACGACGAGCCGCGCCTGCGCCCGCTCGCCGAGCAGCTCGAAGCCGGCGAGGAAACGGTCGAGAGCGGCCTCGGCCCCGCCCGCCGCGCCGCCGACGTGGAGGACGACGACCGCCTCCGGGCCCAGGCCCATCGCGTCGAGCAGCGCCGCCTGCAGCTCCAGGTCCCGCACCGCCGCCGCGCGCACCGCCGGCTTCTCGGAGTTGAGGACGACGTACTGGCCGGGATGGCTGGAGAGGCGCAGGTCGGCCGCGCCCGCCCGTCTGCCCAGCGCCGCCAGCTCCCCCGCGCACTCCTCGACCTGGCCGTGGAACTGCGGCAGGTCGGGATGGCTGCCATAGGGGACGAGGTCCGACGTCAGCCGGTACATCCGCACGTCGATCTTCTCGAGGTAGTCGAAGATCGCGCCGAGGCGCTCCAACGAGACCCGCAGGTGCGGCCCGGACTGCCAGCGCCTGGTGTCGTGCGAAGGCAGCCCGCCGCCGCCGAGCACCTTGACCGCGAAGCCGAGCCGATGGGGCATGCTGCACGCTGTACCCGATGAGCGAGGCCCACCAAATCGTCGAGCTCGACGTCTCCGAAGTCGACCGCGTCGCGCCGCTGTTCGAACAGCTGGTCGAGTTCCACCGCGGGGTGATCGACGGCGCCTGGCCGGTGCGCAGCGCCGAGGCGGCATGGGCGCACCGCCGCGGGCAGTACGAGGAGTGGCTGGGGGAGGGGAGCGCGCGGATGCTCGCCGCGGTCCCCGCCGGGGACGAGGCGGCGGCGCCGGTCGGCTACGCCGTCCTCGCGATCAAGCCCTCGATGGCGAGCTGGGACGTGAGCGAGCGGGTCGGGGAGCTGGAGACGCTGGCGGTCGCCGAGGAGGCGCGCGGCCAGGGGATCGGCTCGCGGCTGATCGAGGCCTGCCGGGAGCGGCTGCGGGAGCAGGGCATCACCCACTGGGCGGTCGCCGTGGTCGAGGCGAATGCCGACGCCACGCGCCTCTACGAGCGCGAGGGCTTCCGGCCCTTCTACCGGCAGATGCTGGCCGAGGTCTAGCCCGGCCGGTCGGCTAGGCCGAAGCCGCCTGCTGGGCGGCCGGGCAGATCTCCAGCCCGTCGGCGAGCACGAAGAAGGCGACCGCGAAGGGGCTCTCGGCGGTCTCCTCGCGCAGCCGCGCCCAGTCGATCTGCTCGCGCAGGGAGCGGGTGATCATCAGCAGGTCGCCGTAGTCGGCGCTGTGCTCGTCGAGAGCCATCAGCTTGGTGGCGATCAGGTCGTTGAGGTCCATCACCCGGATCTGCATCGCCATCACGCTGAGGACCTCGCCGCGCTCGATCACCTCGTCGTCGATCTGCATCCCCGAGGGTTCGAAGATCAGGTCGATGAGGATGTCGCCGTCCCAAGCCTTGCGCAGCCACTGCTCGGGGGGCGTGTCCGGGCGCATTCCGGCCTCGGCCAGCGCCTGCTGGGCCCGCTCGGCGTCCTCGGGCTTGATCATCAGGTCGATGTCGTTGCTGGAGGGCGGGCCGCCGCGTGCCCAGCAGCCGAGCCCGCCGCCGAGCAGGTAGGGGATCCCCTGCCCTTCGATCGCCGCCACCGCCCGCTTGAGGCTGTCGGTCAGCTCCGCCGCGACCTCGTTCTTGCCCAGGCCCTCTGCCATGCCCCATCGGTGCCCCGCGGGGGGAGGCGGTAAACCCGCTGCAACCGTGTGCAAGTCGCGCGCAGGCGGGTAGGGAACCGGCGATGGCTTCCGAGAACGGCGCAGGGCGGCTGGGCAGGGGCGGGCGGGTGCGGATCGCCGCCACCGGCGACATCCACTGCCGCGACTCCAACCGCGACGCGGTCGTCGGCGCCTTCGCCCATCTCGGCGACGACGTCGACCTCGTCCTCGTCGCCGGCGATCTGACCAGCCACGGCCGTCTCGAGGAGGCGGAAATCCTCTGCGCGGCGGCGGCCGAGACCGAGGCGCCGGTGTACGCGGTGCTCGGCAACCACGACTGGCACGCCGACGAAGCCGAGGCGATCCTGCGGCGGCTGGAGGAGGGGGGCGTCCACATGCTCGACCGCCGCGCCGCCGTCTGCCAGGTCGGTGAGGTCGAGGTCGGGATCGTCGGCGTCAAGGGGTTCATCGGCGGCTTCGCGCCGCGCCACCTGCCGGACTTCGGCGAGCCCTCGCTGCGCGGGGTCTACGCGGAGTCGACGGCGGAAGTGCAGGCGCTCGACGAGGGGCTGCGGGAGGTCGCGACCTGCCCGGTGCGGCTCGTCCTCCTCCACTACTCGCCGGCCGAAGAAACGCTGGAGGGGGAGCCGCGGGAGATCTGGGTCTTCCTCGGCTCAGACCGGCTGGCGGCGCCGATCCTCGAGCACGGCCCCGACCTCGTCCTCCACGGCCACGCCCACGCCGGCTCGCCCGACGGGATGATCGGCGAGACCCCGGTCCATAACGTCTCCCAGCCGGTGCTGGGGACCGACTTCCGCATCTTCGAGCTCGACGCGAGTCACGCGCACAGCCCGATCCCGTAGGGCGCACTTCTTCCCGCATACCGGGAAAAGTGCGTTCAGGCGTTTAGCGCTTACGCGGTTCGAGGCCGATCAGGTCGAAGTAGCCGACCAGGTAGAGACGGTCGCCGTCGGAGACCATCGGCGTGTACCCGGACTCCTTCATGTGGAAGGTGCGCTTGTGGGTGTGGACGTCGAAGCCGATCGTTTCTTTCGTCTCGAAGCTGGAGGTGTAGACGGTGTGGCCGATCACCGTGGCGGTACCGGGGATCGGGCCGCCGACGTCGTGGCGCCAGCGCACCTTGCCGGTGCGGGCGTCGAGGGCGAAGAAGCGGCCGTTTTCGGAGCCGATGTAGACGGTGGGTGGGGTGCCGGGCACCCGGGCGAGCGCCGGCGAGCCGTAGACCTGGCCGCCGGTGTCGAAGGACCACGCGACCTTGCCGGTCTTCTCGTCGAAGGCGTAGACGGTGCCGTCGTCGCGGGCGGCGTAGACGCGGCCGAAGGCGACGGCGGGGGAGGAGAAGAAGCCGCCGCTGCCGTAGGGCGGCACCTTGCTCGTGTCGCTGCGCCAGACGAGCTTGCCGGTTTCGGCGTCGAGCGCGAACATCGAGCTCTCGTAGTCGGCGGCGAAGACCTTGCCGTCGTGGTAGCTGGGGCTGGCTTTGACCGCGCCGGGCGCATTGAACTTCCACTTCACCCGGCCGCTGGAGGCGTGCAGGGCCAGCACGTCGGTGGCGTTGGTGCCGAGGTAGAGCGTTCCGTCGATCGCCAGCGGCGAGGATTCGAACTGCGTGTCGAACTTCCGCACCCAGAGTTTCTTCTCCGTCTCCGCGTCGCCGGCGGCCAGGTGCCCGGTGAGAAAGGCGCCGTAGACCGTCCCGTCGTAGTAGACGGGCGCGGTGACGAAGTTGGGTTCCCCTTTGTCGCTCGGCCGCACCTTCAGTTCCCAGAGCACCTTCCGGTCCGCCAGCCGCACCGCTTTCCCGTTCCCGTACTTGTTGATCACGTAAGCGACCCCGTCGTGGATCGCCGGCGGGAACTCGATCAGCGCGTGCGTGTTGATCGACCACGCCTCCTTCAGCGGCGGGTCGAGAGCCTTCCGCTCGGCGGGAAGGTAGTGCGTGCGTGCCGGGACGCGCCCGAAGAGCGGCCAGTCGACGAGGGAAGCCTGCCCCGTGCTGGACTGCGACCCGGAGCCGGAAGCCCCGCCCGACGTCGAGCTCTCAGAGTCCCCGCCGCAGCCCGCAAGAAGCGCAGCCAGCATCGCAAGCGCCAGCGTGCAGGCGACGAGGATTGGTCGTCTCGAGATCCCAGGCTGCATCGGGTTCAAGAGAGCGGCGGACGGGAATCGAACCCGCGTCGCCAGTTTGGAAGACTGGGGCTCTACCATTGAGCTACCGCCGCGCGAAGGAAGCCGCCCCGCTTCGCGGTCCGGCGTCGATGACAGTTTGCACAAACGACATCGCACTTTGCAATCTCGTCGAGCACGTCCTGCCAGCGCCGGCCCTGCAGGCCTTCTGAGATCGAGAACTTCTTGTCCCGCAGGTGGTCGAACTCGAGCACGATCGGGTCGGTCTCGCCGCAGTCGACGCAAGGGTGGTCGCGGAAGTAGGCCATGAGGAAGACGAACCTCTCCTGCAGCAGAGCTTTCTTCCGCCGGGCGGCGGCATCGATGTAGCGCTGTTTATTGGCCCGGTAATGCTCCTGCTTGTACTCAGCGCGGCAGGGGCGGCAGTAGTTGTCCCGCTGCCCCCGCGCCCGCCGCCGCCAAGCGAATTCCTCCACCGGCTTCTCCCTCTTGCAGCGCCCGCACCGCCTCATGGGCTGCAGCATAAGAAGGCGAACAGACGTTCCCATAGGCACCGCGTCCGCCGATTCGTCAGAATGAAAACCCCACGGGGAGTGGCGCAGTCTGGTAGCGCACTCGGCTGGGGGCCGAGCGGTCGCAGGTTCAAATCCTGTCTCCCCGATACCTCTCTGTTTGAGGTCGTAGCCCGCCTCAATCGGTTGCGGATTCCAGATCCTCGAGATCTGCGAGGTCACGAGTTCGCCCCGCTGCTCGCTTCATTGCCTTCAGGTCGTCAATCGAGCAAACGGCGACAGCGACACCGAGAACTTCGGCCTCGCTGGCTCGTGAGTTCAGTTCCCCATAGCCAGGAACGCCGTCTAATCCTTGGACGATGTCGAGCCGACCGAGGTCCGTCTCGATCGCCACTTGTTCGCCGCCTGCAATCGCGGAAGCAATCGAGATGGGGCTGCCGAGCAGGGCTTCTCCCTGCTGCACGTGTCCGCCGGCGGCGACCGCCACCTCGGCCACTCGCTTGAGGTTCTCCGGCTCGGGGGCAACTACGACATCGACATCCTTGGTCCCCCGCACAACCCCCCAGGCGTTGACGGCGAGGCCGCCCACCACGACGAACTCCACCTCTGCCTCCGCAAGGCGCCGCAGCAGCTCGTCGAAGGCCGGCTCGCTCAACGCCGGCGGGCGGATCCGGTGAACTGCATCAGCTTGTGGCTGAGGGCGATGCCTTCGGCCAGGTTCACGCTCATGGGCCGCTGTGCGTCTTCGCGCAGTCGCTGGACCCGCACGGCCTCTGCCTTTGCCGCAGGAGACGGATCGGTGTTGTCGTGCCGCTTCACGGAGCCCGGATGCTAACGCCGGCAGGTACGGCGTGGCGAAGGGAGTTCCTGTGAGCCCATGGGCCGCGGTGGCTACCGTTGTTGGAGTGCTCCGACCCACGGACATGCTCTCGCTGATTCCCGGGCTGGCGCCGGAGCGGGGGCCGGTGGCCGAGGAGGTGGACGGGTTCTTCGCCGCCGACTCGATGGTGCGGCGGCTGCACCGGGAGCGGTTGGTGCTCTTCTCGGGAGTCCGGGCTCTGCTGATGCAGGCGTGCGATCCGCTCGCGGTCGTCGGCTTCCAGCGCCACTCGGTCATCTTCGACGACCCACAGGCTCGGCTGCTGCGCACGGATGAGCGGATGTCGCGGATCTACTTCGGGAGCCGGGAGGAGGCCGAGGAGACCGGCCGCGTCGTCCAGGCGATGCACCGCCGGGTCAAGGGGAAGACCCCGGCCAGGTACGGGCCGATCCCGAAGGGGACGCCCTACGACGCCTCCGACCCGGAGATCGGGCTCTGGGTCCTCGCAACGTTGGCGGACTCCGCGCTTGTCTACTACGAGCGCATCTTCGGCGGCCTCGCTCCCGACGATCGCGAGCGCTACTGGAGCGAATACCGCCGGGTAGGGGAGTTGCTCGGGCTGCCGCCGGACTCGATGCCGGCCACGCACCCGGAGCTGAAGGAGTACATGGATGGCCGCCTCGGCGACGGCAGCCTCTGGATCTCCGACGAGCGTCGCGAGCAGGCGGTGCGGATGATCCTCGAGCCGCCCTACACCGGTCTGTTGCGGGCGGCGGTCATGCCCGTCACCGAGACGGTCAGGTTGATCTCGGTCGGCCTGCTCCCGCCGGAGATCCGCCGCCTCTTCGGATTCTCCTGGGACCCCGGCCGCGAGGCGCTGCTGCGCTCGACCCTGCTCCAGCTGCGCCTCGGCAGCCGGTTCTGGCTCGACGCCGTCCGCCTTCACCCGGCGGCGCGGGCACCCGCCGGCGAGCGATACGGCGCCCTGGCCGGCTGAGCAGCGACGAGAGGAGGCTCATGCCCGAGGGTTCAGATCGAATCGAGGTCGCGCGCGCCAGCTACCGCGCGTTCGCCGGCGGCGACCGTCAGGCGTTCGAGAGCCTGCTCGCCCCCGGCTTCGCGTTCTACAGCCCGCCTGATCCGGGACTCGACCGGGACGGCTACTTCGAGAGGTGCTGGCCGCACTCCGGGAACGGGACCCGGTTCGAGTTCGTCCGTGAGATCGAAGCCGGCGACGAGGTGGTCGTCACCTACGAGGGCACGAGGGCCGACGGAAGCCGCTTCCGCAACACGGAGGTGCTCACCTTCGAAGGCGACAAGATCGCCAAGGTGGAGGTCTACTTCGGCTGGGACCTGACCCCCTGATGTGGGTTCAGCGGACGATCCGCCTGCAGGCTCGCCCGCGCGGCTTCCACCTCGTCACCGGGGAGGTGCTCGACGCCCTCCCGGAGTTGGGGGAGATGTCGGTCGGGCTGCTCCACCTGCTGATCCAGCACACCTCGGCCTCGCTGGCGCTGAACGAGAACGCGGCGCCGGAGGTGCGGCGGGACTTCGAGTCCTGGTTCGACCAAGCGGTGCCGGAAGGGGCGCCGTACTGGACGCACACGCTGGAGGGGCCCGACGACATGCCGGCCCACATCAAGGCCGCCCTGCTCGGGCCGTCGCTGACGCTGCCGGTGAGCGACGGCCGGCTCGCGCTCGGGACCTGGCAGGGCATCTACCTCTGCGAGCACCGGAACCATGGCGGGCCGCGCTCGCTGGTCGCCACGGTCTGGGGCGAGGGCGGCTAGGCCGCCCGCCCGCCGGGGCGGCGCGTCTTTAACAAAGCATTCGTGTAGCGCTCACCTCAGCGGGTAACCAGCGGAGACAGCGACCGTTCCCGCCAGTCCCGCCTGAGGAGGTTCCCCCGGATGAGCAGCAAGGCTTCGGTCACCGTGCTCGGATCTCTCGAGGAGGTCCAGAGTCGGTGGCGAGACGATGAGTACCGCCCCGACTACATCGACTCCGTCGACGCCGCGGTCACCTTCAAGAAGGCGCCCGGCGACCGGGGGACCGAGATCCACGTCGACCTCGAGCAGACGGCGCCCGGCGGCAAGCTCGGCGAGATGCTGATGAAGCTGAGCGGCAAAGAGCCGCTCGCCAAGGTCAAGGACGACCTGCGCCGCTTCAAGGCGAAGTTCGAGACCGGGGAGATCCCGCGCTCCGACGGCACGCCCGAGGGCGAGCTGGCCGAGCGCAAGCTGAAGCAGCGGCCGGCCCAGCCGCTGGAGCGCGACGAGCTCGAGAAGGCAGGCGTCTGATGCGCGCCACCGTCTGGTCGGGGCGCAACGAAGTCTCGGTCGAAGAGGTCCCGGACCCGACCATCCTCAACCCCCGCGACGCGATTGTGAAGATCAGCTCGACCGCGATCTGCGGCTCCGACCTCCACCTCTACGACGGCTACGTGCCGACGATGAAACGGGGCGACATCCTCGGCCACGAGTTCATGGGCGAAGTGGTGGAGAAGGGCAAAGGCGTGAACAACCTCGAGGTCGGCGACCGCGTCGTCGTCCCCTTCCCGATCGCCTGCGGCAACTGCTGGTCCTGCAAGAACGACCTCTACGCCGCCTGCGAGAACTCGAACCCGAACTCCGGGATGGCGGAGAAGATGTTCGGCCACTCCGCCGCCGGGATCTTCGGCTACTCGCACCTGACCGGCGGCTACGCCGGGGGCCAGGCCGAGTACGCGCGGGTGCCGTTCGCCGACGTCGGCCCGATCAAGGTCGAGGACGACCTCACCGACGAGCAGGTCCTCTTCCTCTCCGACATCTTCCCGACCGGCTGGTTCGGCGCCGACCTCTGCGACATCGAAGGCGGCGAGACGATCGCGGTCTTCGGCGCCGGCCCGGTCGGACAGTTCGCGATCGCCAGCGCGATCCTGATGGGGGCCGAGCGGGTGATCGCGATCGACCAGTACGAGTACCGGCTGCAGATGGCGGTCAACAAGGCGCGGGCAACGGACGTAATCGACTTCTCGAAAGACCCCGACGTCGTCGAGCAGCTGAAGGAGCTGACCGGCGGGCGCGGCCCCGACGCGGTGATCGACTGCGTCGGGATGGAGGCGGCCCACGGCCACGGCGCCCTGCACGCGGTCGAGCGGGTCAAGCAGGCGCAGCGGATCGAGTCCGACCGCGGCCACGCCCTGCGCGACGCGATCATGGCCTGCCGTCCCGGCGGCATCGTCTCGGTGATGGGCGTCTACGGCGGCCTGATGGACAAGTTCCCGACCGGCGCCTTCATGAACAAGGGGCTGCAGCTGCGGACCGGCCAGGCCCACGTCCACAAATACCTGAAGCCGCTCTACGAACACATCCGCAACGGCGACATCGACCCGAGCTTCGTCATCACCCACCAGCTCGGTCTCGACGAAGCCTCCAACGCCTACGAGACCTTCAAGCACAAGCAGGACGACTGCGTGAAGGTCGTCCTCAAGCCCTGAAGCCCTGAAAGGAACGACAGCGATGCCCTTTCCACCCAGGCCCGTCGACTCCACCCTCCACGGCGTCGTCGACTACATGGCCGGCGCCACGCTGACCACCGTCCTGCCGAAGCTCGTGGGCGTCGAGGGCACGCGCTCGGCCCGCCAGATGCGCGCCGCCGGCGCCGCCCACGCCGCTTACAGCACGATGACCGACTACCCGCTGGGCATCGCCAAGGTGATCCCGTTCAAGGCCCACCTGGCCCTCGACGCGGCCGGCGCCATCGCCGTCGGCGCCCTCCCCTTCATCACCGGCCAGTACAAGGAGGGCCGTCGCCAGTGGGTGCCCCACGTCGCCCTCATGACCTTCGAGCTGATGTCGCTGGCGATGACCGACCCGACCGGCAAAGGCGACTACCACGGCGACGTCGACGCGGTCCGCGAGGCCAACCAGGAGGACCCGCAGCGCAAGATCCACGAGGGTCCGCCGGCGGTGAAACCGGCGGCGGAAGCGGTGACCAAAGCCATCTGAGAACCGGCGGTTTCCAGATAGCATGGGCGCCGTGAGGCGCCTGCTGATCCTGCTCGTTTCGGCTGTAGCCCTCACCGTGGTCTCCGCCCCCTCGGCTTCTGCGGCGGGCGCCTGGGGGTCGGACGGGTGCGGGAACTCGGAAAGGCAGCCGAGGGTCATCGCCTTCTCCTGCGCCGACGGCAAAGTCGTGTTCCAGCCCGACGAATGGATCCGCTGGCGCACGAACGAAGCCGTCGCCTCCGGGCTCCTCAGGCACCCGGACCGCCCCGACCCCTCGTGCGCGGAGCGGCCGCTCAGCTACTGCCCCTGGGTCGCGTCGAAGGCGACGGTGCGGTTCTCGGAATCCAGCTACTGCCCGAGCAACGGCCGCTGGCAGTTCCTCCACCTCCGGCTGGACGCGCCGGAAGACCCCGATCCGAGCCTGCGCAGCATCGACCGGCGCTTGAGGTGCAGCGAATACGAGAGGCTCGAGCCCGCGGGGCCGCCGCCCGGACCCTACTGGCGGGACTGCGGCTACCCCAACTCCTACGCCCTGCAGACCGTCATCGCCCACCGGGTGAGCTGCGGCAAGGCGAGGCGGTTGATCCGCAAGGTCTGGCGCACCGCCTTCCCCGGGGGGCCGGGGGACGTGCAGCGCGTCAACGGCTTCCGCTGCGTCTACGACTTCCCCGGCGGCAAGCGACCGATCTCCTGCAAACGCGGCTCGCACAAGGTGCGCGGCCCGTTCGCGGGCGGAGGCGACTGAGCCCGCCATGGACGACGCCGTCTCCCGCTACCGTGCCGCCTCCGAAGCCGGAGACATCGAGGGGATCATGGCCGCGCTCGCGCCCGACCCGGAAGTTGTCTCGCCGCTTTCCGGCCGGATGGTCTTCCGCGGCCGCGACGACGTCGAGTTCCTCCTCGGCGCCGTCTACGGGAGCTTGAACAACCTGCGCTGGACACATGCGGTGGGCGAGGGCGACCACCGCGTCGTCCTCGGGCACGCCCGGATCGGCCCCGTGCGGATGACCGACGCGATGGTCTTCGAGCTCGCTCCCGACGGCCGCATCCGCCGGATCAGCCCCCACCTGCGCCCTTGGCTCGCCCTGACCCTCTTCGCGCTGGTCCTCGGACCGAAGGTGGCGCGGCGGCCGGGGGTCATCCTCCGGGCGCTGAGCAACGGGTCTTCCGGCGCCGGCTGACACCTGACTACAGAGGGGTTTTCTGTATGAGAAGCCGGGTTCACCCCGGCTGCCGGGTGACTGAACCCCAGCAATAGAGGTCCTTCCTTTTCTCTATGGAACTTTGGCCATTGCTCGGACAGGTACCGGGCGATGGCGGGATCACACAACAGGGGTTCAGGGGCCCCGGAGGAGGCAGGGAAGGTGATTACCTGCGCCTACCGCTGCCACTGGCAGGAGCTGTACAGATACTGCCTGCGTCGAACCGGGGGTGACCATTTCGTCGCCGAGGAGGTTTCGGCCACGGTCTTCCTCGAAGCCTGGCGCCGGCGGGGTGAGGTGGATTTCTCCTCACGACCGATTCGCCCCTGGCTGTACGAAACGGCGAAGAACGTGCTTCGGAACTACAAGCGGACCGAGCGCCGGCGCAAGAAGTTCGTCGAGAGCCTCGAGTACGTACAGCCGCACCACGCAGCTGATCCGAGCGAGGAGGTCACTCGTCGTCAAGCCACCCGTGCTCTGGTCGGATCCCTAGAAGCATTGCCCGACGGGCAGCGTCAGGTAGTGGGTCTCTGCCTACTCGGCGATGCCTCTTACGAGGCCGCTGCAGTCGACCTGAAAGTGCCGGTCGGGACGGTGCGGTCCCGGCTCTACCGCGCCCGCCTGAACCTTGCTCTTGCCGTCCGCGCTGCGGACAGCTTGTAACAAACACACACAACAAAGGGAGAGAAATGCCAACGTATAAACTCAAGCTCGCATTCGCTAAAGAAGACCTGCAGGAGCTTCTCGGCGGGCAGTACAAGGTGGTCGTCGCCAAGCCCACCCAGCGGGCGCTCGAAGGTAGGGAGCCCACCGTGGCCTGGCAGGCCTTCCACCCGATGGAATCGAACACGATCACCTGGGAAGAGCCGTACGGAATTTACACTTCATACGCGGAGATCAAGCCCGGAGTCGAGCTGGAGCAGATGTCCCAAACCGACTTTCCGGCGGCGGACGGCAAAAAATACGAACTCAGCTCCGCCGGTTACTTCGGGACGCCAGTAGGAGACGGGGAGGCCGGGTCCTACTACGCGATCAATCACTACAGGGAGAGGCCTCGCCTCACCATGGGGTTGACGCAGGACGCGATCGTCAACGGCGAATCTGTCGAAGGCCACGCGATCTCGGCGGCAACCGTCCTTGCTGGTCACACGGCGCAGATGACCCCCCACACCAAGGTGTCCGTCTGGGTTCAGGCTGACGTGTCGAGCAACACCGTCGTCACCCACATCGCCTCGGAACCGGCCGGCATGGACTTCGGCGGATCCGTCACCGAGCACTCCTACAGCTACGACCTGCTGTCGGGCACTTTCATCTCTGCCTAAAGCTGCTGCCCCAGTGGGCGGCGGACAAGGGGGTGCGTGCGCGGGGCACGCACCCCTGTCGTTCGTCGTCAGCCCCTAAAAGGCGCGCACGATCAGGTTCAGAAGGATGGTGAGAAAAAGTGAGGCACCCAGAGAGAAGAGGAGACAGCCGGGGAAGAAATGAACCTGGGCCTGCGTGTTACCGCGGCCAAAGGTCATGGGGGCTCGGTCGACGTGATCGAGGGTCACTCGTTGGCGGTACTTGCGCACTGCGTAGACGATCCCGATGGTGCAGAGGAGGGAGAGCAGTAGGCCCGCTCCTTGGTCCTGGTCGAAGACGTAGTAGGCGATCAGGCCCGCGATGAGGGAACCGCCGACGCCGGCGAGCATCGTCTCCAGCAGGCTCATCGGGTCGCGGCCGGGGAGGAGGAGGCGCGCGAGGGCGCCGATCAGCAGGCCGCTGAACGCCAGCGCGATGATGTAGCCGATGATCTCCATGGCGGGGTGCCTACCCGTCGGCTGGGCGAGTGAATCCGCAGCGACCGGGGTAGCGGGAGCGCGTGATTACCGCCTTCATCGTCCTCGGCCTGATCCTCGCGCTGCTCGCCTTCAGCGTCGCCCGCTCGGCCAGGCGCAGCCGCGAAGCGGCCGAGCGCCGCCGCCAGGAAGAAGAACGGATGCGCGAGCAGGGCGGCGAAGGGTTCGGCGCCTCGCCCTTCTCGATGCTGCCGTTCGGCGGCATCTTCGACCAGATCTTCTCCGGCGCCGGGATGCGCTCGCGCTCGCTCGCCTACGACCCGGAGACCGGGCAGTGGGTCGACATCACCGACGAGTTCCCCGAGGAAGAGCCGGGAGCGGACGGGGCGGAGGCGGACGGCAAAGGCGAGGGGAGCGACGAGCCGCGCCGGCGCCCCCAGCAGCAGCCGGCCCGCCAGACCGGGATGGGTGGCGGCCTCGGCGGCCTCTTCGGGAGCCTGGGCTCGATGGGGGGCATGGGCGGCAACAGCGGCAACTTCAGCGTCGAGCGCTCCGACGAACTCGACGACTTCGACGACGTCGGCGGCATGGAGTCGCTGAAGGAGGAGGTGCGCGACACCGTCGGGCTGATGCTGAAGCACCCCGACGACGCCGAGCGCTACGGGATCGAGTGGAACGGCATCCTCCTCCACGGCCCGCCCGGCGTCGGCAAGACCTTCTTCGCCCGCGCGATCGCCGGCGAGTACGGGCTCAACCTGATGCACGTCTCCACCGGCGACCTGATCGGCGGCATCCAGGGCCAGTCGGCGCAGAACATCGACAAGGCCTTCCAGACCGCGGCCCAGAACCTGCCCTGCCTGCTCTTCTTCGACGAGTTCGACTCGATCGCCCAGCGGCGCGACAACAGCCCCGACCAGGAGTCCCGCCGCACCGTCAACCAGCTGCTGACCTCGCTCGAGGCCCACCGCGACGAGCGCCGCCTGCTGGTGATGGCGGCGACCAACGACGTCTCCCACCTCGACCCGGCGGTGATCCGGCCCGGCCGCTTCGACCGCCAGATCCGCATCGACCTGCCCGACGCGAAGGCGCGCGAGGCGATCTTCCGGGCCGAGCTCTCCGACCGCCCCGCCGCGGCGGACATCGAGCTGGCCGAACTCGTCCGCCGCACCGAGGGGATGACCCCGGCGGCGATCGAGAAGGTCGTCGACACCGCCGCCTTGGAGGTTTTCCGCGAGGCGACCGAGAGCGGCCGCGAGCTCGAGCTCGACGCCGACCACCTGCTGCGCGCGATCGAGCGCTACGGCGGCCAGGACCGGCCGCTGGTCGAGCACTGGACCTGGGACTCGCTGATCCTCGACCCGGCGATCAAGGCGCAGCTGCAGCAGCTGCAGGCGGTGATCGAGGACCCCGAGTCCGCCGTCCGCTTCGGCGTCGAGCCACCGACCGGCCTCCTCCTCGCCGGCCCGCCCGGGACCGGCAAGACCTCGGTCGCCAAGGTCCTCGCCGCCCAGGCCAACTGCAGCTTCTACCCGATCTCCGGCGCCGACGTGATCAGCAAATGGGTGGGGGAGTCGGAGCGCAACATCCGCCAGCTCTTCGAGCGCGCCCGCTCCAACCGCCCCTCGATCGTCTTTATCGACGAGATCGACGCGATCGCCGGCTCCCGCGGCCAGATCGAGACCCACGACAGCCACGTCAACCAGCTGCTCGCCGAGATCGACGGCGTCTCCGGCCAGCGCGGCGTCTTCGTCGTCGGCGCCACCAACCGCCCCGACCAGCTCGACCCGGCGCTGTTGCGCGGCGGCCGCCTCTCCCGCACGATCGTCCTCGGCCTCCCCGACGAGGAGGGCCGCCACGCGCTGCTCTGCCTGATGACCGCGCGGATGCCGACCGTCGGCGTCCGCCTCGACGAGCTGGCCCGAGACACCGACGGCCTCTCCCCGGCCGATCTCAAGGGCCTCTGCCAAGA
>Ga0196960_10000282_pt1 | contig 20021 bp, 20 predicted proteins | sample S3v_5metaG_FD_183187 | JGI IMG/M metagenome (GOLD analysis project Ga0196960, IMG submission 183187) | Soil microbial communities from Anza Borrego desert, Southern California, United States - S3+v_5 | ecosystem: Environmental > Terrestrial > Soil > Desert | place: USA: California | collected...
CACGGTGCGCGCACCGAGCGCGGTCAGCGCCGCCCCGGCCACCGGATCGTCCGTGACGACCACCACATCCCGCACCGCCCGGCAGGCCAGCGCGGCCGACACGGTGTCCTGTGCGAACGCCAGGGCCAGGCGCGGCCGCAGGTCCCCGCCCACCGCCCGGGCGAGCCTGCTCTTGGCCCGGGCGAGCGGTTTCAGCGGGACGACCAGGGACCAGGGGCCGGTCGGGTCGGTGTTCGTGGCGATCTCCCCCTCCGTACGCGTCAGCCCTTATTCTCGCCTGCCGGTGCGACAACCCGGAGGTCCGCCCCCACGGGTGAGGCGTACGGTGTTCTCCACGCACCAGGGGGCCCCGGAGCGAGGCAGCACCACCGCGAGCCCCGCAGCATCCCCGTCCCCCCAGAGGAAGGCGTCCGAGTGTCCCGCCGTAGAATCGGCTTCTGGTACCGCCTGGCGGCGGTCATCGCGAAACCGCCCCTGGTGGTTCTGTTCAAGCGGGACTGGCGGGGAATGGAACACATTCCGGCCGACGGTGGATTCATCACCGCGGTCAATCACAACTCGTATCTGGACCCGCTTTCGTACGGGCATTTCCAGTACAACACCGGACGTGTGCCGCGGCTCCTCGCCAAGGCCCAGCTGTTCAGGACGCCTTTCGTCGGAATGATCCTGCGCGGCACCGGACAGATTCCCGTCTACCGCGAGACGACCGACGCGCTCGACGCCTTCCGGGCCGCCGTCGACGCCATCGAGCGGGGCGAGTGCGTCGCCTTCTACCCCGAAGGCACGCTCACCCGCGACCCCGGCATGTGGCCGATGGCCGGCAAGACCGGCGCCGCCCGGGTCGCGCTGATGACCAGGGCCCCGGTCATCCCCGTCGCCCAGTGGGGTGCCAACCTCGCGATGCCGCCCTACGCCAAGGAGAACAAGCTCCAGCTGTTCCCCCGCAAGACCCTGCGGGTACAGGCCGGCCCGCCGGTCGACCTCTCCCGCTACTACGGCCTGGAGCCGACGCCCGAGGTCCTGCGCCAGGCGACCGAGACCATCATGGCCGCGATCACCGCCCAGCTCGAGGAGGTGCGCGGCGAGAAGGCCCCCGCCCAGCTCTACGATCACCGCAGGGCCCGCGCCGAACAGCGGCGCAGGGCAGAGGGAAAGGGATCGACGTGACGCACCCCGCAAAGGCGGCCGTCTTCGGAACCGGCTCATGGGGTACGGCCTTCGCCATGGTCCTCGCCGACGCCGGCTGCGAGGTCACCCTCTGGGGCCGCCGCGCCGAGGTCGCCGAGGCCGTCAACACGACCCGTACCAACCCCGGCTACCTGCCGGGCGTCGAGCTGCCCGCCTCGGTCCGTGCCACGACCGATCCCGCCGAGGCACTGCGCGGCGCCGACTTCGCCGTCCTCGTCGTGCCCTCGCAGACCCTGCGCGCCAACCTCGCCGACTGGGCGCGGCACCTGGAGCCCGGCACGGTGCTCGTCTCCCTGATGAAGGGCGTCGAACTCGGCACCGCCAAGCGGATGAGCGAGGTCATCGAGGACGTCACGAAGGCCACCCCGGACAAGATCGCCGTCATCACCGGCCCCAACCTCGCCAAGGAGATCGCCGAACGCCGCCCCGCGGCCGCCGTCGTCGCCTGCTCGGACGAGGATGTCGCCCGGCGCCTCCAGACCGCCTGCCACACCCCGTACTTCCGGCCGTACACCAACACCGACGTGGTCGGCTGCGAACTCGGCGGCGCGGTGAAGAACGTCATCGGTCTCGCCGTGGGCATCGCCGACGGCATGGGCCTCGGTGACAACGCCAAGGGCTCCCTCATCACCCGTGGCCTCGCCGAGACCACCCGGCTGGGGCTCGCCATGGGCGCCGACCCGCTCACCTTCTCCGGACTGGCCGGACTCGGTGACCTGGTGGCGACGTGCTCCTCGCCGCTCTCGCGCAACCACACCTTCGGTACCAACCTCGGGCGCGGTATGACGCTCCAGGAGACCGTCGCCGCCACGAGCCAGACCGCCGAGGGCGTCAAGTCCTGCGAATCCGTGCTCGATCTGGCACGCAGGCACGACGTCGACATGCCGATCACCGAGACGGTTGTCGGCATCGTCCACGAGGGCAAGCCGCCGGTGGTCGCGCTCAAGGAGCTGATGTCGCGCAGCGCCAAGCCGGAGCGGCGCTGACTCAAGCCCTACCAGCAGGTACGCTCATCGCGATATGAGCAGCCAGAACCTCCCCCAGAGCCCTGAGAGCACCCTGAGCTCCGAGCAGAGCTCCGAGCCGGGCCGCAAGCCCCGTGTGGCCGTCGTGTTCGGCGGCCGGAGCTCCGAACACGGCATCTCGGTCGTCACGGCCGGTGCCGTCATGAGCGCCATCGACCGGACGAAGTACGACGTCCTGCCGATCGGCATCACCAGGGACGGGCGTTGGGTCCTCACGTCCGACGACCCGGCCCGCATGGCCATCACGGACCGGCGGGTGCCCGACGTGGACCAGCTGGCCGAGTCCGCGCGGGGCTCCGTGACGCTCCCGGTCGACCCCGGCAGCCGGGACGTCGTCGTGGGCGAACCGGGTGCGGTGCCCACGGCCCTGGGGGAGGTCGACGTCGTCTTCCCCATGCTCCACGGCCCCTACGGCGAGGACGGCACGCTCCAGGGCCTCCTGGAGCTCTCCGGTGTGCCCTACGTCGGCGCAGGTGTCCTGTCCTCGGCCGTCGGCCAGGACAAGGAGTACATGAAGCGGGTGTTCACCTCCTTCGGGCTGCCGGTCGGCCCCTACGAGGTCGTCCGCCCCCGGGAGTGGGAGTCGGACCGGCCCGCAGCCCGCAAGCGCATCATGGAATTCGCGGCCGAGCACGGCTGGCCGCTCTTCGTGAAGCCCGCCCGCGGCGGCTCCTCCGTGGGCATCACCAAGGTCGACGACGCCGCAGGGCTCGACGAGGCGATCGACGAGGCCCGCCGGCACGACCCCAAGTTCATCGTGGAGTCCCTGCTGCGCGGCCGGGAGATCGAGTGCGGCGTGCTGGAGTTCGAGGACGGACCGCGCGCCAGCGTGCCCGCGGAGATCCCGCCCGTCACCGCGCACGACTTCTACGACTTCGAGGCCAAGTACATCGATTCGGCGGCCGGCCTGGTCCCCGCACCGCTCACCGACGAGCAGACCGCCGAGGTGCGGCGGCTCGCCGTCGAGGCCTTCGAGGCGGCCTCCTGCGAGGGCCTGGTGCGCGCCGACTTCTTCCTCACCGAGGACGGCACGTTCGTCATCAACGAGATCAACACCATGCCGGGGTTCACCCCGATCTCCATGTTCCCCCGTATGTGGCAGGCGAGCGGTGTGGAGTACCCGGAACTGGTGGACCGGCTGATCACGTCCGCGCTGAACCGCTCCACCGGCCTGCGCTGACCTCCGAGGGCTGTCCCGCGTCCAGGGCCGTCCCGCGGGGCGGCCCTCAAAGGCTGTCGGGGACCGTCTTCCTCACGGGCACGGCGAACGCGGACAGAGGGGTGATGTCATGGGCGTACTCCGTCCCGAGCGTCACCTCGACGTACGCCTTGCGGTAGGTGGTCGTGAACCGCGGACCGGCGTCATCGCGCTGCTCCAGCAGCCAATTGACGCCGTCCGCGTCCACGGCGTCGGACTGGGGATCGTCCATCTTCGCGGGCCGCGGGACGCCGCAGCGCAGTACGATCGCCCCGTCACCCCAGCCGGCCGTCAGTTCCGAATCCGGCGAGGGATCGCTCCGTTCCAGACCGGCGACGGTCTCCGGCAGCGCCTCGTGCAGCTTCCCGCAGTACCCGGCTGCCTCCGGTGACGGGGCGGGAACCGTCACCGAGGGCTGGGCACCGCCGGAGGAACAGCCCGCCGCGGCCAGCACGAACAGGGCGGCGGACGGAGCGAGGACACGGGAACGGGGGGGCCGGCGGCGGGTGTGAGTCACCGGACCAGCGTAGACAGGGGTCAGAGGTGGACGACCGGGCAGGTCAGCGTGCGCGTGATGCCGTCCACCTGCTGGACCTTGGCGACCACCATGCGGCCGAGCGCGTCGACCGTGTCGGCCTGCGCGCGCACGATCACGTCGTAAGGGCCTGTGACGTCCTCTGCCTGGATCACTCCCGGGAGCTTCGCGATGGTCTCGGCGACGATCGACGCCTTGCCCACCTCGGTCTGGATAAGGATGTACGCCTGTACCACGGAACCTCCAGGGCGGCCACGAGGATCATGTGGGGGAAAGGGACGCCACGTTATCGCGTCGCCCCGGGCCGCGGGGAGACCTGCGGGCCGGTTGTCGCCCACAGCGTGGCGTACGCACCACAGAAGTTGACGTATCCCTTGACGGTACCGACAGCAGTGGGGGCTCGCGACCGCAAGCCCACCGGTGCGGGAGAGGGACAGTGACGCCTGCACGTCCCGGGGCCACCGGCACCCGTGGGCCGTCCGCCCACGGTCCGGGCCTCCGGCCGCTGAAGCAGCCCGGACAGGTGTCCGGTGCGATATATGAGAGGTGAGACTCGGTGAAGGGAACCGTGGGCGAGTTGGGGGAGTTCGGGCTCATCAGAGAGCTCACCTCCCGGCTCACCACCACTCCGGCGGTACGGCTGGGGCCCGGCGACGACGCCGCGGTCGTGGCCGCTCCCGACCGCAGGGTCGTGGCCAGTACGGACATCCTGCTGGAAGGGCGGCACTTCCGCCGCGACTGGTCGACGGCGTACGACGTCGGCCGCAAGGCGGCCGCCCAGAACCTCGCCGACATCGCGGCCATGGGCGCCGTGCCCACCGCGCTGCTGCTCGGTCTCGTCGTGCCGGCGGACCTGCCGGTCACCTGGGCCGCCGAGCTGATGGACGGCCTGCGCGACGAATGCCAGGTCGCCGGCGCGGCCGTGGTCGGCGGCGACGTGGTCGGCGGCGACACCATCACCGTCGCCATCACCGCGCTCGGCGACCTGCGCAACCACGAACCCGTGACCCGGGCCGGCGCACGGCCCGGGGACGTCGTGGCCGTCACCGGGTGGCTCGGCTGGTCCGCGGCCGGGTTCGCCGTGCTCTCCCGGGGATTCCGCTCGCCGCGTGCGTTCGTCGAGGCCCACCGGCGCCCCGAACCGCCTTACCACGCGGGTCCGGCGGCGGCCGGGCTCGGCGCGACGGCCATGACCGACGTCAGCGACGGACTCGTCGCCGACCTCGGCCACATCGCCGAGGCCAGCAAGGTCCGCATCGACCTGCGTTCCGGGCTCATCGACATCCCGACGCAGATGTCCGACATCGGGCAGGCCGTCGGGGTCGACCCGCTGCAGTGGGTGCTCACCGGGGGAGAGGACCACGCCATCGTGGCGACGTTCCCGTCCGACGTGAAGCTCCCCGCGCGCTGGAAGGTCATCGGAGAGGTACTCAACCCCTCGGCGCTGCCCCAGGTCACCGTCGACGGGGCGCCCTGGACGAGCAAGGGCGGCTGGGACCATTTCGGATCCATCGAGGACGCCCAGTAGATTCCGGGGCATGAGCGCACCTGCCCCGATACCGCCCCGTGTCCTCACCGTCGCCGGATCCGACTCCGGCGGCGGTGCGGGCATCCAGGCCGACCTGAAGACGATGCTCGCCCTCGGCACCCACGGAATGAGCGTACTGACCGCGGTGACCGCCCAGAACTCGCTGGGCGTGCAGGGCGCCTGGGAGCTGCCGGCGGACGCGGTCCGCGCCCAGTACCGCAGCGTCGTCGACGACATCGGCGTCCAGGCGGTGAAGACCGGCATGCTGTCCTCGGCCACCCTCGTCGACACCGTCGCGGAACTCCTCGCCCGGACCGGCGCACCCGTCGTCGTCGACCCCGTCGGGGTCTCCAAGCACGGGGACGCGCTGCTGGCCGCGGAAGCACTCGACTCCGTACGCACCAGGCTGCTGCCCGTCGCCACGGTGGCCACCCCCAACCTCGACGAGGTGGCGCAGCTCACCGGGATCACCGTCACCGACGAACCGGGGATGCGCCGGGCCGCCGCGGAGATCCTCGCGTACGGACCGCGCTGGGTGGTGATCAAGGGCGGTCATCTGCCCGGCGAAGCCGTGGACCTGCTCACGGACGGCAGCGAGGAGCACTGGCTGCGCGCCCCCAGGCACGACAACCGGCACACCCACGGCACGGGCTGCACCCTCGCCTCCGCCATCGCGTGCGGACTCGCCCGCGGCCAGGACGTCCCGACCGCCGTGCGGGGCGCGAAGGAGTACGTCACCGGCGCGATCCGGGCCGGCTTCGCGCTGGGCGGCGGGATCGGCCCCGTCGATCACGGCTGGCTCGCCCGCACCGCCCGCTGAAGCACAGCAAAAAGCCGGTCCACCGAGGTGGACCGGCTTTTTGGGCAACCGGAAGGCTGCGCTACGACGGGGACGTCAGCGCGCGACCTTGCCGGCCTTGATGCACGAGGTGCAGACGTTGAGCCGCTTCGGCGTCCGACCGACCACTGCACGCACGCGCTGGATGTTGGGATTCCAGCGACGGGACGTACGGCGGTGCGAGTGCGAAATGCTGTTGCCGAAGCTCGGCCCCTTGCCGCAAACGTCGCAGTTGGCAGCCACGGGTCACTCCAAAGACTTCAGATGCACTTACAGTGAATTCCGGCGCGCCGGAATCATTTTACTGAAGTGGCGGTACCGGAGGGATTGGCCCGGCTTTCGTCGGGCAACCGAAGCAGCATACAACGGCTGCTTCGGAGATACGAAACTACCACGGCTCCCCGAGCGCTCCGTCCCGCACCTGTGCCCGAGGGGCCCGCGCACGAGGGCTACCCTGCGGTGCAGCCAGCCCCCCACGGCCGCCCCAAGGAGGACCAACGGTGCCGCAGTCCCCCGACGCTCTCGACGCCGTCGCGGTGCGCACCTGGTGCTCACTGGCCCTGGAAGCCCTGGGCCGGGAGCGGACGGCCATCGACGCCATCAACGTCTATCCCGTCGCCGACGGGGACACCGGCACCAACCTGTATCTGACCGTCGAATCGGCGTCCGCGGCCGTCGAAGCGGTCTTCGCCGCCCATGAGACCGGCTCCACGGTGCCCGCCCCCGCCGATGCCGTACGGGCCATGGCCCACGGCGCGCTGATCGGTGCCCGGGGGAACTCCGGGACCATCCTGGCCCAGCTGCTGCGCGGCATGGCCTCCGTCCTGTCCGAGGCGGGTGACGCGGATCACCTGCGGGCCGCACTGACGGAGGCCGCCGCAGCGGCACGGCTGGCCGTCGCCCATCCCGTCGAGGGCACGGTGCTCACCGTCGCCGCGGCCGCAGCCGGGGCAGCCGGGGCCACGGACGGGAGCGCGGGCATCGAGGACGTGGTCGAGGCGGCGTACGAAGGGGCGCGTGCCGCTCTCGCCGCCACCCCCGGCCAGCTCGCCGTCCTCGGGCGCGCGGGCGTCGTGGACGCGGGCGGACAGGGCCTGGTGACCGTGCTCGGCGCACTGCTGGAAGCGGTCGGCGGACGGGCGGGGGAACACGCCGTCCTGCCCGACCCCGAGGCCCTGCCCGGGACCGGCGACTGCGCGGACGCGGATCCGGACGGCGGCCCGGCCTTCGAGGTCATCTACCTCCTGGAGGCCGCCGACGACGCGGTCGCCAGGCTGCGGAGCCGGCTGGACGCCCTGGGGGACTCCCTGGTCGTGGTCGGCGGCGACGGCCTGTGGAACGTCCACGTCCACGTCGACGACGCCGGGGCGGCCGTCGAGGCCGGGGTCGAGGCCGGCCGGCCCTACCGGATCCGGATCACGCACTTCGCCGCCGACCGGATCCGCGCCCACCGGGACCCCGTCCAGCGGGCGGTCGTCGTGGTCGTCCCCGGTGACGGGCTCTCCGGTCTGTGCGCCGAAGCAGGGGCGACCACCGTGCTGGCACGCCCCGGCGAGCCGCCCGCCAGCGGAGAACTGGTCGACGCCATCCGCCGGGCCCACGCCCGTGAGGTGGTCCTGCTTCCCAACGACGCACAGCTGCGCCACACCGTCGCCGCGGCCGCGGAACAGGCCAGGACCGAAGGTATCCGGGTCGCCCTGGTCCCCACCCGCGCCGCGGTCCAGGGCCTCGCCGCGCTCGCCGTCCACGAACCGGGCCGCAGCTTCGACGAGGACGTCGTCGCGATGACGTCGGCGGCCGGCGCGACCCGGTACGCCGAACTGGCCGTCGCCGAACGGCAGTCCTGGACGATGGCGGGCATCTGCCAGACCGGCGACATCCTCGGCATGATCGACGGGGACGTGGCCGTCATCGGGGAGGACGTCCCCGGCACGGCCCGCACGGTCCTGGACCGGATGCTGTCGGCAGGCGGAGAACTCGTCACCCTCGTCCTGGGCCAGGACGTGCCCGACGCCCTGGCCGACGAACTGGGCGAACACATCCGCGAGGGCTACCTCGCCGTCGACACGGTCGTCTACCGGGGCGGCCACCAGGCGGCCCCCCTGCTGATCGGCGTCGAGTGACGCGTCGCGCGGGGCGGCGCGCGAAGACATCTGTCAGTGGCGTGGTGTGCAATGGACCGCGTGTCCGCTTTCGACGAACCCCTCAAGAAGCTGCTCGGCGGAGCCACCGCGAAGGTGATGGCCGAACACCTCGACCTGCACACGGTCGGGGACCTGCTGCACCACTACCCGCGGCGCTACGAGGAGCGGGGCCGGCTCACCGCGCTCACCGAGCTGCCGCTGGACGAGCACGTGACGGTGGTCGCACAGGTCGCCGACGCACGGATCATGATGTTCAACAACGGCCGCGGCAAGCGGCTGGAGGTCACCCTCACCGACGGGAGCGGCAGACTCCAGCTGGTCTTCTTCGGACACGGCGTCCACAAGCCCCACAAGGAGCTCCTCCCCGGCCGGCGGGCGATGTTCGCGGGCAAGGTCTCGGTCTTCAACAGGAAGATGCAGCTGGCGCACCCCACGTACCAGCTCCTCGACGCGAAGGACATGGACGAGCCGGCTGACGTGACCGAGGCCGTCGACGCCTTCGCGGGGCAGCTGCTGCCGATCTATCCGGCCTGCAAGCAGCTCGACTCCTGGCGGATCGCCAAGGCCGTCGACACGGTCCTGCCCAGCGCGCAGGAGGCGGTGGACCCGCTCCCCCCGGCGCTGCGCGAGGGGCGTGGATTCATCCCCCTCCCCGAGGCGCTGCTCAGGATCCACCGCCCGCACACCAAGGCGGACGTCGCGGCCGCGCGGGACCGGCTGCGCTGGGACGAGGCCTTCGTCCTCCAGGTCGCGCTCGCCCGCCGGCGCTACGCCGACACCCAACTCCCGGCAGTGGCACGCAGACCCGTCCCCGGTGGACTGCTCGACGCCTTCGACGCCACCCTCCCCTTCACCCTCACCGAGGGCCAGCAGAAGGTCACCGGGGAGATCTTCGACGCCCTGGCGACGGAACACCCCATGCACCGGCTGCTCCAGGGGGAGGTCGGGTCCGGCAAGACACTGGTCGCCCTGCGGGCCATGCTCCGGGTCGTCGACGCGGGCGGCCAGGCGGCGATGCTCGCGCCCACCGAGGTGCTGGCCCAGCAGCACCACCGGTCGGTCACCGAGATGATGGGCGGCCTCGCCGAAGGCGGCATGCTCGGCGGCTCCGCCCTGGGCACGAAGGTCGTCCTGCTCACCGGCTCCATGGGCGCGGCGGCCCGCAGGCAGGCACTGCTCGACCTGGTCACGGGCGAGGCCGGGATCGTCATCGGCACCCATGCGCTGATCGAGGACAAGGTCCGTTTCCACGACCTCGGTCTCGTCGTCGTCGACGAACAGCACCGCTTCGGCGTGGAACAGCGCGACGCGCTGCGCTCCAAGGGGAAGCAGCCGCCCCACCTGCTGGTCATGACGGCCACACCCATTCCCCGTACGGTCGCCATGACCGTCTTCGGGGACCTGGAGACCTCCGTGCTCGACCAGCTCCCCGCCGGCCGCTCCCCGATCGCCAGCCATGTCGTCCCCGCCAAGGACAAACCCCACTTCCTCAGCCGCGCCTGGGAACGCGTCCGTGAGGAGGTGGAGAACGGCCACCAGGCCTACGTCGTCTGCCCCCGCATCGGTGACGACGCCGACGAGGCAGCGCAGAAGAAGGGGAAAGCGGGGAAGAAGCCAGCGGCCCCCGAGGAGGAGGGGAAGCGGCCGCCGCTCGCCGTGCTGGACATCGCCGAGCAGCTCGCCGAGGGCCCGCTCGCCGGGCTGCGCGTCGAGGTCCTCCACGGCAGGATGCCGCCCGACGACAAGGACGACATCATGCGCCGGTTCGCCGCCGGCCAGGCCGACGTCCTGGTCGCCACCACCGTCATCGAGGTCGGGGTGAACGTCCCCAACGCCACCGCGATGGTGATCATGGACGCGGACCGCTTCGGTGTCTCCCAGCTGCACCAGCTGCGCGGCCGCGTGGGACGTGGCAGCGCCCCCGGCCTCTGCCTGCTGGTCAGCGAGGCCCACGAGGCCAGTACCGCGCGGGCCAGGCTCTCCGCGGTCGCCGCCACCCTCGACGGCTTCGAGCTCTCCCGCATCGACCTCGAACAGCGGCGTGAGGGTGATGTCCTGGGCCAGGCGCAGTCCGGGGTCCGCTCCTCCCTGAGGGTGCTCAGCGTCATCGACGACGAGGAGGTCATCGCGGCGGCCCGCGAGGAGGCCGTCCGTGTCGTCGCGGACGATCCCGGACTGGAGCGGCTGCCGGAGCTGCGCACCGCCCTGGACGCGCTGCTCGACAAGGACCGGGAGGAGTACCTCGACAAGGGGTGACCGGGCGGATCCCCGGCGACGCCATATCGTGGGGAGCACGGCGCACGTTCCGTCCTGTGCGCCGCCCGCGACCCGAGGAACAGACCCATGACCCGCGTGATCGCCGGCTCGGCCGGCGGACGCCGCCTGGCCGTCCCGCCCGGCACCGGTACCCGCCCCACCTCCGACCGTGCGCGCGAGGGCATGTTCTCCACCTGGGAAGCGCTCCTGGGCACGCTCGACGGCATCCGCGTCGCCGACCTGTACGCGGGTTCCGGCGCGGTGGGTCTGGAGGCACTCTCGCGCGGAGCGGCCCACGCGCTGCTCGTGGAGGCCGACGCCAGGGCCGCGCGCACCGTGCGCGACAACATCCGCACCCTCGGTCTGCCCGGTGCCGAATTCCGTGCGGGCAAAGCCGAGCAGATCGTGACCGGACCGGCACCCTCCGAGCCGTACGACGTGGTTTTCCTCGATCCGCCGTACGCCGTCACCGACGACGATCTTCGGGAGATCCTGCTCACACTCCGTGCTCAGGGGTGGCTCACGGGCGATGCTCTCGTCACGGTGGAACGGAGCACCAGAGGCGGGGAATTCAACTGGCCCGACGGATTCGGGCCGCAACGGTCCCGCCGCTACGGCGAGGCCACGTTTTGGTACGGTCGCGCCGCCTCTACGTGCGAAGACGCACGATGACCGCACCGGAGAGCGAGGGAATCACAGTGCGCCGCGCCGTCTGTCCGGGGTCGTTCGACCCCATCACCAACGGGCATCTCGACATCATCGGACGAGCTTCGAAGCTGTACGACGTCGTCCACGTCGCAGTGATGATCAACCAGTCCAAGAAGGGCCTGTTCACCATCGACGAGCGGATCGAGATGATCCGCGAGGTCACCGCGGATTTCGGCAACGTGGAGGTCGAGTCCTTCCACGGACTGCTGGTCGACTTCTGCAAACAGCGTGACATCCCGGCGATCGTGAAGGGTCTGAGGGCCGTCAGCGACTTCGACTACGAGCTGCAGATGGCCCAGATGAACAACGGCCTCTCGGGGGTCGAGACACTCTTCGTACCGACGAACCCGACCTACAGCTTCCTGTCGTCCTCCCTGGTCAAGGAGGTAGCCACCTGGGGCGGCGACGTGGCGCACCTCTTGCCGCCGTCGGTCCACGACGCCCTCGTGGAGCGCCTCGGCCGGCAGTGAGGTGCTGACCGCACGTCACCCGGTGTCGGACGGGAGGCGACTGGCCTTACAGTCGTCCCGTCCGTCTCCAACAGCAGCAGAGAGTGGCGAGCACACGGTGGACGTGCAGAAGAAGCTCGACGAGATCGTCGAAACGGTCGGGAACGCCCGCTCCATGCCCATGTCGGCGTCCTGCGTGGTCAACCGGGCCGAACTGCTCGCGATGCTGGAGGAGGTGCGCGAGGCCCTTCCCGGTTCGCTCGCGCATGCCGAAGAGCTCATCGGCGGCCGTGAGCAGCTCGTCGAGCAGGCCAGGCAGGAGGCCGAGCGGATCATCGAGGCCGCTCACGCGGAGCGCGGCTCGCTGGTCTCCGGCACCGAGATCGCCCAGAGGTCCCAGGCCGAGGCGGACCGGATCCTGTCCGAGGCCCGCAGGGAGGCCGACGAGGTCCGCGCCGAGGCCGACGAGTACGTCGACAGCAAGCTCGCCAACTTCGAGGTCGTCCTCACCAAGACCATCGGCTCCGTCGACCGCGGCCGCGAGAAGCTCCTGGGCCGCGGCGAAGGCGTCGACGAGCAGGGTTACGAAGACCCCGACTTCGCCGAGGCGCCGGAGCGCAGCGCCGACCCCGAGACGCTCCGCCGGCGCGCCGACGACTACGTGGACACCAAGCTCGGCGCCTTCGAGGCCGTGCTCGCCAAGACCCTGGAAGCCGTCGGCCGGGGCCGTCAGAAGCTGCACGGCCGGGTCGCCACCGACGACCTCGGCGCGCACATGGCCGCCCAGGACGCCGCGGGCGGTCACCTGCACACCAGCGACGAGGACCACTGGGCCGGCCTCGCCGCCCCCGAGCCGCAGCAGAGCCCCCGGCCCTCCTACCCGGAGCCGGACCACGCGCCGGCCGCCGGCTACCAGGACCCCGCGCGGACCGGCTTCCCGGCCCAGGGCGGGCACGAGCCGCAGTACGCGCAGACGTACGGCTACCAGGACCAGCAGCAGGCGCAGAACGGCTACGGCTACCAGCAGCAGCCCGACCCCTACGCCGCCTACCAGCAGCAGGCGTACGACCCCGACCAGCAGCAGGAGTACGGCTGGCCGCAGCAGGCCCAGGCCGCCCCCGCGCAGCAGGGCGAGAGCGCGCTCGACGAGACCAGCCTCTTCGACACCAGCATGATCGACCTGGAACAGCTGCGCCGCTACGAACAGGGCCGCTGAGCGGAGCGGTCGGTACCGGATTGGGAGCTGGGCGGTACGTCCAGTATCCTGGCTCTTCGGTCGCGTGTATGTCCGCGATCCCGGCTGCCCTCTTCCTCCGGACAGGGGCGGCCCTCCCGAAGCAGCACCACGCACATGATTTCGAAAGCAGGAAAAGCCCTGAACGGCCACCTCGACCACCGAAACCCTCTCGTGTTCGATACGCGCGAGCTGGGCCGGCGTCCCGGTGCCATGAAGCGGCTGACCCGCTCGGTGGAAGCACCCGGCTCGCCGGTCCTCGGTATCGACGGGGTCATCGGCGTACCGGAGAACGCGCCGGTGGCGCTGGACCTCCGCCTCGAATCGGTCATGGAAGGGGTGCTTGTCACAGGCACCGCCCGTGCGACGGCCGAGGGGGAGTGCGTAAGGTGTCTGGAGCCGCTGGCCCTTGAGGTCGAAGCGGACTTCCAGGAGATGTTCTCGTACCCTGACGCCGATGACCGGAACCGCAGCAGGACCGCGGACCCGGTCGACGACGCCGAGGACGACGAGGACAGGTTCTTCCTCGAGGACGACTCGTTCGACCTCGAGCCTGTGCTGCGTGACGCGGTGGTGCTCGCACTGCCGCTGCAGCCGGTGTGCAAGGAGACCTGTGCCGGGCTGTGTTCCGAATGCGGAATCAGGCTGGACGAGAATCCGGATCACCACCACGATGCCGTCGACATCCGTTGGGCGGCACTGCAAGGACTCGCCGAGACCGTTCAGGACGGCGAGAAGGACAACATGGGCGGCGCCGAACCGGGCGTCGACGAGAAGCAGGAGAAGTAGCCGTGGCTGTTCCGAAGCGGAAGATGTCGCGCAGCAACACGCGCCACCGCCGGTCGCAGTGGAAGGCTGCGGTCCCCACCCTGGTTTCGTGCGAGCGTTGCCAGGAGCCGAAGCTCCAGCACATTGCGTGCCCGAGCTGCGGCACCTACAACAAGCGCCAGGTCCTCGAGGTCTGAGCGGCTGGTGAGAGGCCCGATGTCTGAGTTGTCCAGCGCCAAGAAGCAGGCAGACAACGTCAACACAGCCTCGTCCCACACGCTTCTGGAAGGGCGGCTCGGGTATCACCTCGAGTCCGCCCTTCTGGTGCGTGCGCTGACCCACCGCTCGTACGCATACGAGAACGGCGGTCTGCCCACCAACGAGCGGCTCGAATTCCTCGGGGATTCGGTGCTCGGTCTGGTGGTCACGGACACGCTGTACCGCACCCACCCCGACCTGCCCGAAGGCCAGCTGGCCAAGTTGCGGGCCGCGGTGGTCAACTCGCGTGCACTTGCGGAAGTGGGCCGCGGCCTCGAACTCGGCTCCTTCATCCGGCTCGGCCGTGGTGAAGAGGGCACGGGTGGCCGGGACAAGGCTTCCATCCTCGCCGACACCCTTGAAGCGGTGATCGGCGCCGTCTATCTCGACCAGGGCCTCAGCGCGGCCTCGGAGCTGGTGCACCGGCTCTTCGACCCGCTGATCGACAGGTCCTCCAGCCTCGGAGCCGGCCTGGACTGGAAGACCAGTCTCCAGGAGCTCACCGCGAGCGAGAGCCTCGGAGTCCCCGAGTACCTCGTCACGGAGACCGGCCCGGATCACGAGAAGACCTTTACTGCTGCTGCTCGCGTCGGTGGTGTCTCGTACGGCACCGGCACCGGCCGTAGCAAGAAGGAAGCGGAGCAGCAGGCGGCGGAGTCCGCCTGGCGCGAGATCAGCGCCGCCGCGGAAGCACGGGAGACTGCGGCCGAGGCCGCAGCCGACGGAGGGGTCGCCGACATCCCTGCCGTCCCGTCGCCGCACTCGGACGCGGCTCCGGCCTGAATCATCCGAGAACCCCTCGGTGCGTCCGCGCACCGGGGGGTTCTCGCTGTCCCGTCACGGCTGTCACGCCCGTCACGTTCCTCGAAGGAGTACCCGCCGTGCCCGAACTGCCCGAGGTCGAAGTCGTGCGCAGGGGTCTGGAGCGCTGGACCGCCGGGCGCACCGTCAAGGACGTCGAGGTCCTGCACCCGCGTGCGGTCCGCCGGCACCTCACGGGAGGCGACGACTTCGCGGCCCGGCTCCGGGGCCTGCGCTTCGGCACGGCGATGCGCCGCGGCAAGTACCTCTGGATCCCTCTCGACGAGGCGGAGTGCTCGCTCCTGGGCCATCTCGGCATGAGCGGTCAGCTGCTCGTACAGCCCGAGGAGGCCGCCGACGAGAAGCACCTGCGCATCAGGATCCGCTTCGACGACACACTCGGAACCGAGCTGCGCTTCGTCGACCAGCGCACCTTCGGCGGGCTGTCGCTGCACGGGAACACCCCCGACGGCCTGCCCGACGTCATCGCGCACATCGCGCGCGACCCCCTCGACCCGGCCTTCGACGACACCGCCTTCCACCTGGCGCTGCGCCTGCGCCGTACGACGGTCAAGCGCGCCCTGCTCGATCAGTCACTGATCAGCGGCGTGGGCAACATCTACGCCGATGAGGCGCTCTGGCGCAGCCGGCTCCACTACGAGCGGCCGACCGCGACCCTGACCCGTCCCAGGACGGCGGAGCTGCTCGGCCATGTCCGGGACGTGATGAGGGAAGCCCTCGACCAGGGCGGCACCAGCTTCGACAGCCTGTACGTCAATGTGAACGGGGAGTCCGGATACTTCGACCGGTCGCTGGACGCCTACGGGCGCGAGGGCGAACCCTGCCACCGCTGCGGGACGCCGATGCGCCGGCGGCCCTGGATGAACCGCTCCAGCTACTTCTGCCCGCGCTGCCAGCGCCCGCCGCGGATCTCCTGACGTCCCGGTCCAGGCCTGACGTTCCGGTCCAGGCCTGGCGTGCCGGCCCAGGCCTGGCGTGCCGCGCCGTGCCGGGTTCGGGGCCGCGACGGCTTCGGGCATCCGGACCTCGACGGGCCGCACGAGGCTCATCAGCTGCTCCGCGGCCTCACGGCCGAGTGCGTCGCCGTACGGACGGGACAGGGCGGTCGGCGGAACGCTCAGAAGCCGAAGTCCTGCGTCCACCAGGGGCCGCCGGAGCCGAGGTGCACGCCCACCCCGAGGGTCTTGTAATCGCAGTTGAGAATGTTCGCACGGTGGCCGTCGCTGTTCATCCAGGCGTCCATCACGGCCTGCGCGTCGGCCTGGCCCCGGGCGATGTTCTCGCCGCCCAGACCCTGCACGCCGGCTGCGGCGGCACGGTCCCAGGGGGTCGCCCCGTCGGGGTCGGTGTGGCCGAAGAAACCGCGGGCCGCCATGTCCTCGCTGAAGTCCTGGGCGAGCGCGGTCAGTGAGGCGCTGGTGGTGACCGGGCTGCAGCCGACCGCCGCGCGTTCCTGGTTGACCAGGGAGAGGACGGCGGCCTGAGCGGAGGCGGCGGACGGGCTCGCCGGGGCGGCGGGCCCGCTGCTCGGGGTGGCCGATGAGGGCTTCGGGGCGGTCGGGGAGGGCTTCGGGGCGGCCGGCGTCCTGGTCGCGGGGCTGGACGACATGGTCTTCTTCGGCTGCGCAGCCGGCTTCTTCGTCCGCTCCGGCGTCTTCGCTGCCGACTCCGGCGTCTTCGTCACCGGCTTCGACGTGGTGGCGGACGGCTTCTTGTCCGGCTTCTCGCTCGGGGTGGCGGAAGGGGACTTCGAGGGTGCGGCGGAGCGCCCGGCACCCCTGCTCGCCTCGGCCGACGCCGAGGCGCGACCGGTCGGCTCGGCGGACGACCTCCCCTGGGTCAGCAGATCAGGAACGCCACCCGCGTGCACCTGCCCGGTATTCCCGCTGACGCTGTAGCTGTCGCCGCCGGGCAGCAAGCCGGACGCGACAGCGACCGCTCCGACGGCCACGGCGGCGGACACGCCGAGAAGTCCGGCTCGCACGGGTATGCCCGCTCGCTTCTTCGGGCGTGCACTCCGGTGCCCGTCCTCCGTGGCCGCCGCGTGCTGCTCAGCGGCGGGGGCCGCGCCTGCGCGTCGATGCCGTCCCATGCGCTGTGCCTTCCTCGTGCTCCGGGCGTCGTTCCGACGTCACCGAATTCAAGATCAAACTCACCCGTTCGGGTGAGGCTATTGCGAGGGGACCTTACGCCATGGCGGATCGGGGGCGGCGAGCTCGCCGAGCGATCGGCCGGTTAGCGTTCGGGCATGAACGAAGACGCACGACTCGTCGTATGGGTGCGCGGCCGAGTACAGCAAGTAGGTTTTCGCTGGTTCACCAGGGCAAATGCTTTGGAGATCGGAAGCCTCACCGGCTTCGCGCTCAATCTCGACGACGGCCGGGTGCAGGTGGTGGCGGAAGGGCCGCGTGAGAATTGCCACCGACTGCTCGACTGGCTCGGTTCCGACGACACGCCCGGCCGCGTGGACGGTGTCACTGAGATCTGGGACACGCCTCGGGGCGGCTATGAGGGATTCGCGATCCGTTGATCACGACGGGAAAGAGGGGCGCATCCGCTGTGTGCGCAAAGGGCGGTGTCCGGCGGCCGGGAAGGACCACGAGGGCCGCGCACCCGAAATGACCTGCGCAAGAAGCCGGCGGCCCGACATGGTTGCCAAGAAGCGGGCGTCGTGCCAGGCTGCGGAATTGACGAAGATCTCCACGCCCCCCGGGACCCGCAGGAGAGCCGCGCCGTATGATCGTCGAGCCGCGCGCCCCCGGGACACCCGGCCCCGTGGCGTGTGATCGTGTTGACCGTCAAACTTTTTGGTGAGACGCTGAAAACCCCGCGCACCTTAGCTGTTCGGCAGAGCTGGAGACAGCAGAACAGCAGTGAACAGAGAGCACTGTCGAGCACCGCGGGTGCGATTCCCTCACGACCCACACCGCATCGGTCGGTCACACAGTGTGGAGGACCTTTCATCATGGCAAAGGCGCTTCTCGGTTACGTCGGCGGTTCCGACCCGCGACTCCTCGCCGAGATGCGACGGCTTCAAAAGCGCGTCCAGGACCTGGAATCCGAGCTCGTACGGATCCAGGACGAGAACGACGCGCTCAACGCCGCCGCTCAGCACCAGGAGTCGCTGCTCGACAGCATCGACATCGACGTTCCCCAGGCGGAGCCCGCGCTGACCTGACCCCCAGGCCTTGCCGGGGCCGGTCGGGCCGTATGCCAGCCGCTCGGGATCAACCATCGAAGTCTTCGTCACGGATCGTCGTCCCGGAACACCGAGGACTGCCGGGGATCCGGTCCGTCCGCGATCCGTCACGCAAGGCTGTGCGCGGATGACTGCACAGCAGCACCGTGCAGGTTTTACAAGGGACGCTTCGGCGTCCCTTCTTTCTTGCCCTCCGCCCCGCCCCCGGCTTACCGCTCTTCGCCTACCGTCTGATGTGCCCTGCACCTTCATCGGCGAAACCGGGAGTGAAAGGTAGAGTCCGGCGGCGTGCACCTCAAGGCCTTGACCCTCCGTGGTTTCAAATCGTTCGCCTCCGCCACGACCCTGCGCTTCGAGCCGGGGATCACCTGCGTCGTCGGTCCCAATGGATCGGGCAAATCCAATGTGGTGGACGCGCTCTCCTGGGTCATGGGTGAGCAAGGGGCCAAATCCCTGCGCGGCGGGAAGATGGAAGACGTGATCTTCGCCGGCACCACGGGAAGACCGCCTCTGGGCCGTGCGGAAGTGTCGCTGACGATCGACAATTCCGATGGCGCGCTGCCCATCGAGTACGCCGAGGTGACGATCACCCGGATCATGTTCCGCAACGGCGGCAGTGAATACCAGATCAACGGCAGCACCTGCCGGCTGCTCGACATCCAGGAACTCCTCTCGGACTCCGGTATCGGCCGCGAGATGCATGTCATCGTCGGCCAGGGCCGGCTGGACTCGGTCCTGCACGCCGATCCGACGGGGCGCCGCGCCTTCATCGAAGAGGCGGCCGGTGTGCTCAAGCACCGTAAGCGTAAGGAGAAGGCGCTGCGGAAGCTGGAGGCGATGGGCGCCAACCTCGCCCGCGTCCAGGACCTCACCGACGAACTGCGGCGCCAGCTCAAACCGCTGGGCCGGCAGGCAGCCGTGGCCCGCCGGGCCGCCGTCATCCAGGCCGACCTGCGGGACGCCCGGCTGCGGCTCCTCGCTGACGACCTGGTGCGGCTGCGGGAAGCGCTGCGCGACGAGATCGCGGACGAGGCCGCCCTCAGACAGCGCAGGGAAGCGGCGGAGGCCGAACTCAAGGCGGCGCTCGTCCGTGAGGCGGACCTGGAGGACGAGGTGCGCCGGCTGGCGCCGCGGCTGCAACGGGCACAGCAGACCTGGTACGGACTCTCGCAACTGGCCGAACGGGTACGGGGCACGATCTCGCTCGCCGAGGCCCGGGTGAAGAGCGCCGCGGCCGCGCCGGAGGAGGAGCGGCGCGGGCGCGACCCGGAGGACATGGAGCGTGAGGCCGCACGGATCCGCGAGCAGGAGGCGGAGCTGGAGGCGGCACTCGAAGCGGCGGAGCACGCCCTGGAGGACACCACCGCACACCGGAGCGAACTGGAGCGGGAGCTGGCCTCCGAGGAGCGCAGGCTCCGGGACGCGGCCCGGGCCATCGCCGACCGGCGCGAAGGACTCGCCCGGCTCACCGGGCAGGTCAACGCCGCCCGCAGCCGGGCGGGTTCGGCACAGGCCGAGATCGACCGGCTGGCCGCGTCGAGGGACGAGGCGCAGGAGCGGGCCGTCGCCGCCCAGGAGGAGTACGAGCAGCTCAAGGCCGAGGTCGAAGGCCTGGACGCGGATGACGCGGAGCTGGCGGAACAGCACGAGGGTGCGAAGCGGGAGCTCACCGGGGCGGAGGCCGCCCTGAACGCGGCGCGCGAGGCGGTCACCGGGGCGGAACGCAGCCGGGCGGCGGTCTCGGCCCGGCACGAAGCACTGTCCCTGGGACTCCGGCGCAAGGACGGCACCGGGGTCCTGCTCGGCGCGGGGGACCGGCTCTCCGGACTGCTCGGACCGCTGGCGGAGCTGCTCACGGTGGCCGCCGGCCA
>Ga0196960_10000283_pt1 | contig 19851 bp, 16 predicted proteins | sample S3v_5metaG_FD_183187 | JGI IMG/M metagenome (GOLD analysis project Ga0196960, IMG submission 183187) | Soil microbial communities from Anza Borrego desert, Southern California, United States - S3+v_5 | ecosystem: Environmental > Terrestrial > Soil > Desert | place: USA: California | collected...
CGCGGTGGCCGCGGTGGCCGCCGGCGCCCTGTACGTGGCGCCGGACGGCAGCGACGAGGCGGTCGGCACGGAGTCGGACCCGACGACGCTCCCCTCGGCGATCAGCCGCGTCACCTCCGGCGGGACGATCTACCTGCGCGGCGGAACGTACGAGTACTCCGAGACGGTCACCATCCCGCCGGGCAACGACGGCACCTCCGGCTCCCGCACCACACTCGCCGCCCACCCGGGCGAGACCCCGGTACTGAACTTCGCGGCCATGAGCGAGGATCCGGCGAACCGCGGGCTCGCGGTGAACGGCGCGTACTGGCACATCGACGGCATCGTCGTCGAACACGCCGGTGACAACGGGATCTTCGTCGGCGGCAGCAACAACGTCATCGAGCACGTCGTGACACGCTTCAACCACGACTCGGGCCTGCAGATCTCGCGGATCGCCTCCGACACCCCCGACGACGAGTGGCCGGCGAACAACCTCGTCCTGAGCTCGGAGTCGCACGACAACGCCGACTCCGACGGTGAGGACGCCGACGGCTTCGCCTCGAAGCTCACTTCGGGCCCCGGGAACGTCTTCCGCCACACCGTGGCCCACCACAACATCGACGACGGCTGGGACCTCTACACCAAGTCGGAGACGGGCCCCATCGGCCCGGTGACCATCGAGGACTCCCTCGCCTACGGCAACGGCACCCTCTCCGACGGGACCGTGAACTCCGACGGCGACCGCAACGGCTACAAGCTCGGCGGCGACGGCATCGAGGTCGGCCACCTCGTCCGGCGCAACATCGCCTACGACAACGGTCACCACGGATTCACCTACAACAGCAACCCCGGCTCGATGACGGTGTCGGACAACGTCAGCATCGACAACGCCGAACGCAACTTCTCCTTCGACAAGGGCACTTCGGTGTTCCGTGACAACATCTCGTGCCGCAGCGACGACGGGTCGAACGACAAGACCGTGGGTGACGCCGACAGCTCCAACCAGTTCTGGACGGGCTCGAACGGTCCGGCCTGCTCCGCGTACTCCGGCGCGATGGACTGGTCCTTCGCCGGGGACGGCTCCCTCGTCGTGACCTTCGGCGGCGACAAGGTGACGCCGTAACCACATCGGCCGATGCCTCCGCCGGTCCGTCCGCAGGCCCGTCCGGACGGGCCTGCGGACGGACCGCGAGGGCCTTGTTCCTGGCACGCAGTGCGCCTGTGCCCCGTGAGGGCCCCGCCCCTTACGACGCCCTCAGGCGCCGCCACACCGCCTTCGCCGCGTGGTGCCCCGACATGCCGTGCACTCCGGGACCGGGCGGGGTGGCCGAGGAGCAGAGGAAGACCGCGGGGTGGGCGGTGGCGTACGGCACCCGGGCGAGCTTGGGCCGGAGCACGGTCTGGAGCCCGGCGAACGCCCCGGTGGCGATGTCGCCGTCGACGTAGTTGGCGTTGCGTACGGCGAGACGGGGCGGCCCGGCGACCGCGCGGGCCAGGACCAGGTCGCGGAAGCCGGGGGCGAAGCGCTCCAGCTGCCGCTCGATGACCTCGGTGGCGTCCCCCTCCCAGCCGGCCGGGACATGCCCGTACACCCAGAAGACATGGCGGCCCTCGGGAGCGCGGGTCGGATCGACGAGGCTGGGCTGCGCGGTGATCAGGAAGGGGACGCTCGGGTCCCTGCCCGCCACGGCGGCACGCAGAGCCCCATCGATCTCGGCGGCGGAGGGGCCGATGTGGACCGTGCCCGCGCTGCGGGCCTGCTCCGCCGTCCAGGGAACGGGGCCCGACAGCGCGTAATCGATCTTGAAGCAGGAGGGCCCGTACCGGTAGTGGTCGTAGGCGCCGCCCAGCCCGGCGATCCGGGCGAGCGCGGTCGGTGAGGTGTCGAAGATGTACGCGCGGGCGGGCGGGAGTTCGTCCAGGCGTCTGACCTCGACGCCCGTGCGGATGGTGCCGCCCTGCTCGCGCAGGAAGGAGGCGAGCGCGTCGGAGATCGCCTGCGAGCCGCCGCGTGGCACCGGCCAGCCCTCCTCGTGCGCCGCCAGGGCGAAGAGCAGGGCGATCCCGCCGGTCGCGAGTCCACTGGCGGGGGCGATGGCATGCCCGGCGAGGCCCGCGATCAGAGCGCGCGCCTTCTCCCCCCGGAAACGCCGGGAGAGCAGTGTGGCCGGCTGGACCGCCTCCAGTCCGAAGCGCGCCCAGCGGTACGGGTCCCGGGGCAGGCCGTCCCACGGGGTGCGCAGGAAGTCCTCGGCGAGGGTGTCCCAGTGCCCCGTGAAGGGGGCGACCAGCCTGCGGTAGGCGCCCGCGTCCTGTGCGCCCAGCGACATGGCGGTCTCACCGACGGACTTGGCGAGCACCGCGGCGGAGCCGTCCGGGAAGGGGTGGGCGAGCGACAGGGGCGCGTGGAGCCATTCGAGGCCGTGCCGGGCGAGCGGCATCGCCTTGAAGGCCGGGGATCCGATGCCCAGCGGGTGCACGGCGGAACACGGATCGTGGCGGAATCCGGGAAGGGTCAGCTCCTCGGTGCGGGCACCGCCGCCGACGGTCTCCCCCGCCTCGAAGACCTGCACGGCGAAGCCGCGGCGGGCCAGCTCGACCGCAGCCGTCAGCCCGTTCGGGCCCGCCCCCACGACAACGGCATCCAGCATCGATGGCACCTTCGGACTCCTTTGTCAGCCGATGGCCGGGGCACCCAGGATATTCGGGCGCGCCCCCGACGGATCGCCGGGTAACCTCCCGCCCGATGGACAACGCATGCGTACCCTGCCCCGCCGTCACCGCGATGGCGTCCCGGCTCGTCCGGCTGCCCGGCATCGAGGCGGTCGCCCTGGGCGGAAGCCGGGCCCGTGGCACCCATCGCCCCGACTCCGACTGGGACCTGGGCGTCTACTACCGGGGCGCCCCGGATCTGGCCGCCCTCACCGCGGTGGCGTCCGAGGCCCAGGGAGCGCCGGCCGGCGTGGCGGGGCCCGGCGGGTGGGGCCCCTGGGTGAACGGCGGGGCGTGGCTGACGGTGGACGGTGCCGCCGTCGACTGGATCCTGCGCGATCTGGACCGGGTGGAGGCCGTGTGGTCGGACTGCCGGGCGGGGCGCTTCGAGGTCGGTGTCCAGGCCGGCCACCCCCTGGGCTTCTGGTCCCCCTGCTACGCGGGCGAGGTCGCCCTCGGTCAGGTGCTCGAGGATCCGGGCGGTGAGCTGACGCGCCTCCAGTCGTCGATGCGGCTCTACCCGGAACCGCTGCGCCGTGCGCTGACCGATGCGGCCTGGGAGGCGGACTTCTCCGTGGCCGCCGCCCGCAAGTCGGCCCCGGCCGGTGACACCCTCCATGTCGCCCTCTGCCTGTCGAAGGCGTTCGGGATCCTCGCCCAGGCCCTGCACGCCCACCACCGCGTCTGGTGCCTCAACGAGAAGGGCGCGCTCGCTTCCGCCGCCGCTCTGCCGGACACCCCGGCGGACTTCACGGACCGGGTGTCCGAGGCGCTGCGAGGCCTGGACGCGGCCGCGGTGGAGACGGCGGCCGGCGTCGTCCGGGACGTGAGGGCGGTGCTGGGAGGCTCCTCGGTCACCGAGGGGGTGTGAGCTCCATCCGATGCGGGCCGGGCCCCGTCCCGACGCGGGCTGGGCCCTAACCCTGCGGGGCGCCTGTCCGCAGGGCCTGGAGGATCCGTTCCGCCGTCGCCCCGTCCCGGGCCGCGGTGAACGGCAGATCGTTTCCGCCGGTGATGCGGTAGCGCGCCCCGGAGAGCGTCGACTGGGCGCCGCCCGCCTCCGTGACCAGGAGCAGGCCCGCCGCGTGGTCCCAGGCGAACTCCCAGTTGAAGGCGACCGCGTCCTGCGCGCCGCAGGCGACGGCGAGGTATTCCAGGCCCGCCGACCCGCACGCACGGGCGTCGATGCCGTCCGTGCGCAGGCCGAGCAGGGCGCGCTTCTGGGCGTCGGAGGTGTAGTCGGGGTGGGACATGGCCACCTTGAGCACCGCACCCGGTGCGGGCGAACCGCTGTGCAGGGGCGTGCCGTTGAGCGTGGCTCCCCGGCCCCGTACGGCGACGGCCATCTCGTCGAGCACGGGGGCGTACGTCCACGAGGCGTACACCTCTCCGTGCCGGGCGAGGGCCACCAGGGTGCAGAAGCCGGGTTCACCGTGCACGAACTGTCGCGTGCCGTCGACCGGGTCGACGATCCACACGGGGGCGTCGCCGCCGAGCGCGTCGAGGACTGCGGGGTCGGCGTGGACGGCCTCCTCGCCGACGACGACCGAACCGGGCAGGAGCCGGGTCAGGGACGCGGTGAGGTGCTCCTCGGCAAGACGGTCGGCGGCGGTGACCAGGTCGTGCGGGCCGCTCTTCTCGACGATCTCGTGTGTGGCCAGCTGCCGGTAGCGCGGCATGATCTCGGCGGCGACCGCCGCCCGGACCGCCGCCTCCACCTCGGCCGTCGGCCCGGCGTGCCCGGCGGTCCCGTACAGAAAGTCATCGATCATGACTCCAGCTAAGCACGGTCCGCCGGGGGCACCCCGGGCAGGTGGTCAGCGGCCGACCGCGTAGCCCTGCATCCCGCGGGGATTGGCGGCGGCGGACAGGATGCCGGTCTCCGGGTCCCTGGCGACGGCGCACAGCCTGCCCTCGGACCACGGGTCGCCGACCGTGACGTCGTGGCCGCGGCGGCGCAGCTCCTCCACCACCTCCGGGTCCATGCCCTCCTCGACGGTGACGCTGCCGGGGCGCATCCCACGCGGGAAGAAGGAGCCGGGGAAACTTTCGTTGTGCCAGTTCGGGGCGTCGATGGCGCCCTGGAGGTCGAGGCCGCCGCGCACCTGGGCGCGCAGCGCCACGGCGAGGAAGAAGTGCAGCTGCCACTGGTCCTGCTGGTCGCCGCCGGGGGTGCCGAACGCCATGACGGGGACTCCGTCGCGCAGGGCGAGGGAGGGGGTCAGCGTGGTGCGCGGCCGGCGGCCGGGGGTCAGCGTGTTGGGCAGGCCCTCGTCGAGCCAGGCCATCTGCAGCCGGGTGCCGAGCGGGAAGCCGAGCTCGGGCACGACCGGGTTGGACTGGAGCCAGCCGCCGCTGGGCGTGGCGGAGACCATGTTCCCCCAGCGGTCGACGATGTCGAGGTGGCAGGTGTCGCCGCGGGTCGCGCCGTCCTCGGCCACCGTCGGCTCGCCGGCTCCGGCCACGGGGATGCCCCTGGCGTCAAAACCGGCCCCGCCGGAAGCGACGGCGTGGGCGTGCGCGCCGAGGACCGGACTGCGGCCCTCCGGGCTGCCGGGCCGCAGCTCCAGCGACGCGGTGCCCTTGATCAGGGCGCGGCGTTCGTCGTTGTACGGCGCGGAGAGCAGGGTGTCGAGCGGTACGCCGGCGGCGTCGCCGTACCAGGCCTCGCGGTCGGCCATCGCGAGCTTGCACCCCTCGATGAGCAGGTGGACGTAGTCGGCGGAGCCGTATGCCGGGAGCTCGGCCGGGAGGAGGGCGAGCTGCTGGAGGAAGGCGGGGCCCTGGCTCCAGCCGGCCGCCTTGGCCAGCGTCCAGCCGTTCCACTCGTATGTGGCGGGCGCTTCGTACGTCGCGGACCAGCCCGCCAGGTCGGCGGCGGTGAGGGTGCCGGCGTGGCGGCTTCCGCTGGTGTCCATGGTGGGCACGGCGGCCTGGCGGACCAGCGCCTCGGCGATGAAGCCCGTACGCCAGACGGCGCGGGCGGCGTCGATCTGTGCGACACGGTCCTCGCCGCCCTCCTCCTCCGCTTCTGCCATGAGGCGGCGCCAGGTGGCGGCGAGGGCCGGGTTGCGGAACAGCTTGCCGGGTTCGGGCGCCTGCCCGCCGGGGAGGTAGACCTCGGCGGAGGCCGGCCACTCGGTCTCGAAGAGTTCGCGGACGGTCTCCACGGTCCGGCCGACGCGCTCGACGGGGGCATGGCCGTCACCGGCGTATCCGATCGCGTACTTCAGGACCTCGGCGAGGGTCTTGGTCCCGTGGTCGCGCAGCAGCAGCATCCAGGCGTCGAAGGCGCCGGGTACGGCGGCGGCGAGCGGGCCGGTGCCGGGGACCAGGCCCAGGCCCAGCGAGCGGTAGTGCGCGGCCGAGGCACCTGCGGGGGCGGGCCCCTGGCCGCACAGCACCTTCACCTCGCCGTCCTTCGGCGCGAGGATCATCGGGACCTCGCCGGCCGGGCCGTTGAGATGCGGTTCGACGACGTGCAGGACGAAACCGGCGGCGACGGCCGCGTCGTAGGCGTTGCCGCCGTCCTCCAGGACGGCCATCGCGGACTGCGAGGCGAGCCAGTGGGTGGAGGACACCATGCCGAAGGTGCCCTGGAGGGTCGGCCGAGTCGTGAACATCGCGCGCCACCTTGCTGGTTGTACGTGTCGAGCGGACCGATCACGGCTCACGACCGGGCCTGGGGAGAACCTGGGGAGTTCCACCCTGCGAGGTCGTTCACCTGATCGTCGAGCAGGCTATCGATCACCCGGTTTCCCGACCCGGCCGGCTGGCCGGCACTTCGACGCCGTCCGGCCCACCGCACGGGACCGAGGCGCCGGGAGCCCCTGCGTGATCGTCGCAGGGCCGGCCGGGCGACGGCGTCGACCGCCTACGCCGGCCCTCCCCTGGATCCTCGCGGCATCCCTCCCCGGACCCCCGGAGCGCGCGAGTCGCCGGCCTGCCGAACACCCTCGGCCCCGGGCCCGGCGCAGTGCCCGGGTGACCCTCTTCACCCGCGCGGCCGGCGAGCAGCCCCCACCGGCGATCTCCAGGGATCACGTGCCGGTCCGGCCGGCGGTCACCTGGCCGGAGGATCAGTTGGGTGACGTGAGGACTTCGGCTCCGGACTCGGTGATCGCGATCGTGTGCTCGCTGTGCGCCGTCCGGCAGCCTGTCGCACTGCGGAGCGTCCACCCGTCGGCATCCGTGACGAGTTGAGCGGTGTCCGCCATCACCCACGGCTCCAGGGCGAGCAGCAGTCCGGGGCGCAGTTCGTACCCGCGGCCGGGCCGCCCGGTGTTCGAAACATGCGGGTCCTGGTGCATGGTCGATCCGATGCCATGACCTCCGAACTCCGCGTTGATCAAGTAGCCCGCCTCGCTGAGGACGGTGCCGATGGCGTGGGAGAGGTCGCCCACGCGGGCCCCGGGCCCGGCGGCGGCGATCCCCGCGGCCAGCGCGCGTTCGGTCGTTTCGATCATCGCGACGCTCTCCGGGGGCTCGGTGTCACCGACGATGAAGCTGATAGCGGCGTCCGCGGCGACTCCCCCCTTGGAGACGGCGAGGTCGAGTGTCAGCAGGTCTCCGTCGGCGAGCGTGCGGTCGTGGGGCAGCCCGTGGAGCACGGCGTCGTTGACGGCGGTGCAGATGTAGTGCCCGAACGGGCCGCGTCCGAAAGAGGGCGCGTAGTCGACGTAGCAGGACTGCGCTCCCGCCTCGGCGATCATTTTCCGGGCCCACCGGTCGATGTCGAGCAGGTTCGTGCCGACCGTGGTGCGGCTCTTCAGCGTGTGCAGGATGTCCGCGACCAGGGCGCCCGAATCCTTCGCTCGGGCCAGCCGGATGTGGTTCAGGATCTCGATCATGCGACGCTCTTTCCATGCAGCCAATAACTATACCGGTCAAACTATACCGGTATAGAATCGGGGTCATGGTCAGGTTGCCGCTCACTCCCGCAGAAGTCGCACGTGGTCAGCGCCTCGGCGCCCTCCTGCGTCGGGCCCGCGGGGAACGTTCGATGCTCGAGATCGCGCTCGACGCCCGTGTCTCACCGGAGACACTCAGAAAGATCGAGTCCGGCCGCGTGGCCACCCCCGCCTTCCCGACCATCGCGGCGATCGCCGACACCCTCGGCCTCTCCCTCGACGCGGTGTGGGCAGAGATCAGCCGGCCCGACTACGGCATCGGACCGGCGACCGGTCACAGCGCACGCGAACAGCTGACTGCCTAGTCCCGGGGCAGGCACCAGTGGATCAGCCGCAGCGGTGCGACTGCCCGGTAACGGGACCAGGGCGGAGGCAGGTGTCCGGCCCCGGCTGTTCCAGGGCGCCGGGGACCGGCTCGACGGCATGCCCGGCGGCCCGCATCCGGCCGGCGAACGTCACGATCAGCGGTTTCGGGGACCGGATTCCCCCCGGGGTGACCGGATTCCTCCGGGAAGGAAATCGCCACGGACTTCAGTGCGTCGCCGGCCTCGCGCAGGTGCTTGCTCTTCGCCCGCGTCCCGCGCGGCTCCTCCCCCTCGTCCGTGCTCACGCCTGCGGCCCGGCCGGCTCGCAACGGAGCGGCAGAGCAGCCGGAACGGTTCATTCTCGGGTGGCGGAACCGTCTCAGCCTTCGACGCCGGCCGGGGCATGGGGTGCGCCGGCGGGTTTCGATTCCGGGGAACCGCGCCGGCGCAGACAGACGGGGAGGACGGCCATGGAGGCGACGGCGGGCAACGACGCCACTCCGGCCCCGAGGATCAGCGGCTGCTGATCCGGGGTCCCGTCAAGCGGTGAGGACGGAGTCGTCCTGGGTGAGTGATCCGGCCAGCCGGTGACGCGCGGCGATGAGCGCGGCGTCGATGTCGCGGGTTCCGGTGGACACGCAGAGCGTGTAGGTGATGTCGTCCATCCGTTGCCGCACCTCGTCACCGCCCTTCTCCGCGTGCAGGGCGCGCAGGGTGTCGTACTGGTCGACGAGGTTTCGCAGCACTGCGGGGTGTGCCATCAACACCGGGCGTCTCCTTCTCACCGTCATCTGCCTGAAGCTGTTCGCCCGCCTACCCCGAGTCCTGACCCGTACACCGCTCCCGCATGACGCGGGCCGGACCCGGGGCGGGTGCAGGTCCGGCCGTCAGTCGGTGGACAGGGCCTGGAGCAGGTCGCCGACCTGCGGGTCGGGCAGTGACCGCGCCACGTCGGCCTGGGCGACCATGCCGACCAGGTCATGGCCGTCGATCACGGGCAGACGGCGGACCTTGTGCTCGGTCATGGTCCGCAGGATCTCCTGGACGTCGTCGTCGGCGCCGATGGTGACGGCTTCACCCTGGGCGAGGTCACCGGCCGCGCACGTCGCGGGATCCTTGCCCGCGCCGAGAACCTTCACGACGATGTCGCGGTCGGTGAGCATGCCCTTGAGCTTGTTGTCGGTGCCGCAGATCGGCAGCGCTCCGACACCGAGGTCCTTCATCTTGCGGGCGGCGTCCAGCACCGTCTCCTCCGCACCGACGCACTCGGTTCCGCCGGTCATGATGTCTCGTGCCTTCGTCATGGCGCATCTCCTTCATCGGGTACCAGCCGGGCCGACACGCCGCTCCGCGTGCGCGGCGGCCTGTGGACGTGGAACGTGTTCCCGAATATGACGAGCGGTAACAAAGACAACTTCTCGTACTCGGCCACCCGGTGCCGGCGGTGCAGGGCGGTCAGGCCGTTGCGGACGTAGTCGCGGGTCCGCCGCCCGGGCACCCCGGACATCATCCGGGGGCACCGCCGCGCCCTCGGACGGATCGAAGCAGAGGCCGATGCCGTCGTCGGCCTTCTCCACGAACAACACGGAGAACACGGACAACACGTCCGTCGAGAGCTTGAACGTGTCCGTCGGATGCGGCTTGAGCTGGAACCTCCGCCAGATCCGGCCGACGGCCGGCTCCGACAGGCCACTGCGGCCGAACGAGCCGGAGGTATCCGGATTCCCTGCCGGGCGCCGGTCCCCGCCGTCTCATACGGGCGGCGGGGACCGGCGTCGCTCCTCGGTACGGTCCGCCCGTGGGCGGACCGTACCGGAAATTCTTTCAGCTGCCGTCCATGAGACGTACCGCGAATTCCGGTGAGAAGTCACCGGCCTTGTACTGGGGCCCTTCCACCGGACAGCGGTTGTCGTCGGCGTGCCGGCCGTCGGAGTCGCCGGGGTTCTTGATCCACAGGTAGTACGCGGCGCCGCCCTCGCCGACCCGGGAGGCCGAGCCCAGCTTGCGCAGCGGCGGGTTGCAGAAACCGACCTGTCCGCTGTTCTCGTCGCCGGGGATCCTGTAGGCGCCGTTGCCGTTGCGGGAGGTGTCCACGACCCAGGTCGTGCCGACGCCCAGCCGCTCCTCGACACGTGCGGCGAGCCGGCGGCCGTAGTCGTTGGAGATGTCGGTGGAGTGGTAGTTGGCCACGTTCACGGCCACACCGTCGGCGAAATAGATACCGGAGCGGCCCAGCAGGTCGGCCATGTCGCTCAGGCCGATCCCCTTGTCCGCCGGGTTGTCCTCACGGCGCGCGCCCAGCGTCCATGTCGCGTTGCCGGCGTCGATGTACGTCTTGACGTACGGACCCTGCGCGTCGAGGTGCTGGTTGGCGTACCAGAGCATGTCGAAGCGGGCCTCCCGCTGCTCCTGCGTCAGGCAGTTCTGCTCCAGGTCGGCCTGGGCCACCGCGTCCGGCTCCAGGACGACGAGCGCCGGCCGACCGGCGATGCCCGCGATGAAGCCGTCCATCCACTTCTTGTACGCCTCCGCGCCGGAGGCCCCGCCGCCGGAGGCACCGCCGCAGTCACGGCCGGGGATGTTGTAGGCGACGAGCGTGGGCAGCTGGCCGGCGGCCGTGGCCTTGTCGATGTAGCTGTCGACGTCCGTCTGCACGTCGGTGTTCCAGCCGCCGAACCACTTGACCGTGGTGCGGTCGGCTATCTGGCTGCGGATCCTGCCGGCGCGGGCGTCGACGGGGTTGGGTTCGGAGTGGGCGTCCACCCACTTGCGCGCATTGGAGCCGGGGTCGACGAAGAAGCCCTCACGCGCCGTCGACGTCGTCAGCGAGACGTTGTCGAGGATGAAGTCGCGAGGCTCCTGCTGCGCGCCGAGCTGGAAGGCGATCTGGCCGCCCTCACCGGCCGTCGTGTCGATCGTGGAGCGGAAGGTCCACTGGAACCGCTTGCTCACGGTGCCCAGGTCGATCTCCTCGTCCAGGGCGGCGTGGTAGGAGCCACTGGACTCCTGGACGGACGCCCGGATCTTCGCCGGGGCTGAGGAACGGGCGTCGAAGGAGAGGGTGTACAGCGCGCCCTTGCGCAGCCGGACGCCGTTGCGTCCCAGCATGGCGTCGTACGGCCTGGTCTTGTCGGTGCCCACGGAGGTCTTCAGCGTGCCGCCCGTGTAGTCGGCGCCGGTGCCCGTGGAGGACCACCAGGTGGTGTTCGGCGGGGCGGTGGTGAAGTTGCCCTCGGGAGCGAGTTCGCCGTAGAGCAGCGGCTCGGGAGCGGCGTGGGCGGTGGAGGCCGGCAGCGCCACGGAGGCGGCCAGCAGGGGTATCGCGGTGAAGGCGTACAGCAGGGATCTCGTGCGCACCGGTGTCGATGTCCTTTGCTCGTGTCGGTGAGGGATCGGACGCGGGCGCTTCGGGCCCGCGTCCGGAAAGAGGCCGGGAGAGCCCTTCAGCGGGAGAGCTCTTCGGAGGAGGGGTCCTTCTTCAGGACGGTACTGACGCCGATACCGGTGACCTCGCGGATCCGCGTGTCCCGCAGCCGCAGGTGCCGGGTCCGGCCGACGGCCCGGATGCCGTCGGTCTCCGCCCCGCCCCGCGGCAGCGCCGAGCCGTCGATGGTGAGGTCGAAGATCCGCGGCTCGACGGCCCGACGTGTGCAACCGCCCCGCATCTGATCGAGGACCAGCACCACGGCCTCACCCACGGGACCGGGCAGCGGCTTCAGGCCGAACGACGGGCCGGCCGCGTCGTGTTCGTTCCCACCGGGCCCGCGGGAACCCTTGAAGGTGACACAGGGTCCGATCCGTACAGGCTCACCGGTGCGGTACCGGCCTGCCGGGAGGTACACGCCGCTGCCCGGCTCGCAGGCATCGAGCACCGCCTGGGCCGCAGCCGTCTCCTCGCTCGCGCCGTCCCCCTCGGCACCGTCTGCCTTGACGTCGTGCCAGCCCGGTACAGCCCCGGTATCCGCCGTGGCGGCGCTCCCGGTGCCCGCGGCCACGGACACGGCACCCGCCGTGACTTCGCCGAGGAACAACCTTCGTGTGCGATCCATACCCCCCCGCTCGAACATGTGGCCGACTTGATCGAGTAGGCCTATCCAAAGGGAGAGGCAGGCACTTGTCCAGCTCCAAAACAAATCCACGGCAGATGGGGCCCTTCACGCGGAAGCGGCGCCGCCTGAGCCCGTACGGAGCAGCCGCTCCACGTCCGGGCCCCACCGGTAGACCCGGTCCGGTCGGACCAGGGCTGGAACCGTCGGTCCGGGAGGACCGGTCCGTTACGGGAGTTCCGCCGGCCCAAGGGCGGGGAGGGCTTCACCGGTCTGTACCACTCGGCCACGGTGGGCGACCGCGCGGGCTGTCGATCGTGGCCGGAACGGGGTCGGCTGATCCCGCTGGACCGGGATCCCGGCGTGGCCGACGCTCCGGGCCGGCCGGTCCCACGCAAGGAAGCCGGCCGCATACGTGAGGGCCGGAGGACGCGTACGGGTCCGGGTGCTCACGTCGTGGGGAGCGCGGCCGAGCGGCAGCCGAAGTCACCGGGCAGCCGTTGCCACTTCGCCGTGCGTACGGGCCCGTCCAGAACCCGTGCCTGTCCAGCGGTCCGGGCCGGAGGCCGGGACGGGGCGGAGGCCGGAACGGGGCGGCGCACCGCAGGAGGCCGGCCCATGGCGTCGTGAGGTGAATCGGCCTTCCCGTGTGTCCCACCCGCCTCGGTGGATACTTCCCCTGTGGACACCTCAAGGACTTCTTGGCGGAACACGACGCACGACTGGGCCGGCGGCGTGGACCTTGGTCATCTGTCGGACATCCGGAGCAATCCCGTCGCGTTCGCTCCTGGTGGCACTCGGCACCTGATTCTTGAGGTCGTCGCCTATGCGGCTGATGAGGCGGAGTGGCTGCGCGGTGGAAGGGGACGCTGTGCTGTCACCCTCCACCGCGACGGTTCGGTGTCCGTAGCGGATGACGGGCGGGGCACCGACACCCGCTTCGACGACCATGGCCGGGTCGTGAAGAAGCCGATCATGGCTACGAAGGACCTGCGGTTCTTCGACTCCCCCGGGGCTCAAGTGCTTCCTGATGGGCATCCACGCCGGGGTATGTCCGTCGTCGCGGCACTCAGTGAGTGGCTCGTCCACACCAACCGGCGCCGGAACGGATCCTGGACCCAGCGTTATGAACATGGTGTTCCCGTGACCGGTCTGGAGCCCATCGCCGACGACGGTACGACCGGGACGGTCGTCCGCTTCCGCCCGGCGGGGAATCCGCGTGAGGCGAGTGACGTGCCGGACGTGCTCGCGCACCTGGCCATGCCATGGCCGCGTCTCGCCGTCGAAGTCCGGCACGAGGCGGATTGACGCGGTGTGACGGCGGATCACGTCACACCCGCCGGGGCGCGCGGCCCGGTTATTCGCCTCGCCCCGCCCGGGTTCACCGGCCGAGGCGGTCACAGGACGGAAACGGGGGCGGGCGGGTGACCGCGAAGCTCCGGTCACCGTCATCCTTCCGCCGACGGCCGGCTGCTCGCCTCCTTCCGGTGCAAGCGGTGCGACCGGCAAAGCGAGGGCGCGCCTTCGACCTCCCCAGGTTTCAGGCGCGCCCTTTCACTCCTGCGCGCAGGAGTGACCGTCACGCCTTCTGCCCCCGATCCGCCCCGGCACACCGGTCCGGCCGCATTCGTTCTTGCCCGCTCTGCGCTGCTCCCCGCCCCAGGGCGAACCCTTCGGTCTCACCGGCCCGAAGTCCACGAAAACCGCAGGACAGGTCCCGCAGCACACGATCCGACGGCAGCGGTGCGGCGGGTTGCGGCGCCGCACCCGGTCGGTGCGGCGCCGCAACCCGCCGGTGACCACCGGCGCCGGCTCAGTGGTGCGTGCGCATCAGGCCAGCAGAGCACCGAGGAGCATCCCACCGACCAGGCCGACAGCACTGACCACGAGGGCGGGCACCGCGAGCCGCTCGTGCCGGACGGTCTTCGCGATGATGGCCAGGATCAGGCCGACCACACCGAAGACGATCGGCAGGAAGAGCAGCGAGATCACACCCAGCACCATCGCGATGATGCTCAGCACGTTGCCGGTCGCCGTGCCCTGCGGTGCACCGTGGGGCTGCTGCCCGGTCGGTCGGTTGCCATACTGTGTCGACATCTGCCTCTCCTTCGAGCGATCGCCCTGAGACCCGGCCCCGGATGGACCGTCCCGCCCTACGAGTGCCCCCAAATCCCTTGGCAACACAGCAACTTGTCGCTCGGACGAATGCGAGGGACAGTATGCGCGGACCGGCCACGGAAGGCATCGGCGGCAGCGGTCCGGTGTCCGGCCGGAGACGCGCGAGGCGCCACGCGCGCAGCGACGCGGCTGTCACCCGCGCAGGCTTCGACCTCCGGCGCAGACAGCCGGGCCCTGTCGGCGTGGCCGGACGCCGCCGCACCGCGCGAAGCGACCAGAGCTCGGGGGCCGAGAAGCCGGGGTCACGAAGGAGCGGACCTGCCGGGTGAGGACGTCGAGGTGACATCGGAGCCGCGTAACCACTCGTCCTGAGCGAGCACTAAGGTGCAATGTGAAGTATGTGCGCGTCTATCCGGATGTCCGAGCACCAGGTTCAGGATCCACGCCGCGCACCGGAAGGGAACAGAGCCGTGCATGGCGAGTACAAGGTGCCCGGCGGCAAGCTTGTCGTCGTAGATCTGGACGTCGAGGGAGGCGTCCTGCGCAACGTGCGGGTCGCCGGGGACTTCTTCCTGGAACCCGACGAGGCGATCCTCTCGGTCGACAGAGCGCTGGAGGGCGCTCCTTCTTCGACGGATGCCGCGGGCCTGGCCGCCCGGATCACGGCGGCCCTGCCCGAGTCGACCGTCATGCTCGGACTCACCGCGGAGGGCGTCGGCATCGCTGTTCGGCGGGCCCTGGCCCACGCGGCCGAGTGGAGCGACTTCGACTGGCAGCTGGTGCACGCGGGACCGCAGGCCCCGGCCCTGCACATGGCACTGGACGAGGTCCTCACCGCCGAGGTGGCCGCCGGGCGACGGGCACCCACGCTGCGGGTCTGGGAGTGGGCTTCGCCCGCCGTGGTCATCGGCAGCTTCCAGTCGCTGCGGAACGAGGTGGACCCCGTCGGGGCGGCGGCGCACGGGATGACCGTGGTACGCCGTATTTCCGGTGGCGGAGCCATGTTCGTGGAGCCCATGAGCACGATCACCTACTCCCTGTCCGTACCGGAGTCGCTGGTGTCGGGTCTCTCGTTCGCCGACAGTTACGCATATCTCGACGACTGGGTCCTGGGCGCGCTCGGCGACATGGGAATCAAGGCCTGGTACCAGCCCCTCAACGACATCGCCACCGACGCCGGCAAGATCGCGGGCGCCGCCCAGAAGCGTGTCGTCGGCCCTGACGGCGGTCCTGGGGCCGTCCTGCACCACGTGACCATGTCCTACGACATCGACGCCGACAAGATGCTCGAGGTGCTCCGCATCGGCAAGGAGAAGATGTCCGACAAGGGCACCAAGAGCGCCAAGAAGCGCGTCGACCCGCTCCGCCGCCAGACCGGCCTCGCCCGGGAGCAGGTCATCGAAAACATGATCGCCTCCTTCCGCAACCGCTACGGGCTCACCACTGGTGAGGTCACCGCGGAGGAGATGGCCCGGGCCGAGGAACTCGTACGCACGAAGTTCGCCACCGAGGAGTGGACCGCGCGGGTCCCGTAGGTGGCCCGCCCCCTCCCGCACAGCCGGTCCCCGGCAGGCCTGACGGCACCAGTTCTCAGCCCCCGGCCGGGCGGCCGAGGGAGATCAGCGCGTCGACGTGGGCAAGGCCGCTCTCCGCGGCGATCTCGTCGAGCGTCTGGGCGGCCCGGACCGTCGTCAGCCGCACACTGCCGGGCCGTCCGGCCGTGAAGCCGTGTACGGCGGGTCTCGGCAGGCTGTTGTACGCCCAGGGCGTCGAGAAGTAATAGGCGCCGGTGTCGTACAGGACGACGAAGTCGCCCTCCTCCAGCTCCGGGAGTTCCCGGCCATGGGCGACGACGTCGCCGGCGAAGCAGCAGGGGCCCGCGATGTCCTGGCGCAGCGGGGCGCCGGTCCGGGGGGCGCCCTCGGCGTCGAAGGCGCCGACCCACAGCGGCCACGCGTCGGGCATCAGGACGGTGCGTGTGGCCGTCTGCGCTCCCGCGTGGGTGACAGCGATACGCCGGCCGCCGGCCTCCTTGACGTACTCCACACGGGCGCCGATGAACCCGTTCTTCGCGAGCAGCGAGCGGCCGAACTCCGTGACCAGCGCGTAACGGCCGTCGAAGAGGTCCGGGACGGCCGCGCCGAGCGCCCGGGCGTACGCGGCGAAGGTGGGGCGTGTCTCGTCGCCGTCGAAGTTGACCGGGAGTCCGCCGCCGATGTCGAGGCTCGTGACCCGCCGGGTGCCCAGCGTGCGGTTGATCTCCTCGGCCAGCCGGTACGTCTCCGCGACGCCCTCCGCGATGAGTTCCAGCGGGCATCCCTGGGAGCCGACGTGTGCGTGGAGGCGGGTCAGCCACGGCCGGTCGGCGAAGGCCCTCACCACACGCTCGCGCGCACCGGGATCGCGGAGCGCCACGCCGAACTTCGACGTCGCGGTGGCGGTGCTCATCGCCCCGATGGAACCACCGCCGACCTGCGGGTTGACGCGCAGACCGACGACCGATGTGCTCCCCGCCGGACGGAGTGCGTCGATGCGGCGCAGTTCGTCGAGGTTGTCGGCGTTGACCGCGACGCCCAGGGCGAGGGCCTCGCCGATCTCCTGCCGGGTCTTGGCGGGCGAGTCGAGGACGATCCGCGAGGGCTCGACACCGGCGTCGAGCGCGATGCGCAGCTCTCCCGGACTCGCCACCTCGCAGCCCATGCCGAGCCCGGCGAGCAGCCGCAGTACGGGTACCAGGGAAGCCGCCTTGACGGCGAAGGTGTGGAGGACTTCCGGGGCGTGGGCGAAGGCGGTGTGCAGACTCGCGACCGAGGCCCGGATCCCGTCCGTGTCGAGGAATCCGGCGACCTGCTGCTCCTCTCCGAGGAGCCCGGTGGCGACGGCCCGGCGCAGCACGGCGGAGACACGCTGGGCGGAGGTGAGGGAGGCGGTACCGGAGCCGGCGGGCGCCGGGAGGGCGGTTGGTCCTGGAGAGATGTCGCCGGCAGATGTCACGGGGAGAACCTTTCGGTGGGACCGTGCCACGTATGCGGGAGCGGCGTGGCGGGATGGTGACAGGATGGCCGCCGCACCCCTCGCCCGTCTTCGTCACCGGGGACGAAGCAGCGCCGGCATGGTGACCGGCCGGACGAATACCGGCCGGAAACCCCCCGTATCCTCCCGGTCAGGTCCTCTGCCGGGACGGGCGCCCTGCGGCCGCTCCCGGTGGCGCCTGGCGTCATGCTCCGAGGCTATGAACAAGGCCGAAGGAGCCGTCCCGCACGCACGACCGCCCCGGCGGGCGGAGCGCCTGCCGGGGCGGTCGTGCGTGCGGTGTACGGCCCGGGGATCAGCCCAGGGTCGCGATGGCCTTGTTGAAGGTGGCCGACGGACGCATCACGGCCTCCGCCTTCGCCGGGTCGGGCTGGTAGTAGCCACCGATGTCGGCCGGCTTGCCCTGGACGGCGACCAGCTCGTCGACGATGGTCTGCTCCTGCTCGGACAGCGTCCTGGCGAGCGGCCCGAACGCCTCGGCGAGCGCGGCGTCGTCGGTCTGCTGTGCCAGCTCCTGGGCCCAGTACAGCGCCAGGTAGAAGTGGCTGCCGCGGTTGTCGATGCCGCCGAGCTTGCGGCTCGGGGACTTGTCCTCGTTGAGGAAGGTGCCCGTCGCCCGGTCCAGGGTGTCGGCGAGCACCTTGGCGCGCGCGTTGCCCGTGGTGGTGGCCAGGTGCTCGAAGCTGACCGCGAGGGCGAGGAACTCACCCAGGCTGTCCCAGCGCAGGTAGTCCTCCTTGACCAGCTGCTGGACGTGCTTGGGCGCGGAACCGCCCGCGCCCGTCTCGAACAGCCCGCCGCCGTTCATGAGCGGGACGACCGAGAGCATCTTCGCGCTGGTGCCCAGTTCCAGGATGGGGAACAGGTCGGTGAGGTAGTCACGGAGCACGTTGCCGGTCACCGAGATGGTGTCCTCGCCGCGGCGGATGCGCTCCAGGGAGAAGGCCGTGGCCTCCTCCGGCGTCCGGATGGAGATGTCCAGGCCGTCGGTGTCGTGGTCGGCCAGGTAGGTGTTGACCTTGGCGATGAGGTTGGCGTCGTGCGCGCGGTCCTCGTCGAGCCAGAACACGGCCGGGTTGCCGGTCGCGCGGGCACGGGTGACGGCGAGCTTGACCCAGTCCTGGATCGGGAGGTCCTTGGTCTGGCACATCCGGAAGATGTCACCGGCGCCGACGGCCTGCTCCAGCACGACGTCACCGTTGCCGTCGAGGACCCGCACCGTGCCGGTGGCGGGCACCTCGAAGGTCTTGTCGTGGCTGCCGTACTCCTCGGCCTTCTGCGCCATCAGACCGACGTTGGGCACCGAGCCCATCGTCGCCGGGTCGAAGGCGCCGTTGGCGCGGCAGTCGTCGATGACGACCTGGTAGACGCCCGCGTAGCTGCTGTCGGGCAGGACCGCGAGGGTGTCGGCCTCGTTGCCGTCCGGGCCCCACATGTGGCCGGACGTACGGATCATGGCCGGCATGGACGCGTCGACGATGACATCGCTCGGCACGTGCAGGTTGGTGATGCCCCTGTCGGAGTCGACCATCGCCAGGGCGGGGCCCTCGGCGAGCTCGGCCTCGAAGGACGCCTTGATCTCGGCGCCGACGTCCGGCAGGGAGTCGAGGCCCTTGAGGATGCCGCCGAGGCCGTCGTTCGGGGTGAGTCCGGCCGCCGCGAGCGCGTCACCGTACTTGGCGAAGGTGTTCGGGAAGAAGGCGCGGACCACGTGACCGAAGATGATCGGGTCGGAGACCTTCATCATCGTGGCCTTCAGGTGTACGGAGAACAGCACGCCCTCGGCCTTGGCGCGCGCGACCTGGGCGGTGAAGAACTCGCGCAGTGCGGCGACCCGCATGACGGCCGCGTCCACGACCTCACCCGCGAGGACGGGGACGGACTCGCGCAGCACCGTGGTGGTGCCGTCGTCGCCCGCGAGCTCGATGCGCAGCGAGCCGGCCTCGGAGATGACGACCGACTTCTCCGTCGAGCGGAAGTCGTCGACGCCCATGGTGGCGACGTTGGTCTTCGAGTCGGCGGTCCAGGCGCCCATGCGGTGCGGGTGCGCCTGGGCGTAGTTCTTGACCGACGCGGGGGCGCGGCGGTCGGAGTTGCCCTCACGCAGGACGGGGTTCACCGCACTGCCCTTGACCTTGTCGTACCGCGCGCGGACGTCCTTGTCCTCGTCGGTCTGCGGGTCGTCCGGGTAGTCCGGAAGTGCGTAACCCTGCTCCTGGAGCTCTGCGATCGCGGCCTTCAGCTGCGGGATCGAGGCCGAGATGTTGGGCAGCTTGATGATGTTCGCGCCGGGAGTCCTGGCCAGCTCGCCGAGCTCGGCGAGCGCGTCATCGATACGCTGTTCGGCCTTGAGACGCTCCGGGAAACCGGCGATGATGCGCCCCGCCAGGGAGATGTCGCGGCGCTCCACCGTGACACCCGCGGTCGAGGCGTACGCCTCGATGACAGGCAGGAACGAGTACGTCGCCAGGGCAGGGGCCTCGTCGGTGTGCGTATAGATGATGGTCGAGTCAGTCACCGGGTGCTCCGCTCCACGTCTGCAACATTGCTTGACATCAAGATATCTCGTGACCGGCCCCCTCTCCACAGGGGCCCGGGCCCATTCCGGCGGAACCGGTCACTCCTGTCCGGCGGGGCGGGGAGCGCCGGGGCCTTGCGCGCTTCGGGCAGCCCGGCCTCGCCCGCGAGGACGACCAGCCGGGCCCGGTCGCGGGCGGCCGGCCCGGCCGGTGCGGGTCCTGGCCG
>Ga0196960_10000284_pt1 | contig 19778 bp, 20 predicted proteins | sample S3v_5metaG_FD_183187 | JGI IMG/M metagenome (GOLD analysis project Ga0196960, IMG submission 183187) | Soil microbial communities from Anza Borrego desert, Southern California, United States - S3+v_5 | ecosystem: Environmental > Terrestrial > Soil > Desert | place: USA: California | collected...
CGGGCCGCCCCGCCCGCGCCGCCCGTTTCCGCGACGAGCGCGCCGGTGTCGACGATCGCGCCGCGGCCGGCGTTGACGAGCAGCGCGCCGTCGGGCAGGAGCGCGAGGCGGCGGGCGTCGAGCATGCCGCGCGTTGCCTCGGTGAGCGGCGCGAGGACCACGAGTGCGTCGGCCTGCGGGAGCAGCTCGTCCAGCTCGTCGACCGAGCGCAGGCCGTCGCGGGCGGTGCGGGCGACGCCGATCACGTGCGCGCCGAGGGGCGTCAAGCGCTCCTCCACCGCCCGCCCGATCGAGCCGTGGCCGAGCACCACGACCGTCGAGCCGGCGACCTCGGTCGGCTGCGCGTCGTCGTCCCACGACGTCCGGCGCGGCGCGGCGAGCAGGCCCGTCGCCGCACCGAGCAGCGCGCCGACGCACCACTCGGCCACCGCGACGTCCCGCGCGCCGCGCGCGTTGCAGAGCGTCACGTGCGGCGGAACGGCCGGCTCGAGGTGGTCGGTGCCGGCCGAGAGCGCCTGGAGCACGCGCAGCCGCGAGAGCCCGGGCAGCGCCTCGATCAACCCGGGCTGGAACCAGCCGGCGATCAGGAACTCGACGTCGTCCAGCCCGGTGTTCCCGGCACGCGGGACGGAGCGCAGCTCGATCTCGGCCGGCAGGGCGGCCCGGACGGCGGGGAAGACGTTCTCGGTGGCGGCGGCGATCATCGCGACGTAGTCTGCCCGGCATGGCGGTGGGGTCCCGTCCGGAGCTGTCCGAGCTCGTCAACGTCGCCGACGTCGAGCGGCGCGCGGCCGAGCTGCTCGAGCCGGGCGTGCTCGGCTACTTCGCGGGCGGCGCGGGCGACGAGCGGACGCTGCGCGACAACGTCGCCGCCTACGCGCGCCACCGGCTCCTCCCCCGCGTGCTCGTGGACGTCGCCGACGTCACCACCCGCACCACCGTCCTGGGCCGCGAGGTCGGCTCGCCCGTCCTCGTCGCGCCGACCGCGCTGCAGCGGCTCGCGCACCCCGACGGCGAGCCCGCCACCGCCCGTGCCGCCGCCGGCGCGGGCACGGTCTTCACGCTCAGCACGCTCGCGACGTCGCGGCCCTCGGAGGCGGCGGTCACCGGCGCGCGGCAGTGGTTCCAGCTCTACGTCCTGAAGGACCGCGGCGTCTCCCGCGCGCTCCTCGACGAGGCGGTCGAGCACGGGTTCGAGGCGATCGTGCTCACCGTCGACGCCCCGCGCGCCGGCCGGCGCGAGCGGGACTTCCGCACCGGCTTCGCCGTCCCGCCCGGCGCCGACATGCCCGCCGTCCGCGCCGCGCTCGGCACGGACGCGTGCCCGACGCCGCAGGAGTTCTTCCGGCTCGTCGACCCGACGCTCACGCGGCGTGACCTCGAGCGGCTCGTGGACGAGTCGCCGGTGCCGGTGATCGTCAAGGGCGTCCACGCGCCCGACGACGCCCGCCGCGCCGTCGAGCACGGGGCCAGCGCGGTGATCGTCTCCAACCACGGCGGCCGCCAGCTCGACACCGTCCCGGCGACGCTCGACCTCCTCCCTGCCGTCGTGGAGGAGCTGGCGAACACGCCCGCCGAGGTCTACGTCGACGGCGGCGTCCGGCGCGGCACCGACGTCGCGGTCGCGCTCGCGCTCGGCGCCCGCGCCGTCCTGATCGGCCGCCCGATCCTGTGGGGCCTGGCGTGTGGCGGCGAGGCGGGCGCGCGGCACGTGCTCGACCTCCTCGACGACGAGCTGCGCCTCGCGCTCACGCTCCTCGGCGCGCCATCACCGGCGCACGTCGGCCCGCACCACCTCAGTCCGGCCGGCTGACCGTCTTCAGGATCCCCGTGTCCATCGACGGCTGGTGGCGCCCGTGGGCGTACCAGTTGATCAGCCACAGCGCCGCGCCGACGAGCAGCAGGATCCCCGCGCGCAGGAAGATCTCGGGCTCCTTCGTCGTCAGCATCGCCAGCGACACGATCGCGCCGATCACCGGGAGGATCGTCGGGGCGCGGAAGTGGTCCTCCGCCCCACGCGGGTCGCGCCGCAGCACGAGCACGGACACGTTGACCACCGCGAAGACGAGCAGCAGCAGGAGCACGGTCGTGTCCGCCAGGTCGGAGAGGTTGCCGGTGATCACGAGCGCCGCCGCGATCGCCGCGGTGAAGAGGATCGCCACGTACGGCGTCTGCCGCGACGGGCTCACGCGCCCGAACGCGCGCGGGAGGATGTTCTCGCGCGACATCCCGTAGACGAGCCGCGAGGCCATGATCAGGTTGATGAGCGCGCCGTTGGCGAGCGCGAAGAGGGCGATCGCGGAGAAGACCTTGGTCGGCATCTCCAGCGGCCCGATCTGCACGACCTCCAGGAGCGGGCCGTCGGAGTCGGCGAGCGTCTGCGTCGGCACCACCATCGAGGCGATGACGGTCACGAGGAGGTAGATCGCGCCGGCGATGAGGAGGCCGCCGAAGAGCGCGCGCGGGAAGTCGCGGCGCGGGTTCTGCGCCTCCTCGGCGACGTTGACCGAGTCCTCGAAGCCGATCAGCGCGAAGAACGCCAGGCCGGCGCCGCCCATGATCGCGAGCGGGACCGCCTCGCCCTCCTTGAACTCGAGCGCCCGGCCGGGATCGCCCTCGCCGCTGAACAGCGCCGCCGCGCCGATGATCACGACAAGGAGCAGGCCGCCGAGCTCGATCATCGTCAGGCCGACGTTGATGCCGACGGACTCCTTGATGCCGCGGAAGTTGATCGCGGTCATCACCGCGATGAACCCCAGGCCGACGAGCACCGTGGGCAGGTCGATGAACTGCGAGAGGTAGTCGCCGCCGAACGCGGTCGCGAGCGTCGCGGCGGACGCGAGGCCCGAGCACATGACCGCGAACGCGACCATGAACGTGAAGAACGGCCGCCGGAACGCCTTGTTGACGTACAGCGCGGCGCCCGCGGCCTGCGGGTACTTCGTCACGAGCTCCGCGTACGCGAACGCGGTGAAGAGCGCGAGGATCAGCGCGGCGGCGAACGCGGTCCAGATCGCGCCGCCCACCCGGCCGCCGACCTCGCCGACGAGCGCGTAGATGCCCGCGCCCAGGACGTCGCCGATGATGAAGAACAGCAGCATCCGGCCCGAGATCGCGCGCTTGAGCTCGCCCTCGGGCGGCGCTGCGCCGGCCCCTGCGGCCTGGCCTTCCGGCATCATGCGCGAACCGGTTCGCGCCTCGCGGTCCGTCGATCGAGCGGTCACGGACGGGCTGTTACCCGCCCGTGACCACGCGCAGCCTCTACTGCTGGTACAGGGCTTCGATCTGCGAGCCGTACTTCTCGGCGATCGGCTTGCGCTTGAGCTTCATCGTCGGCGTCAGCTCGTCGCCGCCCGGGAGCCAGTCGCCGCTGACGAGGTGGAACTTCTTGATCTGCTCGACGCGCGAGAGCTTGGCGTTGGCCTTCTCGATCTCCGCCTCGACCGCCGCGCGGATCTCGTCCCGCTGGGCGAGCTCGTCGAGCGAGAGCCCCTCGCCGATCCCGGCCCGCGCCGCGTAGGCGGGCGCGCCGTCGGCGTCGAGGACGATGAGCGCCGTGTTGTACGGGCGCGCGTCGCCGATCACCGCGGCCTGGCCGATCAGCGGGCCGGCGGACTTCAGCTCGGCCTCGATGTTCGCGGGCGACATGTTCTTGCCGGCCGCGTTGATGATCAGCTCCTTCTTGCGGTCGACGATCTTGACGTAGCCATCGTCGTCGATCGTGGCGATGTCGCCGGTGTGGAGCCAGCCCTCGTCGTCGAGCGCCTCGGCGGTCTTCTCGGGCAGGTTGCGGTAGCCGCGCGTGATGAACGGCCCGCGGACGAGCAGCTCGCCGTCCTCGCCGAGCTTGACCTCGCTGCCGGGCGCCGGCGGACCGACGGTGCCGATCTTGATCAGGCCGCTCGGCGGGTTGGTCGTGCCGTAGCCGCAGGTCTCGCTCATCCCCCACAGCTCGGCGATCTTGACGCCGATCGCGTGGAAGAACTCGAGCACCTCGGGCGGCGTCGGCGCCGCGCCGACGTTGCACGCGACGAGCTGGTCGAGCCCGAGCGCGCCGCGCAGGTGGACGAAGAGGTTCGCGTCGGCCTGCTCGACCGCCGCCGCCAGCTCGGCGGGCACCTCCTGCCCGGCCTGCTCCAGGCGCACCTTCTGGATCGCGGCGTCGAACGACTTCTTGACGCCCTCGGCCGCCTCGGCCGGCGCGTCGGCGAGCTTGGCCTCCAGCCCGGCCTTCATCTTCTCCCAGATCCGCGGCACCGCGAAGAACCACGTCGGGTGGACCTGCGGGAGGACCTCGGCGATCTTCCGCGGGTCCGGGCACACCGTGATCTCGACGCCCAGGCAGACCGGGATGTAGTGGTGGGCCTGGCGCTCGGCGATGTGCGCGTTGGGCAGCCACGAGATGACGCGCCCGCCGCTGATGTCCATGATCTGCAGCAGGCCGTCGACCGCGCTCATGATGTTGCGGTGCGTCAGCTCGACGCCCTTCGGCGGGCCGGTCGTGCCCGACGTGTAGATGAGCGTCGCGAGGTCGTCGGGCGTGAGCTGCGCGACGGAGCCCGCGACGTCGAACGACGGGTCGCCGTCGGCCTCGACGTCCTCGAGCTTCAGCATGCCGTCGGGCACGGTGCTCGGGTCGCTGCTGACGACGATGACGTGCTCGAGCTGCGGGAGGTCGCCGCGCGCGGCCGCGAACCGCTCCGCGAACTGCTCGTCGATGATGGCGATCTTCGACTGCGCGTCGCCCAGGACGTACGCGATCTGCTCCGGCGACGCGGTGACGTAGAGCGAGACCGGCGTGCCGCCGGCGGTCACGGTCGCCAGGTCCGCGAGGTGGAACTCCGCGCGGTTGGGGAACATCAGCGCCACGGTGTCGCCGCGACTCAGTCCCAGCTTCGCCAGCCCCGCGGCGAGCGCGTCCACACGCTCGCGCAGCTGCGTCCACGTCAGCTTCACGCTGTCGTCGACGGTGCGGACGGCGGTCGCGTCGCCGTGGCGCGCGACCGTGCGGTGGAACGCGGCGATCAAGGTCTTCGCCGGCGTGCCCTCCTCGGGCGCCGCCGCCTCGACCTGATCCGCGGTGCTGCTTGCCATCAAACCCTCCCCACTCGGGAACCTGGAACCCGGGCCCCAAGCTACCGGACCGTGACCCCCGTCACACCGCCCGTCGCGCGGGCGCGAGCGGTGCGAGGGCCGCGACCATCAGCGCGGCGAGCGTGTCGATGGCGGTGGAGCGGTCGATCGCGCCGTCGTGCTCGTCGCGGGCGAGGGCCTCGGCGGCGCCGACGAGGGCGGTGAGCACGGCGCGCCCGGCGTTCCCGTCGAGGGTGGCGAACGGCGCGAAGACCTCGCGGTACGCCGCCGCGAACGTCTCGCGCGACGCGCGCAGGACGTCCTTGGTCTCGTCGTACGCGAGCAGCGCCGCGCTCAGCTCCTCGAACTCCGGGCCGTCGCCGACGATGCAGTCCAGGTAGCCGGCCGCGGCGATCCGGGCGGTCTCTGCGAGCGTGTCGCCGCCGCTGGCCAGCGCCCCGCGCATCCGCGCGATCTGCTGCGCGTCGAACCACTCGAAGAGCGCGGCGAGCAGCCCGGCGCGCGTGCCGAAGTGGTTGTAGGCGATCGGCTTGCTCACCCCCGCCCGCTCGGCGAGCCGCGCCAGCGTCAGCGCGTCGGTGCCCTCGTCCTTGACGAGCGCATACGCCACGTCGAGGAGCTGGGCCCGCCGGGCCTCCTTCGTCATCCGCTCCGCCATCGCTGCTATAGGTTACCGAACGTAAGTTACGAAGCGTAAGGAGCGTGCGGCGATGGGTGCGGAGCGGGAGCGGCGGTACGAGGGACGGCGGGCCGTGGTGGTCGGCGGGACGCACGGGATCGGCCTGGCGATCGCGCAGGAGCTGCTGCGGGACGGCGCGGAGGTCGTGGTGACCGGCCGCGACGCGGGGAAGGTCGCGGCCGCGGCGGACGCGCTCGGCCCGGTGGCGACCGTGCTCGTCAGCGACGTCACCGACGCCGCGGACCGCGCCGCGCTGACCGAGGCGGCGGGCGAGATCGACGCGCTCTTCGTCAACGCCGGGAGCGCCCAGGACGCGCCGCTGGCCGAGGTGACCGAGGCGTCGTGGGACCGCCAGTTCGGCGTCAACACGAAGGGCGCGTTCTTCACCACGCAGGCGCTCGCCCCGCGCATCCGCCGCGGTGGCGGGATCGTCTTCACCACGCTGGCCGACATGCCCGCGTTCGCCGGCGGCGCGGTGCCCGCCGCGTCGAAGGCCGCCGTCCGCGCCTTCGCGCGCTCGCTCGCCGCCGAGCTGGTCACCGACGGCATCCGCGTCAACACCGTCGCGCCGGGCTTCATCGACACGCCGTCGTTCGGCGTCGCGTCCGTCACCGACGGCGAGCGCGCCGTGCTCCGCGCGGCCGGCACCGCGCTCACGCCGATGGGCCGGCTCGGCACGCCCGACGAGGTCGCGCGCGCCGCCATCTTCCTCGCCCTCGACGCGACCTTCGTCACCGGGACCGAGCTGCAGGTCGACGGCGGCATCTCGTCCATCGCCGTGCCCGGCTGAGCCGCGCGCGCGTCTACTGCGGGATGTCGAACCCGCCGTCGCGCAGGCGGTCGACGTCGTTCTCCAGCCCGATGAAGAAGAGCAGGAGGATCAGCACGAAGCCCACCACCGACGCGCGCTCCATGATCCCGAACGGGATCGCCCGCCCGCGCACCTTCTCGGCGAGCGCCCAGAAGATGTGGCCGCCGTCGAGCGGCAGCAGCGGCAGGAGGTTGATGACCGCGAGCGAGAGCGAGATCAGGCCGAGGATGAGAATGGCCTGCTCCCAGTCGACCTGGAACGAGCGCCGCGTCGTCTCGTAGGAGCCGACGACGCCGCTCACCTCGTTGCGCGCCTCGGCGCTGTAGAAGAGCCGGCCGACGACCTTCACCGTCTCCGACGTGACCGTCCACATCGTGTCGAGGCTCTGGCTCGCCGAGCCGCCCGGCCCGAGCGCCTTGTCGGGGCTCGTGGCGGAGAAGCCGACGAGCGTGCGCGGCGGGTCCTCGTCCGCCTCGTAGCGGGGCCGGACCTCGAGCGTCTGCTCGCGGCCGTCGCGCACGACCGTGAGCACGGCCGGCGTCGCGGCCTCGCAGCCGTCGACCGGCGTGCCCGCGCACTTGTGCGTGCCGATCTGCTTGGCCAGCGTGGCGAACTCCCCGCGCTTGCCGTCGACGGCGAGCAGCTCGTCGCCGGGCTGCAGCACGCCCGCGGCGGGCGAGCCCGGGTTGACCTGCGCGACCTCGGTCCGCGACCGGTCGGCGATGCCGTTCGCCCAGTAGAAGACGAAGAAGATGAGGAACGCCAGGATGAGGTTGACGATCGGCCCCGCCGCGATGACGACGAGGCGCTTCCACACGGGCTGGCGGTAGTACGCCCGGTGCTGCACCTCCTCGGGCAGCTCCTCGTGCGGGTTCATCCCGCTGATCTTCACGAAGCCGCCGGCGGGGATCCAGCCGATCCCGTACTCGGTCTCGCCGCGGCGCATCGACCACAGCGGGCGGCCGAAGAAGAGGCTGAACCGCTCCACCCGCATCCCGACCTTCTTGGCCGCGGCGAAGTGCCCCGCCTCGTGGAGGATGATCAGCATCGAGAAGCCGACGAAGGCCAGGACGTAGCTCACGCGCGCGCGCCGATCTCGGTGATGACGTCGGCGGCGACCTGGCGCGCCTCGCGGTCGGCGCCGTAGAGCGTCTCGAACGCGCGGACCGGCTCGGCCGGCAGCTCGCTGAGCGCCTCCTCGATCACGGCGGGGATGCCCAGGAACGACAGCCGGCCCTGCAGGAAGGCGTGGACGGCGACCTCGTTGGCGGCGTTGAGCACGCACGGCGCGGTGCCGCCCGCGACCGCCGCCTCGCGCGCCAGCCGCAGCGCGGGGAACGCGTCGGTGTCCACCGGCTCGAAGGTCAGAGCGCCCACCTCGGCGAGATCGAGTGGCTTCAGCGGGAGGTCGACCCGCTCGGGGTGGTGGAGCGCGTACGAGATCGGCACCCGCATGTCCGGGTAGCCGAGGTGCGCGAGCGACGCGCCGTCGCACAGCAGCACGTAGGAGTGGACGATCGACTGCGGGTGGACGACCACGTCGATCTGCTCGTACGGCGTGCCGAAGAGGTGGTGGGCCTCGATGACCTCCAGGCCCTTGTTCATCAGCGTGGCGGAGTCGATCGTGATCTTCCCGCCCATCGCCCACGTCGGGTGGTCGAGCGCCTGCTCGACCGTGACGCCCTCCAGCTCGGCGCGCGTGCGGCCGCGGAACGGGCCGCCGCTCGCCGTCAACACGAGCTTCGTCACGCTTCCCGGAGGCTCGGAATCCAGCAGCTGATGGAGCGCGCTGTGCTCGCTGTCGACCGGGATCACGCGCGCGCCCGTGGCCTCTGCGAGCGCCATGACCAGCTCGCCGCCGACGACGAGCGACTCCTTGTTGGCGAGCGCGAGGTCGATGCCCTCCCCCAGCGTCGCGACCGTCGGGCCGAGGCCGGCGCTCCCCACCAGCGCGTTGAGCACGAGGTCCGCGCCGGACTCCAGGACCAGCCGCACCAGCCCCTCCGCGCCGACGAGCACCTCGCCGTCGGTCCACAGCTCGCTCGCGCGCGCGGCCGCAGCCGGGTCGACGAGCGCGATCCGCCCCACCCCGTGCGCGACGGCCTGCTCCACGAGCTGCTCGGCCGACGACTCGGCGGACAGCCCGACGAGCTCGAAGGCGTCCGAGCGGTGGAGGACGTCGAGGGCCTGGGTGCCGATCGACCCGGTCGAGCCGAGGATCAGGAGGCGGCGGCGAGACACGCCCGACAGGGTAGGCGCCCGATGTTCAAGGACAGGTCAAGGTTCTGCGGCGAGATGCGCGACCAGGCGGTCGAAGCGCACCACGCCAACGGGACGGCCCAGCTCGTCGTGGACGACGACCGGGTCGTACCGCTCGGCCTCAGGCCGGGCGAGCGCGCGCAGCGCGCAGTCGCGCACCGGCGTGTCCGGGAGCACGGCCATCGCGGAGCGCGAAGGTGCAAGGCCCTCCGGCAGCGACTCGACCAGCTCCGCCACCGACCCCGCGACGACCTGCACGCGCGCGGCCAGGCGGGCGGCCAGCTCGGCCGGCGGCGCCGTGAAGTCCGCGTGCGGGCGCGCGAGGAGGTAGCCCTGGGCGAGCGGGACGCCGAGCGCGGCGAGCGTCTCCAGCTCGGCCTCGTTCTCGATCCCCTCCGCCAGCAGCCACGCGTCCAGCCGCCCGGCGAGACCGCCGAGCATCTCCACCGCCGCGGCCTTGGCGGGGTCCTTGTCGACGCCGTCGGCCAGCGAGCGGTCGAGCTTCACGAGGTCGGGCCGGATCGCGACGATGTGGCGCAGCGACGCGTACCCCGCGCCCGCGTCGTCGACCGCGATCAGCGCACCGGCGGCGCGCAGCTCGTCCAGCCGCACGCTCAGCTCGTCGTAGTCGGAGACGTGCGACTGCTCGGTGATCTCCACCACGACGCCGCCGAGCCGCGGGTGCGCCTGGAGCACCTCCTGCACCTCGGGCGTGCCGAGCGCGTGCGGCGAGACGTTGACGGTGAGGAACGTGTTGGGCGGAAGCTCGTCGCGGCGCGCGAGCGCCTTCTCGATCGCGCGCGCCTCGAGCGCCCCGGACAGCCCGAGCGCGTTGGCGACGGCGAACCACTGGTCCGGCGGCGCGGACGGCGGGCCGGTGAAGCGCGACAGCGCCTCGTAGCCCGCGACGGTGCCGCGGGCGAGGTCGACGATCGGCTGGACGACGATGCTGATGCCCTCGCCGTGCAGCGCGACGCGCTCGACGGCCACGCGCCAGTCGGCGCTCAGCGCGGCGGCGTCCCGGCGTTCGGGGTCGTCGCTGTCGACGGGCCGGATCGCGACGGCGCAGCCGCACAGCTGCCCCTTCTCGTCCTTCACCGGCGAGGCCTGGACGTCCGCGCGGAAGAGGGTGCCGTCGGCCTTCACGCGCGGCATCGCGCGGCCGGTCCACGTGCGGCCGGAGGCGAGCACCTCGCCGATCAGCCGGTGGTGCTCGTCGCTCTGCATCGGCGCGAGGTCGCGCGCGTGCCGGCCGATCATGTCGGCGGCCTCGTAGCCGAACAGCCGCTCGGCCGCCCCGTTGAAGCTCGAAATGACCCCGGCGACGTCGATCGTCACGATCGCCTCGGAGGTCGCGCTCGTCACCGCCTCAAGCTCGCGCTGGCGCTGCGCCGCGGCGTGCAGCGCGCTGACGTCGCGCAGGAACGCGTTGAAGAAGACGGCCGTCCGCGTCCGCAGCGGCGCGACGGAGAGCTGGACCTCGACGGGCGTGCCGTCGCGGCGCACGAGCGTCAGCTCGCGGCTCGTCCCGGCGAACCCGTCGCTGACCGCCAGCGCCGCCAGCATGTTGTCGCGGCGGCGCGACTGCTGGGCGTCCGGGATCAGGAGGGCGATCGCGTCGTGCCCCAGGACCTCCTCGCGCGTCCACCCGAACATCCGCTCGGCGGCCGCGTTCCACGCCACCACGCGCGCCGACGCGTCCACCGCGATGAACGCATCGTGGGCGGTGTCGAGGATCTCCCGCTCGAGGGAGGCGTAGCGGGCGTCCACATGGGCCACGCCCCTTATGTCGGCAGCAAGGCCTTCCAGACGTAGTAGCCGACGACCAAGGTGAACAAGACGGCATCCAGACGGTCGAGCCCGCCCCCGTGCGCGCCGAAGAGCTTGCCCGTGTCCTTCGTGCCGACGTCGCGCTTGATGAACGACTCGAACAGGTCGCCCAGCGGCGCGGTCACGGCCACCGCGGCGCCCAGGATCAGCGCGTTCACGCCGGTCATCCAGTCCTGGTACCAGCCGGCGATCCACACGGCCAGCACGCCGGCGAAGACGCCGAACGCGAGGCCCTCGACGGTCTTGTTCGGCGAGATCGCCGGCGCGAGCTTGCGCCGGCCGAGCGCGCGGCCGCCGAAGTAGGCGCCGGTGTCGGCGGCGAACGTCCCGACCAGCACGCTCGCCAGCACGCCGCCGCCGTGCGGCAGCTCGCGGAGCATGATCGCGTGGGCGATCGCCAGGCCGATCCAGAAGACGCCGAGCAGCACGCCCGCGATCCCGAAGACGCCGCCCTGCGCGCTCGGCCCCGCGATGGTGAGGACGAACGTGAGCGGGATCGACGCGACGGCGACGAGCAGCACGGTCTCCGGCGTGCCGAGCATGGCGGCGACGACGAGCCCGATCAGGGTCGCGAAGCCCGCCAGCCGCGCCGGCCGCACGTCGGCGAGCATCTGGTAGAGCTCGTGGAGGCAGACGAGCCCGAGCGCGCCCGCGCCCGCGGCGAACCACCAGCCACCCTGGACGACGATGAAGATCGCGAAGATCCCGGCGGGGATCGCGGCGGCGACGCGCCCGCCCAGGTCGCCCATCGTCAGCGCGCTCCGAAGCGGCGCTGGCGGGTCCCGAACTCGTCCAGGCAGCGCTCGAACGCGGCCCGATCGAAGTCCGGCCACAGCTCGGGCGCGAAGATCAGCTCGCTGTACGCCGCCTGCCAGAGCAGGAAGTTCGACAGCCGCTCCTCGCCGGACGTGCGGATCACGATGTCCGGCTCGTGCATCTCGGGCGCGTACAGGAGCTTGGCGAACTCCTCCTCGCCGCCCCCGGAGTACCGCGCCGCGGCGTCCACGATCTCCGCGCGGCCGCCGTAGTTGAAGGCGATGAAGAACGTGATCCGGTCGTTGTCCGCCGTCTTCGCCTCGGCCCACTCGATCTGCTCGACCAGCTCGGGCGCGACGCCCTCGCGGCGGCCGAGGAACCGCATGCGGACGCCCTCCTCGTGCAGCTCCGGGGTCTCGTCGACGATCTTCTCGGCGAACATCGACATGAGCCCCGAGACCTCCTCGGGGGAGCGGTTCCAGTTCTCCGTGGAGAACGAGTAGACGGTGAGCTCACGGACCCCCAGCTCGACGGCATCGCGGAGCCGCGCCTTGACGACGTCGGCTCCGGCGCGATGGCCCTCCAGCACCGGGAGCCCCCGCTGCTGCGCCCAGCGTCCGTTGCCATCGGTGATGATGGCGACGTACCGAGCGCTCAAACCTCGAGGATCTCGGCTTCCTTGGTCTTGAGGAGCGCGTCCAGCGACGCGATGTGCTCGTCGGTGAGCTTCTGCAGCTCGCCCTCCGCGCGCTTCTCGTCGTCCTCGCCGATCTCGCCCTCGCTCTTGAGCTCGCGGAGATCCTGCATGACGTCGCGGCGGACGTTGCGGATGCCGATCCGCCCTTCCTCCGCGATCTGCCGCGCCATCTTGACGATGTCGCGGCGGCGCTCCTCGGTCAGCTCCGGCACCGACAGGCGCATCACGTTGCCGTCGTTGGACGGGTTGAGGCCCAGGTCGGAGTCGCGGATCGCCTTCTCGATGGCCTTCATCGCCGTCTTGTCGTACGGCGTGACCGTGAGCAGCCGCGCCTCGGGCGCGGACAGCGTCGCCAGCTGCTTGAGCGGCGTGATCGCCCCGTAGTAGTCGACCATGATCCGGTCGAGCAGGTGCGGGTTCGCGCGGCCCGTGCGGACCGTGCCGAACTGGGTGGCCGTCGACTCGACGGCCTTCTTCATCCGCTCGCCGGCGTCCGCCAGGAGCTCGTCGCTCATCTCGCTCATGTCTCGCTCGCCACCAGGGTGCCCACGCGCTCGCCGGACACTATCCGCTCGATGTTCCGCTCGTCGTCCATGTTGAAGACGTGGATCGGGAGCTTGTTCTCCATGCAGAGCGTCAGCGCGGTGGAGTCCATCACGCGCAGGCCCCGCTGGAGGGCGTCCATGTGGGTGATCTCCTCGATGAACGTCGCGTCCGGATCGGTCCGCGGATCGCCCGAGTAGACGCCCTCGACGCCGTTCTTGGCCATCAGGATCGCCTCGGCGCGCACCTCGACGGCGCGCAGCGCGGCGGCCGTGTCGGTGGTGAAGAACGGGTTGCCGGTGCCGGCAGCGAAGATCACGACGCGGCCCTTCTCCAGGTGGCGCATCGCGCGGCGCCGGATGTACGACTCGGCGACCTCCTGAATCTGGATCGCCGACTGCACGCGCGTGTCGACGTCCTGCTTCTCCAGCGCGTCCTGCAGCTGCAGGGCGTTGAGCACCGTCGCGAGCATGCCCATGTAGTCGGCGGTCGCCCGGTCCATGCCGGTCGCCGCCCCCTGGAGGCCGCGGTAGATGTTGCCGGCGCCGACGACGACCGCGACCTCGACGCCCTGGCGCTTGATCACGCCGATCTCGGCAGCGATCGCCTTCACGCGCTCCGGATCGGTGCCGTAGTCGAGGGAGCCCATGAGGGCCTCCCCCGACAGCTTCAGCAGGATCCGCTTGAAGGCGGGCACTCGCGGGTGGCTACTGGCCGACCGCGAAGCGGGCGAACCGGCGGATCTGGACGTTCTCGCCGGTCTTCGCGGCGGTGTCGTTCAGGATCTGCTGGATCGTCTTGCCCTCGTACTTGTCCTGGTTCACGTGCTGCTGGTTGAGGAGGACGATCTCCTCGTACCACTTGCGCAGCTGACCCTCGACGATCCGCGGGCGGATGTTCTCCGGCTTGTCGGCCGCCTGCTCCTCGAAGACCTTGGCCTCCTTGTCGCGGCGCTCCGGATCGACCTCGGCCTCGCTCACGTAGAGCGGGTTGGCCGCGGCGATGTGCAGGGCGATGTCCTTCGCGAACGCGATGAAGTCGTCGTTGCGGGCGACGAAGTCGGTCTCGCAGTCGACCTCCACCAGCACGCCGACCTTGGCGTTCGAGTGGATGTAGGTCTGGACCGTGCCCTCGGACGCGACGCGCTCGCCGCGGTCCTCGATCCGCTTGCCCTGCTTCTTGCGGAGGATCTCGATGGCCTGGTCGACGTCGCCGCCGGACTCCACGAGCGCCTTCTTGCAGTCCATCATGCCCGCGCCGGTGCGCTCGCGCAGGGCCTTGACGTCGGCGGCGCTGGGGCTGTAGGCGTCGGTGCTCACGACTTGGTCTCCTGCACGTCGATGTTGTCGTCGGTCTTCGGGGACTGGGCGTCGCCCGTGTCGGCGGAGGCGGGCGCGACCGGGGTCTGCGTCTCCTCGCTCGCGCCGGCGTCGGCCGTCTTGACGGGCTCGTCGGCCTCGGCCGGCGTCGCCTGCGTCGGGGACGGCTCCTGGTTCGCCTTGTCCGGCGTCGCGACCTCGGTGTTGGCCGACTGGTTCACGACCGGGTCGGGCTGCGGGCGGCCACCCTCGGCGACGGCCTCCGCGACCTCGGCCTCGGCGGCCTGGCGGTCGCCGCCGCCCTCGGCCTGCGTCAGCTTCGCCTGGCGCTCGGCCTCCGCCTGCGCCTCGGCCTCGCGCTTGGCCTGCTCCTCGGCCTCGCGGGCGGCGAGCTGCTCGGCCTCGCGGCGCGCCTGCTCCTCCTGCTCGCGCTGCTGGCGCTCCTGCTCGGCTTGGCGGAACTGGGCGTTGCCCTCGGCGACGGTGTCGCCGATCGCGCGGGCGATGAGGCCGCACGAGCGGATCGCGTCGTCGTTGCCCGGGACGACGAAGTCGATGCCGTCCGGGTCGCAGTTCGTGTCGACGAGGCCGATGATCGGGATGCGCAGGCGCTGGGCCTCGCGGACCGCGATGACCTCGGTCTTGAGGTCGATGACGAACATGGCCTGCGGGATGCGGGTCATGTTCTTGACGCCGCCGAGGTTGTTGCGGAGCTTCTCGAGGTCGGCGACCGCGTTGAGGCGCTCACGCGTCGGGAGCAGCTCGAGCTGACCCTCGCGCTCGTAGCGCTCGAGGTCGTGCAGGCGCTTGATCCGCAGCGAGATCGTCTGGAAGTTCGTGAGCAGACCGCCGAGCCAGCGGTTGTGCACGTAGGGCTGCCCGGCCGCCTCGGCGGCCTCCTTGATGGCGTCCTTCGCCTGCTTCTTCGTGCCGACGAACAGCACGGTGCCGCCGCGGCCGGCGATCTCCGACGCGAAGTTCTGCGCGTCCGAGAGCATCCGCTCGGTCTTGAGCAGGTCGATCAGGTAGATGCCGTCGCGCTCACCGTGGATGAAGCGGCGCATCTTCGGGTTCCAGCGGCGGGTCTGGTGGCCGAAGTGGACTCCGGACTCCAGCAGCTCGCGCAGGCCGACGTCAGCAGGCATGAGGTTCCTTTGGGTCTTGCGGTGAGATGGAAAAGCCCGCTTCGGACGCCGTCGGGATCTCAGGTTCTTGGGCTGAGACAGGACCGCGGCGCGTGACCCGAGCGGGGTCGACGACAGATTCGGTCCACCAGTGTACGCAAGTGTTGGCGAGCGCCTGCGTTGAAGGTGAACGCGGGTCGGTCCCCTTTCCCCTACCTCCGGTGACCGGCCCGCACCTGGAGCAGGCGACGGGGCGACCACGGACGGTCGCCCTGTTGCTCCTGGCGCCCAGCACCGCACTCGACGTCCTCCCGCCAAGGCGAACGTCAGGCAGCTGACCCCGCAACCCTCCCAGTGACGCCGCCAGCGTGACGGTGGGACGGAAAGGTGGGCTCTGGCGCCGTTTTCCCTCCCATCGTCACTCGCCCGCCCGACGCTGGGACGGTTGTGGGGGTTCGCCCGGGAGGGCCGCGGTGAGGTCGGGTGGGAGTGGGGAGGTGACCTCGACCGGCTCGCCGGTGAAGGGGTGGGGGAAGGCGAGGCGGGCGGCGTGGAGGAACTGGCGCTCCAGGCCGAACGTGGGGCGCCCCGGCGCGCCGCCGTCGTACTCGGGGTCGCCGACGACGGGGTGGCCGATGGCCTCGAGGTGGACGCGGATCTGGTGGGTACGGCCGGTTTCCAGCCGCACGCGCAGGAGGGTGACGCCGGCGTCGGGGAAGGCGCGGTCGATCTCGAAGTGGGTGACGGCGGCACGCGGCTCGTCGGTGTCGGTGGACATCCGCGTGCGCACGCGTCGGTCGCGGCCGATGGCGGCGTCGATCGTGCCCGTCCGCGCGGGCGGAAGGCCGTGAACGAGAGCGACGTACTCGCGCGTGATGTCGCGCGCCTGCAGCAACGCCTTCAGCCGGCGGTGCGCCTCCTCCGAACGCGCCACCACCAGGAGGCCGGACGTGTCGCGGTCGAGCCGGTGGACGATGCCCGCGCGGCCCTCCTCCCCACCCGCGGCGCCATGCGCCTCCAGCGCCTGCGCCAGCGTCCCGTGCCGGTGCCCGCGCGCGGGGTGCACCACGACGCCCGCGGGCTTGTCGACCACGAGCAGGTGCTCGTCCTCGTACGGCACGGCGAAGCCGAGCGCGTCCGCGTCGACCGGCGGGGGCGGCGGCGCGGTGGCGGGCTCGGGGAAGGTCACGAGCGAGCCGGCCGAGACCTTGAACCGCTTCTGCACGGCCACGCCGTCGACCAGCACCTCACCCGCGTCGATCGCCCGGGCGGCGGCGCTGCGGGAACCGAGCGGGGAGGCGAGCAGCACGTCGAGCCGCTCCCCCTCGGCCTCAGGCGGGACGCGCAGCTCGCTCACGGCGATCGTTCATCTCGATGACCAGCAGCAGCGCGACCACGCCCACGGTGATCGCCACGTCCGCGACGTTGAACGCCGGCCACTTGGGGAACTTGAGGAAGTCGGTCACGTGCCCCTGGTGGACGCGGTCGATCAGGTTCCCGATCGCCCCGCCCAGCAGCAGCCCGGTCGGCAGCCACATGTACGGCCGCGTCGCGTGCCGCGAGAAGTAGAAGAGCAGCCCGATCAGCGCCAGCGCGATGATCACGATCAGCAGCGCGGCGCCGCCGACGTCGATCCCGAAGGCGACGCCCTCGTTGCGCACATGGACGAGCTTGAGCGCCGGGAAGATCGGATCCTCCTCCCCGTACGCGATGTCGGCCCGCACCAGCGCCTTGGTGAGCTGGTCGACGGCCAGGACCAGCGCGAGCACGACGGCGGCGCGCGCCCAGGCCGCGCGGGCCCTCACCCGCGGACGAGGCTGACGACGATGTCGCCGACGATCCGCAGCACCAGGATCGCGACGATCGGGCTGATGTCGAGCGGCCCGATCGGCGGGATGAAGCGGCGGAAGATGCTCAGGTACGGCTCGCACACGTCGCGCAGGAACCCGAGCACCGCGTCGAGCGTGCGCGAGTACGCGGGCCGCGCGCCGAACGACAGGAACAGGTTGATCACGATGTACGCGAAGATCAGGATCGTGTAGACGAGCAGCAGCGACGCCAGGAAGTCGGCGATGCTCTCGCGCGCCGTGGCCAGGGGGATCAGGAAGGTCATCGTCCGGCCACCATCTTCGTCATCGCCTCCAGGAACGCGCTGCGCACGCCCCCGGCTTCCAGCGCCTCGAGCCCGCGCGCGGTCATCCCGCCAGGGCTCGTGACCTCGCGGCGGACCGCGAGCGTGTCGTAGCCGCGGTGCTCGATCAGCGCCGCGGTCCCGCTGAGCGTCGCCGTCACGAGCTGCGCCGCGACGTCCGCGGGGATGCCGTAGCGGACGCCCGCGTCGATCTGCGCCTCGGCCACCAGCGCCACGTACGCGGGCGCGGACGACATGAGGCCGGTCGCGACGTCGACCTGCGGCTCGGGGATCGAGACGACCGGCCCGAGCCGGCCGAACAGCTCCTTGACGCGCGCCGTCAGCGCCGCGTCGCCGTCCGGGTCGAGCGCGTGGACGGTGACGCCCTGGCGCACCTCGACCGGCGTGCTCGGCAGCACGCGCACGATCGGCACGTCGCCGTAGGGCGCGTACGCCGCGCGGATCTTCTCGAGCGGGACGCCGCCGAGGATCGAGACGATCCCCTTCGCGCGGCCGCCGACCTGCGCGGCGACCTCCTCGAGCTGCGCCGGCTTGTGGCACAGCAGGACGAGCTCGGCGCGGTCCGCGAGGGCGCCGTTGCCCTCCACCGCCTCGCCGCCCAGCTCCTGCGCGAGCGCCCGGGCGCGCTCGGGGAAGGCGTCGGTGCAGAGGATCGGGTCGCCCCAGCCGCGCGCGAGCGCGCTCGCCATGTTGCCCGATCCGATCAGTCCGATCATCGGGCGAGCAGTCTACGGACCCCCGAGGCGGCGCCCGTCTACGACTGGTTGAAGAAGCCCTTCTCGATGAGCCGCGCGCGCTCCTCCGCCGAGATCTGGACGTTGCGCGGCGTGAGCATGAACACCTTGTCGGCGATCCGCTGCATGCCGCCGTCCAGGGCGTAGGTGAGCCCGCTGGCGAAGTCGATGAGGCGCTTGGAGAGGTCGGTGTCGATGCCCTGCAGGTTGAGGATCACCGGGACGGCGTCCTTGAACTTGTCCGCGACCTGCTGGGCGTCGTTGAACGACTTGGGGATGACGAGGTGGACGCGCACGTCGCCGCCGTTGCGGGACGGGGCGCGGCCGCCCTGGACGGGACGGAGCACCGTCGTGGGCCGTCCGCTGGGCTCGTCGTCGTCGGCGAAGATGTCGTCGAACTCGTCGCGGCGGCGGCGGGTCGACAGGCGCCGCACGTTCGGCCGCTCGCTGTAGCGGTCCTCGAGCTCGGCCTCGGCCGGACGCCGACTGCGCTCGGGCTCGGGCTCGGGCTCGTCGTCCTCGTAGTGCCGCTCCTCGGCCAGACCGAAGTAGACGAGCGCCTTGTGCCAGGAGTCGCTGAAAGCCATTCCAGCCGAAGGTTAGCCCTCGGGGCGGAAACTCCTGCAACTTCGGGGCAGAACTTGCAGGGCTAGCGGAAGAGCCTGGAGCCGACGCGGACGCACGTGGCGCCCTCCTCCACCGCGACGGCGAAGTCCTGCGTGGTGCCCATCGAGAGGCCGTGGAGGTCGTGGGCGTGCGCGAGCTCGCGGGCGGCGGCGAACCAGCGGCGGCTGTCCTCGGCGGTCTCGGCGCGGGGCGGCATGGTCATCAGGCCGGTCGGATGGAGACCGCCCCCGCCCGCCCGGTCGATGAACGCGGCCAGGTCGCCGGGCGCGATGCCGGCCTTCCCCTCCTCTTCCGCGACGTTGACCTCGACGTAGATCTCGAGGGCGCCGTGGCCGTGCTTGGCGAGCTGGTCGAGCGCGCTGTCGCTGGCGACGGAGTGGATGCGGCGGACGAGCGGGGCGATCGCCTTGACCTTGCGCGACTGGAGCTGGCCGATGAAGTCCCAGGTGACGTCGGGGTGCTCGGCGTGCTTGCGCTCGAGCTCCTGCGCGCGGTTCTCCCCGAAGAGCGTGATGCCGGCCTCGACGAGCGTGCCGAGCTCCTCCAGCGCGACGTACTTCACCGCGGCGAGCAGCTCGACGTCGTCGGGCGTGCGGCAGGACACGCGCGCGGCGGCGGCGATCTCCTCCTGGACCTCGCGCAGGTTCGCGCGGACGCGCTCGACGGTGAGGCCGGTGACTAGCGGGGGCGGCGCCACGCGATCCCTCCCTGGCGCCCGGTGACCGGGCCGTCGCGGCGGTGCGAGAAGAAGAGCTTGGGGTCGCTGCACATGGTGCAGAGGCCGCTGTCGTGGACGGTCGTCGCGCCGGCCGCTTCGAGGCGCTCGCGGGCGATCCGTGGGAGGTCGATGGGCGCGGGCTCGCCGAGCGGTGGGAGGCCGAACGCGGCGCGGACGTCGTCGCGGACTTCGTAGCAGCAGCCGCGCGCGCACGGGCCGATCGCGGCGGTGATCGGCGCGTCGGCCGGGTCGAGCTCGCGCAGCGCCGCGACGCCCTCCTCCAGCACGCCGCCCGCCAGCCCCTTCCACCCCGCGTGGACCATCGCCACCGCGCGCGGGGACGCGAGCGCGACCGGCAGGCAGTCGGCGGTGAGCACGAGGCACCCGACGCCGTCGAGCGCGGTGGCCTGGCCGTCCGCGTCGGTGTCTTCAGGG
>Ga0196960_10000285_pt1 | contig 19710 bp, 15 predicted proteins | sample S3v_5metaG_FD_183187 | JGI IMG/M metagenome (GOLD analysis project Ga0196960, IMG submission 183187) | Soil microbial communities from Anza Borrego desert, Southern California, United States - S3+v_5 | ecosystem: Environmental > Terrestrial > Soil > Desert | place: USA: California | collected...
CGCGGCTGCCCCGGAGGACCCCGACGGCCCGGTCGGCCGGGGCCGGGGCGCGCCCCCCCGCCGCCGCCGGCGTACGGACGACGGTGACCGTCGCGCCGGCCGGCGTGACGGCGTCGACGGTGACGACGAACTCGCCGTCGGCGACGGTCACGGGCACACCAGGCTGCAGTGCGGCCTGCAGGTCGGCGTCCCAGCCGGCGGCGGCCGACGGGCTGCCGTCGAGCAGCAGGGAGGTGTCGGGCATCCCGCCGGCGCGGTGCAGGAGGACGCCGCTGTCGAGCCGGTAGCGGTTGTCCGAGGCCAGCCAGGTGTCCCGGCCGACGGCGGTGCGGTACTCGAGCCAGTAGTCGGTACCCGCGGCGTCGGTCATCCGCACCGCACGGGTACCGGCGCTCCCCCCGAGCGGAGCGAGGGTGAGGGTGGTCGCCCCCTCCCCCACCGCCTGCTCCGCGGAGGCCGGGAGCACGCCGAGGGCCGATGCCTGAACGGCGTTGAGGGAGCCGACCCGGGCCCAGGAGGCCCCCATGACGTCGTAGAAGTCGCGGTATCCGGTGGTGCGGCAGGAGGCGCCCTCCACCGTGGCGTCGCACTGCTCGGCGGAGGAGTGGCCGAGTCCGAAGTTGTGGCCCAGCTCGTGGGCGATCAGCGACGGGAGGTTGTCCCGCACGTACAGCCGTCCGCCGCTGCCTGGGCCGGCGCCGACCTGCGCCAGCGCGTAGGAGCACGCCGGTTGAGCCGCCGTCTGCCCGGTGAGCCGGAGCATCAGGTGCTTTCCCGGCCCTGGCACGAACCCGACCGCCGCGGCCACCTCGTCCCACAGCGCCGCGGGTGTCGCGCACCCGGCCGAGGTGGACATCCACCCGCGCGCATCGGTGACGCCCACGCTGATCGCTCCGCCGGTCTGCTCCGCCCAGAAGTCGGCCACGGGGCCGTCCACGGCGGCGACCACGTCCCGCAGCCGGGTGCCGTCCGGCGTGGTGCCCGCCGGCGAGACCAGCACCACGGTCACCTCGTTGGTCAGCCCGGTGCGCGGGGACCGGGCCGGGTCCACGGTCTCGGCGGACGTGACCACCTCGCCCTCGAGGACCGTGCGCGCCTCGGCGTGGCCCTCGGCGCTCGGCTCGTCCTCGACCGCCGCGCCGACGGTCAGCTCGACCGTGGAGCCGCTCGGCACGGTGTCCACCTGCTCCGAGGGCACCCGCACCGCGCCGGAGGCGGTGCGCACCCAGCTCAGCTGGTGCTCGGCGTCCTCCGTGTGCGTCGTTCCGGGCTCGCCGTCCGCCACCGCGTGGACCAGCTCGCCGACGACGGTGGTGCCGGTGCCGGTGTCGGCGGAGGCGGTCCCGGGGACGGCGACGACACCGAGGGCCGAAGCGGTGAGCACGCCTGCCAGCGCGGCGACGCGCAGCAGACGACCCGAGCCCCGGGGACGACGGAGGAAGCGGTCAGCAGACATCCACTCCTGAATCGGCGGAGGGAGCGCCCATCGGCACCGCCCGGCCGATGTTGAGGCGAACTCCCGTCACATCCGGCTCACGGTTCCCGGCAGAGGGGCCGCTCCTCAGGCGAGGTCGTCGGCCCCCATCAGCCGCCGGCCGGCCTCGGTGATCGACCCGGACAGCGACGGGTAGATGGCGAACGTCTGCGCCAGGTCGGCCACCGTCAGCCCCTTGGTGACCGCCAGCGCGATCGGCAGGACCAGCTCCGACGCCCCGGGCGAGACGACGACGCCGCCCACGATGACGCCGGTCGACCGGCGGGCGAACAGCTTCACGAACCCGGCCCGCAGGTCGCTCATCTTCGCTCGCGCGTTGGTGGCCAGGGGAAGGCGCACCACCTCGACGTCGGCGTCGTCGGCCAGTGACTTCTCCTGGACCCCGACGGTGGCGATCTCCGGATGGGTGAACACGTTCGCGGCGACGGTCTTGAGCTTGATGGGAGCCACGGCCTCGCCCAGCGCGTGCCACATGGCGATGCGGCCCTGCATGGCCGCCACCGAGGCGAGCTGGAAGACGCCGGTGACGTCCCCGGCCGCGTAGATGCCGGGCACCGAGGTGCGGGAGACGCGGTCGACCACGACGTGCCCGGCCTCGGTCACCTGGACGCCGTGGCTCTCCAGGTTGAGCCCGGCGGTGTTGGGCACCGTGCCGACGGTCATCAGCGCGTGCGAGCCGTCGACCGTGCGCCCGTCGGTGAGCTCCACGGAGACGCCCTTCTCGGTGCGTCGCACGCCTGCGGCCCGACCGCGCTCCAGGCGGCCGCCACGGGACTGGAAGACCTCCTCGAGCACCTCGGCGGCGTCGGCGTCCTCCCCGGGCAGCACCCGGTCGCGGGAGGAGACGAGGGTGACCGGCACGCCGGCCTCCAGGTAGCCGGAGGCGAACTCCGCGCCGGTGACACCCGAGCCGACGACGACGAGGTGCTCGGGCGGCTCCTGCAGGCCGTAGACGTCGCGCCAGTCCAGGATGCGGTCGTGGTCGGGCTCGGCACCGGGGAGCACGCGCGGGTCGGCACCGGTGGCGATCAGCACGACGTCGCCCTCGATCTCGTCCACGACCGCACCGCTGTGGTCGAGGATCTCCACCTCGTGGGTGGCCAGGCCGGGGACGTCGTCGGCGAGGCGGCCCTGACCGGCGCGGATGACCACGCCCTCGGACTCCAGGCGGGCGTGGATGTCGGCCGACTGCGCCAGCGACAGGTTCTTGACCCGCTGGTTGGCCGCGGGCAGGTCGAGGCTGACCGTGGCCAGCTCGGCACCGTGCACGCCCAGGACGGCGGAGTCGCGTACCGACGTCATGGCGCCGGCGGCGGCGATCAGCGCCTTGGAGGGCACGCAGTCGCTGAGCACGCTGGCTCCTCCGATGCCGTCGCGCTCGATGACGGTGACCTGCGCACCGAGCTGCGCGGCGACCAGTGCGGCCTCGTAGCCGGCCGGGCCACCACCGATGATGACGATGCGGGTCATGGGTCCACCTTGCGTAGCCGTTCGGTCCGTCGCGCTCATTGTCCCCGGTGCACGACCGGTTCTGCGGCACCGCCCGTGCACGGTCCGCCACATCCCTGGATAGTTGACCCGATGGCCCTCTACGCCGCCTACGGGTCGAACATGGATCCCGCACAGATGCTGCGCCGGTGCCCGTCGTCGCCGCACACCGGAACGGGCTGGATCCGCGGCTGGCGGCTGACCTTCGGCGGCGAGGAACTGGGCTGGGAGGGCGCGCTCGCGACCCTCGTCCCGGCCGGCGACGGGCGGGCGGGCGGCGAGTCGGTCGGCGTCTTCGTCGCCCTCTACGACCTCACCGAGGCCGACGAGCGCGCGCTGGACGCCTGGGAGGGCGCCGACTCCGGCCTCTACCACCGGGTCCACCTGCGCGTGCACACCCTCGGCGGGGACGTGATCGCCTACGTCTACGTGCTGGACGCCTTCGAGGGCGGTCTGCCCTCGGCCCGCCACCTCGGCGGGATCGCCGACGCCGCCGAGGCCGCCGGGGCCCCGGCCGACTACCTCGCCGAGCTGCGCGGGCGGAGCTGCCGGACCTCGTTCTGAGCTCACCCCCTCCGCAGGAAGGTCTCCAGGATCCGCCGTGCGGCCAGCGCGGGGGTCAGCTCCCCCGCCAGCACCTGCTTCTCCAGATCCGGAACGGCCGCCCGCACATCCGGGTGGGCCCGGAGCTGGGAGTCCAGCCCGTCGCGCACCAGCTGCCAGGTCCAGCGCACCTGCTGGGCCCGCCGTCGCTCGTCGAAGGCACCGGAGACCTTCGCCCGCTCCTGGTGCTCGACCAGCTTCGCCCAGACCGCGTCCAGGCCCTGGCCGGTCAGCCCGGCGCAGGTGAGCACCGGCACGTCCCAGGGCTCCCCGTGGCCGCGCAGCATCCGGATGGCGGTGGACAGCTCGCGGGCGGCCACGCGGGCGTCGGCCGCGGCCGGGCCGTCGGCCTTGTTGACGGCGATGACGTCGGCGATCTCGAGGATGCCGCGCTTGATGCCCTGGAGCTGGTCACCGGTGCGGGCGATGGTCAGGAAGAGGAACGAGTCGACCATCTCCGCGACCGTGATCTCGGACTGGCCGACCCCGACGGTCTCCACCAGCACGACGTCGTAGCCGGCCGCCTCCACGACGACCATCGACTCCCGCGTCGCCTGGGCGACGCCACCGAGCGTGCCCGACGTCGGCGAGGGCCGGATGAACGCGTCCGGGTCGACGGCCAGCCGGGCCATGCGGGTCTTGTCGCCGAGGATCGAGCCGCCGGAGCGGGCCGACGACGGGTCGACGGCGAGCACCGCGACCTTCGAGCCGGCCGACGTCAGATCCACCCCGAGCTGGTCGATGAACGTCGACTTGCCCACGCCCGGGACGCCGCTGATCCCGACGCGCCGCGCCCGACCGGCGTGCGGCAGCAGCCCGACCAGCAGCTCCTGCGCCTTGTCCCGGTGGTCGGCGCGCCGGGACTCCACCAGGGTGATGGCCCGCGCCATCACCCGACGGTCCCCCGCCAGCACCCCCTCCACCAGCGCCGGGACGTCGACCTCCCTGCCCATCGGCGGGGTCAGTGGCCCAGGCGCTGCGACAGCGTCCGCAGCAGCTCCTGCGCCGCCTCGGCGATGACCGTGCCGGGCGGGAAGACCGCCGCGGCGCCCATCTCCTTGAGCGTCGGGACGTCGTCGGGCGGGATGACGCCACCGACGACGATGAGCACGTCGTCGGCGCCGAGCCCGGCCAGCGCGTCGCGCAGGGCGGGCACCAGGGTCAGGTGGCCCGCGGCCAGCGACGAGACGCCGACGACGTGCACGTCGGCCTCCACCGCCTGGCGGGCCACCTCCTCCGGCGTCTGGAACAGCGGGCCCACGTCGACGTCGAAGCCGAGGTCGGCGAAGGCGGTGGCGATGACCTTCTGCCCGCGGTCGTGGCCGTCCTGGCCCATCTTGGCCACGAGGATGCGGGGACGGCGCCCCTCGGCCTCGGCGAACTCCTCGGCCAGCCGGCGCGTCTCCTCCATGGGCCCGGGCACTCCATGCCCTCCTTGGGTGACCTCGTCGCGGTAGACGCCGGAGATGGTGCGGACCTGCCCGGCGTGCCGGCCGTAGACCGCCTCGAGCGCGTCGGAGATCTCCCCGACGGTGGCCTTCGCGCGCGCGGCGTCGACCGCGAGCTTGAGCAGGTTGGCGTCGAGGTCGTTGCCCCGGCGCCCGTCCGCGGCGGCGCGGGCGGCATCGGTGAGCCGGGACAGCGCCTCTTCCACGGCCCGCCCGTCCCGGTCGCCGCGCAGCTGCTCGAGCTTGGCCTTCTGCTGGGCGAGCACGTCGGCGTTGTCGACCTTGAGCACCTCGATGGCCTCGTCGGCGTCGACCCGGTACTTGTTGATGCCGATCACCGGCTGGCGACCCGAGTCGATCCGCGCCTGGGTACGGGCCGCGGCCTCCTCGATGCGCAGCTTCGGGATGCCGTCGTCGATGGCCTGCGCCATCCCGCCGTGCTCGGCGACCTCCTGGATGTGCGCCCAGGCGCGGCGGGCCAGGTCGTAGGTGAGCCTCTCGACGTAGGCCGAGCCGCCCCACGGGTCGATGACCCGCGTCGTCCCCGACTCCTGCTGGAGCAGCAGCTGGGTGTTGCGGGCGATCCGGGCGGAGAAGTCCGTCGGCAGCGCCAGCGCCTCGTCGAGGGCGTTGGTGTGCAGCGACTGGGTGTGCCCCTGGGTGGCGGCCATGGCCTCCAGGCAGGTGCGGACGACGTTGTTGTAGACGTCCTGCGCGGTCAGCGACCAGCCCGAGGTCTGCGAGTGGGTGCGCAGCGAGAGCGACTTGGGGTTCTGCGCGCCGGCTTCCTTCACCAGCTTGGCCCAGAGCAGCCGGCCGGCCCGCAGCTTGGCGACCTCCATGAAGAAGTTCATGCCGATGGCCCAGAAGAAGGACAGCCGCGGCGCGAACGCGTCCACGTCCATCCCGGCGTCCTTGCCGGCCTTCAGGTACTCGACGCCGTCGGCGAGGGTGTACGCCAGCTCCAGGTCGGCCGTCGCCCCGGCCTCCTGGATGTGGTAGCCGGAGATCGAGATGGAGTTGTACTTCGGCATCTCGCGCGAGGTGAACGCGAAGATGTCGCTGATGATCTGCATCGAGGGCTTGGGCGGATAGATGTAGGTGTTCCGCACCATGAACTCTTTGAGGATGTCGTTCTGGATGGTGCCGGTGAGCGCAGCCGGCGGCACGCCCTGCTCCTCGGCCGCGACGATGTAGAGCGCGAGCACGGGGAGCACCGCGCCGTTCATGGTCATGGACACCGACATCTTGTCCAGCGGGATGCCGTCGAACAGCTGCCGCATGTCCAGGATGGAGTCGATGGCCACGCCGGCCATGCCGACGTCGCCGACCACGCGCGGGTGGTCGGAGTCGTAGCCGCGGTGGGTGGGCAGGTCGAAGGCGATCGACAGGCCCTTCTGCCCGGCGGCGAGGTTGCGCCGGTAGAACGCGTTGGACTCCGCCGCGGTGGAGAAGCCCGCGTACTGGCGGACCGTCCACGGCTGGGTGGTGTACATCGTCGGATAGGGGCCGCGGAGGAACGGCGGGAGCCCGGGCAGCGTCCCGAGGAAGTCCAGGCCCTCGAGGTCGGCCGGGGTGTACAGCGGCGGAACGGCGATGCCCTCGGGGGTCTCCCAGGTCGCCTCCTCGACGCCGCGGCCGGTCGTCTCCTTGAACGCCTTGGCCCACTCGTCATGCCCCGGGACGGACGACCCGGCGCCCGCCGACGGGCCGCCCAGGTCGACGGAGCCGAAGTCGGGGATTCCGCTCATGCCTTCACTCCCAGCTCTTCGTGGACGGTGCGCAACGCGGCGAGGGCGTCGCACCCGGCGTACACGTAGCCGTCGACGCCGTCAACGGCGAGGTCGGGCTTGCCTGCCAGCCACACCTGCGTCGCACCCGCCGCCCGGAGTGCGGCCGCCAGGCCGGACGCGGTCTCGGCGTAGTCCTTGTCCGTGCCGCAGATGCAGGCGACCGTCGTGCCCGCTCCGGCGAGCCCCCCGGCGCCGTCGGCGGACGGGGTGGCCAGCCCGCCGGCCTGGAACAGGTTGGCCGCGAACGTCGCGCGGGCGGTGTGCCGGGCGATGGCGCCGATCGTGGCGAGGTACACCGCTGGCCGCTGCGCCGCGGCGTCGGCGGCGTCGCGCAGGGCCTCGAAGTCCTGCGCCGCGCGTACCCGCGGCAGCCCGCCGGTGGGCGGAAGGTCGGCGGCGGGCTGCCGCTCCGGCAGCTTCTCGCCGAGGTTGGGGAACTCGCTGACGCCGGTGATCGCCTCCGCCCGGGTGGCCAGCCGCTGCGCACGGGCGTCCCAGGCCCGCGCGATCCGGTCCCGGACCAGCCCCGACGCCAGCGCGGCCGACAGCCCACCGGCCCGCTCGATCTCGGTGAACCAGTCCCAGGCGGCGCGGGCGAGGTCGTCGGTCAGCGACTCGACGTACCAGGACCCACCGGCCGGGTCGAGGACGCGGGCCAGGTGCCCCTCCTCCACCAGCAGGTTCTGGGTGTTGCGGGCGATGCGCCGGGAGAAGGAGTCGGGCAGCCCGAGCGCGGCGTCGAAGGGCTGCACGGTCACGGCGTCGGCGCCGCCCACGCCGGCGGCGAAGCAGGCCACGGTGGTGCGGAGCATGTTGACCCACGGGTCGCGCCGGGTGGTCATCACCGAGGAGGTGACCGCGTGCTGCCGCTGGGCGCGGGCCGCGGCCGAGACGCCGCTGACCTCGCCGACGCGGTTCCACAACCGGCGGGCGGCCCGCAGCGCCGCGATGGTGGTGAACTGGTCGGCGCCGGCCGAGTAGCGGAACTCCAGCGCGGCGGCGGCCTCGTCGACCGACAGGCCCCCCTCGGTGAGCGCCCGCAGGTACGCGACACCGGCCGCCATCGAGCAGCCGAGCTCCTCCACCACCGAGGCGCCCGCGTCGTGGAAGACGGTGCCGTCGACGACGACCGTCCGCAGACCCGGGTGGGCGGCAGCGCGGCGTGCGACGTCCGCCAGCCCGGTGAGGTCCTGCGCCTGACCGGAGGCCGCCTCGATCCCGAGCGGGTCCAGGCCCAGCGATCCGCCGGGCGCCAGGTCGGTGCGGCCCTCGACGAGGGCGAGGAACGCCTCGGCGGCTGCCTCTCCGCCCGCTCCCGCCGCGCCCTGCACGCTCACCGGCGCCAGGTCGAGGTACACGTCGGAGAGCACCTCGCCCAGGGAGTCCACCGGGATGGCGCCCTCCCCCACCACGAGCCACAGCGAGGTGACGCCGTTCTCCAGGTCGGCCGCGATGGCCTCCTTGGTGGTGGCGACGTCGGGGTGCGCGTGCCGCTGCCGGACGTCCCAGCCGCCGGACGCGCCGCCGTCGGCCCCGCCGGCGGCGGTGACGTCCGGCGATCCGGCCGGACCGCCCGAGGGGCGGGAGCCGCGCACGAACGGGGGCAGGCCCGGTACGCCGACGCCGGTGGGCAGGTCGGCGGCGTCCTCGGCGGTGTAGAGGGGGGCGACGCTCACGCCGGGGGCCACCGGACGGCGCAGCGCGTCCTCGACCGGCTCGGGCAGGCCCTCGCGGCCCGCCTTGCGCAGCACGCCGGCCACCAGCTCGCGCCACTGGTCGCGGGTGACCGCGTCGAACTCGCCCGCGAGCGCGAGGTCCTCGGGGACCTCGTGCTCGGCCGGGACGTCGGCGTCAGGCGCCCCCACCGTCGGACCGCTTGCCTGCTGGTCGGTGGAACTCATCGTCGTGTTCCCGCCTCTCGTCGAAGGCCCGTCGAGCTGAAGTGTCCCCAGGCGCCGGTCGGCGCGTGCGAGCGGGTGGGGTCGAGCCGGCGCGCACGGGCTCGGCGTCGGCCTCCAGCGCCAGCAGAGCCGTCCGGGCGAGCAGCCTGACGCCGACACCGATCGCGCGCTCGTCGACGTCGAAGGTCCCCCGGTGCAGGTCGAGGGGAGGACCGCCACCGTGGGTGCCCAGCCGGGCCAGCGCGATCGGCAGGACGTCGGCGAACCAGCCGAAGTCCTCGCCGCCCATGCTCTGCGGCGAGAGCACCACGTTCTCCTGGCCGACGGTGCCGATCGCGGCCGAGCGCAGCAGGGCCACGGCGCGGGGATCGTTCACCACGGGCGGCACCCCGCGGACGTAGTCGACCCCGACCTGCGCACCGGTGGTGGCCGCGACCCGCTCGACCAGCGAGCGCAGCAGCTCCTCCGCGCCCTTCCACGCCTCGCGGTCGAGCACCCGGACCGTGCCGCGCAGCGTGCCGCGCTGCGGGATCGCGTTGGCGGCCACGCCGGCGTTGACCGCACCCCACACCAGGCTCATGCCGGCCCGCGGGTCGACCTGGCGGGACAGCAGGGAGGGCAGGTCGGTGATCAGCCGGCCGAGGGCGTCGACCAGGTCGACGGTCAGCTGCGGCCGCGCGGTGTGCCCGCCGGGGCCGGTGAGCGTGACGTCCATGCGGTCGCAGGCCGCGGTGATCGGCCCGGTGCGCAGGCCCACCTTCCCGACCGGCACCGACGGGTCGCAGTGCAGGGCGAACGCCCGGGACGCACCATCCAGCACCCCCGAGGCGACCACCTCGGTCGCGCCGCCGGGCAGCGACTCCTCGGCCGGCTGGAACACCAGCCGCACCCGGCCGGGCAGCCCGTCGAGCTCGGCCAGCGCCAGACCCACGCCCAGCACCACCGTGGTGTGCACGTCGTGGCCGCAGGCGTGGCAGAGGCCCTCGCGCATCGAGGCGTACGGGACGTCCTTGAGGTCGGGCAGCGGCAGCGCGTCGATGTCGGCCCGCAGCACCACGGTCGGCCCCTCGTCCGCCCCGACGTCGCAGACCATGCCGGTGCCGGTGGGCAGCCGCCGTGGCGCGAGCCCGGCCGAGCGCAGGCGCTGCTCGAGGAACGACGTCGTCTCGAACTCGGCGAAGGCGACCTCGGGATGGGCGTGCAGGTGCCGGCGGACGGCGATCAGGTCCTGTCCGTGGACGCCGACCCACTCGTCGACCGCCGACGCCAGCTTCTCGGCGACCGGCGTCATGCGGCGGCTCCGCCCGCGCACTCAGCCGGACCCGGTACGGGGCCGGCGGGCCGGCCGGCCGGGCCGCTGGACGGCAGGCCGTCCCGGAGCTCGGCGAGCAGGCTGTCGACCACCGGCCTCAGGTCGCCGTCGTGCTCGAGCGCCACGGCACGCTGGCGCTGGTAGGAGGCGCCCACCTGGAGGATGCGGAGGACGTCGTCGAGCTCGGCCTCGCAGTCCAGCCGCTTGGCCGTGGGCCGCAGCTCCTCGACCAGCTCGGTGATGGACTCCCGCACCGGACGCACGGCACCGGTGTCGTCGACGACGATCTCGGCGTCCAGGCCGTACCGGACGGCCCGCCACTTGTTCTCGCGCACCACCCACTCCGCCGGGCTCGGCAGGGTGTAGCCGCGGTCGAGCTGGGTGTCGAACTGCTCGACCAGGCACTGGGCGAGCGCGGCGACCGCGCCCACCTCGTCGAGGGTGGGCAGGCCGTCGCAGATGCGCAGCTCGACGGTGCCGAAGTCGGGGTGCGGCCGGATGTCCCACCACACCTCGCGGACGCTCTCGATCGACCCGGTGGAGATCAGCGTCGCCATGTAGGTCTCGAACTCCGACCAGTCGGCCAGGCGGAAGGGCAGCCCCGCGGTGGGCATGCCCTCGAAGACCTTCGTGCGGGCCGACGCGAGGCCGGTGTCGCAGCCGACCCAGAACGGGGAGGACGACGACAGCGCCAGGAAGTGCGGCACGTACTGGCACAGCGCGTTGACGATCGGGATGACCTTGTCCGGCGAGCGGACGCCGACGTGCACGTGCACGCCGAAGATCTGCATGCGGCGGGCCAGCCACTGCATGCGCTCGACGAGCTGGGCGTACCGCTCCTTGGGCGAGATCTGCTGCGACTGCCAGTCGGTGAACGGGTGGCTGCCCGCGCAGAGCATCCCCAGGCCGCGCTCCTCGGCGGCGGCGGCCACCTCGGCCAGCGTTCCGGCGAGGTCGGCCTTGGCCTCGGCCACGGTGGTGCAGATGCCGGTGATGATCTCGATCGTCGACTGCAGCAGCTCGTGCTTGGCCTTGGGGTGCTCGTCCGCGCCCTCCGGGCGGATGGCCTCCAGGATCTCCACGGCGCCGGACGAGAGCTCGCGGCTGTCCGGGTCGATGAGCTGCAGCTCCCACTCCACGCCGAGGCTGGCTCGCTCCGAGCTACGGAAGGGGATCTCCACCTGGCGAAGTCTAGGGACGATCGGTGCTGCCCACCCGGCGGCGGAGCGGGACCGTTCCCGCTGCAATCCGGCCTCGGTCCCTCCCGGCCGGGCGTCGGGGATCACCGGATCCCCGGCCCTGCACTAGCGTCCCCTCGGTGAGCGAGCTCCCTGGCCCCGACCCGACCACCCTGGCCGCTGAGGCCGCGGAGTCCCTGACCGGCGCTCTCGGGGGCGCGCACGACGTCGCCGTCGTCATGGGGTCGGGATGGGTTCCCGCGGCCGATGCCTTCGGCGCTCCGGCCGGCTCGGTGGAGATCGCCCGGCTGCCCGGCTTCGCCGCTCCCACCGCGCTCGGTCACGGCGGCGAGGTCCGCTCGGTCCGGGTCGGGGACCGGCGGGTGCTGCTGTTCCTCGGCCGCACCCACGTCTACGAGGGCCGCGGCGTCGATGCCGTCGTCCACGGTGTCCGCACCGCGGCCGCCGCCGGCGTGCGGACGGTGATCCTGACCAACGCCGCCGGCGGGCTGGCGCCGGAGCACCGGGTGGGCCAGGCCGTCGTCATCGCCGACCACCTCAACCTCACCGCGCGCTCGCCGCTGGTGGGCGCGCACTTCGTGGACCTGACCGACCTCTACTCCGCCCGGCTGCGCACGCTGGCCCGGGAGCTGGACCCGTCGCTGGCCGAGGGCGTGTACGCGCAGCTGCCCGGGCCGCACTACGAGACGCCGGCCGAGATCCGGATGCTGCGCACCCTGGGCGCAGACCTGGTCGGCATGTCCACGGCGCTCGAGGCGATCGCCGCCCGGGCCGCGGGCCTGGAGGTGTTCGGCCTGTCGATGGTCACCAACGCCGCGGCCGGCATCACCGGGGAGGCCCTCGACCACGCCGAGGTGCTGGCGGCGGGCAAGGCGGCCGCCGGGCGCCTCGGCCAGTTCCTCGTCGAGTTCATCGGGCGGCTGCCGCTCGAAAGGAAGGGGTCGTCGTGAGCCTGGTCCTCCTGACGGGTGCCGCCGGACGGATCGGCACGGTCCTGCGCGGCGGCCTGCCCGAGCGCGGCTGGTCGATCCGCAGCCTGGACGTCGTCCCCGTGCCCGACGGACGCCCGGGCGAGGAGCACCTGGTCGCCGACGTCACCGACCTCGCCGCGATGGCCGACGCGATGCAGGGCGCCGACGCAGTGGTCCACCTGGCCGGTCTCGTCGGCGAGTCCACCTGGCCCGCGATCCGGCACGCGAACATCGACGGCACCTACACCGTGCTGGAGGCGGCGCGGCGGGCCGGCGTGCAGCGGGTGGTCCTCGCCAGCAGCAACCACGCCAGCGGGTTCACCGAGCGCCCGGCCGAGGGGCTGCTCCGCGAGCAGGACGCCCTGCCGCGCCCGGACACGTACTACGGCGTGGCCAAGGTGACGATGGAGGCCCTGGGTGCGCTCTACGCCGACCGGTACGGCATGGACGTGGTCTGCCTGCGCATCGGCAGCGCCTTTCCCGAGCCGACGTCGGTCCGCGTGCTGTCCACCTGGCTCTCCCCCGCGGACACCGTCTCCCTGTTCCACGCCGCGCTCAGCGCCCCGTCCCCCGGCTACGTCGTCGCGTGGGGCGTGTCGGCCAACACCCGCAACTGGTGGGACCTCTCCGCGGCCCGCGCGCTGGGGTACGAGCCGCAGGACGACGCCGAGGTCTACGCGGAGGCGCTGATCGAGGCCGAGGGCGAGCCCGATCCCACCGATCCGGTGCACGCGCGCGTGGGCGGCCAGTTCACGCTGCCGCAGTTCGACGCCGAGAACTTCGAGCACCCGTGACAGCGGGCGTGCTCGCCACCGCCCGGGCATGGGCCGACGGCGACCCGCACGACGGCGACCGGGCCGAGATCGAGGCGCTGATCGAGGCCGGCGACACGGCCGAGCTGGAGCGCCGGTTCGCCGGTCCGCTGACGTTCGGCACCGCGGGGCTGCGCGGGCCGCTGCGCGCGGGACCCGCCGGCATGAACGCGGCCGTGGTCACCCGGGCCGCGGCGGGGCTCGGCGCCTGGCTGAGCGGCGCCGGGCACGCGGGCGGGGGCGTCGTGATCGGCTACGACGCCCGCCGCCGGTCCGACGAGTTCGCCCGCATCTCCGCCGAGGTGCTGAGCGCGGCCGGCTTCGCCGTCCAGGTGATGCCCCGGCCGCTGCCCACGCCGGTGCTGGCCTTCGCCGTCCGCCACCTGGGGTGCGTGGCGGGGGTCATGGTGACCGCGAGCCACAACCCGCCCGACGACAACGGCTACAAGGTCTACCTCGGCGACGGGGCGCAGCTCGTCCCGCCGGCCGACCGGGAGATCGAGGCCGCGATCGGCGCGACGGGTCCGGCCCGCGACGTGCCGCGGTCCGACGACTGGACGACCCTCGGCGACGACATCGAGACCGACTACGTCGAGGCCGTCGTCCGGGCCGTCGATCCGGAGCGGGTGCCGGCGGCGCACCGCTGCGCGCTGACGGTGGCCTACACCGCGATGCACGGCGTGGGTGCGGGCACCACCCGGCTGGTCTTCGCCGCCGCGGGGTTCGGCACACCGGCGAGCGTGCCGGAGCAGGATGCCCCCGACCCGGCGTTCCCGACCGTGCCCTTCCCCAATCCGGAGGAGCCAGGGGCGGTCGACCTGCTGCTGGCCCTGGCCGCCCGGGTGGGCGCCGACGTGGCGATCGCCGAGGACCCGGACGCCGACCGCTGCTCGGTGGGATGCGGAGGTCGCCAGCTGACCGGCGACGAGGTGGGCGCGCTGCTGGCCGACTGGCTGCTGCGCCGCGGGGTGCGCGGCACGTACGCCTCGTCGCTGGTGAGCGGCTCTCTCATGCACGCGATCGCCGAGGCGCACGGCATGGTGTCGGAGGAGACGCCGACCGGGTTCAAGTGGATCATGCGAGCCGGCTCGGAGTCGGCGCCGCTGGTGTACGGGTACGAGGAGGCGCTGGGCTACGCGGTGGCGCCGTCGGTCGTCCGGGACAAGGACGGCATCTCCGCGGCCCTGGCCGTGGCCCTGCTGGCCGCGGAGCTGAAGGCCGACGGGCGCACGCTCACCGACCGGCTGGACGAGCTGGCCCGGGAGCACGGGCTGTTCGTGACCGGGCAGCTGTCGGTGCGGGTCGAGGACCCGGCGGTCATCTCCGGCGCGATGGCCCGGCTGCGGGAGGCTCCCCCGGCCACGCTGCTGGGCCGGCCGGTGGAGTTCGCCGATCTCGCGCTGGAGGACCCCCCGGTCGACGCGGTACGGCTGCTCGGCGACGGCGTCCGGGTGATCGTGCGGCCCAGCGGCACCGAGCCGAAGCTCAAGGCCTACCTGGAGACCGTCGTCCCGGTGCACGAGGACGCCGGCCTGCTCGCCGCCCGCGGGCGGGGCGAGGACGAGCTCGACCAGCTCCGCGCGGAGATGTCGGCGGCCCTGGGGGTGTGAGCGGCGGGCCCGTCAGCCCGCGGAGCTCAGCACGATCACTCCCGCCAGCACACCGACCACGAGCCCGCTGAGCGCCAGGGACGCCATGGGCAGCCCGCCGTCGGGCACGCCGGTGAGGTCGGCGTGCGCCAGCAGCGACCGATGGGTGAGCCGGTACCGGCGGCCGGCGAGCACGCTGACGACGACGGCCTGCACCAGCCCCAGCCCCGCGAGGGCGATCGCCGCCGTGCCGATCGCGGGAGCCGCGAGCCGTCCCGCGCCCACCGCGGCGACGGCCATCGCGAGGGCGGTCCGGCGCCAGGCCAGCTCGGTGCGCTCCGCCTGCAGCCCCGGGTCGAACACCCGGTCACTCATCGCAGGAGGAAGCCGAGCATCAGGAGCACGCCCGCGACGAGGGTGCCGACCGCGATCACCGGGCTGAGCAGCGGCGAGGGCAGGGGCCGCCCGCGCCGCATCGCGCGCTCGGTGGCGGCCCACCCGGTCCACGCCTGGACCGGCCCCAGGATGCCGAGCCCGACCAGCAGCAGCGCGCAGGCGAGGCGCAACCCGGGGGCGATCGGCAGGTCGAGCGCCTCCAGGGCCACGCCGGCGGCGGAGAGCGCCAGCGAGGTCCGGATCCAGGCGAGGAAGGTCCGCTCGTTCGCCAGGCTGAATCGCGGATCGGGTTCGTCGCCGACGCCGTACACCGATCGCGGGAACCGGCCGCGCCCGGCGCTCCGCAGGTCGGTCACCGGGCGTCCGGGGGCAGGTCGCGGACGCACCGGAAGCCGACGTTCCCGCCGGAGCTGTCGGGGGTGTTGCTCGACCGTGCCCCGACCCGGTACCGGTTGCAGTAGGAGTCGTGGCACAGGTACGAGCCGCCGCGCATGACCCGGGCGTCTCCGGTCGGCGGGCCGGCCGGATCCACCCGCGGCCCGTCCACGTGGAAGGTGGTGCTCCACCGGTCGGCGCACCACTCCCAGACGTTCCCCGCGACGTTGTGCAGGCCGAAGCCGTTGGGCGGGAACGCACCGACCGGCGCCGTGCCCGCATATCCGTCGTCGCGCGAGTTCTTCACCGGGAAGTGCCCCTGCCAGATGTTGCAGCGGTGCTCCCCGCCCGGCGTCAGCTCGTCGCCCCAGGGGTACCGGGCCTGGTCGAGCCCGCCGCGCGCCGCGTACTCCCACTCCGCCTCGGTGGGCAGCCGCTTGCCCGCCCACCGGGCGTAGGCGTCCGCGTCGTGCCAGGAGACGTGGACGACGGGGTGGTCGCCGCGCTCGGCGACGTCGCTGCCCGGCCCCTCGGGGCACCGCCAGTACGCCCCCGGCATGCCACCCCACCACGGCGTGGAGTCGACCCGGCGCAACTGCCGGCGCGCCGACGCGGGCAGGAGCCCGGCGAAGACGAACGACCAGCCGAAGCGCTCGGCCTCGGTCACGTGACCGGTGTCGGCGACGAAGCGGGCGAACTCGTCGTTGGAGACCGCGCACGTGTCGACGAGGAAGCCGCGCACGGTCACCTCCCGCACGGGCCCCTCGCCGTCGGCCGGGAATCCCTGGCCGTCCTCGGTACCCATGCGGAAGGTCCCGCCCGGCAGCCGGACCATGCCGTCGTCCGACGACGGCCCGGTGGCGATCACGCCCGCGCCCGCCGGCCGGTCGGCGCCCGGCTCGCGCGCCGGACTGCAGCACCCGCTCACGAGCCGTCGGGGACGTGCATCCCCGCCTCCAGCCACGTCGACATCTCGACCGCTTCCTCTCCCTCGGCGCTCCGGCGTTGCGCCCTCCTGTGTCCGGTCACTCCTACGGCAGCCTGGTTGCCGTCGACACCGGGACGTAGCTTCCCTGCTGCGGCCTACTCGAGTTCCCGGGCCGCGATCTCCTCGATCGCCACGATGATCCCCGGGTTGTAGTCCGCGGGCTTCCCCGGCGTGTACCGCACCCAGTCCAGCCCCCGGCGGTAGTGGAACGCGCCCCGGCGCAGGTGCAGATCCCAGTCGACCGGTCCGCCGGCGTCCACGCCGACGCTGATGCCAGTGAAGGGAGACATGCCCAGCAGCTGTGGCACGGACTCGAGGCAGAGGACTTGTCGTCGGCCCAGCGAGGCGGTGATCCGCCAGCGCATCTCCTCGAGCGCCTCGAAGTCCAGGGTGACCGTCGTGTGCCCCGGCTCCAGAGGGCCGGGGGCAGTGGCCCGGACGACGTCGCCGTAGGCGTTGTAGGTGAATCGCAGCTCGCCGTCCTCCACGAAGAGCACGTATCCGCCGCCCTGGTCACCGTGGGCGACGATGACGCCCTCGTCCCCGGGAGTGACGTCGAGCGACGCCTCGATGGTGAGCGACCGGAGCAGCGTGAGCCTGCTGGACCGGAACCGCTCCAGCACCGGCGTGCCCGGGTAGATCGTGACGGGCTCCGACAGGATCGACTCGCTCGACGGCCGGACGCGGAACATCTGCCCGGTGTCGTCGAGGGGGAAGACCGTGTTGGACCAGGCCGCCCGCCGCCACTTCTGCGCCATCTCGGCGACCGTGTCCGGCTGCGCGGACGCGAGGTTCACCGTCTCCGCCGGATCGTTCTCGATGTCGTAGAGCTCCCACCCGTCGTAGGTCAGCGGCTGCCCCGGCAGGCGCGGCGAGATGACCTTGAGGCCGTCCTCGAAGTACCCGCGCTGCCCCATGCACTCGACGTACTGGGACCGGTGCCGGCTGACCTCGTCGGCCCTCCGCAGAAGGTGGTCGAAGGGCACGCCATCGACGTCCTGCACCTGCGTGCCGCGCACCTCGGCGGGACGCTGCACGCCGGAGAGTTCGAGCAGCGTCGGAGCGAGGTCGGTGACGTAGGTGTACTGGGCCCGGACGCCGGTGTCCTCGGGGCTGCGGGGAAGCCCCTGCGGCCAGCTCAGGACGAACGGCACGTGGATGCCCCCGGCGTAGGCCTGGCTCTTGTAGAGGCGGAACGGCGTGTTGGAGACGTGCGCCCAGCCCTTGGGATAGTGCCCGTGCACCTGCGGGCCGCCCATGAGGTCCAGGGGTCGTGGGACGTCGTACACCCAGTCCTCGGGAAGACCGGAACCTGGGCGCCGGGCGAACTGGCTGAAGTAGCTCCGCGTGCCCTCGACCCCGCCCTCGCCGGTGGCGCCGTTGTCGCTGGTGATCACGAAGATCGTGTTGTCGTACTCGCCGATCCGCTTCAGGTGGTCCACCAGGGCCCCCACGCTCTGGTCGATGCCGTCCACCGCGGCGGCGTAGACCTCCATGTGGCGGGCGAACAGCGCCTTGCGGTCCTCGTCCAGGCTGTCCCACGGCACAACACCCTGGGTCTCCCGCGGCCCGGAGGCCGACAACTGGGTGTCGTCGGGGAACAGCCCGCTGTCGATCTGCCGCCGGAACCTGGCCAGCCGGGCGGCATCCCAGCCGGCGTCGTACATGCCGCGGTACTTCGCGATGTCCTCCGCCTTGGCCTGCACCGGGCCGTGCACGGCGTGGTGGGCGAAGTACAGGAAGAACGGCTTCTCGGGGTCGTTGGCCCGCAGGCCCTTGACCATCTCCAGCGCCTGGTCGGTCAGCACGTCGGTCAGGTAGCGGTCATCGGGCCAGTCGGCCGTGAACACCGGGCTGTTGTCGCGGAGCAGCCGGTGCGGGTGGTACATCGAGGTGAACCCGTCCAGCGAGCCGAAGTAGCGGTCGAAACCCCGCTGCACCGGCCAGGACGACTTGTCCGCGCCGTCGTGCATGTGGGCTTCCTTCGTCAGGTGCCACTTGCCGACCATGAAGGTGGCGTAGCCGCCGGCGCGGAAGGACTCGGCGAGCGTCGGGACGTCGTCCGGGAGCTCCATGTTGTAGCCGGGAAAGCCGGGATCCACGTGCGGCACCGAGGCGAAGCCGGCACGGTGCGGGTTCAGCCCGGTCAGCAGCGCCGCACGCGACGGTGCGCACAGCGGTGTGCTGTGGAAGTTGCTGAGGCGGTATCCGTCGTCGGCGAGCGACTGGATGTGCGGGGTGTCGATCTCGCCGCCGAACGGCGAGATGTCGCTGAACCCCATGTCGTCGACCAGGACGACGACGACGTTCGGCGCGCCCGGCCGGGCTCGCCGGGGGGCCGGCCACCACGGGCGGGACTCGGACCGCATCTCGCTGACGACACCCCCGAAACCCTCGTACCCGCGGGTGGGAAGATCGGTCCGGACGGTGTGATCCACGCTTCTCTCGCTTCCTTGCTCAGGGCGGGGCACATCGGCGCCCCCCAGATTGCCTGGAACCGTCCTGGAGGCACGGCTCCTCTTGCGGGATGGAGCAGAACGACTCACTCTGCGTCGTCGAGGAGGCCGGGCCAGCCGAGGAAGGCGGTCTCGAGCTGGCCGGTGAGGTGGATGTCGAACTGGTAGCCGTCGTCGGTGGCGCGGGCGAGCATGGTGGCGCGCTGCTGGGGGGACAGCCGCTCGAGCAGCTCGTCGGTGTCGTTGTCCTCGTCGGGGAAGTACAGGCAGGTCACCGCCGGGCGGATCATCCGGCCGGTGTTGACCAGCACCGTCAGGTGCGGCGCCCGGCCCGCCGGCGCGCTCGGTTTCACGGTGCGGATCGTGTACACCCCGTCCGGGCCGGTGAACGACCGCGTCCAGCCTTCTGGCTGGGTGGTCTCGATCGACGTCATGCCCACCGGCGCACCCGCTCCGGTGAGCACCCGCCCGGTGATGGTGAACGGCACGCGGCCGTCGTCGGTCTCCACGGCCGGGCGCGGCGGCATGCCCAGGGTGATGTACGGGCCGAAGATGGTCCGCGGCGTGCGCACCAGGGCCGCGGCGGGGCGGTTGCGGTCGTCTGCGGTGGTGGTCATCTCAGTGCTCCGGTGTCGCGGACATGCCGCCCAGGACGATGTCGAACCGGTAGCCCAGCGTCTTCCCGGGCACGGCGACCTCCCAGTCCAGCGCGCAGATGAGCCGCTCGCGCGCCTTCGGGTCGGGAATGGTGGCCACCACCGGATCGTGCTCCAGCAGCGGATCGCCGGGGAACTGCATCTGCGTGACGAACCGCTGGGACAGGCCGCGGCCGGTGAGGCCGAAGTGGATGTGCTTGGCCCGCCAGGCCTGGGGATGCGGCATCC
>Ga0196960_10000286_pt1 | contig 19697 bp, 16 predicted proteins | sample S3v_5metaG_FD_183187 | JGI IMG/M metagenome (GOLD analysis project Ga0196960, IMG submission 183187) | Soil microbial communities from Anza Borrego desert, Southern California, United States - S3+v_5 | ecosystem: Environmental > Terrestrial > Soil > Desert | place: USA: California | collected...
ATCTGTGGCTGCCCGGTGCGGAGGAGCTGATCAGCCCGCTCGCCTACGCCTGCGCACGGGAGGCGGCCGACGCCCGGACCCGGGAGGCGCCCGGCGCCCGGACCCGTCTTCCGTAGGGTGGTCCCCCACACGTGGGGACATCGAAAGGCAGTGCCATGCCGGAGCAGACGGACAGTGCGGACGTGACCGGGACGGCGGGTACGGCTCCGGGCCCGCCTCCCGCCGTGCGGGTGGAGGGGCTGTGGAAGCGGTTCGGGGAACAGGTGGCGGTCTCCGGGATCGATCTGGAGCTGCCCGCCGGCCGGTTCATCGGCCTGGTCGGCCCCAACGGCGCGGGCAAGACCACCACCCTCTCGATGGTCACGGGGCTGCTCAGGCCCGACATGGGACGGATCGAGGTCGCAGGCCACGACGTGTGGCGCGACCCGGTCGAGGTGAAGTCCCGGATCGGGGTGCTCCCGGAAGGGCTGCGGCTCTTCGAGCGGCTTTCCGGGCGTGAACTGCTGGGCTACACGGGGCGGTTGCGCGGCCTCCCGGGAGCCGAGACGGACAAGCGGGCCACCCAGCTGCTCGACGTCCTGGACCTCGCGGGGGCCCAGCACAAGCTGGTCGTCGACTACTCGACCGGGATGCGCAAGAAGATCGGACTGGCGTCCGCGCTGCTGCACAATCCCGAAGTTCTCTTCCTGGACGAGCCGTTCGAGGGCGTCGACCCGGTGTCCGCACAGACCATCCGCGGGGTGCTGGAGCGCTACACCCGCTCCGGCGCGACCGTGGTCTTCTCCAGCCATGTGATGGAACTCGTCGAGTCCCTCTGCGACTGGGTGGCCGTCATGGCGGCGGGACGGATCCGGGCCCAGGGCACGCTCGCCGAGGTGCGCGGCGAGGCCGCCTCCCTGCAGGACGCCTTCCTCGAACTGGTCGGCGCGGGCACCCGGGACACCGGTGAGTCCCTGGACTGGCTGGGCGGTGCCCGATGACGGTGCTGGACGCCCCCGCGGGTTCCGCCGTCCCGGCCGTACCCGGCCAGGGCCTCGTGCCCGTCTTCGTACGGCTCAAGCTGACGCTGCTGCGCAACGGGCTGCGCCAGTCGTCCGGGCGGCGGGCCGCCTATGCCGCCTCCCTGGTGGTCACCGTGCTGTTCGCGGCGGGCCAGGTGATCGGCCTGATCGCGCTGCGCGGCCATGCGCAGGCGGACACCCTGGTGGTGCTGCTGACGGCGGTGGTGGCGCTGGGCTGGGCGGTGATGCCGCTGTTCTTCCCGAGCGGTGACGAGACCCTCGACCCGGGCCGGCTGGTGATGCTGCCGCTGCGTCCCCGTCCGCTGATCGGGGCGCTGCTGGTGGCCTCGCTGATCGGCATCGGGCCTCTCTTCACGTTCACGCTGGCCCTCGGTTCGGTGATCGCGGTGGCGCACGGTGCGGCCGCCGCGGTGTCCGGGGCCGTCGCCGTGCCTCTGACGCTGCTCGTCTGTGTGGCGCTGGCGAGGTCCGTGGCCACGGCCAACATCCGGCTGCTGACCTCGCGCAAGGGCCGCGACCTCGCGGTCCTCAGCGGTCTGGTGATCGCGGTGGGCATCCAGTTCGTCAACTTCGGCGCCCAGAGCCTGGGCAGGGCGGGCGGGCTGTCCTCCCTCGAACCCGTCGCGGACGTGGTGCGGTGGCTGCCGCCGGCCTCGGCTCTCGGGGCGGTGGCGTCCGCCTCCGAGGGGTCGTACGGGACGGCGCTCGGTCAGTTGCTGCTCTCGGTGCTCGCGCTGGGCGGCCTGATGTGGCTGTGGCAGCGGAGCCTGGTGAAGCTGATGACCTCGCCGGACGGTTCCACGATCGCCGCCGCCGGGCCGGCGGCCGGCCGGGCGGGCGCCGGCCGCTCCGGGCTCCTGTCGCGGCTCCCCGAGGGACGTACGGGCACGGTGATGCGGCGGAGTCTGCTGTATGTCGTGCGGGACCCGAAGACCAAGGCGTCCTGGGTGACGGCGCTGGCGATCGGCCTGATCGTGCCGCTGCTCAACGCGGTGCAGGGGTCCGGGTCGGTCTACTTCGCGTGTTTCGCGGCCGGAATGCTCGGCATGCAGATGTACAACCAGTTCGGGCAGGACACCTCCGCCTTCTGGACGGTGGCGCTGTCGATCTCCTCGACGAGGGACGCTTACGTCGAACTGCGGGCGCGGGCGCTGGCCCTGCTGCTGATCACCCTGCCCTACACGGTCCTGGTGACGGTGGTGACCGCTGCGGTGCTCGGGGACCGGGGGGCGCTGCCGGGGGTCATGGGACTTTCGTTCGCCCTGCTCGGAGCGATGCTCGCGACCGGCGCGGTGGCCTCGGCGCTGTTCCCGTACTCGGTCCCGCAGGACGGGGCGTTCAAGAACGCCATGCCGGGGCAGGGCGGGCTCGCCTGGATCTCCGTCCTCGGCGGCATGGTGGCGGCCGCGGTGCTCAGCGGGCCCGTCATCGGGCTGACGGTCTGGCTGCACGTGGCGGGCCACCGGGACCTGCTGTGGCTGCTGTTGCCGGTGGGCGCGGTGTACGGGGCGTTCATCGCGTGGCTGGGCGTACGGCTGGCGGCGGCGCGCACGGCGGACCGGCTCCCGGAGATCCTGGCCGCGGTCAGCAAGGGCTGAGGACCGGCGCGCGGGGCGGGACCGCGGGGCACGGGGCGGCGGGCGGGGCGTCCGGGGTCAGGGGCTGACGGGCTCCCGGTCGCCCCGGAAATCCTCGGCGAGCTGTTCCAGGAAGGGCTCCACCGCCCTGCGCCAGCCCTCGGGCCGGTCGTAGTGGACGAGGTGGCCGGCGTCCTCCACCTCCGCGTACTGCCCGCGCGGCAGGACGCGGACCATCTCCTGGGCCTCGGCCCTGCCCAGTTGTCCGTCGATCCCGCGCAGGACCAGGGTGGGGCAGCGCACCTGCGCCAGCTCCTCCCAGTGGGCGTCGTGGACCCAGGTGGCCCGGGACGTCAGCATCTGCTCCTGGGAGAAGACGGGACGCCAGCCGTCGGCGTCCTCGGCCATCACCTCCGCGAAGAACTCACCGCGGGAGGGACTGGGCCGCTCCACCCAGGGGTCGTCCTCGCCGAACCACTTCCGCGCCTCTGCGAGTGACGCGAAGGGGAGCGGCCAGGAAGTGAACCAGTCCTCCCATTCGCGCTGCGTGGCCGCCCCGAGCGCGGAGGCCCGCATGTCACAGATGATGAGCGCCTTGACGAGATCGGGGCGCTTCGCGGCGAGCTGCCATGCGGTGAGCGCGCCCATCGAGTGCCCGACGAGGGTGACGGGGCCGAGGCCGAGCTGTTCGACGGTGGCCTCGGCGTCCGCGACGTAGGCCTCACGGGTGTAGGGGCCGTCGGCAGGCTTCTCGCTGTGCCCGTGGCCACGCTGGTCGAGACCGACCGGACGGTGGCGTTCGGAGAGCCAGCGGGCGACGGGGGCCCAGTGCGCGGCCCGGCCCATCAGCCCGTGGAGCATGAGGATCCCGGGGGCTTCGCCGGCCGCCGCGCGCCCTTCGGGCGGATCCGCGAACTCCCAGGCCGCGAGGCGTACGCCGCCGGATCCGGTCACATCGATGCGCCGCACCATAGGTTCTGGCACCCCCTTCTGGTCCTCGATCATCGTGCGTCGTGCGCGCCAGACTATCGAACGTTTATTCGAAATCCTGCTTCCGGCTCGCAACATCCCACGTTTGAGTGACAGCGGTTCAGGATTGATGACGGCCTCTCAGGGGAGACCTTCTGCGGGAAGCGGACCACTCGGGGACAGGGGTCCGCGGGGACTGACCTTGAGAGCTCGGGGCTCCAGGTCAGGGCAGGGGAGGACCGGCCCCGGCACCTTCGGGCGCCGGGGCCGTCCCCCGTTCCGCAGCGCGTGGGGCCGCGCTCACGGCGGGCCCGGGAGCACCCGTCGGCCACCGGAGCGGCACGGCGGTCCGCCGGAGCGGCACGGCGGCTCACCGGGGCCGGGCAGCGGTCCGCCGGGGCGATTCGAACGGCTCGTACGGTCGTGGAGGCGCGGGAGCAGGGGACGCCGAAAGGTCCGGCAGCCACCTCACGGTGCACGCGCCAGTGCGACGGGCGCATTTCCTGCTCCCTCCCCGGCCGCCCGGCAGGCCCTGCCGGTGCCCTCAGGTCATATGCCTGGCCACAGCCTGGCACGCGTTCCGCCCGGGCGCTGCGATTCCGGGCGGAAAACAGAAAACGGGGTGTACCGGTTCACATCTGCACGTGCATCCACACCGGCACCTGCAATTGCGCCAGGGCGCCGATGCGCACACAGGCGCTGGTCAGCGCTTGGCGACGAACACGTGCGAGGCGACTTCCGCACCCAATTCGGCCGCCTCGCCGCTGGAACCGACCAGCACCCCGCCGGCCGACTCGGTCACGCTGACGACGGAGCCGGGCTGCACACCGGCCCGCCGCAACGTGTACATCAGCTGCGCGTCGGCCTGGATCGGCTCACCGATCCGGCGCACCACCACGGTCTTGCCGTCCGCGCCCGGGTCGAGCTCGGCCAGGCTCACCATGCCCTCGTCCAGGAACGGATCGGCCTCGGCCTTCTCGCCCAGCTCCTCCAGCCCCGGGATCGGATTGCCGTACGGGGACTCCGTCGGGTGCCGCAGCAGCTCCAGCACCCGACGCTCCACGGCCTCGCTCATCACGTGCTCCCAGCGGCAGGCCTCGGCGTGGACCTGCTCCCACTCCAGGCCGATGACATCGACGAGCAGGCACTCGGCGAGACGGTGCTTGCGCATCACCCGCGTCGCCAGGCGGCGCCCCTCCTCGGTCAGCTCCAGGTGGCGGTCGCCCGCGACCTGGACCAGCCCGTCCCGCTCCATGCGCGCCACCGTCTGGCTGACCGTGGGACCGCTCTGGTCCAGCCGTTCGGCGATCCGGGCGCGCATGGGGACCACGCCTTCCTCTTCGAGCTCGAGGATGGTGCGGAGATACATCTCCGTGGTGTCGATCAGTCCGGACATACGTGCCCCTCGATGCTGTGACATGAAGTCGTCGTGCGATGGCCCTGCTCCAATTCTGACGCATGGCACCGGCAACCGTGCCCCGCCGTCGGGAGTCCATGCCGCCGGCCCGTCCCCAGTGCTATTGACAGCCCGCCGGTCCGGACCGCAACGTGATCCGCGACACGGGCACCGCACAGGTCCCCGCCCCGCAGGAAAGGCCTCCTCGATGAGCGACAGCAAGCTCGCCGGTCAGTTCTTCGACGCAGCGATCGGCCTGCTGGAGCGGGTACGTGACGAGGAGTCCGAAGCGATCGCCGCCGCGGGGGCCGCGATCGCCGGCACCGTCGCCGCGGGCGGCCGGCTCTTCGCCTTCGGCGCGGGGCACTCCTCGCTCGCCGCGCAGGACGTCGTCTACCGGGCGGGCGGCCTCGCCCTGATGAACCTGCTCGCGGTGCCCGGCACCGTCGGCGTCGACGTCATGCCGGCCACGCTCGGTTCCGCGCTGGAGCGGGTGGACGGCCTCGCGAGCGCCGTGCTCGACTCCAGCCCGGCCCGTTCCGGCGACCTCCTCGTGATCATCTCCCTGTCCGGGCGCAACGCCCTGCCCGTGGAGATGGCGCAGAACGCGCGGGCGCTCGGGCTGACGGTCGTCGGGGTCACCTCGGTGGCGTACACGAAGGGCACCCGGTCCCGGCACGCCTCGGGCGGATTCCTCCGGGACCACTGCGACATCGTGCTCGACAGCAAGATCGCGATCGGTGACGCGGAGCTGAGGGCGGAGGGTGTCGAGGCGCCGTTCGCACCCGCCTCCACGGTCGTCACCAGCGCGCTGATGCAGGCCGTGATGGCCACCGCGGCGGAGGAGCTCGTCGCCCGGGGCATCGAGCCGCCGCTGCTGCGCTCGGGCAACGTCGACGGCGGGCACGAGTGGAACGGGCGCGTGATGCGGGAGTACGGCGACCGCATCTTCTACCGGCACTGAAGCCCCGGCGGCACCGGGACCCCGGGCACCGGGGCCCCGGGGCGCACCGGAAACCCATCGGCGCCGGGGCCCTTCGGACGCCCGGCTCCTTCAGAGGCCGGGTGCCTTCAGAGGCCGGGTGCCTTCAGGCGCCCGGCGCCTTCAGGCGTCCCCCGCGTCCGGCCCCGGCGTCAGCCGGGCCAGGTCGACCGCCGAGGCGACCCGGGCCGCCACGCTCTCCGCGTACGTCACGTCAGGGCGTTCGAACGCCGTGCGGCCGGCCGTCCTCAGGAACGTCACCACACCCAGCGTCCGCCCCCGGCTCCGCAGCACCACGCACAGGGCGTGCACCGAGTCCCCCGGCCACCGGTGCTCCACCGCCCACGCCTCGCCCGCGCCCGCCGGTGCGGCGGCACGGACGGAGCCCGTGCGCTCCACGGCCTTCAGGGCCGGGTGTCCCGGCGCGTACCGCACCGGGAGCGGGCCGCCGGAGACCGGCAGGCAGGGCCCCGGCGCGTCGGACGGCGTGGCGGCGGCCCGCACGAGCCGCTCCCCCGTCGCCAGGTCCGCCAGCAGATCGACGACCACGTGGTCGGCGAATCCCGCCAGGGCGAAATCCAGCGACGTGGTCGCCGCCTCCATCGGGTCCTCGCACTCCGCCGCCTGGCGGGCGGCCCGGTGCAGCTGGTTCGCGCGAAAACGCGTCCGGTCCGCGTCCTGTTCCGCGAGCTTCGCCGCGGTGATGTCCCGGAACATCCAGCCGACCCCGAGCGGCACCGGTTCCTCCGCCAGCGGGGAGGCCAGCCTGAGGAAGCCGCTGCGCCAGCACCGCCGCCGGTCGCCCTCGGGGGTCCGCAGCGTCACCCACAGCTCGGCCGGGGCGGACGGCGCGCCCTCGGCGAGGGCGTGCTGGAGCGCCCCTTCCAGGTCCTCGGCGCCCTGCACGATCAGCTCGCCCAGCGGGCGGCCCAGCAGCCTCGTGCGCCCGCCGCCCAGCGCCCGGGCGGCGTACGCGTTGACCACGGTCGGGCGCAGGTCGACGTCGACGGCGACCACGCCCCAGGACGCGTCCTCGAACAGGGCCTCGCTGAGCGCGATGGACCGCTCCAGGTCGATCTGCGCGTGCACCTCGCTGAACGCGCAGTACACCCCGGCGGGCTTCCCGTCCTCGCCGCGCACCCCCGACGACTGGGTCCGGACGAGGACGCGCCCGCCGTCCTTGCGCAGCAGCGCGAATTCGTGGACCTGCCTGCCGGGCGCGTCCATGACGGCGAGCAGCCGTCCCTGCACGTCCTCCGCGTCCGCGCTCCGCACGGCCCACCCCGCGAAACCGCGTCGCCCCACGGCCTCCGCGGCGGTCCAGCCGAGGATGCGCTCGGCCTCGCGGTTCCAGTGGGTGATGGTGCCGTGCGCGTCGAACGCGCAGAGCGCGGCGTCCATCCCGTCGAGCAGCGCCGCGAGGAGACGGGACCCCGGGATCGCCGACTCCGGCGGCTCCCGCCCGGGGTCCTCCTCGGGACCGAGCGCGTCGGTGGTCCCGGTGCTCCTGGAAGCACTCACTCCGCACCTCCCGCAGGGCTTATTCCGCTTCACGTTCCGCATTACCGCACGTCAGACCATTGAACTCGAACGTGAGCCACCACACAGCCACTTCCAGGAAATCCGGTGTCCACCGGGGCCCGTTAATTCGCTTGCACGGCCGCGGGGGCGTTCCTAGGCTGTGGGCACACGCTGAAAGGAGGTGATCCGAAAAGTGCAGTCTTATCGGATTCGTGAGGTGGCTGCGGGCTGACAGCCCGTCGTCGCACACCGTGCACCTCGGCAGGCTGTCTGCCGAAACCCGAGCAGTCACCGACCCGCAGGCTCGCCGGTAAGTCCGGCCGGCTCCTCCGCAAGGAGGGACCAGAGCCTGCGGGTTTCCGCGTTCACGGGCAGAGCCGCTCCACCCGCCAGGCCGCGGCCGGGCTCTCCCGGACGTACCGGAGCCGGTCGTGCAGCCGGTTCTCCCGGCCCTGCCAGAATTCGATCGCGTCCGGCACCACGCGGAAACCGCCCCACTGCGGGGGCGCGGGGACCTTCTCGCCCTCCGGGTAGCGGGCGGCCAGCTCCTCGTAGCGGGCGGTCAGCTCCTCACGGGAGGCGACCACCGTCGACTGGTCGCTGGCCCAGGCACCCAGCTGGGAGCCGTGGGGGCGGGTGCGGAAGTACGCGACCGTCTCCTCACGTCCGACGCGGGCCGCGGTGCCTGTGACGACGACCTGGCGGGCGAGCGGGTGCCAGGGGAAGAGCAGCGAGACGTACGGGTTGGCCGTCAGCTCGCGGCCCTTGCGGGAGCCGTAGTTGGTGAAGAAGACGAAGCCGCGGTCGTCGTAGTGCTTCAGCAGCACCGTCCGGGAGGACGGCCGGCCCCGGGAATCGGCGGTGGAGACCACCATCGCGTTCGGCTCGTGGAGCGCGCCGCCCCCGGCGACCTGGCGGAACCAGCGGGCGAACTGGTCCATGGGGTCTGCGGAGAGGTCCTTCTCGGTGAAGTCCTCGGAGCGGTACTGCTCGCGCATCACGGCCGGATCGGTGGTGCAATCGGATGACGGGACGCGGAAGGAGGCGGAAGCGGAAGACGGAGTGGCATCTGCTGTGGACACGGGGCCATCCTGCCGCAGCGGGCCGGATCCCCTGCGGGTAGGGGCACGCTCACCGGTCCGCGGGCCGGGTCGCTGTGCCGGACGTCACCCTTCCCCGCGTCGTGGTAACCCGCCAGTATCGTGGAGCGGCCTTCGTGGCCGCCCCGCAGCCGCCGAGTCGAGGGAGCCGCCCGATGTCCGACTTCGTACCCGGACTTGAAGGAGTCGTCGCGTTCGAGACGGAGATCGCCGAGCCCGACAAGGAAGGCGGCTCGCTCCGTTACCGAGGCGTCGACATCGAGGACCTCGTCGGCCATGTGTCGTTCGGCAACGTGTGGGGCCTGCTGGTGGACGGGGCGTTCAACCCCGGTCTGCCGCCCGCCGAACCGTTCCCGATCCCCGTGCACTCCGGCGACATCCGTGTCGACGTGCAGTCCGCCCTCGCCATGCTGGCACCGGTGTGGGGCCTGAAACCGCTGCTCGACATCGATGAGAGGACCGCCCGCGACGACCTGGCGCGGGCCGCCGTCATGGCCCTGTCGTACGTGGCCCAGTCGGCCCGTGGCCAGGGGCTGCCGATGGTCCCGCAGAGCGAGATCGACAAGGCCGGGTCCGTGGTGGAGCGGTTCATGATCCGCTGGCGCGGTGAGCCGGACCCCAGGCACGTCAAGGCCGTCGACGCCTACTGGACGTCGGCCGCCGAGCACGGGATGAACGCCTCGACGTTCACCGCCCGCGTCATCGCGTCGACCGGCGCGGACGTCTCGGCGGCGCTGTCCGGGGCGGTGGGCGCGATGTCGGGCCCCCTGCACGGCGGCGCCCCGTCCCGGGTGCTCGGCATGATCGAGGAGATCGAGCGGACGGGCGACGCCACGGCGTACGTGAAGCAGGCGCTGGACAAGGGCGAGCGCCTGATGGGCTTCGGCCACCGCGTCTACCGCGCCGAGGACCCCCGGGCCCGCGTCCTGCGCCGCACGGCCCGTGAGCTGGCCGCCCCGCGCTTCGAGGTGGCCGAGGCCCTGGAGAAGGCGGCCCTGGAGGAGCTCCACGCCCGCCGCCCGGACCGTGTCCTGGCGACGAACGTCGAGTTCTGGGCGGCGATCGTGCTGGACTTCGCCGAGGTCCCGGCGCACATGTTCACGTCGATGTTCAGCTGCGCCCGTACGGCGGGCTGGTCGGCGCACATCCTGGAGCAGAAGCGGACCGGCCGCCTGGTGCGCCCCTCGGCGACGTACGTCGGTCCGGGCCCGCGCGACCCCCACGCGATCGACGGGTACGACCAGCTCGCGGACCTGAACAACTGACGGTGACGGCCGGGGGCCGGGGGCCGGGAGCGGGCCGGCGGGTCGGGTAGGCGGCGGCCGGCACCTCGAAGCCCAGCGCGGTCAGGTTCGCGGCCACCTCGGCGGGACTCCGGCCGGTCCGGCTCGCGAGGGTCAGGACGTGCTCGACCTCCGGCGCGTGCCGGACCCGGCCCATGGCCTCCAGCAGGGGGATGTCGTCCGTTCCGGCCGGCGTGGACAGGGTGACGGCGTGTCCGAGCCGGGCCAGCCTGCCGGCGGTCTCCTGAGGGCTGCGGCCGGTCGCCCGTGCCGCACGCAGCACGTGGAGCAGGGACGGGGTGCTGTCCCACGCGAGCCAGGGGGCCCGGGAGTCGAGGCCTTCGCTGAGCAGGAGGATGTCCTCGTCGTCGAAGCCCGGCGTCTTCGGCACGTCGCGCCAGGCGCAGCCCAGCTCCGCCCTGCGGGTGGCGATCTCGACGGGTGTCCTGCCGAGGGTCTTCGCGGCGAGCAGGAGATGCCCGAGGCCGGCGTGCTGGGACCAGGGGGCGCCGCCGTCGGCGTTGAGGCTGAGGATCAGGCGGTCCTCGGGCCGCGGGGTGAACGGGAGGGTGTACCCGAGGGCGAGCAGCCGGTTCGCGACGTCGTACGGGCTGACACCCAGCGTCCGGGCCGCCGCCCACACGTGGTCCGTCGACACGGTGCTGTGCGGGTCGAGCCAGGGCTTCGCGGGGCGCTGCGCCGCGCTGACCAGGACGGGGTCGCCGGGGAACGGGGTGCCGGGCAGCGCGGCGGGAAGGTTGCGGAACCCCAGGGCGCGCAGGCGCCGGCCGATCTCGGCGGGCGCGACGGCCTCGGTGCTCGCCCGCAGCAGGATGTGCGGGAGCGGTATCTCCTCGTCCACGTCGGGCCAGCGGGGCGACCAGGTGTGTTCCCCGAGCCGGAACAGGAGGAGGTCCTCCGGGGACACGGAGGCGGGCAGCGGGGTGTCCGGGAGGGTGAGGCCGGTGCAGCCGAGCTCCCGGTACCGGTCCGCGGTCTCCCGGACGCCGTGGCCCGTGGTGGCGGCCTCGTACAGGATCCGCCCGTACGGCACGGTGCTGCCCAGCCACTCGTTGCGGGCCCGGCCGTCCGTGCTGACGAGCTGGAGGTCCTCCTCCGTGACGGCCCGGTCCGGGACGGTGGGCAGGCGGGTGAGACCCAGTTCCGTCAGCCGGGCCAGGATGCCGCGTACGGGCGTCCCCAGGGTGTGCGCGGCCCGCAGGACGTGAGCGACCGGCACGGGGGCTGAGGGGTCGAGCCACGGCGCTTCACCGTCGATCGACCTGCTCACGAGGCGTACGTCCTCGCCGGAGACCTCGCAGGGCAGTGCCGCCTCGGGGAGACGGAAGCCGAGCGCCCGCAGGCGTGCCATGACCTCGGCGGGTGGCCTCCCGGTCCGGGCGGAGACCTCCAGGACGTGGGGCAGCCACTGGGGGTCGTCCTGTCCGAGCCAGCTGTGCCGCTCACCGCGCCAGTCCGTACGCATGGTCCTGGCCAGGGCCAGTTCCCCGGCGGCCACCCGGTCGGCCAGCGACCCCTGGGGCACCTCGCGGTACCCGAGGGCGGTGAGCCGTATGACGAGCGCGTTGGGGTTGCGGCCGTACTTCTCCGCGAAGCGCAGGACATGGGTGACCGGCACGGGCTCGGCCTCGTCCAGCCAGGGGGGTGCGCCGTCCATCTCCTGGCTGACGAGCCGGAGGTCGTCGGTGGTGAGCGCCGCGACGCCGGGCTCGACCCGGTAGCCGAGTGCGGCGAGGTCCCGGCACGCCCGGGCGCCCGCGTCCGCCGTCCTCTCCGGATCCTTCGTGTCGCCCTCGGTGCGGTCGACGATCAGGAGGATCCGGCTGAGCGGCACGGGGGCGTCGTCGGCGAGCCAGGGGGCGCTGCCGTCCACCCGGTGGGAGGCCAGGCGGAGTTCGCGGCGGCCGGCCCGCTCCGGCGCGTTCTCCAGGCCGGGCGTCCGGTAGCCCAGCCTGGCGTACCGGGCGGCGGCCTCGGCGGGTGACACCTCCAGCCGTTCGGCGGCCTGGAGGATGCGGCCCCGCATCGTGGCGGGGTCGGTCTCCTCGTACCAGGGCCACGTGCCGGACAGGCTGTCGCTGACCAGGATCAGGTCGTCCTCGTCCACCGAGGCGGGGAACCACCCGGGGTCCCGTACCGGGAGGCCGAGTGCGGTGTACTGGGCGGCGAGTTCGGCGGGCGGACGTTTCAGCTGGGCGGCCGCCCAGAGGATGAAGCCGCGCATGCGGGGGGCGAAGTACGGCCGGACCCAGGGGTGGGCGCCGTCGAGGTTGAAGCTGATCAGCTTCATGGCATCGGCCGGGAGCGCGGCCAGTTCCTCGGGCGTGGGCACCTGGTGGCCGAGCCCGGTGAACCGTTCCCTGGCCTCGGCGGGGCTGCGGCCGGTGGTGGAGGCCGCTTGCAGGAGGTGGTACGGCGGCACGGGCTCGGTGGGAGCCAGCCAGGGTGCGCGGCGGTCCAGTTGGACGCTGGTGATGAGCTGGGCGTCGGGGTCGAAGCCCTCGGAGGTGCGCGGCACGGAAAGCCTTTCGCGGGAGTGGTGTCCGGGGAGGGGGCTCATTCGGAGGCGGCGATGTAGCGCCCGCCGTCCTCGTCCTCCTCCTCGTCCTCGTCCTCCTCCTCCCGCCCGGACAGGTCGACCCGTACTCCCGCGGGTTCGAAGGCCTCCCAGACCCGCAGCATCATGGCGTCGCTCAGGTAGTGGTGGTGCAGGTCGAGCGAGCGCAGGTGGGTGAGCGGCTGCCCGTTCAGCAGCGCCTGTGCCCCGGTGTCGCCGAGCGTCCCCAACGACAGGCTGAGCGATTCGAGGCGGGCCACGACCGGTGCGTGCGCCACGGCGGCGGCTATCCCGTCCTGGAAGGTGCTGTTCTGAAGCCCCAGGTGCCGCAGCGCGGGGAAGCGCGTGCCCTCCAGCAGCGGCGCGAGGTCCTCCAGGGTCGTGTCACAGCCGTAGTACTCGTCGCCCAGCCACAGCTCCAGGTGTTCCAGCGCCGGCAGGTCGGAGGCCAGGACGCCGCGCACCACCTCGGCGGGCAGTCCACCGCACTCGAAGCGCAGGGTGCGCAGTGCCTCGTGGCGCACGGCCGGGAACTTCAGGCCGGAGCTGCCCCGCACCGCGAGCTCCCGCAAGCCGTGGGTAGGCCTCCAGGACGGTGGTGACGTCGGACTGCACCATCCAGGAGAGCTCGGACTGTTCGGAGACGACGTCGCCGAGGAACACCGCTTCCAGGTTGACGAGCCGGGAGTTCGCCTCGACGATCTTCTCGGGCATGCCGCCCAGGCCGTGCTCGGTGTGCCACGGGTAGCCGGTGATCAGCGCGCGTACGTCCTCGGCCGGCATGGTGGCGAGGAAACGCTCCCAGTAGGCGTCCGAGTCCTCGTCGCCGCCGCTGTCCCCGAGCTCGACGCACCAGGCCGCGGCATCGGCGGCTGCGGGCAGGGGCGCGCTGTGGGTGAACTGCGGAAAGGTAAGGGCGGGCAGGCCGTGGAACTGGCTGACACGATCGATCACAGTCGTCCTTCGATGGCGTAACGGTTACGACTCCCGTTGTTCTACCAGTCGGTGACGACAACTCCCGCTGTCCTGCCCGCCGATGACGGCCACTCCCGTTCTCCTGCGGCCGGTGGCGGCAGCTGCGTTCACGCGCCGCCTGCCGCTTCACCCTCCTCGCCGTCGGCGTCCCTGCCGCCCGGGGGCGCGGCGAACGCCTGCCTGCTGTGCACGAGCAGCTCGCGCAGCGCCGGGTTGTCCGTGCTCCTCCACACCAGCGCGAGCAGCGCCGGCGTCTCGACGTCGTCGATGACGCGGGCGGTGAGCCGGTCGCCGTGGCTCGCGGCCATGGACGCGCTGAGGACGGCGGCCCCGAGCCCACGGGCGGCGAGGTCCGCGACGGCGTCCGCCGCGCTGGCCTGCAACGCGATCACGGGCCGGAGTCCCCGGTCGGCGCAGGCGCGGTCGAACAGCGTACGCAGGCCGGTTCCGGGAGGCATGCAGATCAGGGGACGTGTGGTCAGATCGCGCAGGGTGACCCGGTGCTGCCGCGTGAGGGGGTCCCCGGCCGGGACGGCCACGACGAGCCGCTCGCTGATGACCGTCAGGGCGTCCAGTCCTTCGGGGGTGGGAGCCGGCGTCCCGATCAGGGCCAGATCGACGGCGCCGGTGCGCACCCCTTCGACGAGCCGGTCGGAGTGGTCCTCCAGCAGGGAGATCTCGACCCCGGGGTGCGCCCGGTGGAAAGCGGCGAGGGCGTCGAACAGCGGGGTGACGGTGCAGCCGATGACCATTCCGACGGTGAGCCGGCCACGGATCAGCTCGGTGACCTCTCCCACCGCCTGCCCCACCGCCTCGGCTGCGGCCAGTGCGGCGCGGGCGTGCACGAGCGCGGCCTTCCCGGCGACGGTGAGGGCGGCGGTGCGCGACGAGCGGTCGAACAGCTCGGCGCCCAGCTCCCGCTCCAGCCCGCGGATCCGGGCGCTCACACCGGACTGGCTGATGTGCACCCGCTCGGCCGCCCTGGTGAAGTTGCGCTCCTCGGCGACGGCGACGAAGTACTCCAGCTGCCTCAGGTCCATGACCACAGATTCTAGTTTCCATCAGAAGCATCTGTTGGACTTCTGGAGGGTGCCTGGCCACGCTGGAAAGACAGGAACCGGACCAGGAGGAACGTCATGCCCGAGTACGAGAAGGCCCTGCGCCCCGAGGACATCACCCGCCTGTTCGTCGAGCGGTCCAACGCCGGCGACGCGGCCGGGGTCGCCGCCCTCTACGAGGAGGAGGCGGTGCTGGCCTACCCGCCCGGCGAGGTGACGGTGGGGCGGGAGGCGATCCGCGCGCTGTGGGAGAAGGTGCTCGCCGGCCGGCCCCGCTTCGAGCAGGAGCAGCCGCTGCCGACTCTGACCAGCGGCGGCATCGCCCTGACGTCGACCCCGCCGAAGGACGGGGCCGGAGCCCGCGCCCAGGTCGTCCGGCGCCAGCCCGACGGAAGCTGGCTGCGGGTGCTCGACCAGCCGGAGTTCGCCCCGCCCGGACGCTGAACCGGGCCCGGCGGGACGCTGAACCGCGCCCGGCGGGGCCGGATCAGTCCAGTACGCCGTCGAGGAGGGCCGCCCACTGCGTCACGACCCTGCGCCGACGGGCGGTGTCGTCGGTCAGCAGGTTGGCGAGGCCCAGTCCCCGGGCCATGTCCAGGAGGCCCTGCACCGTCTCGCGCACCCCGGGCCGGGTCTCGTCGGCGCCGAGGAGTCCGACGGCGATGCGGTGGGTCTCGCGGCCCACGCGCGCTTCGAGTTCGGTGACGCGGGGCCGGAGCTGGGCCTCGTTCGACGCGGCCACCCAGAGCTGGAGGGCGGCGCGGAAGAGCGGCCCGGTGTAGAGGTCGACGAGCGCGGCGACGACCTCCGTGCGGCCCTGGACGGGCAGGGCGCGCAGGGCGGCGGAGCGTTCCTCGGCGACGTACTCGACGGCGCCGGTGAACAGGTCCTCCCGGGTCGGGAAGTGGTGCTGGGCGGCGCCCCGCGAGACCCCGGCGTGTTCGGCGACGACGGAGACGGTGGAGCCCGCCCAGCCGTGTTCGGCGAGGCAGGCGACCGCCGATGCCAGGAGCCGCTGCCGGGTGGCGCGGCTCCTGTCCTGCTTCGGGGGCGTCACAGCACCCATGCGGGATCCCGTCGTTCCAGGAAGGCCGTCATCCCCTCCCGTGCCGCGTCGGAGGAGAAGAGCGCTGCGGAGCGGGCGATGAGGTCTTCGGCGTGACTGTCGAAACTCCGCAGCACAGTAGCTGTGACCAGCTCCTTCGACGCGGCCAGCCCCTGGGGTGACGCTCTGCGCAGTCCGTCCAGTACCGGTTCGAGCGCCTTGTCCGCATCCTCGGCGGCGACGCTCACCAGTCCGATCCGCGCGGCCTCCGCCGCGTCGAAGCGTTCCCCGGTGAGGTAGTAGCGGGCGGCGGCGCGCGGGTCGAGACGGGGCAGCAGGGGCAGGGAGATGACGGCGGGGGCGAGGCCCAGGCGGGACTCGGTGAGGGCGAAGGTGGACCCGGGGCCCGCGACGGAGATGTCGCACGCCCCGAGCAGCCCGAGGCCGCCGGCCCGGACGTGCCCGGTGACGCGGGCGACGACGGGCTTGGGCAGGGCGACGACGCGCCGCATGAGGGCGACGAGCTCGTGCGGGTCGGGTGGCGCGGTGAGGTCGGCGCCCGCGCAGAACGTGTTGCCGGTGTGGGTGAGGACCACGGCCCGCACGGTGTCGTCGGCCGCGCAGGCGCCGAGCGCCTCGGCGAGTTCACCGACGAGCCGTGCGCTCAGCGCGTTGCGGTTGGCCGGGGAGTCGAGGGTGAGGGTGGTGATGCCCCGTTCGTGGGACGGGGGTGCCAGGGTCATCGCGGCTTCTCCCGGTCGCGCAGTTCGCGCCGCAGGATCTTGCCGGACACCGCGCGCGGTACGGCCTCGATGAACTCCGCCCGTCTGACCTTCTTGTACGGGGAGACGCGGTCGGCGACGTACGCGATGACGTCCTCCTCCGTGAGGCCCTCCGCGCCGGGCCCGCGGACCAGGTAGGCCTTGGGGACCTCGTTGCCGTCGGCGTCGTGGACCCCGATGACGGCCGCGTCGGCGATCGAGGGGTGGGTGAGGAGGAGGGCCTCCAGGTCTGCGGGGGCGACCTGGTAGCCCTTGTACTTGATGAGTTCCTTGACCCGGTCGACGACGTACAGCCAGCCGTCCCCGTCGGTCCGGCCGACGTCCCCGGTGTGCAGCCAGCCGTCCTCGTCGATCATGGCTGCGGTGGCGTCGGGCCGGCCGAGGTAGCCCTTCATCACCTGGGGGCCGCGGATGAGGATCTCGCCGTCGGTGCCGGGGGCGACGTCGATGCCGGGGTCGGTGAGCGAGACGATCCGCATCTCGGTGCCGGGCAGCAGCTTTCCGACCGTCCCGGGCGGCGGGTCCTCCACGTCGAGGGGCACGACGTGGGTGCCGGGGGAGAGTTCCGTCATCCCGTACGCCTGCCGTACGGCGGGCACGCCGAGACGGGTGGAGCAGGCGGCGGCGAGTCCGGCGTCCAGGGGCGCGGCGGCGCTGACGACGTACTCCAGCGACGAGAGGTCGTAGTCGCCCACCAGCGGGTGCTTCGCGAGGGCCAGCACGATGGGCGGGGCGACGTACAGACCGGTGATGCGGTGGGTCTGGATCGTTTCGAGGAACTGGGCCAGGTCGAAGCGGGGCAGGACGACGACCGTGGCGCCGTAGCGCAGCGGGCCGTTCATGAGCGCGGTCAGTCCGTAGATGTGGAAGAAGGGCAGCACGGCCAGGATGCGGTCGCGTTCGCCGAGGGGGACGAAGGGCCGCAGCTGCTCCAGGTTGGTGGCGATGGAGCGGTGCGTGAGCATGACGCCCTTGGGGGTGCCGGTGGTCCCCGAGGAGTACGGGAGTACGGCGATGTCCTGGGCCGGGTCGAAGGTGACGTCGGGTTCGGGGGCGGTGGAGCCCAGCATGTCCAGTACCGAGGTGTGGCCCTCGGCCTGGTCGCAGACGTAGATCTCCTCGATACCGCCCGCGAGTCCGGCGGCCCGGCGGGCGACGTCGAGGAGCGGGGAGACGGTCACGATCCAGCGGGCGTCGGAGTCCTTGAGCTGTTTGGCGAACTCCTCGGCGGTGGCGAGCGGGTGGATGGTGGTGACGGTGGCGCCGGCCCGGGTCGCCCCGTAGAAGACGGGCGGGTAGGCGATCGTGTTGGGGCTGTGCAGGGCCAGGACGTCACCCTTGCGCAGGCCCGCCGCGGCGAGGTGTGCGGCGATGCGCCGGTGGAAGGTGTCGAGCTGGCTGTAGGTGACGGTCATCCCGTTGGTCCCGTCGATCAGGGCCGGGGTGTCACCGAAGTCCGCGGCGCTGCCGAGGACCGCTTCGTGGATGGGTGTTTCGAGGGGCGGGACGTCTGCGTACTCGCTGTGGAACACCATGGCGGTCCCCTTCGACGCGGGTGGAGAGCCGGAATCGCCCCTGCCGGGGCGGGTGGGGAGACCCGGGACGCGGCCGGGGGGATCAGTACGACTTCGGCAGGCCCAGGGTCTGGTGGGAGACGTAGTTCAGGATCATTTCGCGGCTGACGGGGGCGATACGGGAGACACGCGCGGCCGTGATCAGGGAGGCGAGCCCGTACTCGCGGGTGAGCCCGTTGCCGCCGAGGGTGTGGACGGCCTGGTCGACGGCCCTGATACAGGCTTCCGCGGCGGCGTACTTCGCCATGTTGGCGGCCTCGCCCGCGCCGGTGTCGTCACCGTCGTCGTAGAGCTTCGCGGCCTTCTGCATCATCAGCCGGGCCAGTTCCAGTTCGATGTGTGCCTGGGCGAGCGGATGGGCGATGGCCTGGTGGGCCCCGATGGGCGCGCCCTTCCAGACGGTGCGGGTCTTCGCGTAGTCCACGGCCCGTTCGAGGGCGTAGCGGCCCATGCCGATGGAGAACGCGGCGCCCATGATGCGTTCCGGGTTGAGCCCGGCGAAGAGCTGGAGCAGGCCCGCGTCCTCCTCACCGACGAGCGCATCCGCAGGCAGCCGTACGTCGTCGAGGACCAGCTCGAACTGTTTCTCCGCCGCCTGGATTTCCATGTCGATCCGGGTGCGGGAGAACCCCGGGGTGTCGCGGGGGACGATGAAGAGGCAGGGCTTGAGGGTGCCGGACTTCGCGTCCTCGGTGCGGCCGACGATCAGGGTCGCGTCGGAGATGTCGACGCCGGAGATGAAGACCTTCCGGCCGCTGAGGATCCAGCCTCCCGCACCGTCGCGGCGGGCCGTGGTGGTGATGCGGTGCGAGTTGGATCCGGCGTCGGGCTCGGTGATGCCGAACGACATGGTCAGGGAGCCGTCACAGAGACCGGGGAGCCAGGCCCGTTTCTGCTCCTCGGTGCCGAAGCGGGCGATGACGGTGCCGCAGATCGCCGGGGAGACGACCAGCATGAGGAGAGGGCTTCCGGCGGCGCCCAGCTCCTCCAGGACGATGGAGAGCTCGGCCATGCCGGCGCCCCCGCCGCCGTACTCCGCGGGCAGGTTGACGCCGAGGTAGCCGAGCTTGCCCGCCTCGTCCCACAGCTCGCGCGGGTGCTCGCCCTTCCGGGCGAGTCCGGTGCTGTACTCACGGCCGAAGCGCTTGCCGAGGGCGGCGACGGCGGCACGGAGGGCCTGGAGCTCTTCGGTTTCGAGGACGGTGCTCATGGGGTGGTCTCCTCCTGGTGAGCGGGGGCTTCCGCGGATGCGTCCTGTACGACGGCGAGCAGGGCGCCGACCTCGACCTGGAGGCCGGGGGCGGCGTGGAGCGCGGTGAGGGTGCCGGAGGCGGGGGCGAGGATGCGGTGTTCCATCTTCATCGCCTCCAGCCAGATCAGCGGCTGCCCCGCCTCGACGGCGGCACCGGGCGCGAGGCCGTCGGCGAGGCGGACGACGGTGCCGGGCATGGGGGCGAGCAGGGAGCCGGGTCCGGTGCGTTCGGCGGGGTCGGTGAAGCGGGGCGGAGCGGTGAAGGTGTACGCGCCGGCGGCTGTGTCGACATGGGCCCGGTCGCCGTGGGGGGTGACCGTGAAACGCCGGGTCACACCACCGGTTTCGAGGGTGACCGCGCCGGGCCCGGCGGCGAGGACCCGCTCGCCCGACACGGGTGCGGGGACGCCGTCCCGGCCCGTGCGGTAGGCGATCTCGTACACGGTGCCGTCGGGCTCGCTGCGGTAGCGCCTGGTCTGCGGCTGCGAGGTGAGATTGCGCCAGGCGCCGAAGCGGGCGGGGCCGGGGCCGGGGCCGGTCGATCCCGGCGCCGGGCCCGATGCCGCTCCCACGGCCGCGGCGA
>Ga0196960_10000287_pt1 | contig 19655 bp, 19 predicted proteins | sample S3v_5metaG_FD_183187 | JGI IMG/M metagenome (GOLD analysis project Ga0196960, IMG submission 183187) | Soil microbial communities from Anza Borrego desert, Southern California, United States - S3+v_5 | ecosystem: Environmental > Terrestrial > Soil > Desert | place: USA: California | collected...
TCCACCGGTGCTCGGTCGAGCGGGGCCGGCCGCCGTCCGGTACGGCCTCGGTCGGCCCCGCGCCGGCCGGCCGCTGCGCGTGCATCCCGGTGACAGCCACCGCCCGTAGCGGACTGCCCCAGGCATGCGAACTCGCCGAGGACCCGCCGCGATGAGCTCGCTCAGGCCTGGGCGAGCTGGGTGGTGTACAGGCAGATAGCCGCGGCGGCGGCCAGGTTGAGGCTCTCGGCCCGGCCGCGCATCGGGATGCTGACCCGCGCGTCGGCCAGCGCCGCGAGGCCGGCCGGAACCCCGCGCGCCTCGTTGCCGAACAACCAGAGCACGGGCCCGGCGAGACGGCCGGCCGCGGCCAGCTCGGGCAGCTCGGTCTCTCCCCTCCCGTCGGCCACCAGGACGGTGACACCGGCTGCCCGCACCGCGGGGAGGACCGTCTCCAGCGCCGCGCCACGGACGACGTCGACGTGGAACAGGCTGCCGGCGCTGGAGCGGACGGCCTTGCCGCCGTACGGATCGGCCGATCCCGCACCGAAGACGACCACTCCCGCACCGCACGCATCGGCGGTGCGCAGCACGGTGCCCGCGTTGCCCGGGTCGGCGAGCTCGGCGAGTGCGACCGACAGCCGCGGCGGCGCCGTCGTCAGTGCGTCGGCCGGGACGTCACGCAGCTCGCAGACGGCCACCAGGCCCTGCGGGGTCACCGTCTCCGACAGCCCGGCCGCGGCCTTCTCGGTGACCAGGCGGACCGGCACGGCGGTCCCGGCGAGCAGGTCGTGGTGCGCGGTCGCGGCGGCCTCGGTGGCGAAGACCTCGCGGACGCCGCCGGGCCGGGCGAGCGCCTCGACCACGGCCTGGCGCCCCTCGGCGAGGAAGGCTCCCGCCGCGTCGCGGCCCGCCCGACGGGTGAGCCTGCGCGCGGCGGCGACCCGGCCGGATCGCTCGGTGAGCAGCTCGCTCACGGCCCTCCTTCCCTGCGCGAGATCTGCACAGTCGCCCCCTTCAAGGGGTCGGACGGGGCGAGTGTGCAGATCTCGCCCGGAACGGACGACGCCGCCGGTACCGGCCCTCGAGGACCGGACACCGACGGCGTCGGGTGACGTGCTGGAACGGCCGTCCTGCGGGGGCAGGGTGGTCCTTGCTCAGGCGGCCTGGGCGCCGGTCGCCTCGGGGTTCGCGGCGAGCGCGGCCCGGGCGGACTCCACCAGGGTGGCGAAGGCGGCCGGCTCGTTCACGGCCAGCTCGGCCAGGACACGGCGGTCCAGCTCGATACCGGCCAGCTTGAGGCCCTGCATGAACCGGTTGTAGGTCATGTCGTTCAGGCGGGCCGCGGCGTTGATCCGGGTGATCCACAGCTTGCGGAAGTCGCCCTTGCGGACCTTCCGGTCGCGGTAGTTGTAGGTGGCCGAGTGGAGGATCTGCTCCTTGGCCTTGCGGTACAGCCGCGAACGCTGCCCGCGGTAGCCGCTGGCCTGCTCGAGAACGCTACGACGCTTCTTCTGGGCGTTGACCGCCCGCTTCACGCGTGCCACGGAAGTGCTCCTGTCTTTCTAAGAATGGGTGGAGGGGACGCTCAGAGGCCCAGGAGCTTCTTCAGGCGCGGTGCGTCGGCCGGGGAGAGCACGCCGATGCCGCTCACCCGCCGCTTGCGTGACGAGGACTTCACCTCGAACTTGTGCTGGTTGTTCGTGTGCTCGCGCACCAGCTTCCCGGAACCCGTCACGCGCACGCGCTTGGCCGTGCCCTTGTGGGTCTTCTGCTTCGGCATGTCCCTCGTCCTGTTCGTCTGGATGTCGGTGCCGGCGGCAGCACGGAGCTGCCGCACGGCACCGGCCGTCTCGTTCGTGCGGTCCTGCGGGCCGGTCAGGCGGTGGGCGCCTGCTCCTCGGCCTGCTCGGCCTTCGCCGGTCGCGCCTTGGCTGCCTGCGCCTGCTGCTGCAGCGCCTGGGCGTTCTTGTGCGGGGCGATCACCATGACCATGTTGCGGCCGTCCTGCTTCGGGTTGGACTCGACGACGCCCAGCTCGCTGACGTCGCCGGCCAGCCGCTGGAGGAGGCGGTAGCCCATCTCCGGGCGCGACTGCTCGCGGCCACGGAACATCACGGTGATCTTGACCTTGTCGCCGCCCTTGAGGAAGCGCTCGACGTGGCCCTTCTTGGTCTCGTAGTCGTGCGGGTCGATCTTCAGGCGCAGCCGCATCTCCTTGATGACGGTGAGCGCCTGGTTCCGCCGCGACTCACGCGCCTTCTGGGCGGCCTCGTACTTGAACTTCCCGTAGTCCATGAGCTTGGCGACGGGCGGCCGGGCCATGGGAGCGACCTCGACGAGGTCGAGCTCGGAATCCTGTGCCAGGCGCAGCGCCTCGCCGATCGACACGATGCCGACCTGCTCGCCCTCGGGTCCGACCAGGCGGACCTCGGGGACACGGATACGGTCGTTGATGCGGGGCTCGGTGATGGCCTCTCCTCTGCTGCAGCATGGGAGGAGTCGCTGCCCATCCCGACGCCGACGACAGAAGGCCCCGCGAGCATGTGCTCACGGGGCCCACTCGCCGGTGTGCACGACCCGTCAGGGTGCGTGCGCCCGCGAGAACCGGCCGATGACCGGTTCTCGCGATCCGGGGACCTGGGCGCCTGGACGGCGTCAGGTGGGAGCGGGCTCCTCTTGGTCGGGCGGCCCGGGGCGGGGCCGCTCGTGGTTCGCGCGCCTCGAGATGTAGCGGGGAGGCGTACCCATGCTACAGCCTGCGGGCCGCCCGTGGCATCCCCCTCCCGTGACCCGCGCGACGTGCTGGAACGGCCCCTCTGCAGGGGCCCACCGTGAGCGTGCGAACGGTGGGGGGCAGAGGGGTCCTTCCTCAGTCGTCGTAGAGCAGCGGCGGCGCCACCGGCTCGTTCGCCCGGGCGGCCGCGTGCAGCGCCCGCAGCCCCTCGACGGCGCGCACCGCATGCTCCGTGTCGACCGCCTGGAGGGCCAGCAGGGAGATCTCGTCGCCGTTCTCCAGCAGCAGCGAGGCCCAGGCGGACTTCCGCTCGAAGCGCACCGCGCGCACCGCCGTCCACGGCACCTGGTGGTGGACGACGACGTTGCGGATGCGCGCGCCGGCGGCGTCGGCGTCCACGCGCGAGCGGCCGAGGAACAGCACGCCGGCCGCGAGCGCGATGCCCAGCCCCGCCATGGCGAACTGGTCGACGGGCCCGTAGGCCACCACCGTGTTCTCCGTGGAGGGCAGCTCGAGCGCGACGTACACCATCACCGCGACGACGACCGCGGCCAGGAGGGCGAGCAGCTGGCGCATCCGCCGCGGGACGACGGACACCGGCGCGGGGGCCTGAGAACCGGTCACGGGCCCATTCTCCCAGCCCGGGTCCTGGAGCCGGCTGGCAGAGTGCGGGCGTGGAGATCACCGGCACCGCGCAGCACGAGGCGTGGCAGGCCCGCGCCCTTCCCCCGGTCGAGCGGGTGCGTGCCGGGCTCTGGTCCATCCCGGTGCCCATTCCGGGCAGCCCGCTGCGCTACATGAGCAGCTACGCCTTCGCCCTCGACGGCGGTGGGCTCGGCCTTCTCGACACCGGCTGGCAGAGCGAGGAGAGCTGGCAGGCTCTCACCGAGGGACTGGCCTCGATCGGTGGCGGGATCGGTGACGTCCGCGGCGTCCTGGTGACCCACATGCACTTCGACCACCTGGGCCTGGCCTCGCGCGTGCGGGAGGCCAGCGGCGCGTGGGTGGCCATGCACCCGGCCGACGTGGACCTGGTGCGGCGGCTGACCGCCCGGGAGGTGCAGACCGCGATCGACTCGGAGGTCGAGTTCCTCGTCGGGCTCGGCGCGCCGCGCGAGGTGGCCGAGGGCGACGTCGGCGGAGCGGAGGCCCGATCGGGGTTCACCCGCATGGCGGTGGCCGACCGGCTGCTGGAGGACGGCGCGCACGCGGACTTCCCCGGCTGGCACCTCCGCGCCGTCCACACGCCGGGGCACACGCCCGGCCACCTGTGCTTCGCCGAGGAGCGCACCGGCCTGTTCTTCGCCGGGGACCACGTCCTCCCGCGGATCACCCCGAACATCTCCAGCCGCCCCCACTCCGGCTCCGACGGCGACCCGCTCGGCGACTTCCTCTCCTCGCTGGCCGCGGTCCGCGACCTGGAGGCGGTCGAGGTGCTGCCCGCGCACGAGTGGCGGTTCCGCGGCCTGGCCGATCGCGTCGACTCGCTGACCGTCCACCACGAGCGGCGGCTCACCGAACTCCTCGACGCCATCCGTGCCCACCCGGGCTCGACCCCGTGGGACCTCGCCGCGCACCTCACCTGGTCCCGGCCCTGGGACCAGTACGCCCGCCGCATGCGGATCTTCGCCGTGACCGAGACCGACGCCCACCTGCGGCTGCTGGCCCGCCGCGGGCTGGTCGTCGGCAGCGGCGGCCCGGTGCCGACGTGGACCGCGGCCGTCCGCTGAGCGGTACCGGAGCCGCTCCGGCCCCGCGGGTGGACGTCGCCGGCGTGGCGTGACTCCGCTCACCCTCGGGCGCCCGACTCCGCCGCCGACACATGCCGGAAACCCCGATCGCCGACCATGGGGGGAACCGCTCGAGGGGGACACGTGACCGACACCGTCCAGGAACAGGCCACGGAACTACCGCTGGCCGGCTACACCGTTGCGGTCACGGCCGCCCGACGCAAGGAGGAGCTGGGCGCCCTGCTGGACCGCCGCGGCGCGCGGGTCGTCTACGCGCCTGCCATCCGCATCGTCCCGCTCTCCGACGACACCGAGCTCGTCGCCGCCACCCGGCGGGTCCTGGAGGCTCCGGTCGATCTGGTCGTGGCGACGACCGGGGTCGGCTTCCGCGGCTGGGTGGAGGCCGCCGACGCCTGGGACCTGCCGCTGGTCGAGCACCTGTCGGGCGCCCGGGTGCTGGCCCGTGGCCCCAAGGCGCGCGGTGCGATCCGCGGCGGTGGGCTGGTGGACGCCTGGTCGCCGGAGTCGGAGTCGTCGGCCGAGGTCCTGGACCACCTGCTGTCCGGCGCGGAGGGGCCGCTCGCCGGACGCCGGATCGCCGTCCAGCTCCACGGCGATCCCCTGCCCGATCTCGTCGCGGGCCTGCGCGAGGCCGGCGCCGACGTGCTCACCGTCCCGGTCTACCGCTGGGTGCCGCCCGAGGACGTCACTCCGGTGCGCCGGCTGGTCACCGCTCTGGTCTCCGGCGGGGTCGACGCCGTGACGTTCACCAGCGCACCGGCGGCGGCGAGCCTGCTGCAGGTGGCCGACGACCTCGGACAGCGGGACGCCGTGGTGCGCGCGCTGACCGAACGGGTGCTCGTCGTCGCCGTCGGCCCGGTCACCGCCGGCCCCCTCGACGCGGCGGGCATCCCGAGCGCCCGCCCGGAACGCTCCCGGCTGGGGGCGCTGGCGCGCGAGGTGGTCGCCCGGCTGCCCGAGCGGGATCCCGTGCTGCAGGTCGGCGCGCACACCCTCCAGGTGCGCGGCTACGCCGCCGTGGTCGACGGGCGGCTGGTGGAGCTCGCCCCCGGTCCGCTCGCCGTCCTCCGGGAGCTGGCCCGCCGCCCCGGCCACGTGGTCGGCCGGCCCGAGCTGGTGGGGTGCCTGCCCGGCGGCGGGGACGGCCACGCCGTGGAGATGGCGGTGACCCGCCTGCGGGCGGCCCTCGGTGCGCCCCTGGTCCAGACGGTCGTGAAGCGCGGGTACCGCCTCAAGGCCTGAGGGGCGGATCTCCGGGGTGGACGTCCGGGCCCAGGCGCATGAGCACGCGCGGAAAGCCGTTGATCACCGAATCGGTGTCCGCCGCCTTGACGAAACCCGCCCGCTCGAACAGCGCCCGCGTGCCGACGTAGGCCATCGTGAGGTCGACCTTCCGGCCGGCGTTGTCCACCGGATAGCCCTCGATCGCGGGAGCACCGCAGGCGCGGGCGAAGTCGACGGCGCCGCGGACCAGGTGGTGCGCGATGCCCTGCCCGCGGTGCCCCGGGCGCACCCGGATGCACCACAGCGACCAGACGTCGAGGTCGTCCACCCGCGGGATCCTGCGGTTGCGGGCGAAGCTCGTGCCGGCGCGGGGGTGCACCGCGGCCCAGCCCACGACCTCGTCGCCGTCGTAGGCCAGCACGCCCGGCGGGATGTCCTCCGCCAGGAGCTCCTTCACCCGCTCCCCGCGCGCGGTGCCGGTCAGCGCCAGGTTCTCCTTCGACGGGATCCGGTAGCTCAGGCACCAGCACACGTTCGCGTCCGGCCGCTTGGGGCCGACCATGGTGCGGACGTCCTCGAAGCTGCTCGCCGGGCGCACCTGGATCGTCATGCGCGCATGGTGCCAGCGGCCACCGACCGGACGAGATCTGCACACTCGGCCGCATCAGAGCGCTGAAGCGGGCGAGTGTGCAGATCTCGTGCGCTCAGACGCGGCCGAGCGGGCGACCCGGGCGGAGGTAGACGACCCAGGTGACGGCGACGCAGACCACGTAGAAGGCGATGAACGCGAGGTAGGCCGAGTCGCCGGTGCCGGTGGTCATGAACGACTGGCGGAACGCCAGGTTCACCAGCACACCACCGAACGCACCCACCGCCCCGGCGATGCCGATGAGGGCGCCGGACATGCGCAGCGCCCGCCGGTCGGCGGCCTCGGCGTCCCCGCCGTCGGCGACCTGCTGCAGCGCCTGCGACCGGAAGATGGCCGGGATCATCTTGTAGGTCGACCCGTTGCCCAGCCCGCTGAGCACGAACAGCAGCACGAAGCCGACGACGAACAGCGGCAGGGACTCCACCTGGCTCGCCGTCCAGACGATCGACGCCCCGACCGCCATGGCGACGAAGTTCCAGCAGGAGATCCGCGCGCCGCCGAAGCGGTCGGCCAGCGAGCCGCCGAGCGGGCGGATCAGGGAGCCCAGCAGCGGGCCGAGCCAGGTCAGCGACGCGGCGGCCAGGGGCGTGGCGAAGGACTCGGTGAACTGGTTCTGCAGCACCTGGCCGAAGGCGAACCCGAAGCCGATGAAGGAGCCGAACGTGCCGATGTAGAGGAACGACATGATCCAGGTGTGCGGCTCCCGGGTCGCCTCCCGCATCGCCCGGGGCTGGTTGCGCGCGGTGGCCAGGTTGTCCATGACCAGGGCGGCGCCCACGGCGGCGGCGACGATGAGCGGGATGTAGATCCACAGGATCAGCCGGGGATTGCCCGCGCCCACCGTCGCGAGGACGAGCAGGCCGACCAGCTGGACCACCGGCACGCCCAGGTTGCCGCCGCCGGCGTTGAGCCCGAGCGCCCACCCCTTGAGCCGATCCGGGTAGAAGGCGTTGATGTTGGCCATCGAGCTGGCGAAGTTGCCGCCTCCGACGCCGGCCAGGCAGGAGACGAACAGCAGGGTGCCGTACTCGACGCCGGGCTCCAGCACGATCGCGGTGGCGATGGTGGGGATCAGGAGCAGCGCGGCGCTGACGATCGTCCAGTTCCGGCCACCGAACTTCGCGACGGCGAAGGTGTACGGCAGCCGCACGAAGGCGCCGAGCGCGGTGGGGAGGGTGGTGAGCAGGAACTTCCCGGCCGGGTCGATGCCGAACACCGGCTCCGGGAGGAACAGCACCAGCACCGACCACAGGCTCCAGATCGAGAAGCCGACGTGCTCGGAGAAGACGGAGAAGAACAGGTTCCGCCGGGCGATGGGCTTGCCGGTCGACTCCCAGAACTCCGGGTCCTCGGGGCGCCAGTCCTCGATCCAGTGGCCGCCCCGCTCCCGGAGTGGCGTGGCTGCGGACGGCGGGCTGCTGGCGGACGACGGGCGAACAGGGGCGGCCATGCGACGACGGTGACGGTCGACCGTTTCACCGGCGTCGCCCTGCGGCTGAACTCGTGTTCCGTTTCGCTCACCGCCGCTGCCCCGCTCTGGTGAGGCCGGGGCCACCGGCGTGCACCGGAGCGGGTCCAGCGGCGAAGATCGCCCGGTGAGCGCCGCCCAGGACCGTGCCGAGCAGCCCGCCGCCGAGACGCCGTCGGCAGGACGCGCCCTGCTCGAGGCCGGCACGCCGGTGGCCGGATCGATGGGCTCGGCCGCGGCGACGGTGGTGTTCGAACCGGCGAGCGCGCGGGTGCGGGTGGACCGGCGGTTCGCCGCCGTCCTGCGCACCACGGCCGAGGAGGCCGCCGGGATCCCCGAGGGGCGCGAGCGGGTGCGCGCCGGCGCCGCGCTCGCCTTCGCCGTGGAGTACGCCGCCACCACGCACCGCTCCGGGCGCGCGGTGCGCACCGATTCCTTCTTCGCGCCGCGGCCGGGCAGCCGTCCGGTGGCCGAGGAACTGGCCGAGGCCGTGCTGGCCGCCGCCCGGCGCTCGACCGACGAGCGGCGGGTGCGGCACCTGGGCTACCTGCTGGCCGAGGTCGCCGTCTCCGCCGACATCGACGCCGCCCTCGCCGGCCGGGCGCTGCGGTCGGGAGAGCAGCTCACCTGGCGGCAGCTCGCGCTGCTGGCCGCGGTCGGGCGCCGGGACCGGGTGCCGCTGCCGATGACCCCGCTGGAGGAGGAACCCCGCGCCTGGACCGCCTGGGGCGCCCGGGAGGACGTCGCCGACCTGCAGCGGGCGGGGCTGCTCGATCCTCCGCCGGCCGCCCCGCGCCCCGGCGGCTCGGCGCTGCCCCGGCTGCGTCCCGCGGACCTGCGGCTGACCCGCCGGGGGGTGCTCGTGCACCGGCTGCTGGTGCTCGAGGTGCTCCGCGACGAGGCGGTGGCGGCCGCGCTGGCCGAGCTGGGCCTACCGCGCTCCTGACCGGCGGTGCGCCACCAGCACGGTGTCCGGCACCGGGTTGCCGGTCCGCGCGGCGGCTCCGGGATCGCGGTCGCGGGTCTCGGTGACGACGTCGTGCCACTGCGCCGGGTCGAGCACGGCCGCGACGTCCTCGGCCGTGTAGAGCGCACCCGGATCGTGCGCGTGGGAGTGCCCGTGGCCCCAGGCCTCGCCGTGCAGGTGGCCGACGACGAGCAGGACGCCGCCCGGCGCGACGGCGGCGGCCAGTCGCTCGAACATCCCGGAGCGGTCGTTCCAGCTCGCGTGCAGGTAGTGCGCCGTGACCAGGTCGAAGCTCCCCTCCGGTGGCGTCCACGCGTCCAGATCGGCGTGCACCCACTCGATCCGCTCCTCGAGCCCCTGCTCGGCCGCGCGCACGGCGCCGCGCTCGAGCGCGACCGGGGAGAAGTCGACCGCGGTCACCCGCCAGCCGCGCTCGGCCAGCCACAGGGCGTCGGCGCCCTCGCCGCATCCGGCGTCCAGCGCGGTTCCGGGCCGGAGGTCGCCCGCCTCGACGACGAGCTGCCGGTTGGGGCGTCCGCTCCAGACCGCCGGAGCCGAGCGGTAGAGCTCGTCGTAGGACTGGCGGTCGTCGGCCCTCATGCCGTCACGCTCCGCCGCTCGGCCACCGCTCGCCGGGCGTCCTCGGTGATGAGGTCGGCGTTGATCATGGCTCCGGCACGCAGGCCCGCGGCGGCGGAGGCCACCACCTGCGCGCTCAGGTCGGAGACGTTGCCGGCCACCCACACGCCCGGTACGGCGGTGGCTCCCGTCGGGTCGGCCGGAACGGCGCTGCCCACGACGGCGCCCCCCATCTCCTGGTCCTGGGCGCGGAGTCCCAGCGACTCCAGCACACCGGCCCGCGCGGTGAAGCGCGGCGCGACGACGACCGCCGCGCGGGGCACCACCTCGCCGGAGGCCAGCCGGACGCCGCTCAACCGGTCGTCGGTCACCTCGACCGCGGCCACCTCCCCCTCCACGACCCGGATGCCCAGGGCGGCCAGCTGCTCGGCCTGCTCGGGCGGGAGCTCGGGCCCGGTGTGCCGGAAGAAGACGACGTCGTCGCTCAGCTGCCGGAAGAGCAGTGCCTGGTGCACGGCGTTCGGGCCGGTCGCGACGATGCCGATCGGCTGGTTCCGGACCTCCCAGCCGTGGCAGTAGGGGCAGTGCAGCACGTCCCGTCCCCACCGCTCGGCCACGCCCGGCAGGGCGGGCAGCTCGTCCACCAGCCCGGTCGCGACCAGCAACCGGCGCGCCGACACCTCGCGGCCATCGTCGAGGGTCACCCGGAAGCGCCCCTGGTCCTGCCGCGCGGAGGAGACCACACCGCTCACCACGCGCCCGCCGTAGCCGGCCAGCTCGGCGCGGCCGTCGGCGACCAGGTCGGCGGGACGGGCGCCCTCCCGCCCCAGGTAGTTGTGCACCCCGGCCGCGGGCGCGTTGCGCGGGCTCCCCGCGTCGACCACCAGCACCGTCCGGCGCGACCGCGCCAGGGCCACCGCCCCGCTGAGCCCGGCGGCGCCGCCGCCGATGACCACCACGTCGTAGTTCTCGTCCATGCCGCCCACTGTCCGACCGAAGGACGCCGTTGACAAACGCCGTTGCCGAACCGGCAAAATGTCGGCGTGCCCGACGACGACGTGCTCCACGGCGTGGGCCCCCGCCTGCGTGCCCTCCGACAGGACCGCGGCGCCACCCTCGCCGAGCTCTCGGCGACCACCGGCATCTCGGTGAGCACGCTCTCGCGGCTGGAGTCGGGCGGGCGGCGTCCGACGCTCGAGCTGCTGCTGCCGCTGGCCCGTGCGCACGGGGTGGCGCTCGACGACCTGGTCGACGCCCCGGCACCGGCCGACCCACGGGTGCACGGGCGCCCGATCGAGCGGGACGGCGCGACCATGGTGCCGCTGACCCGGCAGGCCGGTGGTCTGCAGGCCTACAAGCAGACGTTCCCGCCGGGCTGGCGGACGGGGCACACCGAGCTGCAGGTGCACGACGGCTTCGAGTGGCTGTACGTGCTCTCCGGCCGGGTGCGGCTCCTGCTCGGCCGCCGCGACTTCGTCCTGGGCGCCGGCGAGGTGGTCGAGTTCGACACCCGCGTGCCGCACGCCTTCGCCAACCCGTTCCCGGAGCCGGCCGAGGTGCTGACGCTGTTCGGCCCCCAGGGCGAGCGCATGCACGTCCGGGCACGACCGGCCGACCGGGCGTAACGGCTCCTGGGCCGGCCGCGTGGACCGGTCCGGCTACCCCTCGTTCCTCGCGCTCGCGGTGCTCCTCGCGCTGGTGCCCGGGGCGGACTTCACCGTGGTGGTCCGGTGTCCGGGTACGCGGCACGTACCCGGCCCGGGCCGACGGCGAGGTCTCCGCCGGGGCGGCCGGGGCCGGGTGGCGGCAGGGCTTCCTGTCCGACATCACGAACCCGGAGGTGCTGGTCTCCTACCTCGCGGTGCTCCCCCAGTTCCTCGGTCCCGGCGCGCCGGTCGGCGTGCTGCTGCCTCCACGTGCGCCTGGCCACGGAGCGCACCTGAGCAACGGCTACACGGTGACGACGAGGTTCCCGTCGACCTCGCGCACCGGGTGGACGCGGATCGGGGCGGCCCCGTTCGTCGACACGCCGTCGCTCCACCGGTAGGCGTACAGGTGCAGCGGGCAGACGAGCACGTCGACGTCGGACTGCCCATCGGCCAGCGGCCCGCCCGCGTGCGGGCAGGCCGCCTGGGTGGCGTGCAGCGAGCCGTCGCGCAGCCGGAAGACGGCCACCTGCACCCCACCGGCGACGAACGCCCGGCCCTCGCCGAGGGGGACGTCGTCCACCCGCCCGACGACGTGCTCGTGACCCCGGACGGGTGCGGCCGGGCCGGGCGTCGTCACCTCCGTCGCGGGGCTGCCGATCTCGGTGCCCGGCGTGGTCGGCCGGGCCGCCTCCATGTGCGGAGCGCTCATCGGACCGGGACCTTCGGCAGGGCGATCAGCGGCAGCGCCGGGCGGAACTGGCCGGGCGTGGCCGGGTCCTTGGCGTCCTGGCCCCACGGATCGGTGTAGGCGTCGATGGACCTCTGGATGCCCGCGTCGAGGTCGGCGAGGATGCCCTCGCTGTCCTCGAGCAGCACCTGCTTGATCTTCTCCAGCCCGATGCGCGGAACGAAGTCGTAGGTGCGCTCCAGCCAGTTGGCGTTCTCGCGGTAGTACTGCATGAACCGGCCGGCCAGCGTGATCACCGCCTCCGGCGAGTCGACGGTCGCCAGCAGGTCGCCCTTGCGGACGGTCGCACCCGCGGCGCCGCCGACGTAGACCTCCCACTTGCCGTTGCCCACGGCCACGACGCCGACGTCCTTCACGTAGGCCTCGGCGCAGTTGCGCGGGCAGCCGACGACGGCGAGCTTCATCTTGGCCGGGCTCTCGATGCCCTGGAACCGGGTCTCGAGGTCGATGCCGAGCTGGGTGGAGTCACCGAGGCCGAACCGGCAGAAGTCCGAGCCGACGCAGGTCTTCACGGTGCGGAAGCTCTTGCCGTACGCGTAGCCCGAGGGCATGCCGAGGTCGTTCCACATGGCCGGCAGGTCCTCCTTGCGGACGCCGAGCAGGTCGATCCGCTGCCCGCCGGTCACCTTCACCATGGGCACCTCGTACTTCTCCGCGACCTCGGCGATCCGGCGCAGCTGCGCCGGCGTGGTCACGCCGCCCTTCATCTGCGGGACGACGGAGAACGTGCCGTCGCGCTGGATGTTGCCGTGGACGCGGTCGTTGATGAACTCGGCGTCCTTCTCGGGCAGGTAGTCGTGGCCCCAGATCATCTTCAGCAGCGAGGTCAGGCCCATCTTCGACTTGGCGTCGTCCTTGCCCCCGGGCGCGAGCGCGGCGAAGACGGCCGACACGCTGCGCAGGTCCTGCTCCCGGATCGCGGCCATGAGCTCCGGCTTGGCCATCGGGATGCCGGGCACGTACCAGGACGCCGAGGGGTCCTCGGCGACCTCGCCGTCGGCGGCCCACTCGACGATCTGCTTGACCAGCGACTTGCAGGAGCCGCAGCCCTTGCCGGCGCGGGTGCGGTCCATCACCGCGCCGACGCTGCCGCAGCCGTCGGCGACCGCGCCGCAGATGTCGCCCTTGGAGACGCCGTTGCAGTTGCAGACCTGGGAGTCGGCGGGCATCTCCGCGACGCCGACCTCCTCCGCGCCGTCGGAGAGGTCGACCAGCAGCCGGATCCGCTCCTCCGGCAGCGGAGCACCGCGGTCGAAGGCCTGGGTGAGGAACGCGACCTTGCGGGTGTCGCCGAGCAGCGTCGCGCCGACCAGCCGGTCGTCGCGGATCACCACCGACAGGTGCACGCCCCGCTTGGGCTCGGAGATGACGAGGAACTCGTCCTCGTCGCGCTCGGGGGTGTTGATCCCCATGGTGGCGACGTCGACGCCGGCCACCTTGAGCTTCGTCGCGGTCCGGCTGCCGTGGTACTCGGCATCGGGGTCGGTGCCGGTGAGGACGTCGGCGAGCACCTTCGCGTGCTCCCACGCCGGCGCCACCAGGCCGTAGACCGAGCCGCGGTGCTGCGCGCACTCGCCGATCGCGTAGACGTCGGGGTCGTCGGTGCGCATCTGGTCGTCGACGACGATCGCCCGCTGCACCTCCAGCCCCGAGCGGAGCGCGACGTCGGCGTGCGGCCGGACGCCGGCGGCGACGACGAGCAGGTCGCAGTCCAGCCGCCGGCCGTCCTTGAGGAGCACCCCCTCGACGTGCTCGGTGCCCAGCACCTCCGACGCCAGGATGTCGAGGTGGACGGTGATGCCGAGGGACTCGACGCTCTTCTTGAGGATCGCTCCGGCCTCGGCGTCGAGCTGGGCGTTCATGAGCCACGGCATCGCGTGGACGAGGTCGACCTGCAGCCCGTGGCCCTGCAGCGCCCGGGCGGCCTCCAGCCCCAGCAGGCCGCCGCCCATGACGACGGCGCGTCGGCAGCGTCCGGTCGCCTCGAGCATCGCGCGGGTCTCGTCGATGGTGCGGAAGCCGTACACCCCGGGCAGCAGGCTGCCGTCCTCGCGGCGGACCCCGGCCATCGGCGGGATGAAGGAGTAGCTGCCGGTGGCCAGCACGAGGTGGTCGTAGGGCGTGACGCTGCCGTCGGCGGCATGCACCTGCTTGGCGGCGGTGTCGATGCGCTCGACGCGGACGCCGGCCCGCAGGTCGATCCTGTTCTCGGCGTACCAGTCGTGGGAGTTGAGGACGATGTCGTCCTCGTGCGACTCCCCGGCCAGCACCGGCGAGAGCATGATCCGGTTGTAGTTGCCGTGCGGCTCGTCGCCGAAGACGGTGATGCGGAACTGCTCGCCGCCACCGCGCTCGAGCACCTCCTCGACGAAGCGCGCACCGGCCATGCCGTTGCCCACGACGACCAGGCGGCCGCGGACGTCGAGCTCGTCGTCCAGGTGCAGGGTGGTGGCGGCGGCGAGCCGCCCGCCCAGAACGGTGTCCACCGTCGGCGGAGCCATCAGACCTCCACCAGCCCGAGGTCGACCACGATCTCGCCGGTGAGGCCCTCGGGGGCCGCGGCGTGCAGCTCGACGACCGAACCGCCGGGCAGGTCCTCGACCACGCGCAGCGGCACGTGCGTGTCGGACTTGGCACCGATCGGGAACCACCGCATCGGCTCCCCGTCGCGGACGAGCAGCACGTAGACCAGCTCGGCGGTGGCGTTGCCGCCCCGGAAGTACAGCGCCTGGGCGCTGCTGCCGGCGGGAACGGTGTAGCGCAGCGCCGGGTCGAGCGGGCCGGGCTTGGCCAGCCCCTCCCCGGTGATCGGGAAGACGCCTTGCAGGAAGCGGGGTGTGCTCTTCACGGGGGTTCTCCTGGTCGTCGTCGGGCGGGACGGCGGGTGTGGGACGGGGCGTGTGGCGGGGCGGTGGCCGAGCGGACGTGGCTGGGCCGCCGCGGGTGGTGGCGGGAACCGCTCCTCGGGCCCGCCGACCCTGGTGACGGCGACGGCGCAGACCTTGAAGGCGGGCATCTTGGACGTCGGGTCGAGGGAGTCGGCGTCGGTGAGCGCGTTGGCGCTGGCGCCGCCGCCCCAGTGGAAGGGGACGAAGACGACGTCGGGGCGGATCGTGTCGGTGACGTGCGCGTGGAACCGCGCCCGCCCGCGGCGGGTGGACAGCTCGACGACGTCGTCGCCGGCGATCCCGAGCGTGCGGGCGAGGTCGGGGTGCAGCTCGGCGCGGGGAGTCGGCGCGATCATCTGCAGGCTGCGGGTGCGACGGGTCTGGGTGCCCGACTGGTACTGCGCCAGCACCCGGCCGGTGGTCAGCACGTACGGGTACTCGGTGTCCGGGCGCTCGTGGGCATCGACGTGCTCGACCCGCAGGAACCGGGCCCGCCCGTCGGGGGTGGCGAACCGCTCGGTGAACAGCCGCGGCGTCCCGGGGTGGCTCGCTCCGTCGCCCGGGGTGGCCGGGCAGGGCCAGAAGACGCCCTGCTCGTCGTCGATGCGCCGGTAGCTGATGCCGGAGTAGTCGGCCGTTCCCCCGGCGCTGGCCCGGCGCAGCTCGTCGAACACCGTCTCCGGATCGCCGCTGAACTTCTCCCCCACCCCGAGCCGCCCGGCCAGCTCCGCGAGCAGCTCGAGGTCGTCGCGCACGCCGTCGGGCGGGTCGAGCGCCCGGCGGCGGCGGATCACCCGGCCCTCGAGGTTCGTCATCGTCCCGGCCTCCTCCGCCCACATGGCGCTGGGCAGGACGACGTCGGCGAGCTCGGCGGTCTCGGAGAGGAAGAAGTCGCTGACGGCGAGGAAGTCCAGGTCGCGCAGCCGGCTGATCACCCGGCGGGCGTCGGGGGCGCTCACCGCCACGTTGCTGGCCAGCACCAGCAGGGTCCGCACGCCGCCGTCGGTGCCGAGCGCGTCCAGCAGCTCGAAGGCGCTCTTCCCCGGCATGGGCAGGTCGTCGGGGTCGACGCCCCAGACGGCGGCGACGTGCGCGCGGGCCGCCGGATCCTTCAGCGAGCGGTAGCCGGGCAGCTGGTCGGCCTTCTGCCCGTGCTCGCGGCCGCCCTGCCCGTTGCCCTGGCCGGTGACCGTGCCCCAGCCGCTGCCGGGACGGCCGGGCAGCCCGAGCGCGAGCGCGAGGTTGATCCACGCCTGGGCGGTGTCGGTGCCGCTGCGGTGCTGCTCGGCGCCGCGGGCGGTGAGGATGATGGCCCTGTCCGCGCGGGCGAGGGCGAAGACGGTGCGCCGCTGGTCGGCGACGGGCACGCCGGTGAGCCGCTCGACCCGGTCGGGCCAGTACGCGCCGATGCCGGCCCGGACGTCCTCGAAGCCGGTGGTGCGCGCGGCGACGTACTCCTCGTCCACCAGCCCCTCGGCCACCGCGATGTGCAGCAGCCCGTTGGCCAGCGCCAGGTCGGTGCCCGGCAGCGGCTGCAGGTGCGCGGCGGCGTTGCGGGCGGTCGCGGTGCGCCGGGGGTCGACGACGATGTGCTGCGCGCCCCGCTCGCGCCCGGCGTCGAAGTACTGCATCGCCGGGGGCATGGTGTCGGCCGGGTTGCTGCCGACCAGGACGACGACGTCGGCCTCGGCGATGTCGGAGAGCGGGAACGGCATACCCCGGTCCAGGCCGAAGGCGCGGTTGGCCGCACCGGCGGCCGAGGACATGCAGAACCGGCCGTTGTAGTCGATGGCGCTGGTGCGCAGGGCGACGCGGGCGAACTTGCCGAACTGGTAGGCCTGCTCGTTGGTCAGCGATCCGCCGCCGAAGCAGCCGACGGCGTCGCGGCCGTACCGGGCCTGGGTCCGCCCGATCGCGTCCACCAGCCTGCCGAGGGCGTCGTCCCACGTCGTCTCCACCAGCGGGCTGGTGCGGTCTCCGGGTGTGGCCCGGACCAGCGGGCGGAGCAGCCGCTCGGGGTGGTCGAGCAGCTCGGTCGACGACCAGCCCTTGGAGCACAGGCCACCGCGGTTGGTCGGGAAGTCCAGCGGCACGAGGGTCGCCGGCCGGTCTCCCGCGGTGACGGCCATGCCGCACTGCAGCGAGCAGTAGGGGCAGTGCGTCTCCGTCGTCCGCGACGCCCTCATCCCGGGGACGGCAGCAGGCGAGGCGGTCGTGGACACGGCCCAAGAGTCGAGCGGCGGCATTTCCCGCGGTCGACCCTGGCGTCAATCCTGGGTTCCGTTCACCTCACAGGAGGGTCGCGGACGCTGTGCGTCGCCCGGGACGGAGGATGGGCCCCTGTTCACCGTGACGGACGAGGGAGCGCACGATGACCGAGCCGGATCCGACCGCCGATCCCGACAGCCCCGAGGGCCGCGGCGCAGTGGCCGGCGTCCTGCCCGCCGCCCCGGCCGGCTCCGGGCGGGCCGGGCTCGACCGGCGCCGCGTCCTCGGCGCGGCCATCGAGTTCATCGACCGGAACGGCCTGGATGCCCTCACCATGCGCCGGCTGGGAGCCCACCTCGGCGTCGAGGCCATGGCCCTCTACCGCTACGTGCCCGGCCGGGAGCAGTTGCTCGACGGCGTCGTCGAGTCCGTGATCGACGAGCTCTACGGCGACCCCGACGTCCACATGGCCGCCTCGCACGGATGGCAGGACTACCTGCAGCGGCTGGCGCACGGCGTCCGGCGCATCGCCCTGGCCCATCCCGAGGTGTTCCCCCTGGTGGCCACCCGCCCGCCGGCTGCCCCGTGGGTGCGGCCGCCGCTGCGCAGCCTGCGCTGGGTGGAGTCCTTCCTCGTCGCGATGGTCGACAGCGGGTTCACCGAGGAGGCCGCTGTCGCGGCGTACCGGGCGTACTCCAGCTTCCTGCTCGGGCACCTGCTGCTGGAGGTCTCGCAGAAGGGCGTGAAGATCAGCCCGGAGGACCATCCCGACGGCGTGCCCGACGCCGCGGAGGACACCGACCTCGGCGAATACCCCACCGTCGTCCGGCTGGAGCCACTGCTGTCCCTGGACGAGTCGGCCGCCGAGTTCGAGGAGGCGCTGGAGAACCTGCTGGGCCGCCTCGAGCTGGTCCGCCAGGAGGCGCGCGCTCCCCGCAGGGGGGACGCGCGGGGCTGACGGCCCGTTCCGCGCCACCTGTGTTTACGACGTAAATCGGCGGGCACCGAACCGTTGTCCGCCGGTCCCAGGCACGCGCCGGGCGGCGGTTCCCTTCGACGTCCAGCCCACGAGGAGTGCGCGCGCATGATCACCGAGCAGCAGATCAGCACCGTCATCGGCAGCACCGCCGTCGGTCCCGACGGAAAGCTCGGCACCGTCGGCGAGGTCTACCTCGACGACGAGACCGGCCGTCCGGAGTGGGCCACGGTCCGCACCGGCCTGTTCGGCACCAAGGAGGCCTTCGTGCCCCTGGCGCAGGCCGATGTCACCGGCGACGAGCTCCGCGTCCCCTTCGACAAGAACACGGTGAAGAACGCTCCGCACGTGGACGCCTCGGGACACCTGTCGCCGGCCGAGGAGACCGAGCTCTACCGCTACTACGGGATGGGCACGGACGACACCACCGTCGCCCAGCAGTCCGTGGCCGGAACGGCCGGGCAGGGCACCGTCGGCCACGACACCTCCGGGCACGGCACCGTCGGGCACGACACCTCCGGCCCGACCACCGACGAGGCGATGACCCGGTCGGAGGAGCAGCTGCGCGTGGGCACCCAGCGGGTGGAGACCGGTCGTGCGCGCCTGCGCAAGTACGTCGTCACCGAGAACGTGTCCGAGACCGTGCCGGTCACCCGCGAGGAGATCCGCGTCGAGCGGGAGCCCATCACCGACGCCAACATCGGGAACGCGCTCGACGGCCCGGCCATCTCGGAGGAGGAGCACGAGGTCGTCCTGCACGCGGAGCGCCCGGTCGTGCAGAAGGAGGCCGTTCCGGTCGAGCGGGTCCGCCTGGACACCGAGACCGTCACCGAGCAGGCCACGGTCACCGAGCAGGTCCGCAAGGAGCAGGTCGAGTTCGAGACCGACGGCGTGACCGACGGCGTGACCGACGACGTAACCCGCCGCCGCTGACGCTCCGGGAGGAGCCTCCAGGAGGCCGATCGTCGACGGGGGCCGTCCCATCCGGGGCGGCCCCCGTTCGCGTTCCGCCGCGTGGTCGAATCCACGGGTGACCCAGGGACCGATCATCCGGCGGATCGACGACCCGGACGAGCCGGGCCCGGACGTCCGGATCGCCGAGCAGCGCGACGTCCCCTCGATCGCGGCGACGCTGACCGTCGCGCTCGCCGACTCGCGGTGGACCCGCTGGGCGCTCCCGGACGACGGGCGCATGCAGCGGCTGACCCGCTTGCACGAGCTGGACGCGGCCCACCGCGGGGTGAGCACGGGCACGGCGTGGGTGACCGAGGACGTCGCCGCGGTCGCCGTCTGGGAACCCCCGCCCAGCGCACCGGGGACCCAGCCGCTGCCCGACGACGTCCGCTCGGCGCTCGCACGGGAGCTGCCCCACCTCGGCGGGTCCCGGGCCCGGGTCGTCGCCGAGACCGAGGCGCTGGTGACCGCCGCGCTGCCGGACCGGCCGCACTGGCGGCTGCGGCACCTCGGTGTCCGCCCCTCGTCCCGCCGCCGGGGCCTGGCCGCGGCGGTGCTCGCACCGGTGCTGGTCCGCTGCGACGCGGAGAAGACGCCGGCGGCGGCGGCCGTCTTCAGCTGGGCCAACGTGCGATTCCTGCGCGGCTTCGGCTTCCAGGTCACCGAGACCACCCGCACCACCGACGACGACCTGCCGCTCTGGGTGGTCGTGCGCGAGCCGCTGTCCCTGAGCTGAGGAATATCGCCCACGGGTGTCGAAACGGCCGGGGGCCGTTCGTACCGGGAGTGAGTGGGTGGCGGGAGGCCGCCCACCGACCCGAGGAGGACGACGATGCCGCAGTACCTGCTCAGCATGATCCAGCCCGTCGGTGACCCGC
>Ga0196960_10000288_pt1 | contig 19640 bp, 21 predicted proteins | sample S3v_5metaG_FD_183187 | JGI IMG/M metagenome (GOLD analysis project Ga0196960, IMG submission 183187) | Soil microbial communities from Anza Borrego desert, Southern California, United States - S3+v_5 | ecosystem: Environmental > Terrestrial > Soil > Desert | place: USA: California | collected...
AGCCGCGGCTCCCCGGTCACCGCGTACGCGACGGTCGCGAGCTCGTACGCGAGCAGATGCGGCGCGTCGCGCAGGAGGTCGCGCGGCCGGTCGTTCTTGACGATCATCAGCAGCCGGTTGCGGAGCTGGAGCCGCCGGTGCGCGAGCGGCACCGACCCGCGCGAGGACGGGCCGAAGAACCGCACGTGCCGCCCGACCGCGCGCGGCTCGTACGCCGCCCGCCAGCCGAGCACCCGCGCCCGCCACGCGAGGTCGGCGTCGACCGTCCACAGCGCCAGCTCCTCGTCGAAGACCTCACCGTCGGGCGCGCAGTCGTCGAGCGCCGTGCGCCGCCACAGCACGCACGCCCCGTCCGCACCGAAGATCTCCGCCGCCCGCTCGAAGCAGACTGCCGGCAGCCCCGCGCCGACGACCGTGTTCCGCCGCCGCCGGTCGATCCACATCCCGGCGGCGTCGATCGTGCCGACGTCCGCCTCCCGCACGAGCTTCGGCGCGACCGCCGCCAGCGCCGCGTCAGCCTCCAGCCGTGCCGCGAGCGCCGCCAGCGCCCCGTCGAGCAGGACGCAATCCGCGTTGCACAGCAGCACCGCGTCGAACTCGCGCACCGCCGCCAGCCCGGCGTTCATCGCCGCCGCGTACGACCGCCGCTCCGGCAGCCGCACCACCGCCCCGTACTCCCGCGCGACCTCCTCGGTGTGGTCCGTGCACGCGTTGTCGACCACCACGACCGCGTCCGCCCCCTGCCGCGCCGCGGCGGGCAGGCACGTCTCCAGCCGTTCCGCCTCGTCGACGGACAGGATCAGGACGGCGGTGCGCACGCCACGAGCATGGCGTGCGCACCTCCCGGATCAGGTCCAGGTGCCCGAGAACGGAAGCGACGCCGGGCAGGGGAACCCGCCGACGACGCGGGTCACGGTTCCGCTGAGCGTCAACGTGCTGCCGTTCCAGGTGCCTGAGACCGTGCCCGCGAAGACGCAGCTCGCGCCGCCCCCGCACGCGATCGCCACGCGATGGCCGGCGGTGGCGGTGCCGGCGCCGAGCGTCAGCGCCCACGGCAGGTTGTTCGGCGTCACGGTGCAGGTGCCGAGGACGCCGGAGCAGCCCGAGAACGTCGCCGCCGTGATCGCCGTCGCCGTCCCGCTGAGGGTGCTGGAGGTGCACGAGGCCCAGGTCCCCCAGCTCACATTCCCGGTGTTCGTCACGTCGAGCGCGCCCCACGCTCCGTTGAAGGCGCCGGAGGCCGGGCACGGGAAGCCGCCGACGACCCGGGTCAGGTTCCCGCCGAGCGTCAGCGGGGGCCCGTACGTCCCGGTCAGCGTGCCGGCGAACTCGCACGTCCAGCTGCTGCCGCAGGTCATCCGGATGCGCACGCCGGTCACCGTCGCGCCGCCCGAGCCGCTGACGCTGAAGGGCCACGGCTGGTTCAACGCCGTGACGGTGCACGGGAGGTTGTTCAGGGTGGTGCAACCGGAGAACGACATCGACGTGATGTTCGTCGCCGTCGCGTCGACCGTGCTCGCGGTGCAGGTCAGGAAGCCCGACGCGCCGAGCGTCACCGGCGCGGTGTTCGTGTACGGGAAGGCGGCAGCGGTGGACGGCAGCGCGGCGGCGGCCAGCGTGAGCGCGACCAGCGCCGCGATGCTCGCGGCAAGACGGCGGACCATGAGGGGCTCCTCTCCTCGACATGCCCCGGCCGCTCCGTGCCGCCGGGGACCTCATCCCTATGTGCCATGAGACACATGCGCGGCTTCCTTGTCAACTCGCCGCGCCGGGCCCGCCGCGTGCTAACGCTGTAGGGATGCCGTACTCCGGTCGTGAGATCCACCTGGCCGCCCGTCCCAAGGGCGAGCCGCAGCTGACCGACTTCCGCCTCGTCGAGGCCGACGTCGCGGACCCGCAGGACGGCGAGATCGTCGTCCGCAACCTCGTGATGTCCGTCGACCCCTACATGCGGGGGCGGATGAACGACGCGAAGTCGTACGTGCCGCCCTTCAAGCTCGACGAGGCCCTGGGCGGCGGCGCGGTCGGCGAGGTCGTCGCGTCGCGCGCGGAGGGCTTCGCCGAGGGCGACGTCGTGCTGCACGACCGCGGGTGGCGCGAGTACGCGAAGGTGCCGGCGCAGTACGCGGTGAAGGTCGACACGCAGCTGGCGCCCGCGTCGCGGTACCTCGGCGTGCTGGGGATGCCCGGCCTGACCGCGTACGTCGGGCTGCTCGACGTCGCCGGGCTCCGCGACGGCGACGTCGTGTTCGTCAGCGGCGCCGCGGGCGCGGTGGGCTCGATCGTCGGGCAGATCGCGAAGCTGCGCGGCCACACGGTGATCGGCTCGGCCGGCTCGCCCGAGAAGGTCGCGCACCTGAAGGACGACCTCGGCTTCGACGCGGCGTTCGACTACCACGACGGCCACCCGGTCAAGCTGCTGCGCGAGGCCGCGCCGGACGGCATCGACGTCTACTTCGACAACGTCGGCGGCGACCACCTCGAGGCGGCGATCGACAGCGCGAAGAACGGCGCGCGGTTCGCGCTGTGCGGCGCGATCTCGGCCTACAACGCGACCGAGCCGCCGCCCGGCCCGCGGAACATGTTCCTCTGCGTCGGCAAGCGGCTCCGGCTGCAGGGCTTCATCGTGAGCGACCACTTCGACCGCCAGCCGGCGTTCGTGGAGGAGGTCGGCGCGTGGCTGCGCGACGGCAAGATCGTCGCGCGGGAGACGGTCGTCGAGGGCGGCGTCGAGGCGGCGCCGCAGGCGTTCATCGACCTCCTGCGCGGCGCGAACACGGGCAAGATGGTCGTGCAGATCGCGTCGTGAGCAGCGCGCTCGCCGATTGGAAGGGCTGCCCGCGCTGCGGGCAGCCGCTCGCCCTGCACGACGCGACCGACGACGTCCACGTCACCTGCGCCGCGTGCGGGTTCCTGCACTACGACAACCCGGCGCCGGCGACGGTCGTGCTGATCCTCGACGACCAGGACCGCCTGCTGCTCATCCGCCGCGCCGTCAACCCGTACGCGGGCGAGTGGGACACGCCGGGCGGCTTCCTGACGCCCGGCGAGTCCGCCGAGGACTGCGCCCGCCGCGAGGTACGCGAGGAGCTCGGCTGCGACATCGTCGACCTCGTCCCGCTCGGCACCTTCCCCTCCCGCTACGGCGACGGCGGCCGGTGGACGATCGGGATCGCGTTCACGGCGAAGCTGGCGGCGGGGGCGACGATCGCGCTCGATCCGGAGGAGTCCCTCGAGCACGCGTGGACGGCGCTCGACGCGATCCCCCACCTCGCCTTCCCCGACGGCCGCGACGCGGTCGCGGCGCTCATCGCGGCGCGCGACTAGGCTGCGTCGTATGGACGACGACGAGATCCGGCAGATCCTGCGGCGCCTTTCGCGCCCGGACCGCTCCGGCGGCGTGGTCGTCGAACGGGCCGCGCTGATGGCCGAGGCCGCCGATCCGCACGAGGTGATGGCGTGGATCGAGGCGCACGGCGGCGCTGGCGAGTCGGCGGCGCCCGCCAAGGCGTCGCGCGGGCTGCACAGCGCACGGCTCTCGGACAACGCGGGCGGCAGCGCCGCGCAGCCGCAGCGCTTCGTGCTGCCCACCGACGCGCTGACGGACGACTAAACGCCTGACCGACCCGTCGGTAGCTCTCCGGGTCAGATCCCTCCGGCCCCGGTGCCTCCGCCGCCCTTCTTGTTCATGATCTTCCCCGCGCCCTTGGCCCCGCCGCGAACGACGTTCATGATCCCCAAGACGACGAGCACGACGAACACCAGGATGAATAGCATCGCGGGAAGCCCGGTCACCGTGAACGCGAGCATCATGGTCATCTCCTCGGTTGCTTGCCGGGTCGCTACCCCGAGGGCAGCGCTTTCATCTCCCACAGCTCCGCGACCTTCTTCGAGCGCCTGATCTTCCGCTCCGCGGCCCTCGCGAGCGGCGGCTCGGGCTGCTGAACGAGCCCGGCGACCGGCGTCAGTGGTGGTGGTGCGCGTGGCCGTCGCCCGCATGCGCCAGCGCGGCGGGCGGGAGCGTGCGCGCGAGCCAGGCGGCGAGGGCGGTGGTGAGCGGGACGGCGAGGACGAGGCCGATGGAGCCGACGAGCATCGCGACGACCTGGCCGGCGACGCGCTCGCGGTTGAGCGCGTCGGCGACGCGGGTGCCGCTCTGCTCGAAGATGAGGAGCACCGGGAGCGCGGCGCCGACGTAGGCGAGGACGAGCGTGTTGACCGTCGCGGACAGGTGGTCGCGGCCGACGCTCAGCCCCTCGCGGAAGACGGCGCGACCGCCGAGCGCCGGGTTCGCGCGGCGCAGCGCGAGCACCGTCGATGCCTGGGAGACCGTCACGTCGTCGAGCACACCCAGCGCGCCGACGACGATCCCGGCGAGCACGAGCCCTTCGAGCGAGAGCCCGCCGCCCGCCCCGCCCTCGCTCGTGGCCAGCAGCAGCGTCGCCTCCTCCGACGAGAAGCCGGTGATGTGCGCGAGGCCCACGAAGAGGACGGCGAGCAGCGCGGTCGCCAGCAGCGACGCCGCCGAGCCCAGCACCGCCGCGAGGCTCGTCACGCCGGTGCCGTGCGCGAGCCCGACGGTGAGCAGCATCACCGCCAGCGCGCCCACCAACGCCACCGCGAGCGGCGAGGAGCCGTCGAGGATCGCCGGGACCATGAACTGGGTCACGACCGCGAGCGACGCCGCGAGGCCGAGCAGCGAGCGGACGCCCTTCCACCGCCCGAGCGCGACGACGAGCACGGCGAAGACGATCGCGAGGATCAGCAGCGGCGAGCGCCGCTCGAAGTCGCTGAACGAGTACGCCTCCAGATTCGGCGGCGGCTCCGCGCCGGGCGGCACGTAGCTCTTGACCACCCGGATCCGGTCGCCCGGGAGCACCTCAGCCGCCAGGTCGGTGCCCGGCAGCGTCAGCCGTGCGCGGCGCCCGCTCTCCGCGCCCTCGGCGATGCGGATCGTGAGGATCTGGCACGGCGAGCGCGACTGCCGGCACGCGCGCCGGACCGTCCCCTCCACCTCCGCCGCGACCTCCTTGACGGGCTGCCCGGCGCCGCCCTCGACGGTGGCCGGCATCGACACGATCCGGTCGCCGCCGCCTGGCCACAGCACCGCCATGCCGACCACCACGCCGCCGACGAGGAGGACGAGCGCGGCGAGGACGGCGCGGCCGTGGGGGCCGGCGTCGCGGGCGAGGAGGCGGAGCACGGCGGGCCACCCTACCGGTCATTCATATTGAGACTGAATCTCACCTTGCCGGTACGGTCGAGGGCATGGACACCACCCGTCTCCCCGTCACCGTCCTGTCCGGCTTCCTGGGCGCGGGCAAGCCCACGCTGCTCGAGCACCTGCTCCGCAACCGCGAGGGCCTGCGCGTCGCGGTGATCGTCAACGACATGAGCGAGGTCAACGTCGACGCCCAGCTCGTGGCGCGCGGCGTCGCGGCGATCGACCACGTCGAGGAGCGGCTCGTCGAGCTCTCCAACGGCTGCATCTGCTGCACGCTGCGCGAGGACCTGCTGGTCGAGGTCGCGAAGCTCGCGCGCGCCGGCCGGTTCGACCACCTGCTGATCGAGTCGAGCGGGATCTCCGAGCCGCTGCCCGTCGCCGAGACCTTCACCTTCCCCGGCGACGACGGCGTCGCGCTCGGCGACCTCGCGCGGCTGGACACGATGGTCACCGTCGTGGACGCGTCCACCTTCCTGCCCTGGGGCGTGGCCGCTTAGGCGAGCGCGGCGCGGACGGCCGCCGCGGCGACGGCGCCCGCGGCGTCCATCGGCTCCGTCGACTTCGCGGCGCGGGAGAGCATGAACGCGCCCTCCAGCGCGGCGATCACGGCGATGGCGGTGGGGCGGGCGCGGTCGGCCGGCATCCCCTCGGCGACGAACCGCTCCGCCGCCCCGTCGACCCAGGAGGCGAAGACGTCGGCGGTCGCCTCGCGGAGCGGCTCGTTGGTGGAGGCGACCTCCAGCGCGACGGTGCCGATCGGGCACGCGTCGGCGTAGTCGGACTCGACGAGCGTCGCGCCCGCGCCCGCGAAGAAGAGCTCGATCCCGGCGACGAGATCACCGTCCGCCGCGTCCATGATCAGCGGGAAGAGCTCCCAGTACATCGCGCCGGAGGAGCGCACGACCTCGACGCCGAGCTGCTCCTTGCCGCCCGGGAAGTGATGGTAGATCGAGCCGAAGGGCGCATTCGCCGCGGCGACGATCTGCTTGAGGCCGGTGCCGGTGTAGCCGTGCCGGCGGAAGAGCTCGGCGGTCGCCGCCAGGATCCGGTCGCGGGTGTCGGTCGCCACGCGGGCAGTGTATGGTCACCGCTGACTAGAGCGATCTATCTAGTGACGCGACGAGAGGCGGCGGCGATGCGGCAGGTCGAGACGGCGGCGGGCACGATCGAGGTGCAGGACACCGGCGGTGAGGGCCCGACCGTGGTGCTCCTCCACGGGCTGCTGATGGACCACACGCTGTGGCGCGACGTCGTCCCCGACCTCGAGCGCGACCACCGCTGCGTCCTCCCGGTCCTCCCGGTCGGCAGCCACCGGATCGCGATGAACCCCGACGCGGACCTCTCGCTCCATGGCCTCGCGCGGATCGTCGCCGAGGTGCTGGAGCGGCTGGAGCTCGACGACGTCGTCCTCGTCGGCAACGACCTCGGCGTCGCGCAGATCGTCGCCGCGCGCCACCCCGAGCGGCTCGGGAAGCTCGTGCTCACGTCGCAGGAGGCGTTCGGCAACATCCCGCCCGGGCTGCCGGGGAAGTTCGCCAAGCTCGCCACGCGGCTGCCCGGCGGGATCGCGATGGCGGCGCGCTCGCTCCGCATCCGCCCGCTCCAGCGCGCCCCGATGACGTTCGGGTGGATGAGCAACGCGCCGATCCCGAAGGACGTCGTCGCGTCGTGGACCGTGGCGCCGCTGAGCGACGCGGGCGTCCGGCGCGACGTCAAGCGCTACGCGACCACACCCGGCCTCCCCGCCGCGCTGACCGCGGCGGCGGAGGAGCTGCGCGCGTTCGACAAGCCGACGCTCGTCGCGTGGTCGGCGGACGACAAGGTCATGCCGCCCGAGCACGGCCGGCGGCTCGCGCAGATGATCCCGAACGCCCGCCACACGGAGATCGCGAACGCCCGCACGCTCGTCCCGCTCGACCAGCCGGCGGAGATCGCGCGGCTGATCCGGGAGTTCGCGGCGGAGCGGGAGGGCTACAGCGGCTCGACCGCGACGATCGCGTCGCGCGGGATCGGCGCGTAGAGGTGGGGGAACGGGCCGGGCTCGGACCCCGCACCCGGCTCCCACTTCACCGCACCGGAGGGCAGCTCCTCCTCGTCGAGCGACAGCAGGAGCAGGTCCGGCAGCCCGTCGAAGTACCGCTCCAGCACGCCCTCGACCTGCTCGCGGGTGGCGAGGTGGACGAACCCCTCCGCCTCGAAGCCGCCCGGCGTGTGCGACGCCGCGGACGGGTCCCACTCCGTCCGCGTCGTCACGTGGAAGAGCACGCGCGCGACCTCGCTAGGCGAACAGCGAGCGCGCCGCCGCGATGACGGCCTCGGGCTGGTCCTCGGGCAGGAAGTGCGCCGCGCCCTTCACCAGCTCGAGCCCGGGAGCGTACCGGCACACCGGGTCGCCCGCGCCGCCCATGAACCGCATCGGCAGATCCGGCCGCTTGCGCGGCGAGCTCAGCAGCCCCGCCGCCTCGCGCGTGGTGAACGTCCGGTAGTAGCCGACGGTCGCCCGCCGCCGCGCGGGGTCGCGCAGGACGTCGACGTACGCCTTCACCTCGTCGCCGGTGATCCCGCTGATGCGCAGCAGGAACGACGCGAGCTGCGGCACGTACCGGTCGGCGCCGGGCGCGCTGAGGATCGGCATGTGCGCGAAGCCGAACGCCTGCCGCGGATCGGTCCCGCGCTCGAAGAGCTGCGGCACCGACAGGATCAGCGCCGCGCTCACGCGCTCCGGCGCCGTCACCGTCATCAGCTGCGCCGCGACGGCGCCCCAGTCGTGCCCGATCACCGGCGCGCGCTCGATCCCCAGCACGTCCATCAGGCCCAGCACGTCGTCGGCCAGGCGCTGCTTGTCGTACGGCCCGTCCGGCGCCTCCGTCCACCCCAGCCCGCGCAGGTCGGGCGCGAGCACCCGCCACGTCCGCGCGAGGTCGGGGATGACCTTCCTCCACATCCACCAGTGCTGCGGCCAGCCGTGCAGGAGCAGCAGCGGCGGCGCGTCCGCGTCGCCGGCCTCGGCGACGTGCATGCGCAGGCCGCCGACGTCCTCGTAGCGGTGGCTGACGCCCGCGAGCTCGATCACGTCGTCTTCCCGTCCGGAACGGTCACGTCGGCACCGTACTCCGGACGGTCCTCGCACAGCTCCTTCAGCCGCCGCAGCGACTCGGTGTTGCGCCCGCGCACGAGCAGGTGCGTGAGCGGGTTGAAGACGAACGCGCTCAGCGGGTCGCCCGGGTCCTCGCGCATGATCACGCGGGTGCCGCCGTGGCCATCGGGCTCGAGCGTGAAGTCGATGATCGCCGTGCCGAACAGCGGCCGCGCCTTGGCGTGGAGGATGAGCTTGCTCGGCTGCCGCACCTCGACCACCTCGGTGTGGTCCTTGACGTGCAGCGGCCCGAAGCCGACCTGATGGTGGAACCGCGTGCCCGCCGCCGGGAAGCCCGGATCCGCGCCGCGCATGAACTGCGAGCCGACGACCCAGTGGCCGTAGCTTCGCCAGTCGGCCAGCACCGCGAAGACGCGCTCTGGCGGGACGTTGAAGTGCGCCTCGTTGATCGCCACGTCCAGGCCCTACCCCGTCTCAGCGGATCCTCGTCGCCTCCAGATCGAGGTCGCGCTCGATGGCGCGCAGCGTGTCGCCGGAGACCTCGCCGGAGCGCTGCAGCTCGGCCAGCCGCTCGCGCTCGACGGCGAGCAGCTCGTGCCGCAGCTGCCGGTAGCTCTTGAGCAGCTCCTCCGTGCCGCTGTCCTCGTCGTCGCGCAGCCCGGCGCGCCGCATCCGCCACTCGTACCGCGTCCGCACGCGGTCGAGGACCGGCTCGGGGATCTCGTCGCGCGCGGCCAGCTCGCCCGCCCGGTTGAGCGCCGCCTCCGCCAGCTGGGCGCGCACGACCCGGCCGCGCTGGAGCTGGTCGGACGAGCCGGTGAGGCCGAGCCTCCGCAGCAGCGCGGGCAGCGCCAGGGCGGGGACGACGAGCAGCGCGACGATCGTGCCGAGCGCGAGCACGATCAGCGTGTCGCGCTCGGGGAACGGCTCGCCCCCCGTCGTGACCGGGATCGTCAGCGCCGCGGCGACCGACGTCGCGCCGCGCATCCCGCTGACGCCGAGGACGAGCCGCTCGCGCGCGTTGAACTCGCTCGCCAGCCGCGTCGGCCCGCGGTTCCACAGCCCGGCCAGCAGCGGCACGGAGAACATCCACAGCACCCGCACGCCGAACGTCACCACGGCGACCATCAGCGTGAGCAGGACGAGCTCGGTCACGCCGCGGGGCGCGGGGTCGTCGAGCACCTGTCCGAACGCGATGCCGACGAGCAGGAAGAGGATCGACTCGGCCAGGAACCGCGCGACGCCCCAGAACGAGAGCGCGCCCACGCGGGTCTCGGCCGACACGATGCGCGAGGAGTAGCGGCCGACGACGAAGCCGGCGAGCACGGTCGCGAGGATGCCCGAGACGCCGATCGCCTCGGCCAGGAGGAACGCCCCGTAGGCGAGCAGCACGGCGATGGCGGACTCCAGCTCGACGTCGTCCATCGTCCGTCGCACCCACACCGTGCCGAGCGCGAGCACGGTGCCGACCGCCGCGCCGCCGGCCGCCACGCCGACGAACTCCAGCAGCGAGCCGCCGAGCGCGAACGAGCCCGCGCCGACCGCGCCGATCGCGATCCGCAGGGCGGTGAGCGCGCTCGCGTCGTTGATGAGCGACTCGCCCTCGACGATCGTCGCCAGCCGCTCGGGCGCGCCGCCGGTGCGGATGACGGCCGTCGCCGCGACGGGGTCGGTCGGGGCGACGATCGCGCCGAGGACGAAGCACGCCGCGAGCGGGATCCCGGTCACCCAGTGGGTCACGAGCGCGACGACGATGATCGTCACCAGGACGAGCCCGATCGAGAGCCAGGCGATCGGCCGCAGGTTCGAGCGCAGGTCCTCCCCGGCGAACGCGAACGCGCTCGGGTAGAGGATCGGCGGCAGGAAGACGAGGAAGATCAGCTCGGGGTCGAGCTCGATGTCGGGCGCGAAGGGCAGGGCGCCGACGGCGAGCCCGCCGATGACGAGCGCGACCGGTTGCGGGAACCTCAGCCGCTCGGCGAGGAGCGCGAGCAGCACGACCGCGACGAGCACGGCGACGAAGGCCTGGACCTCTGGCACGCCGCGAGGACTACCCGCCGAGCTGGCGCGCCACCGTTTCCGCGCGTGCGCGAACGGAGAGAGCCGAGGCGATGCCCGACGCCGTCGTCATCGGCGCCGGCCCGAACGGGCTGGTCGCCGCCAACCAGCTCGCCGACGAAGGCTGGTCGGTGCACGTCCTGGAGGCGCAGCCCGAGCCGGGCGGGGCGGTCCGGTCCAGCTCGGACCTCACGCTGCCGGGCTTCGTCCACGACCGGTTCAGCTCGTTCTACCCGCTGGCCGTCGCGTCCCCGGCGATCAGCGCGCTGGGTCTGGAGGAGCACGGGCTCACGTGGCGGCGCGCGCCGTACGCGGTCGCGCACCCGCGCCGGGACGGCTCCGCCGCGTGGATCTCGCACTCGCTCGACGAGACGTGCGCGCACCTGGAGACCATGGGCGCCGGCGACGGCGAGGTGTGGCGCGGGCTGATGGAGCGGTGGGCGACGGTCGGGCCGGAGCTGCTGCGCGCGTTCTTCACGCCGTTCCCGCCCGTGCGCGCAGGCGCGCGGATGGCGCGGGCGCTGGGCGGCTACCGCGAGCTGCTGGACTTCGCCCGCTTCGGGATGCTGCCGGTGCGCCGGTACGCCGACGAGGAGCTGCGCGGTGACGGCGCGGCGCGGCTGCTCGGCGGGAACGCGCTGCACGCGGACTTCAACCCCGAGCAGCCGGGGAGCGCGATCTTCGGCTGGGTGCTGTGCGGGCTCGCGCAGCAGGTCGGCTACCCGGTGCCCGAGGGCGGGAGCAGCGCCCTGACGCAGGCGATGGTGCGGCGGCTCGAGTCGCTCGGCGGGACGGTCACGTGCGACGCGCGGGTGGATCGCATCGAGGTGCGCGGGGGCCGCGCGGTCGGTGTCCGGGTGGAGGGCGGCGAGACGGTGTCCGCGTCGCGGGCGGTGCTCGCGGACGTCGGCGCGCCGCAGCTCTACCTCGACCTCCTGGACCGCGCGCACGTCCCGCCCGCCGTCCTGCGGGCGCTGGAGCGGTTCGAGTACGGGTTCGCGACCTTCAAGATCGACCTCGCGCTGGACGGCCCGATCCCGTGGCTCAACGACGACATGGCGATGGCGGGGACCGTCCACGTCGCCGAGGGGATCGACGCGCTCACGCGCGCGACGACCGAGATCGTGCTCCGCCAGGTGCCCGGCGAGCCGTTCCTCGTCGCCGGCCAGTACGCCGCCGCCGACCCGACGCGCATGCCCGCCGGCAAGGAGGTCTTCTGGGCCTACACGCACGTGCCGCGCCGGGTGGAGGGCGACGCGGGGCCGGACGGGCTGACCGGCGACTGGGCGGACGCGCGCGAGCGCGAGACGTTCGCCGACCGGATGGTCGCGCAGATCGAGTCCGTGGCGCCCGGCGTCAGCGGCAGGATCCTCGCCCGCCACGTCACGACGCCCGCCGACTTCGAGGCGCAGAACGCCAACCTCGTCGGCAGCGACCTCAACGGCGGCACCGCGCAGCTGCACCAGGAGCTCGTCTTCCGCCCGATCCCGGGGCTCGGCCGGCCCGAGACGCCGGTCGCCGGCTTGTACCTGGCGAGCGCCTCCGCGTACCCCAGCGGCGGCGTCCACGGCGCGTGCGGGGCGAACGCGGCCCGTGCCGCACTCCGCTCGCCGAAGCCCGTGCAGCGCGCCCTCGCCCGCGCGACCGCGCGCTGGTCGGGCAAGCCGTGAGCGGCGGCGTGCCAACGGGTACGCCCACCGCATGGCCGACCGCACCTTCGACGAGCAGCTGACCAAGCACCTCACCGACGCCCACTCGATCGAGGTGCAGGCGCTGGAGCAGATGCGCTTCGCCCCGAAGATCGCGGGCGACGAGCGCCTCAGCGCGATGTACGCCTTGCACTTCGAGGAGACGCAGCGCCACGAGCGGCTCGTGCGCGCGGAGCTCGACCGGCGCGACGCGTCGCCGTCAACCGTGAAGGACGTCGCCGGCCGCGTCGGCGGCTGGGGCATGGTCCTCTTCGCCGCGCTCAACCCCGACACGCCGGGGAAGCTCGCCTTCCACGCGCATTCCTACGAGCACATGGAGCTGGCCGCGTACGAGCTCTTGCGCCGGATCGCCGAGCGCGCGGGCGACGACCGCGTCCGCGACCTCGCGCTGACGATCGGCGGCCAGGAGCGCGCGATGGCCGACCGGATCGCCGAGCGGTGGGACCTCGCGGTGGAGGCGTCGCTGCACGAGAAGGACGACGATGGGATCCAGGAGGAGCTCGTCAAGTACCTGCGCGACGCGCATGCGCTCGAGGCGCAGGCGCTGCAGCTGATGGAGAACGGCCCGCAGATCGCCGAATTCGACCCGCTCGCCGAGCTGTTCCGCATCCACCTGGAGGAGACGAAGGAGCACCAGCGGCTGGTCGATGAGCGGCTCGCCGCGCACGACGCCGGCCCGTCCCGGATCCAGGCGGGCGCGCTGCGTCTCGGCGCGCTCAACATCGGCGGCTTCTTCAAGGCCCAGCCGGACACGCCCGACAAGCTCGCCGGCTTCGCCTACGCGTTCGAGGCGCTCGAGGTCGGCTGCTACGAGCTGCTGATGCGGGTCGCGCGCCGCGCTGGCGACGAGGAGACCGCGGCGATGGCCGAGCGGATCCGCGACCAGGAGCAGGCGACGGCGGTGCGGCTCACCGGCGTGTGGGACGCCGCGGTGGACGCGGCGCTCGCGAAGGTGGGCGTGACGACCGCCTGAGCGCCGCGCTCAGGGCTCGGAGACGACGAGCCGCAGGAAGCCGTCGAGCGCGTCCAGCTCACGCAGATGGCCGTGCTCGCGGTCCCACGCGCCCGACGCCAGCGCCTCACGCAGGCCGGTGACGATCCGCTCCTCCTCCGCGCCGGAGATCAGCGCCCACATCGACTGCGACGCGCGCACCGCCGGGTCGAGGATCGCCTCCGGCCGGCTGAAGTAGGCCTCCTGGAAGCCGTCGGTGCAGTCGGCGGGCGTGGGGATCGTCTCGATCCGCGTCCGCCCGCCGAGCGCGGCCGCGGCCGCCTCGGGCCGCGGGAAGCGCGTCCGCTCGATCGCCAGCGCGGACGCGAAGTGCTCGCGCTGCCAGGCGACCTGCGTCTCCAGGTCGAGGGTGAGCACGACGACCGGCCCGCGGGTGACGCGGCGCAGCTCACGCAGCCCGGTCTCCGGCGGCTCCCAGTGGTGGATCGTGATGATCGCCATCGCCGCGTCGAAGCTGTCGTCGTCGAACGGCAGCGCCTCCGCCCGCCCGTCCAGGCACGGCGCGGCATCCGGCGGGCGCTGCGCGCGCATCGTCGCGCTCGGCTCCACCGCGAGCACGTACCGGTCCTCCGGCTCGTACGAGCCCGCCCCGGCGCCGACGTTGAGCACCGTCCGCGCGTCGCCCAGCGCGGCGTGGACGCGGGCGGCTATCCGTGGATCGGGACGGCGGCGGGCCGCATATCCGTGGCCGTGCTGCTCGTAGTCGACCCGCGGCCGCGCCATGGCCGCAGCCTACCTTGCGCAAGCGACACGAGCCCGCCGGGCGGCCGGCCGCCGGTCGACAGCCACGAGCCGGCGAGGATGAGCAGCATCCCGGCGACCGCGCTCGCGGTGAGCGACTCGTCGAGGAGCGTCACCCCGAGCACCACCGCGACCGCCGGGTTGAGGTACGTGATGACCGACGCGCGGCTCGGGCCGACCATCGTGATCAGCGTGAAGTAGAGGACGAACGCGAGCGCGGTGCAGAGCAGGCCGAGCGCGGCGAGCGCTCCGAGCGCGTCGGCGGGCGGCACCTCCGACGGCGCGCTGAGCAGCGCGGCGGGCGCGAGGAGCGCGGCCGCGATCGTCATCGACACGGCCACCGGCCCGATCGCGTCGCCGCCACCGAGATGGCGCTTGATGACCATCGGCCCGACCGCGTACCCGACCGTCGCGGCGAGGATCGCCAGCGCGCCGATCAGCTCGTCCGTGCTCCCGGCGACGTCGAGGCCGAAGAGCAGCATCACCCCGCCGAGCCCGACGAAGAGGCCGGCGAGGCGGATGCCGTGGACGCGCTCCTCCTGGTCGACCCGGATCGCCAGCAGCGCGATGGTGAGCGGCAGCGCCGCGATGATGATGGCCGCCAGCGACGAGCTGACGTGCTGCTCGCCGAACGCGATCAGCGGGAACGGCAGCACGATCTCGGTGCACGCGAAGAGGGTCAGCGGCCCGCGCTTGGCGCCCAGCCCGCGCAGCGCGCCGCGGCGGGCGGCCAGCGGCAGCAGCAGGGCGGCGGCGAGCGCGACGCGCACGAAGCTGAGGAAGACGGGCGAGACCCCGCCGTCCAGCGCCACCTTGATGAAGAGGTACGGCATCCCCCACACGACCGAGACGGCCGCGAAGACGATCCACCCCTTCCGGCTCAGTACGCGCCCTTCTTCATCAGGACCGCGGGGATGGTCTTGACGAGGATGGTCAGGTCGAGGAAGGGTGACCAGCGCTCGAGGTAGAGGAAGTCGAGGCGGACGAGGTCGTCGAAGTCGAGGTCCGAGCGGCCCGAGACCTGCCACAGGCCGGTGATGCCGGGCAGCACGAGGTAGCGCTTCTTGTGCCAGCTCTCCAGCCGCTCGAAGTCGCGCAGCGGCAGCGGGCGCGGGCCGACGAGCGACATCTCGCCCTTGAGGACGTTGAAGAGCTGGGGCAGCTCGTCGAGCGAGTAGCGGCGCAGGATGCGGCCGATCGGCGTCAGCCGCGGGTCGTCCTTGATCTTGAAGATCGCCCCGTTGGCCTCATTGAGCTGCTCGAGCTCGCGCTGGCGCTCGTCCGCGTCGCGGTACATCGTGCGGAACTTCAGGCACGGGAACGGCGCGCCGCCGATGCCCGGCCGGATCGAGCGGTAGATGATCGGTCCGCGCGACGTGAGGCGGATCACGAGCGCCATCGAGATCAGGATCGGGCTCATGACCAGCAGCAGGAGCGACGCGACGACGACGTCGAACGCGCGCTTCATCGCGAAGTCGACGCCCTCGAAGACCGGCGGCTTGAGCTCGAAGAGCGGGACCGACTGGCCCGGGACGAACTCGGCGCGGTGGATGAGGATCTCCATCGTCGACGGGGCGACGTGGACGCGGACGCCGCGCTGGTGGCACGCGTCGACGAGCTCGACGGCCTCCTGCTGCGGGAAGGCCGGGTCGGCGATGATCACCTCGTCGAGCTTGTGGCGCTCGACGATCCGCCCGATGTCCTCCAGCGATCCCAGCGACCGCAGGCCGTTGTCGGGCCGCGGCGTGAGCGAGACGAAGCCGACGATGCTGATCGGCCCCTTCTTCTCCCCCAGCGCGTGCGCGACGGCCTCGATGTGCTCGCCGGTGCCGACGAGCATCGCGCGGCGCTGGTAGCCGGCGGCGCGAAGGACCACGAACGCGGTCTGGTCGAACGCGTACCGCAGGCCGCTGACGAAGAAGACGGCGAACGCCAGCGAGCCGTAGAAGATGTAGTAGCTGGAGAACTCCTGGCCCGTCAGGATCGCGTAGGCGAGCGCGACGACCGTGACCTGGAACAGGCCCGCGACGATGCGCGTCAGGCCCGGGCGGACCGAGCGGCGGGCGTAGAGGTCCGAGCGCGCGAAGAGCAGCGCGGTGATGAGGAAGGTGAACGCGACGAGGTCGCGGGTCTGGTCGTAGATCTCGGACCAGTCGAGGTCGGCGAGGACCGCGTCCTTGAGCGCCAGCGCGGTGAGGATCGCGCCGAAGACGCCGGCGAAGTCGAGCAGCAGGAGCGAGGCGACGCGCGCGGCGCTGCGCATCGTGTCCATCCGCAGCAGGAAGGAGAGGAGGGGCGGCCGCTTGCGGCGGACGTCCTTGTCCGGGAGGTGCGTGAGCTCCGCCGGAGGCGGCGTGAGGGGCGGCGTGGGCGTCTCTTGCGCGCGGGTCTTCACGGGGACAGGGCTCGGCATCTGACCGGCCCTAACGAGCCAGTGTGGCGGAAGGTGCGCAGTTTCGCGGCGCGGCTAGCGCGCGCGTGCGGCCTTCAGCGCCTTCTTGGGGACCACGTCGATGAGGACGTAGCGCCCGTCAGGCTGCTTCTCAGCGTATCCCGCGTTCGAGAGCTTCTTGAGGACGGCCGGGCACTTCTTGCACCGCGGCCGGTCCTGGCAGCACTTCTTCTTGACCTTGATGGGCTTGCCGACCTGGGGCACTGATAGGGGACCCTAACAAACCCGACCGGGACGGTTGGTTTAGCTGGCGCACGAGGTAGGTTCTGCCCATGCCTTCGTCCGCCCTCGTCGATCTCCTCAACGAGCAGATCGGCCACGAGTTCGCCGCGCAGAACCAGTACATCGCGATCGCCGTCCACTTCGACGCCGAGACGCTGCCCCGCCTGCGCGACCTCTTCTACCGCCAGGCGGTCGAGGAGCGCAACCACGGCATGATGCTCGTGCAGTACCTCCTCGACTCGGGCGAGACGCCGCGCATCCCGTCCGTCGCGGCGCCGCAGGTGGAGTTCACCGACATCGTCGAGCCGGTCGCGCTGGCGCTCGCGCAGGAGCAGCGGGTGACCGCGCAGTTCAACGCGCTGTCGGCGCAGGCGCGGACCGACAACGACTTCATCTCCGAGCAGTTCCTCAACTGGTTCCTCAAGGAGCAGGTGGAGGAGATGTCGTCGATGTCCGACCTCCTGACGACGGTCAAGCGCGCCAAGGAGAACCCGCTGTGGGTCGAGGAGTACCTCGGCCGCGAGGGCATCGGCGAGGAGGCGGCGGACCCGACGGCGCCCGCCGCCGCGGGCGGCGCGATCTAGCCGCGCCGGCGCCGGAGCGTCCGCGAGTCGTCCGGTTGGCGGAGCGTGACGCGCTCCGCGTCGAGGCGTTCGAGGTGGGCCTGGGCGAACTTGCGCGACGTCTGAAGGGCGTCGCGCAGGCGGGCGAGGGTGATCGTCCCTTCGGCCTCGGCGATCGCCGTGACGCGCGCGCGGACGTGCGCGAGGGCGTCGGGGTGGGCCCACATCGACTTGCCGAGCCGCACCGCCCGGCCGGCCTCCTGGAGCGCGGGGAGGTGGCGGGCGTCGTCGCCGAGCTCGGCCTCCAGCGGAGGCTCGTGGCCGGCCGCGCGAAGCCGCTCCTCCAGCGCGAGGGCCGCGGGCGGGAGCGTGGGGGCGGGCGGCTCCTCCACGCGCGCGGGCTCCACCGCCGCCGCCGGCTCGGGCTCCGCCCCGCGCCGGCTCTTGCGGGCGCGCGGGTCGGTGACGACGCCGCCGCCGAGCGTGTCCGGCGGGGCGATGGAGCGGACGACGACGTGGTCGCCCGCGCGGGCCAGGAGCGGCTGCTCGAGCCGCAACTGCCACAGCCCGTCGCCCAGCTCCGCCAGCCGCCCGGGCGCCTCGCGCGTACCGTGGTGGATCTGGACGCGCTGCCCGTCGGCCGCGTCGCGCAGCTCGAGCCGCGCGTCGAGGTAGAAGGAGGGCGCGAGCTCCGCCTCCGGCGCCGCGAGCACGTCGCCGCGCGCGACGTCGCGCACCGCCACGCCCGTCAGGTTCACCGCGACCCGGCGGCCGGGCGCGGCGCGCTCCACCGGCAGATCGTGGACCTGGACGCCGCGGACCCGCGCACGCAGCGGCTCGCCTGCCCGGAGCACCGCCAGCTCGTCCCCACGCGCGATCGTGCCCGACCACAGCGTCCCGGTGACGACCGTCCCGGCGCCGCGGATCGTGAACGCGCGATCGACGTGGAGCACCGCCGCGTCCTCCGCGCCGCCGCGGCCGCCGACCCGAGCCGCGACGCGGTCGAGCGCCTGCGCGACGTCCGCCACGCCCGCGCCGGTCCGCGCGCTGCACGCGACGACCTCGCGCGCGCCGTCGCCCCCGAGCAGCTCCTCGACCTCCGCCCGCACCCGCTCGACGTCGGCGCCCGGCAGGTCGCTCTTCGTGATCGCGACCACGCCGTCGCGGACCTCCAGCGCGCGGAGCACCGCGACGTGCTCGCGCGTCTGCGGCATGACGCCGTCGTCCGCCGCGACGACGAGGAGGAAGAGGTCGACGCCGGTCGCGCCCGCGACCATCGTGCGGACGAACCGCTCGTGGCCCGGCACGTCGACCACGGAGAGCCGGCGGCCGGAGGGGAGGGTCAGCGGCGCGTAGCCCAGCTCGATCGAGATCCCGCGCTCGCGCTCCTGTGGCAGCCGGTCGGTCTCGACGCCGGTCAGCGCCCGGACGAGCGCCGTCTTGCCGTGGTCGATGTGGCCGGCGGTGCCGAGGACGAGGCCGGCCTCGTCAGCCACCCCGCGCCGCCTCCACGGCCCGGGCGACGACCGGGATCTCCTCCTCCGTGAGCGTGCGCGGGTCGAGCAGCAGCCGCCCGTCCTTCACGCGGCCGAGCACCGCCGGGTCGCCGAGCCGGAGCGGCTCCGCGAGCGCCGCGTCGAGCGCCACGGCCGGGCCGGGCAGCTCGAGCAGCGGCAGCGCGCCACCGCCGACCTTCGCGACCGCGTCGACCACCTCGCCGCCGGTCAGCTCCGCCAGCCGCGCCGCCCGCGCGGACGGGTCGTCGAGCAGCATCCGCAGCACGGGGATCTCCGCAACGGCCTGTTCGGGGGAGCGGTAGAGCGCGAGCGTCGCCTCCAGCGCGGCGAGCGAGAGCTTGTCGATCCGCACCGCCCGCGCGAGCGGGTGCGCGCGGCAGGCGTCGACCGCCTCCCGCGTCCCCACGATCAGCCCCGCCTGCGGGCCGCCGAGGAGCTTGTCGCCGCTGAAGCACGTCAGCGCCGCGCCGGCGCGGACCGAGCGGCGCACCTCCGGCTCCCCCGCGAGCACCTCCAGCTCGGCGAGGTTGCCGCTGCCCACGTCGTCGATCACGGGGACCCCGAGCGTGCACAGCGACTCGATCTCGACCTCCTCCACGAACCCGACCGTGCGGAAGTTCGACGGGTGCGCGCGGAGCAGCGCCCCGGTCTCCGGCCCGATCGCGGTCGCGTAGTCGCGCAGCCGCGTCCGGTTCGTCGTCCCCACCTCGACCAGCCGCGCGCCCGCCTGCGCGACGACCTCGGGGATGCGGAAGGCGCCGCCGATCTCGATCGCCTGCCCGCGCGAGACGACGACCTCGCGGGCGGGGCCGGCCAGCGCCGCCACGCTGAGCAGCACCGCGGCCGCGCAGTTGTTGACCGCCATCGCCGCCTCCGCACCGGTCAGCTCGCGGAGCAGCTCTGCCACGTGGTCCTGCCGCGAGCCGCGCCGCCCGTCGGCCAGCGACAGCTCCAGGTTCACGTAGCCCTCCGCCGCCCGCGCGACCGCCGCGCGCGCCGCGTCGGCCAGCGGCGCGCGGCCGAGGTTGGTGTGCACCACGACGCC
>Ga0196960_10000289_pt1 | contig 19563 bp, 13 predicted proteins | sample S3v_5metaG_FD_183187 | JGI IMG/M metagenome (GOLD analysis project Ga0196960, IMG submission 183187) | Soil microbial communities from Anza Borrego desert, Southern California, United States - S3+v_5 | ecosystem: Environmental > Terrestrial > Soil > Desert | place: USA: California | collected...
CTTCCGTCCCCCGGGCGTGGAACGGCGCGGCGGTGGCGGGTGCCATCCGCGGAGCGGTGACTCAGGCCCCGGGGTCCGGGCTGCGGCGCAGGGTCGAAGGAGTGGACGTGGCGGACGTCGGCGATGTCGAGGATGGTGCCGGTCCGGTTCCGTACCACCTGGTGGACGCCGACCTCGATGGTTCCGTCGCCGCGCTCGGAGATGGTGGTCGGCCGGACGTTGGGCCGGATCTCGGCCCACTGGCGCTCCCAGTAGCGGCGGACGGCGTCGTGGCCGACGACCCGTCCGCCCTGCCATCCGTTGGGCCAGTCGATGGCCGGTGACATGGCCGCGATGACCCTGTCGATGTCGCGTGCGTTGAACGCCTCGTAGAGCGAGCGCAGCAGGGTCGGGCGGCCTTCGGTCATGGCAGCGTGCCTCCTCGGCGACGGAGCGGGCGGAACGGTGCACGGTCGGGGGCACGGGATCGCCGTTGCGGGAACACCGTGACGCCCGGTCGCGTCCGCGCGCATGCGTCGCCGACCTCCGGTCGTGGAAGCTACCGGCGCGCACGCCCGGCCGGTGGTGGCGGCGCTCCGCGAGACCTCCGGATCCTGTGGCGCCGCGACTCCGTCGTGCTGCCCGGCACCAGCGGTCCGACGTCTGGCCGCGAGGGCCGGCCCCTCCATGAGCTTCCGACAGCCCGGTACGGATCCTCGGCCGGCGGACCGACCCCCTGGTGCCGGGTGGGCGTGGCCCACCGGAGTGCCCCGACGGTCACCACGTCGGGAGGCTTCCGGGGTACAGCAGCGCGACGATCTCGCCCCAGAGGTCGGTCGCGGTGGTGGCCTCGGCGTCCGCCGCGTTGACCATCACCACCACGCTCGCCTCCTGCTCCGGCAGGTGGAAGACCATGTCGCTGTAGCCGAAGATCGAGCCGTTGTGGCCCACCCAGTTCCCGAGCTGGAGAACGCCGAGGCCGTACTGCGCCCGGACGCCGGTCGAGCTGAGCGGCGTCCACTCCTGGCGCAGCCGGGCGGTCTCCGGGGCGAGGCCCACCCCGGTCGCCAGCTGCTCGGCGTAGCGGGTCATGTCCGGCACGGTGGAGATGACCGCACCGGCGGTGAACGGCACCATGGGGTTGCTGAACGTCACGTCCCATGGCTCCTCAGCGTCAGGATCCGCCGGTCCCAGCTCGGTGTCGGCGTTCATGTAGCCGTGGGTGAACGGCTCCGGCAGGGCCGCGGTCGTGGGATACGACGTCGCCGGAAGGCCGAGGTCCTCGATCACCGAGGTGGTGTCCTGCTGTGCCGAGCGGCCGGTGACCCGCTCGATGATCAGCCCGAGCAGGACGTACTCCGAGTTGGAGTACACGGTCGCCTGGTCGGGTGGGGTGGCCTCGTCGGCGTGCGCGCGGATGATCTCGAGAGCGTCGTAGGGGGACCACCCCGGTAGGAGCGGATCAGCGACGTACCGCGCCATGAACTCCTCGTCGGCGACGAAGTCGTACACGCCGCCGCGCATGCCCAGGAGGTGCTGGACGGTGATGTCCTCCCCGTGAGGGATGTCGGGGACGTACATCTCCACGGGGTCGTCGAGGGACAGCCTTCCCTCGTCGGCCAGACGCAGGACAGCCTGGGCGGTGAAGGTCTTCGACACGCTGGCGATGCGGTAGTGCATGTCGGTGGTCATCGGGGTTCCTGCGGTGTCCGCGGTGCCGTAGGCCTGGAGGTAGCTCCCCCGGACCGGATCGGAGATGCCGACCACCGCGCCGGTGATGCCGTTGGTCAGCGCGGCCTGGGCCAGGTCGTCGATCCGTGCGGCGAGGTCCGGGTCGAGGGTCGCGACCGGCGGGGAAGCGGGCCCGGCCGCGAGAACCGGGGGAGCCGGAAGGCCGGTCGTCCCGGCCCCGGCGAGCAGGGCGAGTGCGAGGGCGGCGGGGCGCAGCCATGAGCGCATGAGGAACAGCTCCTCCCGTGGAGGCAACGGTGTGGTGTCGCGGTGGCCGGGGGCTCCGTCGGGCGGACCCGGTTCGCCAGGGGCGCCGATCAGTCGGCGTAGAGCTCCTCGATCACTGCCCGGGCGAGCTCGACGGCCGGGCCGTCGCCGTTGGGTGCGGGGGCGGTGGAGGTCCACGTGACGACGGTGATGTCCCGGACCGGGTCGTGTCCCATGAAGGAGTTGGTCCCGGGCAGCTCGCCGGTGTGTCCGTACACGGGACCGAAGCTGGCCAGGCCGAGCCCGTAGCCGGGGCTGGCCGGGTCGTCCGGGTCCAGCGGCTGGACGCTGGCGATCCGCTGCCGCTGCAGCTGCGGGCTGAGCAGGCACCCGTCGACCAGTTCCTCGACGTAGTCGGCCAGGTCCGGCGCGGTGGAGATCCCGGCGCCCGCGGTCCACCCCCAGGAGGGATTGGCGTCCGTGACGTCCATCGGCTCCAGGGTGCCGGCGCGGGCTGCGGCCTGGACCTCCGGTGGGAGCACGAGGCTGTCGATGGTCTCCACGTTCGTGCCGAAGGTGTACATCTGCGGGTGCGGCTCCGGGATCGAGGAGTCGGTCAGCGCCGGGAAGGAGGTCTCGCTCAGCTCCAGCGGGTCGAAGATCCGCTCCTGGAAGGCCTGCTCCACCGGGATCCCGGTGAGCTGTTCGATGATCACGCCCAGCAGCACGTAGTTGGTGTTGGAGTACAGGAACCCCTCGCCCGGGGGGAAGGCGGGCGGCTCGGCGAGGCCGATCGCGAGCAGTTCCTCCGGGTTCCACACCCGGCCGGGGTTGCTGTCCATCTGCTCGTTCAGTTCCAGGTCGGTGGTGTAGTTGGCCAGCCCGCTGCTCATGTCCAGCAGCTGGGCGATGGTGATGTTCTCCCCGTTGGGCACGTCCGGGCGGTACCGCGACACCGGGTCGTCCAGGTCGATCCTGCCCTCGTCGACCAGTTGCAGGATCACCGTGGCGGTCCAGGTCTTGGTGTTGCTGCCGATCCGGACGTGGTCGGCGAGCCGGACCGGCTCGGTGCCGTGCCAGGTCCGGGTGCCCATCGTGGTGGCCCAGTCGCCGAGTTCCGGAGACCGCACCAGCACGACGGCGCCGGTGACCGCCAGGTCCTCCATGAGCCGGTCGAGCTCGGGCCGGACCGCCGTGGCGTACGCCGGGACCTCCGACCGCGACGCCCCGCCATGCGGTGACGCGTTCGCCGGGGCGGGAGCCACGACCAGCACCGCCACCGCCGTCGTCGCGATCGAGGCGGCCAGCGAACCGGGTGGCCGGTGGCGACGTGATCCGCACGGGCGCTCGAGAGCTGTCATGGTCGACCTTCCGATGGGTAGCCGGTCAGGGGTTGTCCGGAGGTCCGCACCACGTCGCTCACTGGTGCACCGCCGGTGTCACAGGGCCTGCTGGAACGCCGCGGCGACGGCCGCGACGTCCTCGTTGGCGTCGTGCAGGCCGGTGGGCACGTCGGGGTACGTCGCCCCGCTCATCGACAGGGAGAACACCAGCCGCTCGCCCCGCTCGGTCGTGAGGTAGCCGGCGAGGCTCTCCACCTTGTAGTAGACGCGACCCGTGGTGGGGTCGACGTCGACGCTGGTTCCCGTCTTGGCTGCGACCTCGCCCGCGGCGGGACCGTCCTGGCCGGTGCTCGCCAGCGTTCCGCTCACCCCGAGGACGGGCAGGTCCGCCGCGAACTCCTCGCCCCAGGGTTGCGTCCGCGCCCACCTCAGCCAGGCGACCATCTGCTCGGAGGTCGTCGAGGCCGGATCGGCGCCCTGCCCGTCGAACAGAACCACGTCGTCGGAGGCGATGCCGGCCCTGTCGAGCTGGGAGTGCACCGCCGCCAGCCCGTCGAGGCAGTCCGGCGAGCCGCCGTGCGCCGCGAGCAGGCACATCAGGGCGTTCGCGCCGGTGTTGTAGCTGGTCTCCAGGATCATGCGTCCGAAGGCCTCCAGCGGTGGGGAGGTCAGGGAAGCGACCCGGTCCTCGGCGGGATAGGAGCCCGTGGGCGGCAACACCGTCTGGTCGTTGGGTCCGACGGCGGGGGAGGTGACCGTCACCCCGGCGCGGCCGAGTGCCTCGACGAACAGGGTGCGCGCCCAGGAGGCCGCGTCGGGAACCCGGTGGATGGCGAGCTGGGAGGCGCCGGCCGCGATGGTGCCGCTGACCGTGACCGATGTCGGGTCGCCCGGATCGGCGGTGACGGTGAGCGACGTCGGCGTGCCTGCGTCCGTGGTGGTCACCGTCGACGCCACGGTGACGGCCTGGGTCTCCGGCCGGAGGTCGAGGACGGCGGGCTGACCGATCCCGGTCGACGTCACGGTGATGTCCAGGATGTTGTCGTTGACGTAGATCGACGGTGCAGGCCCCTCCTGGCCGTCGAACGTGTTCCACAGCCGGGTGTCGATGACCACGTCGCCGGCGATCTCGGTGACGCCTGAGGCGGCCACCTGCCGGGCCAGATCGTCGAGGCCGGCCAACGGGTCGTCCGGGACCAACGCCGCGTTCGGCGCGATGTCGCCGTAGACGTGGTCGATCGTGCCGGCGGTGAACGCGTGGTCCACGCGGCCGCTCATGGCGCCCCGACCGCCCATGGCCAGGTCCCCCGACGCCACCAGCACCAGGTTCCCGGCGAGGACGCCGCCGGCCGGCTCGGCCGTCGCGTACACCGGCGTGGTGAGCGTGGCGTCGGTGCCCAGCGTCGCGTACGCGGTACCGACGGTGAAGTTCTTCGCGGTCGACGCGGTGAAGACGAACTCCCCGGCACGGTCGGCGAGGACGACCCGACCCGTCTCGGCCTCGGCGACGGAGTAGAGCCACCGGGCCGTCTCGAACTCCGGCTTGGACATGATGGCGGCAGCGGCGGCGGGGAGTTCGCCGATCTGCGGCCGGATCGAGGGCCCGGCGCCCGGGGAGGCGGACGACTCGGTCGACGAGGCGAACGCGGTGAGCACGACGGCCGACACCACCAACGGGACGACGGCCGCTCGACGGTTCATGTGAGCGACCCTGGCGACGTCGGCACCGCCCGGCAATGGACCGGAGTGGCCCGCCCACCTGGACCTGGGTACAGGGTTCCGCGGAACTCGTCGCCGGTGCGATGCTGCACCGAGCGCGCCCCGCCGGTGCCATGCTGCACCGATGGCTCGGGGAGGTGCGCGATCGGCGCTGGCGCGGGCGCTGATGGTGAGCCTCGCGCTGATCGGCGCGTTCGGTGTCGTCGTCGCCGGCGTCGAGATCGCCCTGTTCGCCGGCCAGGATGTCGCTCCGTGGTGGCTGCTCGCCCTGTTCCCGGCCGGCGGGTGTGTCTACCTGGCCGCAGGTCTGGAGGCGTGGCGGCGCCGGCCGAGCAACCGGACCGGCCCGATCATGGTCATCGGAGCCCTGTCGTGGTTCGTGGTCGCCCTCGCGAACACGGGAACACCCGCCCTGGTGGCGGTCGGTGTCGTGCTCGCGACCACCCCGCTCGCCGTGGTGGTGTGGCTGCTGCACGCCTTTCCGTCCGGCCGCCTCCGCTCGCGCACCTCCCGCCTGACCGTGGTGGGGAGCTTCGTGGTGTCGCTCGTGCTGGAGGTCCCGGGTTACCTCTTCGACCCGGGTGCCAGCCCGGGCGGCATGCTGTCCGTCGGTCACCGGGGGGATCTCGTCTCCGCCGGCACCTGGCTCCAACGAGGCGCGGGGATGGTCGTCATGCTGATGACCGCGGGCGTGCTGGCCGACCGGTTGCGCATCGCGACGCCCGGCCAACGGAAGGTCCTGCTGCCGCTGTACGCCTACGGGATCCTGGCCGTCCTGGCGATGCCGCTCGGCCCTCTCCTGGGTCCGTCCGCCGGTCTCTCGGTCGCGCAGGTGGTCGGGCTGCAGATCGTCCTGCTGGCCGGGGTGCCCGTCGCCTTCGCGGCGGCGATGCGGCGCGGCGGGTTCGCGAGGACCGCTGAGATCCAGGAGCTCAGTGCCTGGCTGGCGTCGTCCGCCGCCACCCCGGAGCTGCTCGCCGATGCCCTCGGGCGCACCCTCGGGGACGCGTCGGTGCAGGTCGTCTACGCCTCGCGGGACGGGCGCGCCCTCGTGGACGGCGGCGGTGCTCCGGTCGAGACGTCGGCCCTGGGCGAGCACCGCGGCCTGGTCGACATCGAGCTCGGGTCCAGACGGATCGGCGCCATCGTCTACGACGCGACGGTCATCGACGACGCCGAGTTGGTCCGGGCGGCGGGTCAGGTGGCTGCTCTCGCCATCGACCACGACCGGTTGACCGCCGAGCTGCGGGCCAGCCATGCCGACCTGCAGCAGTCGCGCACCCGCCTCGTCGAGGCGGGCGACCGGGCGCGGCAGCGCATCGCCCAGGACCTGCACGACGGCCTGCAGGTGGAGCTCGTCCTGCTGGCGTTGGAAGCCCAACACCTGGGGCGCATGGACGGGTCGGCCGATCTCCCCGACGCGGCGACGCGCCTCCGCGTCGGCATCGACGGTGCCGCCCGGCACCTCCGGGAGATCGTCCACGCCCTCATGCCGGCCGCCCTCGTCGAGCGGGGCCTGACCGCGGCGATCGAGGACCTGGTCGATCGCATGCCGCTGCCCACCAGGCTGGCGGTGGCCGAGGTGAACGGGCACCTGCCGGCTGCGGTCGAGAGGACGGCCTACTTCGTGGTCGCGGAAGCGCTGGCCAACGCGGTCAAGCACGCCGCGGCCGACAAGGTGACCGTGACGCTCGAACACGTGCCGCCGCGGCTCGTCATCGGCGTGACCGACGACGGCGTCGGCGGCGCGACCCAGGAGGGTGGTGTGGGACTGCACGGCCTCGCTGATCGTGTCGACGCCCTCGGTGGCCGGTTCACCATCGAGAGCCCGGCCGGCGGCGGCACACATCTGCTGGTGGAGCTGCCGTGCGGGTCGTGATCGGTGAGGACGAGGCGCTGTTGCGCACCGGGCTCACGCACGTGATGCAGGCGGCCGGGTTCGACGTCGTCGCTGCGGTCGGGGATGCACACGAGCTCGTCCGCAGCACGGAGGAACACCTTCCCGACATCGTCGTCACCGACATCCGGATGCCGCCCGACCACAAGGACGCGGGCCTGCGGGCGGCGATGGAGATCCGGCGGGAGCATCCCGGGATCGCCGTCCTCGTGCTGTCGCAGCACCTCCAGCGCGCCTACGCCGTCGAACTGCTGGGCGATCGCTCGTCGGGCGTCGGGTACCTCCTCAAGCAGCGGATCGCCGACATGGACACGTTCACGGACGATCTCCGCCGCATCGCTGCCGGCGGCACCGTTCTCGACCCCGAGGTCGTGAACCTCATGGTCGCCCGCGCCAGGGGGCACCACGATGCTCTCGACCGGCTGACCCCTCGCCAGCAGCAGGTGCTGGCCCTGATGTCCGAGGGCCGGACCAACGCGTCGATCGCCCGGTCCCTGTCGATCAGCGAGCGGGCGGTCGTGCAGCACACGTCCCACATCTACGACGAGCTCGGCCTGGCGGTCAGCGACGACGACCATCGCCGAGTACTGGCAGTGATCCGCTACCTCTCGTCATGACCGGCCGTCCTCGACACCATGGCTCCCGCATCTGACCGAGCACGGAGACGACACAGGATCACGTGACCCGAGATCGCCGGCCACCTCGGCGTCGCACATCCCGATACGACGTCGCAGAGGCCTGCGTGCGCTTGGCGACCACAGCGGACCCGCCGGAGTCGCTGGACTTCGGCGGGCCCGAGGCCCTCACCCGGCATGACGTCGTCGACGCCTTCGCGCACGCGGTCGATGGACGACGGTCCGCACGCAGACGCCGAGCCGCTGCGGGTCCTCGGGATCCAGCCGGGGCCCGCGTCCGATCTCGTCGAGCAGCGGGCACGGGAGGTCCTGCGCTCCTGACCTCCCGTGCCGACGCGGGATGAGCGGCGGCAGTGGAGGGTCCCCGTCGGTCGGGTCAGTCGTCGACGACGACGACTTCGTACTGGTCGGCGGTTGGAGGGATGCCGGTGTCGAACTTTCCATTCACGACGGCGAGCTGGCCGTCGTGCCGGATCGCGGTCGTCGGGACCTGGAAGTGGTCGCTCGAGATGACCTCCTGCACGGTCCCGGACGTCAGGTCTCGGCTCAGCCGGATCTGGGTCACCCGGTTGCTGTTCTGCACCGCCCACAGCCGCCGGCCGTGCAGCACGATCCCGTCGACGTCCGGCACGTCGACCTTGGCGATCTCGGCACTGTCGCCCGTCTCCGGGTCCACTGTGTACAGCTCGCCGTTGGCCGAGTGCGCGACGACGAGCGTGTCACCGTGCCGGACGGCGGCGATGCCGTTCAGGCCGAAGTCAGGGCTCGTCTCTGCCGCCGGTCCGTGCAGCGTCAGCGTGCGGAACTCTCCCGGGTCACCGTGGCGGTCGATCGGCACGAAGTAGAGCTGGCCGCGCAGGCTGTCGGTGAACCACGCGCCCGCCCGGGTGAGGGTGACGTCGTTGACCAGCGTGGTGGGGGACTCCGGGGCCGGCGGGGACGGCGGCGCGAACTGGTACGTGGCGACGGTGGCCTTCGTCTGCAGGTCGTACACGTACGCCTGTCCGGTGAAGCCGCCCGCCACGTAGAGCAGGCCGTGCCGCGTGTCGGCGACCATGCCTAGGGCCAAGCGGCCGTCCGGCGCGTCGATGAAGAGCTCCGCGGTTCCTTCCTCCAGGTCGCCCCGGAAGACGTCGCCGCGGAACAGGTCGCCGGCGTAGAACGTGTCGCCCTCGCCCCTGGCAATGCCCTCCGCCGAGCTCGCCCCAGGCAGGACGATGACCTCCGGCGACGTCGCCCCGGCGGACGGGATGCCGGTGAGCACCAGGCCGACGGTGCTGATCAGCAGCACGGCCGCTCGAGAGCGGCTGGTCGTTCCTCGCGTGGTCCTAGGCATGACTGCCTCCGGCTGGCGCTGTAGCGGGGTGGACAGCCCCTTCTGTGCCTGACCACTGTGACTTGCGGAACTCGCGCGGTGAAGGGACCAACGCCCCGGTCGCCTCCTGGCGGGCAGGCGCCTGAACGGTCGCCGGAGTCGGCCATCGTGATGCGGCTCGGCTCGACGGCCGCGGAGATGCTCCGGGGGAGCGGAACGTCGCGAAAGGCTGTACGCGGACCGCGGAAGTGGAAAGGGTCGCACCGCTCATCTTCAACGTATGGCGCACGGGAGGACTTACGGCGAGATCCGAATCGCGCCGCACGATCGCCGACTGAGGTCAGGCTGACCGGCCGGCCGGTTCAAGCCGATCGAATTGGCATGGCCAGCTTGGAAGGCGGGATCCTCCGATAGTGTCTGCGCTGGTGAGCGGCTTGCTGGGGCCTTCCGATTAGTGCTCGTGACCCACACATGACCCAGGGTCTCGGCGTGACCCACGCGTGACCCACCACGGCAGTCATTGCTGGTGCGGGGCTCGGCAACGCTCGCCGTGAAGGCCGGCCTCTGGGTCACCCCACCGAGCGGTCGACCTTCGCTACTGCACCTTTCGAGGGTATCCTCAGCGGTATGTCCGATACGGTTACCACCATCAAGGTGCCGCGGAGCCTGCGTGAGCGCATCGCCGCGCGGGCGGGTCAGCAACGGATGACCGCCGCCGAAGTGATCACCGAACTGCTCGACGAGGCGGACCGGCGTGCGCGGTTCGAGGCCGTCCGCGAGGCCTACGCGAGCACGGACGCGTCTTACCGTGAGGAGACTGAGGCATGGGACTCGTTGGCTGACGACGGACTTCATCCTTGACGGACAAGGCTCCCTCGCTCGAGCGCGGCGCCATCGTCTGGGTCGACTTCGACCCGACCGCGGGACGTGAACAGCGTGGCACCCGACCCGCCCTGGTCGTGTCCAGCGCCGACTACCTAGCCAGCGTTCGCGATTTGGCGATCGTCGTCCCGATCACGTCAGTGGACCGAGGCTGGCCCCACCACGTGCTCGTCGAGGGCGACGGCACCGGCCTCTCGAAGCTCAGCTTCGCCATGACCGAGCAGCCGCGGACGATCTCGACGACTCGGGTCACGCGACGCACGGGGACCGCGGGCGCTGACACCATGCGACGCGTCGACCAGTGGCTCCGCGACTTCCTCGGCATGGGTCGCGCGCCTGGCCGCGATTGACCCAAGACGGGCCGCTCGGGGACACCCCGCGGCCGCTGCCCGCGCCACAGTCACCGGCCTGCCGAACGCCGTCCAGCCGACCGCCCGCGAGTGTGCCGACGGCGCGTCGACGGACCTGCGCATCGTCCCGGTTGCCAAGCGCCTCGGCGACGACACCCTGCGCATGCTGGCCTACGAAGGCTCCGTCCCCGGCCCTACCTTGGTCGTGCGCCAGGGGGCGCACCTGTCCGTTCTCGTGACCAACGCGACCGATCTCGAGACGACGGTGCACTGGCACGGGCTGCGCGTGGACAACCAATTCGACGGAGTGCCTCACGAGACCCAGCAGCCGATCGGGCCAGCCGAGAGCTTCACCTACCGCCTCGACTTCCCGGACCCGGGCCTGTACTGGTACCACCCGCACGTCCGCGAGGACTACACGCAGGAGATGGGCCTCTACGGCACCGTCCTGGTCCGGCCCACGCAGGCCGACTACTGGCCTCCGGTCCACCGCGACGTCGTCCTGGCTCTCGACGACGTGCTGATCGAGGACGGCGCGATCGCTCCGTTCGACCGCTCGCAGGTGACGCATGCGGCGATGGGCCGCTTCGGCAACGTGTTCCTCGTCAACGGCGAGACGGAACCCGCACTCGCCGTCCGCGCCGGCGAGGTGGTTCGTCTCTGGCTGGTCAACACCGCGAACGCCCGCGTGTTCGACGTCCGGTTGCCCGGCGCACGCATGAAGCTGGTCGGTGGCGACGGCGGACGGGTGGAGCACGAGGAGTTCGTGGACAGCGTGCTCGTCGCGCCGTCCGAACGGGCGGTCGTCGACGTCATGTTCCCGGAGCCCGGCGCGCTTCCCCTCGAGCACCGGACGCCGGACCGCAGCTACCCGCTGGGCCGGGTGACGGTGACCGAGGAGCCGGCCGAGCCGTCACTGCGCGACTCGTTCGAGACGCTCCGGACCGACCCGGAACTGGCCGTGGAGCGGGAGCAGCTGCAGGGCTGGCTGGACGCACGACCTGACAAGGTCCTCGCCGCGGTGGCGGAGATGGACGACGTCGCCGGCACGGCGTCGATGAGCCACGACATGAGCTCCATGCGACGCCCCGAGTCCACGGGCGATGGGCACGGCCACGTGCACGGCGGTGTGGATGGCATCGAGTGGGAGGACGACATGGCGGCCGTCAACCGCCGGACCACTCCCGCGAACACCCGGTGGACGCTCCGCGACCGCACCAGCGGAGGCACCGGCAGCCCGGTGGAGTGGAACTTCGCCGTCGGCGAGCGGGTGAAGATCCGGTTGGTCAACGAGATGGACTCGGACCACCCGATGCACCACCCGTTCCACGTCCACGGAGCCGGACGGTTCCTGGTGCTGGCGCGGGACGGCGTCCCCGAGCCCAACCTGGTGTGGAAGGACACGGTGCTGCTGCGTGCAGGGCAGACCGTCGACATCCTCTTCTCCGCCACCAACCCCGGGTTCTGGATGGCGCACTGCCACATCCCCGAGCACATGCACAGCGGCATGATGTTCCACTTCACGGTAGGTGCTCCGGCGTGAACGCCGACGTCGTCGTCACCGGTGGTGGACGCCGGTCCACCCGCACATCCGACGCCGTCCACGACGGCCGTGCTCGCCGGCGCGCGACCGGTGGTCGGCGCCCTGAACCCAGCCGTCCGGCCGCGCGGGTCAGCGGATCAACGGCTTGAGCACGAACCCGGCCAGAGCAAGCGCCTCCGTGGCCAACGGGATCCGCTTCAGCACCGGCTGCCGCTGCAGCGACGTGTAGAGGCTGCGCGGCCAGGCGCTGGAGTCGAACCCGTCGCGTGCGGTGTCGTGGGTGTCCAGGGGTGCGAAGAGGTTGTCCGGCGCGTCGGCCGACTTGGGCACCCCGGTGTCGTGCGCCTCGAAGCCGAACCGGACCAGGAGGGCGTCGACCAGGCGTGGCGCCAGCTTCTCCCCGAGGATGAGCGCCTTGGCCGATCCGCCGACGACGAGGTCCCGGACGGGGTGCTCGGCGGCGTGCAGGATGGCGTCCACGACGACGTCGGGCTGGTAGATCGGCGGAGGGGCGACGGGCTTGACGCCGATCTTGGTACGGGCCTGGTCGAACAGCGGGGTGTTGATCGTCGCGGGCATCACGTTGGTGACGCTGATCGGGAGCCGTTCGCGCTGGACCTCCATCCGGAGGGTCTCGACGAAGCCGTCGATGCCGTGCTTGGACGCGCAGTAGGCGGTCTGCAGGGGCACGCCCCGCTTGGCACCCATCGAGGAGATGTGGATGAGCGCTCCACCGCGCTGCTTGAGGTGCGGAAGAGCCGCCATGGCGCCGTGGACCTGGCCCATGAGGTTGACGTCGATGACGCGCTGGAACTCTCCTGGCGTCGTCTCCTCGAACGGGGCGACCAGCAGGACGGCTGCGGCGTGGACCCAGGTGTCCAGCCGGCCGTACTCGGTCACCGCGCGCTGCGCCACACGCTGCATCTGCTCGGGGTCGGTCACGTCCGCCACCTCGGCGACGGCCTCCCCACCACCGGCCCGGATCTGCTCGACCAGCGACCGCAGCCCTGCCTCGCCCCGGGCGGCGACGACGACCCTGGCCCCTTTCTCGGCGAACCGGGCCGCGGCCGCACGACCGATGCCGCTGGAGGCGCCCATCACGACGACGACCTGATCACGCACTGGCTTCAACGCTGGCTGCGGCATGACTCCCCTCTACCCGGCCGGGCGGTTCCGATGGGCGGGCGGCGCAGATGTGGCACGGACGACAGTGGGATCGGTGACGCGGCACGCCGGCGCTATGGGCGAGGAGTGGTGGCCGGAGCCGCTCCTCGCCGCAGTCCTTCACCGTGCACGGCTACGGACACGCTGCTGCTCCTCGCCGGCGGTCAGGGCTCACCGGACGACCGCCGCGCCGCCTTCCCACCGTGTCGGCCGCTCGCCACGATGGGGCGGTGGCCGTGCGTCGGCCGATCCGCAGTGGGCGTCTCGGCCGCCGTCCGCCGGTCGCCGGACTGGCGCGGCTGCCTCGCTCCCAGGTCCCGGAGCGGTCTCGACGGCGCGCGGCCAGATCGGGAGGCACCCGTCATGAGCCTGGCGGTTCTCCGCCCGCCGGTTCCTCGGTCCAGCACGGCCGCGGCCGGAGCGTCGGCCGTCCGAGCACCACGGGGTCGGCGGAGGGCAGCCCACGCGGCCGTTCCGATCCACCACGCGATGCTGCCGTACCTCCGGTGGCTGGCAGCCGTGCTCATCGTCAATCTCGTCGCCGCGCTCCTGCTGGTCACCAGCAGGTCCGCTCCGTCCATGCTGACCTGCACCCTCACTGCGGCGACCGTCAACATCGGGCTCGCCACGCTGGTACGGCAGCAGTACCTCGTCAACGGCCTCTTCCGGCTGGCCACGTCGATTCCGCTCAGCTGGCCGCTGCGCGTCCGCTCGGCGGCCGCCCAGGTGTACCAGTTCTGCGGCGGCATCCACGTCGGCTGCGCGGTGTCGGCGATCGGCTGGTTCACCGCCTTCACGGTGCTGACGGCGGGCGGCGTGCTCACCGGTTCGGGCGGCGACCACGGTCTCGCACTCGTCGCGGTGGCTGCTGCGATCCTGGTCGTCCTCGGCGGTATGGCGGTGTGCGCGCGTCCGTCCGCGCGCGAGCAGTGCCACGACCGGTACGAGCTGAGCCACCGCTACGGCGGCTGGCTGGCCGTCGTGCTCTTCGCCCTGCTGACCCTGCTGATGGCGGCGCGCTCCGGTGGCTCCGTCGTCCGGGCGCTGGTCGCGTCCCCGGGCACGTGGATCGTGGTGGGCGTCGCCGCCTGCGTCGTCCTGCCCTGGCTGCAGCTGCGCCACATACCGGTGTCCGTCGTGACGCCGTCCGATCACGTGGCGCTGGTCACCCTGCATCATGGGCGGCGGACCCGTCCCGGTACGGCGAGCCGGATCGCCCGCCGGCCGCTCGGCGAGTGGCACTCCTTCGCCGACATGCCGTCGCCCGATGCGGGCTCGTCGCGGATGGCGGTGTCCCGATCGGGGAACTGGACTGCCCGGTTCATCGCCGACCCCCCGGATTCGGTGTGGGTGCGCGGTGTCCCGACCGCCGGCGTCGTCACGGTGGCTCGGCTGTTCACGCGGGTCGTGTGGGTGGCGACCGGGAGCGGTATCGCCCCGTGCCTGCCGCAGCTCCTCTGGAACCGGACGCCCGCCCGGCTGGTGTGGGTCACGCGCGATCCCGAGCGCACCTACGGTGCCGAGCTGGTCCGGGAGATCCTCGCCGCCCAGCCGGACGCGATCCTGTACCAGACCGACGCCCACGGCCATCCCGACCTCGCCGGGCTGGCCTACCGCGTGTGCCGGGAGACCGGCGCGGAGGCGGTCATCTGCATCTCCAACAGGAAGGCCACGCTGCGGCTGGTGGCGCAGCTCCGGCATCGGGGCGTGACGGCCATCGGCCCCATCTGGGACTCGTGATGGCCATCGCCCGCCCGGGCACGCCGGATCCGTGCTGAACGGGGCGCTCCGGGTGGCACCTCGCCGCACTCGCCGGCGGCCGTCGTGCGCGTGCCCAGGTACGCATCGACTCCGATGCCTCGACGTGGACGTCGTCGCCGCGTCGACATCGGTCAGGACGGCTCGGGCCCCGGCGGGGTCGGCACCTGGTCGCCGGACGGGTGGCTCACCCGGAACGCCAGCGCGATCGCCTCGGCGTGCCCGAGACGAGCTCCCACGGCGAGGTGCTCGTCGGCCTCCGGCCCCAGCATCTCTCGCAGCAGCCCCTCGGTGGCCGCTTCCCGCGCCGAGTCGGCGCCGAAGGCGCGCGGTGCCCGACCGCCGGCTCGCACCGCGCCGAGCAGCACCGCTCCCTCCACGGGGCGGCCGACCCGGACCAGGACCTCCACCAGTGCCCGCATCGCGAACCACAGCTGGGTCCAGGCGCCCAGCCGGTGCCACGTGTCGATGAGGGACCGCAGCTCCGCGAGATCCCGGGGAGCCGGCGCACTCCGTCGGAGGCCGGAGGTCAGCAGGGTGTGCCGGGCGACACCGGCCACGAACGACGAGTCCACGACCTCCGCCTGGGCGATCGCCTGCCGCAGGAACCCCTCGGCGTCCGGTGACGCGCGCTCGGCCCGACGCTCTCCGCAGGCGTAGGCGGCCCAGGCCCGTCCGGTGGGGGAGTCGAGCCGGGCGGCGAGCCTCAGCAGGTGCGTCTCGGCATCGGCGGCCGCCGCGTCGTTCCCGGCATAGGTGGCGGCGAGCACCTCGTCGACCACCGCGGTGAGCTGCAGCTCGAGGTCCCCGCTGACCGTGCCGAGCGCGACGGCGGTCGCGGCCGCCTGGTGCCCGGCGGCGACCGCGCCCCGGAAGGTGTGCACGTTGGCCAGCGCCTCGTACGCCCAACCGGCTGCGGCGGGGTCGTTCCGGATCCCTGCGATCGCGGCGCGCGCCCACTGCTCGGTCTCGTCCAGCTCGCCGTGCTGCCAGCCCGAGGTCGCCAGGAGGCCGAGCAGCCGGACGGCGAGCGGGTGCTCCGGCGGGCACGCCGCCCGCGTCGCGGGGTCGAGCACTCCGGTGGCCACGAGGGACTGCTCGACCAGCTGGGTCAGGTCGACGCGGCCGCGCAGCCAGGCCAGCTCGCCGACCACCTGCGACAGCCTCAGCAACTCCTCGCGCGGCCCGTGCTCGCACAGCCACGCGTGCGCCCGGCGCAGGTCCGCGAGGTGGTCGTCGAAGCGCGCGACGGCGGCCGGCTCCTCCGGCCCGCGCCGCTGCACCTCGATCTCCGCGGCCAGCGCGACCGCCCAGCTGGCGTGCCGTGCGCGCAGCGCGGGCAGGTGCGGGTCGGTCGCCAGCCGGGAGCGACCGAACGACCGCAGCGTCTCCAGCATGCCGAAGCGCGCGGGCGTGCCCGGCGCCCGCACGACCAGCGACCGCTCGACCAGTTCCGGCAGCGCCGAGGCGTCCCCGCAGACGGCGGCCACAGCCGAGCGCTCCACCGGACCGGCGAAGACGGCGAGCCGCTCGAACAGCTCCTTCTGCCGCGGTTCCAGGAGCCGGTGCGACCACGCCACGACCTCGCGCAGGGAGCGGTGGCGCGGCGCGGCCGTCCGCCGTCCACCGGCGAGCACCTCGCCGTCCTCCGGGGAGTCCAGCGCCTCGAGCAACCCGCCCACCCCCAGGGCGACCACCCGCGCCGCGGCCAGCTCCAGGGCGAGCGGCAGTCCGTCCAGGCGCCGGCACAGCCGCGCCACCGGCTCGCCGTCGAGCACCGTGTGAGGGTCCTGGGCGGCCACCCGTTCCTGGAGCAGCTGCACCGCCTGCTCCTCGGGCAGCGGCCGGACCGGGTGCACGTGCTCGCCGTCCACCCGCAGCGCCTCCCGGCTGGTGGCCAGCACGTCCACCCCCGGCGCGGCCATCACCACCGCCTCGACCAGCGCGGCCACCTCGTCCACGACGTGCTCGCAGTTGTCGAGCACCAGCAGCTGACGGCGCACGGCCAGCACGGTGAGCAGCCGGTCCACCACTGGCTCCGACCCCGGGCCGGCCACCCGCAGAGCCGCGGCGACTGCCGGGTGCACGTCCTCCGTGCCGCCACGGCCGAACTCCACGACCACGACGCCGTCGGGGTAGCGGCCGGCCACGGCAGCGGCCGCATGCCGGGCCAGGCGCGTCTTGCCGACGCCGCCCGGCCCGCAGAGCGTGACCACACGCCAGGCGCCGAGCAGGTCGCCGACGCAGCGGAGGTCGTCGTCCCGGCCGACGAGGGAGCTGACCGGGACCGGCAGGGCGCCGGGTGGGGCGGGGACGGGGAGGGACCGCAGCTCCTGCCGCAGCACCTGCGACTCGAGCCGTCGCAGCTCCGGCGAGGGATCCAGCCCCAGCTCCTCGGCCAGCCGGCGGCGCAAGGCGCCGAGCACCGCCACCGCGTCGGCCTGCCGGCCGCAGCCCACGAGGCCGCGGGCGAGCAGTGCCACCCCGCCCTCGCGCAGCGGGTGCTCGGCCACGAGGGCCTCCGCCGTCGCGACCGCCTCCGCCGCCCGGCCCAGGTCCAGCAGGACCTGCGCCCGCTGCTCGACGGCGTCCGCCCGCAGCGCCTCGAGCGCAGCCGCGGCCGGCTCTGCCTCGGGCCCGTCCAGGTCCGCGTAGGGCCGGCCCCGCCACAGGGCGAGCGCTCGGTCCAGGCGGGACAGGCGCTCCGCGGGGTCGAGGGCGCCGCCGGCCACCATGTCGGCGAACGCTGACACGTCGACCTCCTGGCGCGGCGCGGCCAGCCGGTAGCCGGTGGGCAGCGTCTCGATGCGGACGCCGGGCGGCAGGATCCGCCGCAGGCGCGCGACGACGGTCTGCAGCGCGCCGGCGGGATCGGCCGGTGCGGCGCCGGGCCAGACCTGCTCCACCAGACCGTCGGCCGAGGCGCCGTGCGGAGCGCGGGCGGCCAGTGCCGCGAGCAGCCGCCGCTGCCGCTCGGAGCGCACGGGCACGCCCTCGAGCAGCACCGGACCGAGCACGGCGACAGCGGGCACGGGCGACATGGTGGCCGCATCGGGGCGGCGGTGGAAGGGGCGCCGCGGCCCGACCGGCGTCTGACAGCGCCACGAGGGCGGGATGACAGCGGGCTCCCACAGCATCGGCCGCGCCGGTGCACCGCCGGCGGCCGGCGTCCGAGCGCGCGGCCACCCTTCGACAGGGAGATCCCATGACCGACACCGACACCCGCCCCGCCACCGACAGCGCCGCCACCGAGGCGCTGTCCGGTCGGCTGTTCGACACCGTGCTCGCCGTCCTCGACGCGCAGGCCATCTACCTCGGGGACCGGCTGGGCTGGTACCGCGACCTGGCCGCTTCGGGGCCGACCACACCGGCCGAGCTCGCCGGGCGCACCGGCACCGCCGAGCGCTACGCCCGTGAGTGGCTGGAGCAGCAGGCGGTCACCGGCATCCTCACCGCCGAGGACGACCCGGACCGGCCCGGCGACGCGCGGGCGCGCCGGTTCACGCTGCCCGCGTCCGCGATCGAGCCCCTCACCGAAGCGCTCAGCCCCGCGCACGTCGTGCCGCTGGTCCGCTTCGTGGTCGGCGCAGGCAAGCAGATCGACGCCCTGGCCGCGGCGTACCGCAGCGGCGGCGGCGTCCCCTGGGAGCAGCACGGCGCCGACGCACGCGAGGCGCAGGCGGCGGCCAACCGGCCGCTGTTCCTCGGCGCGCTCGCCCGCGAGTACCTGCCGTCCATCCCGGACGTCGACGCCGCGCTCCGGGCCGGTGGTCGCGTGGCCGACGTCGGCTGCGGGTTCGGCTGGTCGGCCATCGGCATCGCGCTGGCCTACCCGGAGGCGGTGGTCGACGGTTTCGACGTCGACGAACCGTCGGTCCGGGCGGCTCGTCGCAACGCCGAGGAGTCCGGCGTCGCGGACCGCGTGCGGTTCACGGTGACCGACGCCGCCACGGTGGCCGGAAACCGGCAGTACGACGTCGTGACGGCATTCGAGTGCATCCACGACCTGCCCGACCCCGTGTCGGTCCTGACCTCCATGCGGCGGCTGGCGGGCGACACCGGCACCGTGCTGGTGATGGACGAGCGGGTCGCCGAGGACTTCACCGCGCCCGGTGACGAGGTGGAGCGGCTGATGTACGGCTACAGCCTGGTGTGCTGCCTGGCCGACGGGCTGGCGAGCAGCCCGTCGGCGGGCACCGGCACGGTCATGCGCCCGGCCACCCTGCGCGGCTACGCCGTCCGCGCCGGCTTCGCCGACGTCGAGGTGCTCGACGTGCAGGACGACTTCTTCCGCTTCTACCGGCTCGTCCGCTGACTCCCGGCCGGCGTCCGTCGAGGGCCCGGGCCCTGCCTTCGGCCCGTGCTCCCGACGGACGCCGCCGGGGTTCCGCCGGCCATCGCGTGGCTAGGCGGTCACGGCCGCCGCAACCCGTTTCCCGGCCGCCGTGAGCAGCGCGACGTCGTCACGGGGGCGTTCGACCGTCCTCGCCACCTGGTGGCCGGACTTCCGGCGCTCACGGTGTGCGCGGGAGGGCCACGGCGTGACCGGTCACGTCGATGCCCTGGCCCGGATCGGCCGGGATGCCCACGGTCAGGACACTCGGCCTGCCCATGTCGACCCCCTGCAGCACCGTGACGGTCGACGGCGGGCGGATGTGCCCGCCCTCGCGCAGGTACCCGCCGAGGGCAGCGGCCGCGGCGCCGGTGGCCGGGTCCTCCACGACACCGCCGGGCGGAAATGGGTTCCGGGCGTGGAAGGTCCTCTCGTCCTCCCGCCACACGAGGTCGACGGTCGTCCACCCGCGAGCTGCCATCAGGTCGGTGAGTGCGGCCAGGTCGTAGTCGAGGGCGGCGAGCCGCTCCCGCGTCCGGACCGCGATGACGGGATGCCAGGCGCCCGCGTAGGCCACCCGTGGCGGAAGGGCGCTGTCGAGGTCGTCGTCGTTCCAGCCGAGCGCATCCAGCAGGGCCCTGCGGTCGCCGGCGTCCAGGTCCGCGGTCGTCGGGACGACGCTGGTCAGCGTGGCCTGCCAGCGCCCG
>Ga0196960_10000290_pt1 | contig 19440 bp, 8 predicted proteins | sample S3v_5metaG_FD_183187 | JGI IMG/M metagenome (GOLD analysis project Ga0196960, IMG submission 183187) | Soil microbial communities from Anza Borrego desert, Southern California, United States - S3+v_5 | ecosystem: Environmental > Terrestrial > Soil > Desert | place: USA: California | collected...
CTTCTCCTGCAACGGGACCCCTGACCTTGATCGACTTTCTTCGCCGATCGCTGATCTATCAGGTGGTCCCGTTGCGCTGTTCAGCAGGGCTTGACGTACAGCCCAGGGGCCAAACGCAACGGTGTTGAGCTGTTGGCCTCCGAATCGTCAACCCCGCCACGGCATCCGAGAAGGAGACGTACAGACGGAAGAGGGTCGTCCGGACCGGCGAACTCCACGGGAGGGCCGGCCGGGCCACTGAGCCCGGTGATCCGTGGGCCGTCACCTCGATGGTCCAGGAGCACACGCAGGACCGGGCGCCGGGAGCAAGCAGGCTGTCGGTCAGACGTCGCCATCACTCCGACGCGAGCATGCCGCTACCACCTCGGATTTCCTCGCGTGTTCCGTCTGCGGCGCGTCCCCCTGGGACGCCTGCGCCGTGCCATGTGCTGCCCTGCCTTCCTCCGGCACCACATACTGCGCGTCTTCCAGTGACCGTCCGGTGAAGTACCGCAGCGCGAGATCCGCTACTTCGTGAGCTCGTTCCAGCACGACCCAGTGGTCTGATTCGCGCATGGTGACGAATGTGCTGTTCTCGATCGTCGTGGTGAAGGCCCGCTGATCGTTCACCGGGGTGAGGGTGTCGTGCTCGCCGCTGAAGACCAGTGTCGGCACCCCGGTGAGGCCGCCGTCCAGGAGGGCGGGGCCCGAGCTGAGGGCGCGGTCCAGCGAGGCCCGGGCGTGTGGCGTGCGGGAGTAGGTGTGGAAGACGGCCCGCTTCACATACCGGTAGGTCAAGTGGCGGTTGAGTACCGGACGAGCGGGGTCCATACACAGCATCGACTCGGCGAACAGTGCCGCGAAGTCGTGGAGCCGGCCGGCCGCCAGCTCAGCGGCCAGCTCACGCAGCCGTGCGTACTGCGCGTCGGAGATGGTGGTCGGAACGCCACCGAGCACGAGCCGTGCGATCCGTCGGGGCTGTCGCTGGGCGCAGAGAAAGGCGACGACCGATCCGAAGGAGTAGCCGAACAGGTTGACGCGGTCCAGGCCGAGGTCGTCGATGATCTGCTCGATTGCCCGGCAGAGCAGCGGGAGCGCATCGTGCGCGGTCAGTGGGTCGGCACTGCCCGTGCCGGGGAGGTCGGCGGTGATCACGCTCGTCACCGGTCCCAGCCGGTCCTCTATCTGGGGCCACCCGTACATGCCCTGCAGCGCACCACCCAGGACGAGGACCGGTTCGGTGCCGGTGCGCGGTCCGGGCACCAGCCGGTAGGAGTACGACAGCCCGTCCACGGTCAGGGAACGGACGATTTCCTTGGTCATGAGTTCCTCACATTGCTGGAGCACACCCGGGCGGAGCACCGGTTGCGGCCGGGTCACGCGCGGGTGAGCACGAGGGCGGCGGTGAATCCGCCGAAGCCCATCGACGTCTTCACCGCGCAGTCCAGGCGGGCAGGCCGGGCTTCCTTGGCCACGACCTCGACCTGGACGCGGGGATCCAGGGAGGTGAGGTTTGCGGTGGGAGGGATGAGCTGGTGGCGCAGGGCCAGCACGCTCAGCGCGGTCTCGATCCCCCCGCAGGCCCCGAGGGTGTGTCCGGTCATCGCTTTGGTGGACGTGACCAGGGGGCCCTGGCCGCAGACCCGGGCGATGACGGCGCTCTCCACGAGGTCGTTGACCACGGTCGCGGTGCCATGGGCGTTGACGTGGTCGACGTCTGCCCCGTCGAGCCCGGCGTCCGCCAAGGCGGCGCGCAGCGCCCGCTCCAGCCCGGCTCCGTCGGGGGCGGGCGCGACGGTCGCGTCGGCGTCGGTGGCGGCTCCGTACCCAGCGAGCTGGGCCAGGACCGTCGCGCCGCGCGCACGGGCATGCTCGGGGGACTCCAGGACCAGCAGTCCGGCGCCCTCCCCGAGAACGAAACCGTCCCGGTCGGCGTCGAAGGGGCGGCAGGCTGCCGCCGGGTCGTCCCGGCGTGTGGACAGGGCTTTCAGCTGATTGGCCCCGGCCACCAGCAGCCGGCTGGCGACGGACTCCGCACCGCCTGCGATCGCGATGTCGCACGCTCCGGCCCGCAGCAGTTGCAGGGACGTGCCGAGCGCGTGCGTACCCGAGGCGCAGGCCGTGGAAATCGCGAAACTGGGGCCGCCGACGCCGAGATCGCGGCATACGCTGTCGGCGGCCCCGCTGACGGGCGTCAGCAGACCCACTTTGGGCGAGACCCGCCGCGCCCCTCGTTCACCGAGCACGGCGGTCTGTTCGTCGTAAAAGGGCAGACCGCCGTGGCCCGAGCCGATGACCACCGCGACCCGGTCGCCGTCCCATACGTCCCGGTCGAGCCCCGCCGCCGCGACTGCCTCACGCGCCGCGACCACCGCCATCTGAGAGAAACGATCCATCAACCGGGACGTTGCCACCCCCAGCAACGCGTCGGAATCGAACCCGCCGACGGTATACGCGAAATCACAGGGCATGCCCTCCAGCGCCGGGTGCGGCCCCACCCCGGACGGCAGGGTGGATCGCGTGATCTGGTGCCACGTCTGTTCGGCACCGATACCAGCCGCCGTGACCAGCCCCACCCCGGTCACCGCCGCGGACGATGTGCCGCGGGCCGCCTTCACATGGCCGCCTTGATGCCCACAAGATCGATGAGCTGGGCGACGGTGTGCCGAGAGGTCAGATGCACGTCGTCCAGGTCGATGGCCATCCTTTCCTCGATGATCACCCTCAGCTCCTCAAGAGCCAGGGAGTCCATACGCAACTGATGCAGAGGGGTGTCCGCCGGGACCGACTGCGGATTGATTCCGAAGTGCTGCATCAGTACGTCCTGGACATGTCGCGCGGCATCCACGCAGGCATCCATGAGCCCCTCCTGTATGCGTCGGTGTCCGGCCGCCGATCGGCTGTTCCGGTTGCTGAACGCCCGAACCGGCAGGTAGTTACGATCCCGTCGCGGTCCCTGCAACGAACAGGTTGCATATATGGACAAATCGCATGGCGTTCCCGGTCATCATGTCGATTGGCATTCGGCTCATCGAACGGGCCGGTACCTGTGGCGCAGTCAGCAGGCGCGGAGGGGGCGGATCCGCTGCAGCACCAACCGCATGACCGACCTGGTGAAGGCGTTCCTCACCCTTCACCACGCATCAGCGTGAGGTTGGAAAAGCTCAGAGATTCAGAGTCGATTGATCAAAAGTGATCACGATTGGCCGCTGCGTTGGTTTACTCTTACGCCGATTCTGCCTAGGGGTGGGCGCTTGGCTGACGCGAGGGGGCGCAGTGGGGGGTGTGGACCGCCGCTTTCACGCTCTTGTATCCGCGTATGCCATATCCACATACGGAAACTTCCTGAACCTGATCGCGCTGAGCTTGTTCTCCTACCAGGTGACGGGTACGGCCTTCGGTGTCGGTGCCATGATGGCGTTACGGCTCTGCGCCGGCTTCGTCGCCGGTCTCGCTGTCGGGGAGCTGTCCGCCCGAAGGACCCGGCGGACCGTGATGATCTGTTCCGATGCCGCTCAGGGAATCACCATGACCGTCATGGCGCTCTGTGCTGCGCGGACGCCGCTCTGGCTGCTCGCAGGAGCAGTGATCGTCATGGGGATGGGGAACACGTTCTTCACCGCCTCCCTGCGCAGTGCGATTCCGGTGATCGTCGGCCAGGAAGCCCGTGCCCGGGCCAACGGACTGTTGGTGACGGCCCGGTCCCTGGCCACGGTACTCGGGTTCGCCTCGTCGGCCCTGGTGATCGGGTTCGGGGGCTTCGCCGCCGCGTTCGCGGTCAACGCCGCAAGCTTCGTGGTGTCCGGCGTGACACTGCTGGTGCTGCGGCCGCGCACCGACGAGGAGGAGAGCCGCGAGGACGAGCAGGTACCGCCGGACCCCGGGGCCCGCAGGAAGACCGGCGAGGTGCGCGAGAGGTCCGTGTGGCGCTCGGGGGCCGGTGTGCCGGCTCTTCTGCTCGGCATGCTTCTGCTCAGAGGGGTGGACGCTCTGGCGTCCTCCTCCCACAACGTCGTGCTGCCCGTGGTGGCGCACGCCACCCACCCGGGCGAGCCCGCGGTGCTCATGACCCGGTTCTGGGCGGCGTGGGCGGTGGGCACCGTCCTCGCTCACCTGGTGCTGAGACGGAGCCGGGGCGAAGGCGCGTGGAGCGAGCGGGCGTTCGCCCTCGGTACCTGCGCGATGTCGCTCGCGTTCGTGACGGCGTTCCTGGGGCTGCCCGCGCCGGGATTGGTCCTGGCGGCCGCAGCGGCGGGTTTCGCGGACGGCTGGACCGAGATCGTCTACACCTCACGCCTGCAAGCGGCCCCTGACCGGCAGCGCAGCCGGCTCTTCGGGCTGTCCGCCACGGTGGAGCAGGCAGGGTTCGCGGTGGGGGCGGTGGCCGCGGCGGCGGCTCTTGAAGTGCTGCCCGCACCGGTCGTCGTGGGCACCTTCCACGGTGCGGCCATGTGCGGGGCGCTGTTTCTGCTGCTCTGCGCCACCGGCCGGCGCGGCGCAGCAGGGCTGCGGCAATCCACCGAAGAGAACGAAGAAAGGGACTCGTATGGAAGGCATACCGGGGCAGGAACTCTGCCAGGGGCCTGAGCCGGACCGCACCGAGGAAGACGCCGCCGACGCGGTGTCGGCACTGCTGCGGGCCGCTCGGTCGGCTTCCGGGTCCCTCGTCACCGTCGATGCGGACGGCACGACGACCTCGCAGACGTACCCCGAACTGCTCGACGCGGCACGGCGGATGCTCACCGGACTGCGCGAACAAGGATTGCGCCCCGGCCACACGGTGCTGCTGTGCGGGCTGCCGCTGAGCGAGTTCTTCCCTGCCTTCTGGGCCTGTGTGCTCGGCGGTGCACGGCCTGCGGCCATAGCGGAGCACCCTGCTCCCGGCTCGCCGGCCCTCGATCGCCTGCTGCACGCCGCCCGGTTGCTCGACCAGCCTTTGGTGCTCGGCGACGCGGCCGGTGCGGCGGTGTTGGCGCGGACCGCCCCCGCCCTGCGCGTCGCCATCGCCAGGGACTGCCTGAGCGCACTGCCCGCTGACGACCACGTGGAGCCGGACGGGTCCGACACCGCGATGCTGATGCTGTCCTCGGGCAGCACCGGTGTGCCCAAAGCCGCGCGGCTGACGCACGCGGGCCTGGCGGATTTCGCGGCGAGCAGCCGGCGGATCATGGATGTGCGGCCGGACCACACGATGGTGAACTGGCTGCCGGTCGACCACAGCGGTGCCTTCCTGCTGTACCACTTGCTCGCAGTTTTCACGGGCTGCACCAACGTGCACGCGCGGACCGACCGGGTTCTGGCCGAACCGCTGCGCTGGCTCGATCTCCTGGACTCCCACCGGGCGCACCACAGCTGGGCGCCGACGTTCGCCTACCAACTCGTCGCGGACGCGCTGGCAGAGCGGCCGGAGGGGCGCTGGAACCTCGAAGGTCTGAGGACCATGCTGTGCGGGGGCGAGCGGATCGCGCTGCCGGTGCTGCGCCGTTTCCTCGACAGGACGGCCCGGTACGGGCTTCGCGAGGAGCACATCGTTCCCGTATGGGGAATGGCGGAGACGGTCACGGCCGTCACCTACGGCCGGCTCGACCGGCCGGGCACCGTGCACCGGCTGCTCAAGAGCAGCCTCGGCGGGAACGTGACAGCCGCCGACCGGCGAACACCGGAGGACGAGTGCGTCACCTTCGTCGCCTCCGGAGCGCCCGCGCACGGAGTCACCCTGCGAGTCGTGGACGACCGCGGCGAGATCCTGCCCGAGGGCAGGATCGGGCGGCTCCAGGTGCACTCGCCCGCCCGTCTCACACCCGGCTATGTGAACGATCCGGAGGCGGACGCCATAGCCTTCCCCGCAGGGAGGGACTGGCTTGACAGCGGTGATCTGGCCTTCCTGAACGCCGGACAGGTCGTGATCACCGGCCGGAGCAAGGACGTGATCATCCTCAACGGGCACAACCTCTACTGCCATGAGGTGGAGGAAGCGGCCGCCGCCGTCGACGGGGTCCGGCACGGGGACGTGGCAGCCTGCGGGATACCGGACCCGGACAGCGGCACGGAGACCCTGGCCGTGTTCTTCGTCAGCCGCGACGCCGTCGGGAACGCGCGGATCACGGCAGAGGTGAGAGCGGCGTTGTTCACGAGGCTCGGGCTGACCACCGCCCAGGTCCTGCCCGTCCCGCGGGACGAGTTCCCGAGGACGCCCGCGGGAAAGGTGCGCCGGGCCGAGCTCCGCGACCGCCTGATGAGCGGAGGCTTCGGTTCGCAGCCGGCTCACGGTGCCGTGGCGAAGACGGATCACGGCGCTGTGGTGAGGCAGGACCAAGAAGCCGTGGCGAGGCCCGATCACGCAGCCGTGGCGCAGACGGTGCGTGACGAACTCGAGAGCGTGCTGGGGCGCCCGGTGGACATGGACCGGCCGTTCTACGAGCTCGGTCTGACCTCCCTCCTTCTCATACGCCTGCGGACCGGGATCGAGGAGCGGATCGGGAAGCCGGTCTCCCGGACCGCGTTCTTCGAGCACCCGACGGTCCGTGCGCTCGCCGCCCACCTGTCCGCTCCCGGCGCGCCCGCCGGAGGCAGGACAGGGGAGGAACACCCGGGCGGCGCCCCCGCGGCCGACACCGCTGACCGGCGCGTCGCCGTCATCGGGCTGTCGTTGCGCTTCCCGGGGGCGGACTCGCCGGAGCGGTTCTGGGCCAATCTGCGTGACGGCGTGGACAGTGTCCGCGTCTTCAGCGAGGAGGAACTCGCGGCGGCGGGCCTCACCCCCGAGCAGCGGCGCGCCCCGGACCTGGTGCCGGTGGGCGGAGTCCTCGACGGGGCCGAGGAGTTCGACACGGACTTCTTCGGTATGAGCCCCAAGGAGACCGAACTCACGCACCCCGCGCACCGGCTGTTCCTGGAGAGCTGCCACCAGGCGCTGGAGCAGGGAGGGTACGCAGCGGCCGGCCCGGACACGAGAGTCGGGGTGTTCGCGGGCTCGGGCATGAATCTGTACGACCACCAGCAGGCGGCCGGGGCCGGAGCGCCGTCCGGGCCGTACGACGGGGCGGATCCCGTCACCGGTATGCAGTCGGCCGTCGGCAGGCAGCCGGACTTCCTCGCCACCCGGGTCGCCTACCGGCTCGGGCTCACCGGCCCCGCCATCGGTGTGCAGACCGCCTGCTCCACCTCGTTGGTCGCCGTGCACCTGGCGGTCCAGTCCCTGGTGAGCGGTGAGTCGGACCTCGCGCTCGCGGGCGCCGCAGCCGTGCACCTGCCCCAGGAGACCGGCTACCGCAGCCACCCCGGGTCGATCCTGTCGCCCACCGGGCGCTGCCGGGCCTTCGACGCGGAGGCCGACGGCACGGTGGGCGGCAACGGTGTGGCCGCCGTCCTGCTCAAGCGGCTCGACCGGGCGCTGGCCGACGGGGACACCGTGCACGCGGTCATCCTGGGCTCTGCCGTCAACAACGACGGCGCGGGGAAAGTGGGCTTCCACGCGCCGGGCGTCGCGGGGCAGGTCGACGTCGTGCGGCAGGCGCTGCGCGCGGCGTCCGTCCCGGGGGAGTCCATCTCGTACGTCGAGGCGCACGGGACCGGTACGGGGCTCGGAGACCCGGTGGAACTGGAGGCGCTCGGCCGGGCGCTCGGCGAGGACACCGGGCGCACCGGCTTCTGCGCGGTCGGCTCGGTGAAGCCGGGCATCGGGCATCTCGACAGCTGCGCCGGGATGGCCGGGCTCGTCAAGACAGTCCTCATGCTGAGCCACCGCACCCTGGTGCCGACCGTGCACCTGAGCCGCCCCCATCCGGAAATACGGCTGGAAGGCGGCCCGCTGACGCTGGCCACCGAGCTGCGGCCGTGGTCGGTGCCGGACGGTGTGCCGCGCCGGGCCGGTGTCAGCGCGTTCGGCGTGGGCGGCACCAACGCCCATGTGGTGCTGGAGGAGGCCCCGCCCGTGGCCCGGAGGGATGCCTCATCCGAACTGCCCGTGCTCGTACCGGTGTCGGCGTGTGACACCGAGGCCCTGGACGAGTTCACCGGCCTGCTTCGCGACCGGCTGCGGCAGCGGCCGCAGCTCGCGGCCGCCGACGTCGCCGCCACGTTGGCCTACGGCCGGCCGCACCGCCTCGCACGCACCGTGGCCGTGGGGCGCACCGCCGGGGAACTCGCCCTCGCGCTGGAGGAGCCGCGGCCCCGGCCGCCCGCCCCACTCGGGCCGGTCGCTTTCGCCTTCTCCGGGCAGGGCAGCGCACGGCGCGGCATGGCGAGCGGACTGTACGCCGCGTACCCCGCCGCCCGCAGGACGCTCGAGCGGTGCGCGGAGGTCCACGCCGACGAGTTCGGCACCAGGCTGCTGCCCCTCCTCCTGGACGGACCCGTGGGAGAGGACGAGGTCTGGCCCACCGAAACGGCTCAGGCCGCACTGTTCGCCCACCAGGCGGCGCTCGCCGACGTGTGGCGAGCAGCCGGCATCCGCCCCGCGCTGCTGCTGGGCCACAGCGTGGGCGAGTACGCGGCGCTGTACGCAGCCGGTGCCCTGACGCTGGAGGACGGGCTGCGGCTCACAGCACGACGCGGGCGTCTGATGCACACGGCCTGCCCGCCGGGCGGCATGATCGCCGTCCGTGCCGACCGAACCGCTGCGCATCGCATCGCCCGGACCGCGGGTGTGGAACTGGCCGCAGTCAACGGTCCACGCGCCCAGGTGCTCTCGGGTGCGCCGCACGCCCTGGAGGAGGCGGTTCGCCTGCTCGATCAGGAAGGGGTGCGGTGGCGGGCGCTGGCCGTCGACCGGGCCTTCCACTCGGCCACGATCGAACCGGCCCTGAACGAGTTCCGCGCCCATGCGGAGAAGGCCGCCTACAGCCCACTCCGTACTCCGCTGGTGACGTCCGCGGACGGCGAGGTGCGTGACATCGGCTGGACGGTCGACGCGGAGTACCTCTGCCGTCAGGCGCGACAGCCGGTCCGTTTCGACCTGGCCATGGCCGCGGCTGCCGCGCGAGGGTGCGAGGACTTCGTGGAGATCGGGGCAGGTGCCGCACTCACCGGCCTCGGCCGGCACTGCGTGCCCGCGAGCCGCTGGCTGAGCGGGCAGGGAGAGACCGGCGGTGCGGCGGAGCAGGTGCGCGGGCTGCTCACCGGGCTCGGCTCGCTGTACCGCAGGGGAGCCGATCTGGAATGGCGTGTGCTCACTCCCGGCGGAGGCCGGGTGCAACTGCCGGGGCACCCCCTGCGAAGGCGCGCGGTGGCGTCCCCGGTCGTGCGGACGCCCGAACGGCCCGCCGCGCCTCAGGTGTCCGCCGTATCCGACGACCTGCTCTCCGTCGTAAGGCAGCTGACGGCTGACAAGGTCGGCAGGCAGCCGGCAGCGGTCATGCCCGACAGCTCGTTCTTCGAGCTGGGCGCCGACTCGCTCTCGCTGATGGGCATGACGACCGAGCTGGAGGAGCGGTTCGGAGTACGGGTCCCGGTCAGGGAGCTCTTCGACTCGGCCGACACCCCGCGCAGGCTGGCTGAACGCCTGGCGGAGCTACGGGACGGCACGGCGCGGATGCGGGAAGCAGCGGCCCCCGTGGCCACGGGGGTCCGCGCACCCGGGGCGTCCCCGGAACTTCTCGGGGAGCTACGGGACGGCACGGCGCGGATGCGGGAAGCAGCGGCCCCGGTGGCCACGGCGGACCGCGCACCCGGGGCGTCCCCGGAACTCCTCTCTCTGTTCGACCGGCAGCTGCGGCTGGCGGAGCGAGCCGTCGACCACGTGAACGACGTCATCTCACGCCAGCTCGACATGCTTGCGGACACCACCGGGACGCTGCCGCCCGCGGCTGCCCCGGCCCCGCTGCCCTCGGCCCCCATGCACCCGGTTTCGGCTCCCGCATCCCCGGCCCCCGCCCGGGAACCGAACCGGTGTCCCCGTCCCGTGCCGCAGCCCGCCCCCCCCGCCGTGCCCGTACCTCCCGCAGGCTGCGACTTCAGCCTCTACTTCTTCGGCGACTACCCGGAGGACGCGGGCAGCGACAAATACGCCCTGATAATGGAGGCTTCGGACTTCGCCGACCGGCACGGATTCCACGCCCTGTGGTTCCCGGAGCGCCACTTCAACTCCTTCGGCGCGCTCTTCCCGAACCCGTCCGTGCTCGCCGCCGCGCTCGCGGCCAGGACCAGCCGGATCCGGCTGCACGCGGGTTCCGTCGTGCTGCCGCTGCACCATCCGGTCCGGGTGGCCGAGGAGTGGTCGGTCGTCGACAACATCTCCGGCGGCAGGGCCGGGATGTGCGTCGCGAGCGGCTGGCACGCCACTGACTTCGCACTCGCCCCGGAAAACTTCGGCCGGCACCGCGAGGTGATGTACGAGCACCTGGAGACCGTGCGCCGGCTGTGGTCCGGACGGCCGGTGACGACGACGGCGGGCGACGGCCGGTCCGCCGAGATACGGCTGCACCCCCGCCCCGTGCAGGAACAACTTCCCCTGTACGTGGCCGTGGTGGGAAACCCGGACAGTTACCGACGGGCGGCCGCCGAGGGCCTGGGTGTGGTCACCAACCTGATGGCGCAGACCGTCGAGCAACTGGCGGACAACATCGCGCTGTACCGGCGCACCCGTGCCGAGCACGGCCTCGATCCGGCGACGGGCCGGGTGGTGGTGCTGGTGCATACCTACCTCGGCGAGGACGCCGAGCGCGCACGGGCCGAGGCGTACCGGCCGTTCGTCTCCTATCTGCGTTCCTCGCTCTCGCTCTTCGACCAGGTGACCAACAGCCTCGGCTTCGACATCGACCTGGAGAACACCCCCGAGGAGGACGTGGAGTTCCTGCTCGGGCGTGCCTATGACCGCTACTGCGCCTCGCGTGCCCTGATCGGCGACGAACACACGGTCGCCGGGACGGCGCGCCGTCTGCGGGAGGCCGGGGCGGACGAGCTCGCCTGCTTCGTGGACTTCGGCGTACCGAAGGACAAGGTCCTGGCGGCATTGCCCCACCTCGACCGGCTTCGCCGCCGCGAGCAGCCCGAGCCGGGGGAGCGGACGGCTCCCGCGCCGAGGCGCATGCCGCTCACCCCCGCCCAGCGCCGCATCTGGTTCCTGGAACAACTGCACCCCGGGACCCGTATGTACCACGAGCCCAAGGCGATCCGCCTCGACGGCCCCCTGGACGTCACCGCGCTGCGGTGGGCACTGCAACGGGTCGCGGAGCGCCAGCCGGCGTTGCGCACGGTGTTCGGCGACCGCGAAGGGGTGCCCTACCAGGAGGTACTGGACCGCGTACAGCTCGACTGCCCGGTCGACGACCGCACAGGGGTGACGGAGGAGGAGGCGCTGCGCGCCGCTCTGGCCGCCGAAGGGGACCGAGTCCTCGACCTGGGCACCGGACCGCTGGTGAGTGCCCGGCTGCTGCGCCTGTCGGAAGAGCGGCACCTGCTCTTCCTGACGGCCCACCACATCGTCTTCGACTCCTCCTCCACGGTGGTGCTGGTCCGGGACCTCGCCGCCTGCTACCGGGCCCGGTCACAGGGCGGCTCCGGGCTGCCGCCCCTGCCGGAGCTGCCCCCGGCCGCCTCGCCGGACCCCGCCGGACTCGCGGCGTCCGTGGACTTCTGGCGCACCGAGCTGGCCGGCGCCCCCGACCTCGACCTGCCCACCGACCGGCCCCGTCCACCGGTCCGGTCCGGGGCCGGTGCGAGCCTCACCCACGCTCTGGACGCCGACCTGGTCGGCAGGCTGCATACGTTCGCCGCCGCCCACCGCGCCACCCTCTTCATGACCCTGACCAGCGCCATCGGCGCGACTCTCGGCCGGTTCGCGGGGCAGCAGCACGTATTGCTCGGTACCGCCGTCGCTGCTCGCCCTGCCGCCGCCGACCACCATGTCGGCCTCTTCCTCGACACCGTGCCGTTGCGCCTGGACCTCGGCGGCGACCCGGACTTCCCGACACTGCTCACCCGGGTACGCAACAGCAGCACGGCGGCGTACGAGCACCGGGACATCCCCTTCGACGAATTGGTGAGCACGCTGAATCCGCGCCGGGACCCGGGCCGCAACCCCCTGTTCCAGGTGATGGTCGAGTACGAGAACGAGGGCGAGGTGGACTTCGACCCGCCGCAGCTGAGCGCTGCCCTGCTCGACATGCCGAGCGACCGCGCCCCGTTCGACCTCAGCGTCTACCTGACCCGCCACCGCGACGGCGTCCGGTTCATGGTCGAGTACGACACCGCCCTCTTCGACGAGGGCACCGTACGCCGTCTCGTGGAATATGTGGAGCAGGTGCTGCGCCGCGCCCTGGACACCCCCGGTGCGCGGCTGGCCGAGCTCACCGCTGTCACCGCCACCGACCGTGCCGCCCTGGCCCGGCTGGGGCACCTGGACAAGCCGTCGACCGCCGCCGAGGACACCCTGCACGGCCTGTTCGAGCAGCAGGTGAGGCGGACCCCGGACGCCGTCGCGCTGATCAGCGGTGAGCAGCACCTCACGTACGCGGAACTGGAGAACAACGCCGGCCGGCTGGCCGGTCGGCTGCGTGCCCGGGGTGCGGCGACCGCGGAACGCGTGGCAGTGCTGCTGCCCCGCGGCGCGGACCTGATCACCGCGCTGCTGGCCGTGCTCAAAAGCGGAGCCGCCTACCTCCCCCTCGACCTGTCACTGCCCACGCCCCGGATCGCCGCGCTGCTCCACGACGGCGCCCCCGTGCTGCTCCTGACCGCAGATGCCGCCCTCGCGAGGCACCCGGAGCTCTCGGCACCGGTGCCTGTGCACCTGGTCGACGAAGCCGGCGACACGCTTCCCGCCGCCCCCCTGGAGGACACGGCCCGGCCCGAGGACCCGGCGTACTGCGTCTACACCTCCGGCTCGACCGGCCGTCCCAAGGGCGTCGTCGTGCCCCACCGCGGCCCGGTGAACCTCATCCGCGGTCACCTGGAGCGGCACCCCCCGCTGCGTACCCTGCAATGGACCTCGCCCGCCTTCGACGTGAGCGTGCAGGAGATCTTCACCACCCTGGCCGCCGGGGCGGCGCTGGTCCTGATCGACGATGAGGTGCGGCACGACGCCGAGGCCCTGGCCCGGGCCGTGCGCCGGCACGAGGTGCAACGGCTCTTCATGCCCTGCACCCCGATGAAGTACCTGATCGGGACCGGCCCCGTACTGCCCTCCCTGCGTGAGCTGTTCTCGGCCGGTGAGGCACTGCAACTCACCGACGCGTTCCGCCGCTTCCTCGCCGCCCACCCCCGATGCGCCCTGTACAACCAGTACGGGCCCACGGAGACGTCGGTCATCGTCACCTCTCACCGCGTCGACCCCGTCGGCGAGGAGTGGCCGCCCATCGGCACCCCGGTGCCCGGAGCGCGGATCCGGCTGCTGGACGGCGCCGGGCGGGAGGTGCCGGTGGGCGCGGTCGGCGAGATCCACGTGGGCGGTGTCCCGGTCGCCCGCGGCTACCACGCCCGTCCTCAGGAGACAGCGGCCGCCTTCCTCGAAGAGGGCCCCGGCGTGCCGCTGTACCGGACAGGCGACCTGGGCCGCTGGCGAGCGGCGGACAGCACCCTGCAGTACTGCGGCCGTACCGACGACCAGGTCAAGATCCGCGGCCACCGGGTCGAACCCGGCGAGATCCAAGCAGCGCTGACTGAACTGCCCGGCGTCCGGGACGCGGCTGTCGTGCCCCGCCGCGACCGGCACGGCGACATGGAGCTCCTCGCCTACGTGGTGCCCGCGACTCCGGCGGCCGATCCGCGCGAGCTGCACGCCGTGCTGTCCACCGGACTCCCCGACCATCTGGTGCCCCGCCACTGGGCGTTCCTGGAACGGTTGCCGGTGAACGCCTCCGGCAAGCTGGACCGCGCCGCCCTGCCCGAGCCCACGACCGGGGCAGGGCCTGGTTCCGGGGAGACCGGGGCCGAGCCCGCCACCCCGCTGGAGAAGGACCTGCACCACCTGTGGTGCGAGGAACTCGGCATCCGGCGGATACCGGTGAACCGCTCCTTCTTCCAGCTGGGCGGTCACTCCCTCAGCGCGATCCGGCTGCTCCACCGGATGCGGGAGTGCCTCGACGTCGGTCTCACCATGACCGACTTCTTCCTCGAGCCGACCATCCGGGCTGTCGCGGCCCGCTGCGGAGCACGCGCACACCGGGTGGTCGACACCGCGCCGATGCCGTCGACGCTGCGCCGGCTGTGGCGACGCCACCATGATCTCGCCGACCCGAGTGTCTACAACGTCGCCCACCGCATCGACCTGCACGGCGATCCGGACCTCGAAGCCCTGGTCCATGCCCTGGAAGACCTGGTGAACCGGCATCACGCGTTGCGAAGCAGAGCCGTACGGCGCCCGGGCCCGGGCGAGGGCGAGTACGAATACGCGGTCGAGGTGCTGGCGGACGTCCCCGTGGAGCTCCCGGTCACCGATCTCTCCGCACAGGCCGAGGACGCCGCATCCGTCGAGCAGTGGTGCCGGGAGCAGGTGTCCGGAGCGTTCGCCATGGACCGCGCACCCCTGTTCCGCTTCCGCCTCGCCCGCCTCGGCCCGGATCACCAGGTTCTGGTGACCGTGTTCCACCACGCGATCGTCGACGGCTGGTCCATGGGCGTCATCTGGCGTGAGTTGCAGGCGTCGTACAACACGTGGAGCACCGGCTCCCAGGCACCACTTCCGTCACCTGTGGTGCAGTTCACCGACTTCGCCCGGTCGGAACACGGCCTGCCGGACGACCGCAGGGCGCGACTCGAACGATTCTGGCGCACCGAACTCGACGGCGTGGCCTTGCGCCCGGCGCTGCCCTACGACCTGCCGCGGCCTTGCACACTGTCCGGCAGGGGCGCGCTGCACACCTGGACCATGGACGGCGACCTGCCTCGTGAGGTCGCGGACACGGCGGCCCGACTGAGCACGACTCCGTACTCCGTGCTGGCCTCCGCGTTCGCGACATGGCTGGCCGGTCTGTGCGGCACGCCAGGTGACGTGGTGCTGGCTGCGTCCAGCGCGAACCGCACAGGACGCGACCACTCGGACGTGGTCGGGCTGTTGGGCGACGCGGTCCTGCTGCGCGCCCGGACGAGTGAGGCACAGACCTTCGCCGATCTCGTGAAGCAGCTGGGCAATACCCTCTTCATGGCGTTGGACCACCAGGATCTGCCGCTGACGGACGTCGTCGAGCTGGTCTCCCCGCAGACCGGGGACGCGCTGTTCCCCACCGTGCTGTTCACCGTGGTCACCACCCCGCCGCCCGCGCTCGACCTGCGGTCGGTAGCCGCCTCGATCCGAGGCCTCCCGTCATCGGGGGTGGCGCGGAACGAGCTCTACGTCGTCATCTCCCCGGGCGATGACACCATCACCGTCGCTTTCGAGTACTCCACCGACCTGTTCACCCGCACCAGCATCGAACGGTGGGCGCGGTCCTTCTCCGAACTCCTGCGAAGGGCGGTGTCGGACCCTGAGTGCCCGCTGGGGAGTCTGCGCCCTTTTCCCGCCTCACGTTGAGGCGTGGTGAAGGACGAGGGCGGCATTCACGATGTCTTTCGGCCCGTCGGCCCGGCACCGGCCCGGCGCCGCGTGCTGAGGCCGCTCGGGCCGTCCTGACCGAGTGAGAACCGGCCCCACGGCCGCGCCTGCGACCTGGCGGCAGCGCTGCCGGCCGCCCCGGGTTTTCCGTGCTGTACGCACATTCCGTGAAGGCACTGGGTGGGGCGTGGGGTGATCCGGTCCCGGGCCGGGCGGTTGTGCGGCCCCTCGCCTCCGGCGCCGGGACGAGCGCCGCCGCCGGCCCTGCCGAAAGCGGCAGGGACACGACGTCTCAGCTGCCCAGACCGAAGAACCGGGCCGCGTAGTACGGACCGCAGAGCGAGTCGTGGCCCTGGCCGACGCTGCCGCACCGGTCGATGCCGGTACCGGGGTCGACCGGCGCCTCATGACCCATCGCGTCGATCAGATACGTCTCCACCTGCCCGCTGCCGTACACCTGCTTCGTGACGCCTGCGGCGGGACGCGTGGTCGACGTCGGTGTCTGCGGGACGCCGAACACGTCGGTCCAGCCGTCGCGCTGCTTCTCCAGCGACTTCTTGTTGATCAGCGGATCGGAGCCGCCGTGCCAGATCTGCACACGCGGCCGCTCACCGGTGTAGCCGGGATGGGCGCTGCGGATCCTGTCGCCCCATTCCTCCGGGGCCACGAGGTTGTACCGGCCGGGACACGGGGCGAGGGAACCGGTCCGGAAGTAGTCCTGCTCGTTGTCCGCACACCCGTACGCCATGCCGAAGAAGACGGCGCCCGCCTTGAAGACCTCGGGGTGGGCCGCCAGCATCACATTGGTCGCCGCGCCGCCACCGGAGTAACCGGCGGCGTAGACCCGGTCGGCGTCGGCGGTGTGGCTGGCCTTCATGAAGTCGACCATCTGGACCACGGAGCGGGCTTCGCCCTGGCCGTCATGGGTGCGGTCGGCCGGGTTCCACGCGCTGAAGCACTTGTGCGGCACGATGCCGCCGGAGCCGACGTTCTCGTCCTTCTGCTCGGGAAGGACGAGGGTGAAGCCGTAGGTGTCGGCGTACTTGCGCCAGCCGGTGTCGATGTCCAGGTCCTGAGCCGAGCCTCCGCAGCCGTGGAAGAGGACCACGACCGGGGCGCCGGACCGCGCCTTCTCGGGAACGTACGCGAACATCTTCAGGTTGCCGGGGTTGCTGCCGAATTCCCTCACCTCGTGGAAGCCGGTCTCCGCCCGTGCCGGGACGGCGGTGAGCAGGGCCGCTGTCACCACCGCGAGGACCACCACCAGCAGGGACCCGATTCTGCGCACTGTGAAGCGGGATTCCGCGCCCGCCACGCCTGGGGAGTTCATGTTTTGAGCGTGGGCCCTTTCCTCCGGCAGGACATCGGCAGGATGACCGGTGCCGGTACGGCAGGCGCCGGCCCTGGGGGTAACCCCAGGAGGAAGAGTGCAGGAGGCAGGCTGTCCGGGACCCGCTGTCCCCCGGCAGCCTTGATCCATGCGTGTACTGCACGGAACACATCGATCGCATCGGTTACTGCTGCTTCTGCTGGCGCTGACGCTCGGCGCCGGGACGCTGACGGCCGCCGCCCGGCCGGCTCACGCGAACACGGCGGTCACCGCCGGCCCGGAGCGTGAACTGGCCCGCGTCGCGGAGCCCTTGCGCTCCACGGAGCCCGGCGCCCCCGACGGAGATCTGCACCCGCTCGGCCGCATGATCGGCCCGGCGAAGATCGTCGGGCTGGGTGAGGCCACGCACAGCTCCCGGCAGTTCTTCACGATGAAACACCGCGTCTTCCGGTACCTCGTCGAGGAGAAGGGCTTCACCACCTTCGCGCTGGAGGCGCCCTGGTCCACCGGCCTGGTCCTCAACGCGTACGTGTTGTACGGGAAGGGCGACCCGGAGGAGATCATGCGGAAGGAGTTCCAGAGTTCGTACCGGATATGGAACACCCGCGAGTACCTCGGTCTGCTGAAGTGGATGCGCGCCCACAACGTCCGCCATCCCGGCCGCCCGGTGCAGTTCATGGGTGAGGACAACGGCTACGCCGGACCTGAGCTCTTCGACGAGGTCACGGACTACGTCTGCGCGCATCATCCGGAGCTGCTGCCGGAGTTCCGCCGCCTCTACCGCGGGTTCCGGCCGACGAAGAGCGTGGAGGAGACCGTCAACGAGAAGATGGCCGCGCCCCTCGCCGAACGCAGGCGGACGGCCGCGACGGTGCAGCGCGCCTACGCGCTGCTCCAGGCGCAGGGGCCGGACGGTGACCGCGACGCGTTCGAGTGGGTCCTCCAGCACGCCAGGGCCATCTCCCAGACAGCCACCCTCTACGCGTACTACGACTTCTCCGACCCCGGGAAGATCGCTCAGGCCATGCTCTACCGCGACCAGGTCATGGCGGAGAACACCGTGTGGTGGCAGCGCCGCACCGGCCACCGGATGCTGCTGTCGGCCCACAACGGCCATGTCTCCTACGAGTCCGACAACCCGGAGCAGTATCCGAAGACCCAGGGGGAGTTCATACGGCAGACCGTCGGAGCCGACTACATGAACATCGGCTACACCTTCGGGCAGGGGTCCTTCAACGCGATGGACCTGACGGACCCGGAGGAGTCCTACCGCCGCTTCTCCGTGGAGCCGCTGGGCGCGGGCAGCAACGAGGAGGTGCTGGAGCGGGTCCTGCGCCGGGACTACTACGTCGATCTGCGGGCCGTACCAGGACGGACCAGGAACTGGCTCATGACGGAGCGGCCGACCCGGTCCATCGGGAACGCGTGGCCGGAGGACCCCTACCGGACATCGCTCGGGCGCCAGTTCGACGTGCTGGTACACCTCCATCGGGTCTCCGCCGCCGACCTCCTGTGAAGGACCGGAGACGGAAGCCCCGGGCTCGCGCGCCGGGTGCCTCCGCCTCGGGGAGCCGCCGGTCCGACGGCCGCGGCACACCGTGGAACACCCGCCCCCGGGCATGACCGGGGTGTGGTATGGCACACAACCGGCCGGTTCCCACTGTGCCCCTTCCGCCCCCTTAATCCCTGACGGGAGTACGGATGTGCGTCTTCGCGGCCGTCCTGCGCCCGCCGGCCGCTGTGACCCGGATCTCTACCGCGCCGGCCGTCTCCGCTGGCACTGTGGTCGGGTCACGGGGGACGCCCACTGCCGAACGACCGAGCGAGATGCCATGACCGCGACCACAGCCGACCACCGGACCCACGCCCGCGCCCGCACCGGTGGCCCCGAGGACGGGCCGAAGATCCTGGAACACATCCTGGGCTGGACGCTCGTCGTCGTCCTCGCCATGTTCGTCACCCAGGCGGGGCTCATGTGATCTGCGGCCCCCGCTCACGACGGGTGGGGTGGGGCGCCCGCCCGGCACCCCACCCCTGACCCGCCCTGCGGTGCGTCTACCCGCCGTGGCCGGTAGTAGTGCTCGGTCAGGTGCATTCGTCGGTGGCGCGTCCGGTTGAAGGGCTGTGCCGTTCGGCGCGGGAAGGCCCCGGTGCGGACGAGGGGCCGGTGCCGCCTACGGGAGGACGATGTTCCGGCCCGGACCGCCTTCGACCACGTCCTTCCCTGGGCCGCCGGCGATCAGGTCGCCGCCGGCCTGGCCGTGCAGCATGTCGTCGCCGGAGCCGCCGAGGAGGACGTCCTCGCCGTCCCCACCCATGACGTGGTCGTCGCCCGGGCCCGCGTACACGAGGTCCGTGTGGCCGTAACCCTCGATCATGTCGTCGCCCCGGCCGCCCCACATCCGCTGGCCGCCGTCGTCGCCCATCAGGTGGTCCATGCCGTCGCCGCCGTCCAGGACAGCGTGGCCCATGACCATGTCGTTGCCCGCGTCACCTCGTACCGTGTGCGCGGTGTGGGCGTGCAGGGTGTCGTCACCGGGTCCACCGCTGACGGTGGCCACCCCTGGGTCGCTGGTGACGATCTCGTCGTCGCCGTCGCCGAGCAGGACGGCGATCCGGTCCGGCCGAGAGCTGCCGGTGGGCAGTTCGCAGACGACATACG
>Ga0196960_10000291_pt1 | contig 19400 bp, 17 predicted proteins | sample S3v_5metaG_FD_183187 | JGI IMG/M metagenome (GOLD analysis project Ga0196960, IMG submission 183187) | Soil microbial communities from Anza Borrego desert, Southern California, United States - S3+v_5 | ecosystem: Environmental > Terrestrial > Soil > Desert | place: USA: California | collected...
GATCTGGTCCCCGTCGCCGCTGAACGGTAGATCGATCTGGATGATCGGTCTGCCGCTGATCCTGCCGCCCGTGCTGCCCGTACCGGCGCTCGTGTCGTAGATGACCGTCTGCACGCCATCCCCGCTCTTCGGCAGGTCACGCTGGATGATGCGTGGAGTCGTGAACTTGTCACCGGGTGGCCCGGCGAGTGCCGGCGCAGCACCAGCGAACACCAATGCGCTGGCCAGCAGTGTTGCAGCCGAAACCCGGATGACCGCCCGAGATGCCATGAAACGTCTTCCCTCCATCGATGGATCCACGAAGGGGACGAACATCCACACGAGCACCGGACGCAGCCCTTCGTCGAGCGACGCTGGTGGCGCTCCCGGAGACCGTAGAGACATGGTCGGACGACGACAAGGACGAAGGGCACGGCGGTACAGGAACGCGGCGGATGTGGTCGAGACGCAGGCCCGCCCGGACATGGCCGAGGGCGAGCTGCGGACCGCTCGCTCCATGGCGGCGCCGGAGCGGAGCGCCGGCCGGCGGATCCTGGTCTTCGACGACGTCCACTCCAAGCGCTTCTCCATGGGAGATATGGCGCGAGTCCTCCTGGCAGCCGGCGCCACCGAGGCTGCGGGTCCGGTGCTCACCCGCCACAGGGGCGGCTGACACCCGGGTCGACATGCGGGCAGCCGCGCCTCGAGGAGGAGCGGAACCGGGTCAGCCGAGGCCGACGGCAGCCTCGGTGAGCGTGCGTGCGGCGACCTGCAAACCTTCGATGCGCCCCAGTTCCACGTCCTCGTGCTCGATGTTGACCGCCATGTCGGGATCCACCCGGCGCAGGGCGGCGAGGAACGACGTCCAGAAGGCCACGTCGTGGCCCCGGCCGACGGCGACGAAGTCCCAGCTGGAGTTCTCCGGCCATTCGTTGACGTAGTGGTCGCCGCCGATGTTGACCCGCTCCTCGTCGGGGCCGAGCCGCCGGAACCGGTCGTCCAGCACGCCGTTGACCCGGCAGGCGGGGTTGATCCGGGTGTCCTTGGCCGCGGCGTGGAACACGAGCTCCCCGAGGCTGTCGATGGCGGCCACCGGGTCGATGCCCTGCCAGAACAGATGACTGGGGTCCATCTCGGCACCCACGTGGGTGGCTCCGGTCCGCTCGACCAGCCGCTCCATGGTCGCCGGGTTGAAGACGAGGTTCTGCGGGTGCATCTCGATCGCCACCTTGACGTCGGAATCCCGCGCCCGCCGGTCGATGTCGGTCCAGTACGGCACGGCCTGGTCCCACTGGTGGTCGAGGACGTCGAGGTACCCGCTGTCCCACGGGTTGACGATCCAGTTGGGCCAGGTGGCGCCCGGGTGCCCGCCGGGCAGGCCCGACATCGCCACGATGCGCCGCACCCCCAGCGCACCGGCGATCTCCACCGCACGCTGGAGGTCGGCGGAGTGCTTCTCCCGCACCACCGGGTCGGCGTGGAGCGGGTTGCCGTTGACGTTCAGCCCGGTCAGCTCGACGCCGTGCTCGGCGAAGACGCCGAGGTAGTCCTCCCGTGCGGTGGCCGATGCCAGGACGTCGTCGATCGGGATGTGCGGTGTGCCGATGAACCCACCGACGTTCACCTCGGCGCCGGTCAGGCCCAGTTCACGGATCACCGCCAGGGCGTCGGGCAACGCCCGGTCATGGAGGATTGCGGTGTACACGCCCAGCTTCACGGCGCTCGTCCTCTCGTGGTCATGTGCACGTGACACTCGAACCGGCCGGAACGTGACCCGACCTCTACGATCGAGCCCGATGGCTGACCGGTCGCACTCCCAGATCCACCTCGGGCAGCAGCTGTACGCGGTCCTCGAGCAGTGCCGCACGCCGGAGATCCTCTGGGCCAAGCTCGCCACCGGCCACTACGACTGGCTCGGCGTGCGACGGAACGGCAGGTACGTGCTGGGTCGACCGCGGCTGTCGGCCGTCGTCCCGGACGACCCGGGACCACCGCCGGACGACGTCTCCGCGCCGCACCGCATCGAATCCCTCGCCCCGCTCCAGAGGGTTCCCCGGTGGGAGGCACACCCCACGCCGGAAGAGGCCATCGAGACCTTCCGACGGCTGGTGAAGGGCGACCCGATCACGCCGCTGCGGACCTCCGGTGTCTGGCGCGCCCGCCTGGTCCTGCACGGTCGCACCGTCGAAGAGCGGTTCGTCGTCCGCCCGCTCCCCCGCCTGATCTGACCCGGGCGCGACGAGGGGGCCGGCGCCCACCACCGCTGGGGTGGTGGGCGCCGGCCCCTGGACCGTCAGCCGCCGCGGACGCCCACGGGAGCCTCGCGGACGAAGTTCGCCGGGTCGTGCGTCCGGAAGTCGTCCTCGAGCTCCTCGAGCGAGCGGCCCCGGGTCTCCGGCGCGAACTTCTTCACGAAGAACAACGAGCCGACGTTCACGAGCGCGAACAATCCGAAGGTCGGGGTGGCACCCAGGGCCTCCACCAGCGGGGGGAAGGCGAAGCTGATCGCCGCGTTCACCGTCCAGAGGACGAAGACCGCGATGCCCATCGCGAACCCACGGATCGTCATCGGGAAGATCTCCGACAGCAGCAGCCACACCAGGGTGCCGATGAACGTCTGGACGAAGAAGACGACGAAGAGCATCGCCGCGAGGATCAGGTAGCTCCGGAAGCCCGACTCCGGCAGCAGGAACGACAGCGCCAGCACCGCGTGCCCTGCCGCGACCCCGGTGAAGCCGGTGAGCAGCAGCGGCCGGCGGTTGATCCGCCCGATCAGCACGATTCCGAGGACCGTGCCGATGATCGCGACGATGCCGACCGTGATGGTCAGGATCAGCGCCGCGCTGGCCCCCAGCCCGGTCGATCTGAGGATGGTCGGGGCGTAGTAGTTCACCGTGTTGATGCCGGTGGCCTGCTGCACCGTCGCCAGGCCGCAGCCGATCCAGAGGATCCGGCGCATCCACGGGAAGGCCCGCAGGTCGCGCATGGCCGCGCCCTTGTCCTCCTTGACGTCGCGCTTCGCGTGCTCGGCGATGACGTTGTACTCCTCGGCCGCCTCCGCCGGATCACGGCTGAGGCCGAGCACGCGCCGGGTCTCGGGCAGCCGGCCCTTCACCGCGTACCAGCGCGGCGAGTCCGGCAGGAAGAACATCCCGATGAGCAGGGCGATCGCGGGGATCGTGGCGACGCCGAGCATCCACCGCCAGACGTGCGGGTCCTGGATGAGCGCGTCCAGGAGCGCGTTCATGGCGAAGGCCAGGAACTGACCGGTCACGATCATCAGCTCGTTGATGGTGACCATCCGGCCGCGCCGGTCGGCCGGTGCCATCTCCGCGAGGTACAGCGGGCACGTCACCGCAGCAGCTCCGACGCCGAAGCCCAGGAGGATCCGGCCCGCGGTCATGATCGGCACGTTGGGCGCGACGGCGCAGATGAGCGCGCCGCCGAGGAACAGCCCGGCGCAGACCAGCAGGGTGCCCTTGCGCCCCAGGACGTCGGCCAGCTTGCCGCCGAGCAGGGCGCCGAACGCGGCGCCCGGGAACAGCAGCGAACTGACGACGACGGCCTCGGTCGTGGTCGTCAGGTTGAGGTCGTCCTTCATGTACAGCAGGGCACCGGAGATGACCCCGGTGTCGTAACCGAACAGCAGGCCGCCGAGGGTCGAGATCACCGTCAGCTTGATCAGGAACCGGTTGTGGGCGGCTGAGCGCGGAGCGCCGGCGGACGTTCCGCCGGCCCTGCCGCCGTGTGAGGAGTGGATCGCCGACATGGCGCCTCTTTCATGAGGGAAGGCCATCGTGGCCCGGTGTACGGGTGGGGGGCTTGCGGTTGGGGAGGGTGAGCACGGGGGTGGAGCCCGCCCGTCGGGACGACGGCGCGGGGCGAGCGGATCGACGATCCGCGGACCGGGTTCTGCTCGGGGCGCCCGTCGTCAGGGAGCCCGACGCCGGACGTGGACCCGCGTGCTCGTGGCGCGGGCGACGCGGGGAGCCCACCGGGGAGGTGGGACGGACGGGGCGGGTGAGTCTCGCGTCCTGCGGCGAGCCGGGCGCCGGTGACCGCCACCCGCGGGCAGGATGAGGCGGTGAGCCGGCGGCGACGGGAGAGGTGGACCCTCGAGCGGGGTCCGGCCGCACGGTTCGTCTCGGTGGTACGCCGGCGGGGCCCGTCGGCGGCCGCTCGTGCGCTGCGCATGACCGGGGCGACGGTCGCCGCCTTCCTGGTCGCCCAACTGGCCGGGCTGCACACCCCGCCGCCGCTCATCGCCGCGCTCACCGCGCTGCTCGTCGTGCAGGCGACGCTCTCCAGCACCCTGGTCAACGGCCTCCAGCGAGTGCTCAGCGTGGTGTCCGGCGTCGCCCTGGCCGCGCTGTTCACGTCCGTCGTCGGCCTCACCTGGTGGAGCCTCGCGGCTCTCGTCGCGGCGTCGATCGTCGTCGGCCAGTTGCTGCGGCTGGGGCCCCACCTGGTGGAGGTGCCGATCAGCGCCATGCTCGTCCTGGGGGTGGGGGCCGCCGGAGCGGACTCCGTCGGCGGCGGCCGCGTGCTCGAGACGCTGATCGGCGCAGCCGTCGGCATGCTCGTCAACGTGGTCTTCCCGCCCGCCGTGCAGACCCGCTACGCGGCCCAGTCGGTCGAGAAGTTCGCCGACGAGATCGCGCGCCTCCTGGACGACGCCGCGGGCGCCCTGCTCACCGGGCCCGTGAGCCCGGAGCAGTCCTCCCGCTGGCTCCAGGACGCCCGGCGCCTCAACCGGCACGTGCCTCGTGTGGACCGGGCCCTCGCCCACGCCGAGGAGAGCCGCCAGCTCAACCTGCGGGCCCTGCGAGCGCCCGTGAGCACCGCGGGGATGCGGGCCGGCCTGGACGCGCTCGAGTACACGTCGGTCTCGATCCGCACGCTCTTCCGCGTCATCGACGACGCCACCCGCGAGCGGACGGGGGTCTCGGACGACGCGGAGTACGCCGACGCCATCCGCGGGACCACGGCCCGCCTGCTCGGCCACATGTCCGCGGTCGTCCGCCAGTTCGGCCGCCTGGTCACGGTCGGTCCGGAGGAGCTGCTCCCCGAGGGGGACCGGCTGGAGAGCGACCTGGCGGCGCTGCGCAGCGGCCGGACACTCGTCGCGGACCTGCTGATCAGCGACCCACGCAGCCGGAGCGGCCTGTGGGAGCTGAACTCGGCTCTGCTCACGACCGTCGACCGCATGCTCGAAGAGCTCGGTCCCGGATCCGCGCGCGCCGCCGTCGCCCCGTCCGTGCAGGACCGCCGCGCGGCGCTGCACGGTGCGCAGCGGCTGCGCCTGCACCGGCGGGCTCCCTGAGCCCAGGTCTGCGACCTGGCGCGGGAATGACATGTCGATTCCTCCGGACGAGGCGGCGAGGCGGACGGACGTGCGGCGCGGGATCAGAGGTCGCCGTCGAGGAACTGGGCCCGGCCGAGGCCGAAGGACCAGTCCTCGCGGGTGTTGCCCATGACGGACACGACGAGGTCCCCGGCGGCCAGGCCGGTGGCCTCGCCCAGGCGCCGCGACAGCCCCGCGTACAGCGCCCGCTTCTGCTCCTCGGAGCGCCCCTGCTGGAACACCTGCAGGACGACGAGGTCGGCGGTGCGCTCGATGCCCAGCCCGGTGTCCTCGCAGATCAGCTGCCCGGGCCGGTGCTCGGTGATCACCTGGTACCGGTCGCCGGGCGGCGCGGCGAAGACGTCGAGCATGACCTCCTGGATCGTGTCGGCCAGCAGGCGCAGCTGCTCCGGGGTGCGCCGTCCCTCGACGACGTCGATGCGGACCAGAGGCATGTGCGAACTCCCTCGACGACGGGTAGCCAGAGTGACGCGGGCCACACGCCGAGGGACTATGTCAGGACATTAGAACTTTGTCGAGGGGCGGTTTCGACCGCCTGGTCAGCGCCCGACGAGCGTCGTCTCGAAGTCGTAGCGGGAGGCCCGGTACACGTGCCGGCCGTGCTCCACCGGAGTTCCCTTGTCGTCGAACGCCGTGCGCTGCATCGTCAGCAGGGCCGCCCGCGGAGGCTCGTCGAGCAGTCGGGCCTCGTCGGCTCGCGCGGCCCGTGCGCCGATCCGCTGGTGAGCCACGCGCAGGTGCACCCCCAGCCCCCGCAGGTACTGGTAGAGCCCGCGCTCGGAGAGCTCGTCGAGCGTCGGGTGGAACCGGCCGGGCAGGTAGTTGACGAGAAGGGCGAGCGGCTCGTCGCGCGTCCGCCGGAGCCGGCGCAGCGCGACCACCTCGGCGCCCGCGGGAAGGTCCAGTTCGGTGGCGATGTCGGCCGGCGCGGGGATGCGCTCCAGCGAGAGCACCTCCGTGGTCGGCTGCTCGCCACCGCGAGCGAGGTCGTCGTAGAGGCTGGTCAGCTCGACCGATCGACGCACGTGGGGCTGGATGACCTGCGTGCCCACCCCGCGCCTGCGGACCAGCAGCCCCTTGTCGACGAGCTCCTGGACGGCGCGGCGCACCGTGGGGCGCGAGAGCCCGTAGCGCTGCGCCAGCAGGACCTCGTTCTCGAGCTTCGATCCGGCCGGCAGGTCACCCCCGGTGATGGCCGCCTCCATGGCCTGGGCCAGCTGGAAGTACAGCGGGGTCGGGCTGGAGCGGTCGATGTCGAAGATCGGCGGAACAGCCACCTGGTCCTCCCGGTCGGGCACACCCGCCGGCGCCGGGCAGCGCCGTCTTCCGCATGATCGCATTCGTCCTGCTCAGCGGACGTCCCCTCAACGGGCTAACCGGACGTACCGACGTCTACTTGTTCTTATGTCCTGACAAAGTCTTGACGGCGGCATGTGTCGTGGAGCACAGTCTCGTGGCGAACACCCCCCACCGGATGGAGTGCAGCGTGGACGAGACCTACGACGTGGTGGTGATGGGGCGCAGCGGTGTCGACGTGTACCCGTTGCAGACCGGAGTCGGCCTCGAGGACGTCGAGACGTTCGGCAAGTTCCTCGGCGGCAGCGCGGCCAACGTGGCCGTCGCAGCGGCCCGCCTCGGTCACTCGCCTGCCCTGATCAGCGGCGTCGGCGACGACCCCTTCGGCCGGTTCGTGCGCCGCGCCCTGCGCGACCTCGGCGTGGACGACGCGCTCGTCGTCGTGGATCCCGAGCACCCCACGCCGGTGACCTTCTGCGAGATCTTCCCGCCCGACGACTTCCCGCTCTACTTCTACCGCCGGCCGACGGCGCCGGACCTGCAGGTGCGCCCCGAGCACCTGGATCTCACCGCCGTGCGGGAGGCCGAGGTCTTCTGGGCGACGGTGACCGGCCTCTCTGAGGAGCCCAGCCGGTCGGCCCACCACGCCGCCTGGCAGGCGCGAGGCCGTCGTCGCCACACCGTGCTGGACCTCGACTACCGGCCGATGTTCTGGGCCTCCCAGGAGGAGGCGTCCGCCCAGGTGCGCGCGGCCCTCCCCCACGTCACGGTCGCCGTCGGCAACCGCGAGGAGTGCGAGGTCGCCGTCGGGGAGACCGACCCCGACCGGGCCGCCGACGCCCTGCTGGACGCCGGCGTGGAGCTGGCCGTGGTCAAGCAGGGCCCCCGCGGCGTCCTGGGCAAGACCCGGAGCGAGCGGGTCGTGGTCCCGCCGACGCCCGTCGACGTCGTCAACGGCCTGGGCGCCGGGGACGCCTTCGGAGGTTCCCTCGTCCACGGTCTGCTGACCGGCCAGCCGCTCGAGCAGATGCTCCGCAGCGCCAACGCCGCCGGCGCCATCGTCGCCTCCCGGCTGGAGTGCTCGACCGCCATGCCCACGGCGGCCGAGGTCGCCGCCCACATCGCCGCACACCCCGCGTCCCGCCTGGAGGAGACCCGTGTCTGACAGCACCACGCTGAACCGCCCCGAGGTGACGTCGCCCGCGCCGATGTGCCGGACCTACGAGGAGCTCACCGACCTGCGCAGCCGCGACCCGTGGGCCGTGGCCAAGGCCCTCGCCGCCCGCCGGCGACGGCCGTCCTTCCTGCCCGCCGACGGGCGGCTCATGCTCGTCGCCGCGGACCACCCGGCCCGCGGGGCGCTCTCCGCCCAGGGCCGACCGACCGCGATGAGCAACCGCAGGGAGATGCTCGACCGGCTGCGCGCCGCGCTGGCGCGACCGGGCGTCGACGGGTTGCTGGCCACGGCCGACATCGCCGAGGACCTGCTGCTCCTCGGGGCGCTCGACGACAAGGTGGTCGTGGCCTCGATGAACCGGGGCGGGCTGGCCGGTTCCGCCTTCGAGCTCGACGACCGCATGACCGGCTACGACGTGCAGGGGGTCGTCGAGTCGCGGTTCGACGCGGCGAAGATGCTCAACCGGATCGACCTGGACGACCCGGCCACGGTCGGGATGCTCGAGAGCGCCGGGCGCGCGGTCACCGAGCTGGCCCGCGCCGGTGTCGTGGCGATGCTCGAGCCGTTCATGTCCCGCCGGGTCGACGGCCGGGTGGTCAACGACCTCAGTCCCGAGGCGGTCATCAAGTCGGTGCACATCGCCCAGGGGCTCGGCGCCACCTCCGCCTTCACCTGGATGAAGCTTCCCGTCGTCGCCGAGATGGCACGGGTCATGGACGCCACCACCCTGCCCACCCTGCTGCTGGGCGGCGACCCCACCCGCCGCCCGGAGGAGACCTACGCCAGCTGGCGGGACGCCCTGTCGCTGCCGGCGGTCCGGGGTCTCGTCGTGGGCCGCACGCTGCTCTACCCGCCCGACGACGACGTCGCCGCAGCGGTCGACACCGCCGTCGCGCTCGTCCACTGAAGAAGGACCCTCCTGCCCCCCACCGCTCGCAGGCTCGCGGCGGGCCCCTGCAGGAGGGCCGCCGCCCTACCGTCGAGGAGCAATCCATGATCGCGACCACCGAGTCGCTGCACCTCCCCTCGGGAAGTGCGGCGGCCGGCCCGTACAGCCTGGAGGTGACCCCCGAGTCGGCCGGCTGGGGATACTCCGGCCTCCGGGTGCTGGAGCTGGAGCCCGGCGGCACGCACACCCTGGACACCGGTCCGGACGAGGTGCTGGTCGTTCCGCTGTCGGGAGCCCTGGCGGTGCGCTGCGACGGGGAGACGCTGGCCCTCGCGGGCCGCAGCGACGTCTTCGCCGGGCCGACCGACTTCGCCTACCTCCCGACGGCGACGACGGCCGAGCTCTCGAGCGACGGCGGAGGGCGGTTCGCGCTCTGCAGCGCCCACGCATCGCGGCGGCTGCCCGTCCGCCACGTGCCGGCCACCGACGTGCCGGTCGAGCTGCGCGGCGCGGGCCGGTGCAGCCGGCAGGTGAACAACTTCGCGACGGCCGGGGTCTTCGAGGCCGACTCGATCATCGCCTGCGAGGTCATCACCCCGGGCGGCAACTGGTCCTCCTATCCCCCGCACAAGCACGACGAGACGTCCGACCGGGAGACCGAGCTCGAGGAGATCTACTACTTCGAGGTCGCTCCCGGTCCGCAGGGCCAGCCCGGCCTGGCCTACCACCGCGTGTACGGCACCGCCGAGCGACCGATCGACGTGCTCGCCGAGGTCCGGGACCGCGACGTGGTGCTGGTGCCGCACGGCTGGCACGGGCCCTCGATCGCGGCGCCCGGCCACGACCTCTACTACCTCAACGTCATGGCCGGTCCGGGCCCCGAGCGCGACTGGCGGATCGTCGACGACCCGCAGCACGCCTGGATCCGCGACACCTGGGCCGACGAGGACGTCGATCCTCGCCTGCCCCTGCACTCCCCCGACCGCAGCAGCCCGAACGGAGCGTCCCGACCGTGAGCGAGTACCCGCCGCCGGCACGGACGGAGACCGTGCGCCTCACCGTCTCCCAGGCCGTCGTCCGGTTCCTGGCACAGCAGTACACCGAGCGCGACGGGCAGCGGCAGCGGCTGTTCGCCGGCTGCTTCGGCATCTTCGGCCACGGCAACGTCGCGGGCCTCGGCCAGGCGCTGCTGCAGGCCGAGGTGACCGACCTCGACGCGGGCCGGGAACGGTCGTTGCCCTACGTGCTGGGCCGCAACGAGCAGTCGGTGGTGCACACCGCCGTCGCCTACGCCCGCGCCAAGGACCGGCTGCAGACCTGGGCGGTCTCCACCAGCGTGGGCCCCGGCGCCACCAACATGGTCACCGGCGCCGCACTGGCCACGATCAACCGGCTGCCGGTCCTGCTCCTGCCCGCCGACACCTTCGCGACCCGCAGCGCCGGCTCGCTCCTCCAGGAGCTCGAGCTCCCCGCCAGCGGGGACGTCACCGTCAACGACGCCTTCCGTCCCGTGTCGCGCTACTTCGACCGCGTGTGGCGGCCCGAGCAGCTGCCCGGAGCCCTGCTGGGCGCCATGCGGGTGCTCACCGACCCCGCGGAGACGGGTGCGGTCACCGTCTGCTTCCCGCAGGACGTCCAGGCGGAGGCCTTCGACTGGCCGGTGGACCTCTTCGCGGAGCGGACCTGGCACGTGGCCCGACCGGTGCCGGAGGCGGCCGCGCTCCAGCGCGCCGTCGAGGTCATCCGGTCGGCCCGCCGCCCGCTGCTGATCGCCGGTGGCGGCGTCATCTACTCCGACGCGTCCGAGGCGCTGGACGCCCTCGCCACCGCCACCGGCGTCCCCGTGGCGCAGACGCAGGCGGGCAAGGGAGCGCTGCCCTTCGACCACCCGCAGTCGGTGGGCGCCATCGGCTCGACCGGCACCACCGCGGCCAACGCGCTCGCCCGCGAGGCGGACGTGGTCATCGGGATCGGCACCCGCTACCAGGACTTCACCACCGCGTCCCGGACGGCGTTCAACGACCCCGACGTCCGCTTCGTCAACGTCAACATCGGCTCACCGGACGCCGCCAAGCACGCCGGGGTACCGGTGCAGGCCGACGCCCGCGAGGCGCTGACCGCCCTGACCGCTGCCCTCTCGGACTGGTCGGTCGACGCCGCGTACCGGGACCGCACGGCGGAGCTGTCCGCGGAGTGGGAGGCGACCGTCGAGCGGGCCTACCACCCCGAGGTGCCCAGCGCGGGCGCCGGCGGCCGGCTCACCCAGAACGAGGTCATCGGCGTGGTCAACGAGGTCTCCGCGCCGCGCGACGTCGTCGTCTGCGCCGCGGGCTCCATGCCCGGTGACCTGCACAAGATGTGGCGCACCCGCGACCGCAAGGGCTACCACGTCGAGTACGGCTACTCCTGCATGGGCTACGAGATCCCCGGCGGCATCGGCATCAGCATGGCCAGCCCCGACCGCGACGTCTTCGTGATGATCGGCGACGGCTCCTACCTGATGATGCCCACCGAGCTGGTGACCGCCGTCCAGGAGGGCGTGAAGGTCATCGTCGTCCTGGTGCAGAACCACGGCTTCGCCTCGATCGGCGCGCTGTCGGAGCAGCTCGGCTCGCAGCGGTTCGGCACCCGCTACCGGTACCGCTCGGCGTCCGGCCGGCTCGACGGCGACGTGCTCCCCGTCGACCTGGCCGCCAACGCCGCCAGTCTCGGCCTCGACGTCCTGACCGCCCAGGACGGACCGAGCCTGGAGGCGGCGCTGCGCAAGGCCAAGGCGAGCGACCGCGCCACGGTGGTGCACGTCGAGACCGATCCGCTGGTGGACGCGCCGTCCAGCGAGTCGTGGTGGGACGTGCCGGTCAGCGAGGTCTCCGAGCTGGAGAGCACGCAGACCGCCCGCGCCGAGTACGACCGCTGGAAGGCCGTCCAGCGGCCCTTCCTCAAGCCCAGCCGGCCCTGACCCGGCTGCCCCCGTCCCACCCGCAGGAAGAGGACTCATGAGCACGGAGAGCGATGTGGCACCCGCAGCAGCCGAGCACCGGACCGCTCGGATCCGGATCGGATCGGCACCCGACTCGTGGGGGGTGTGGTTCCCCGACGACCCGGTGCAGGTGCCGTGGCAGCGCTTCCTCGACGAGGTGAGCGCGTGCGGCTACGAGTGGATCGAGCTCGGGCCGTACGGATACCTGCCGACCGATCCGGCGCAGCTGACCGAGGAGCTCGGCTCCCGCGGGCTGAAGGTGTCGGCCGGCACGGTCTTCGAGCACCTGCACCGACCGGACTCCTGGAACGCCGTCTGGAGCCAGGTGGAGGACGTCGCGGCCCTCACCAAGGCCATGGGCGGCACGCACGTCGTCGTCATCCCCGACGTGTGGCGGGACCACAAGACCGGTGAGGCGATCGAGCCGCGCGACCTCCCGCAGGAAGGCTGGGAACGGCTGGCCGCCGGCATGGACCGGCTGGGCCGTGCCGTGCAGGAGGAGTACGGGCTCTCCATCGCCTTCCACCCGCACGCGGACAGCCACGTCGGGTACCAGGCCGACATCGAGCGCTTCCTCGCCGAGACCGACCCGCAGTACGTGCCGCTGTGCCTGGACACCGGGCACGTCAGCTACTACGGGGGCGACAACCTCGACCTCATCCGCCGCTATCCGGAGCGGATCGGCTACCTGCACCTGAAGCAGGTCGATCCGGCCGTCGTCGACCGGGTCCTGGCCGAGGACATCCCCTTTCCGCAGGCGGTCCAGCTCGGCGCGATGACCGAGCCGCCGAACGGCGTGCCGGACCTGCCCCCGCTGCTCGCGGCGGTCGAGGAGCTCGACCTGGACGTGTTCGCGATCGTCGAGCACGACCTCTACCCCTGCGATCCGGACCTGCCCTTCGGCATCGCCCAGCGCACCCACCGCTACATCGGCTCCTGCGGGCTGCGCTCGCTCGAGATCGGCACCCCGACCACCGGCACGACCCCCGAGGAGAGCCAGGCATGACGACCACCGAGACCGCGGCCGGCGTCCTGCCGGTCATGGCGGACGTTCCCGCCGCCGAGTTGCGCGTGGCCGTGCTGGGCGTCGGGATGATGGGTGCGGACCACGTCGCCCGGCTCCACAGCCGCATCTCCGGCGCCCGTGTGGTGGCGGTCAGCGACGCGTTCGCGGAGAAGGCCGAGGAGGTGGCCGCCACCGTGCCGGGGTGCCGGGTGGTGCCCGACCCGCTGGACGCCATCGCCGACCCCGAGGTCGACGCCGTGCTCATCGCCACCCCCGGTCAGTTCCACCAGGAGCAGGTCCTGGCGTGCATCGAGCACGGCAAGCCGGTGCTCTGCGAGAAGCCGCTGACCCTGGACGCCGCGAGCTCGCTGGCCGTCGTCCGCGCCGAGGACGAGTACGCCGCGCGGACCGGGCGGCGCCTGATCCAGGTCGGCTTCATGCGCCGGTACGACCCCGAGTACGCGGAGCTGCACCGGCTGATCACCTCAGGGGAGCTCGGTGAACCGCTGGTCGTGCACTGTGCCCACCGCAACCCGAGCGTGCCGCCGCACTTCACCAGCCAGATGATGATCACCGACTCGGTCGTGCACGAGGTCGACGTGGCCCGGTTCCTGCTCGACGAGGAGATCGCGGCGGTGACCGTGCTCCGCCCCCGGGCCACCCGGCACGCGGTGCAGGGCGAGTCCGACCCCTTGCTCGTGCTGTTCGAGATGGCCAGCGGCCGCATGGTCGACGTGGAGTGCTTCGTCAGCACGGGCATCGCCTACGAGGTGCGCACGGAGGTCGTCGCCGAGGACGGGATCGCCCTCATCGGGCTGGACACCGGCCTGGTGCGGCAGAGCGGCGGCCCGGCAGGGGCGGTGCGCAGCAGCGCCATCTCACCGAGCTTCAAGGAGCGGTTCGGCCGGGCCTACGACATCCAGGTCCAGCGCTGGGTGGACGCCGCCCGGCGGGGCGAGATCGACGGCCCCGGGGTCTGGGACGGGTACGCCGCGGCCGCGGTCGGCGAGGCCGGCGTCGAGGCCCTGCGCAGCGGTCACCGCACCGAGGTCCGGATGGAACAGCGATGAGGATCGCCCTGGACCCGCAGATGCTGCGGACCACGCCGCTGCTGGAACTGCCCGACGTCGTGGCCGGGATGGGCTACGAGTGGATCGAGCTCTCCCCCCGCGAGGACTTCATCCCGTTCTTCAAGCACCCGCGGGTCGACCTCGCCACGGTCCGGGCGCTCCGGTCGAAGCTGGCCGATGCCGGTGTCGGCGTGACCTCGCTGCTGCCGGTGATGCGCTGGTCCGGCCCGGACGAGGCCGAGCGGCAGGCCGCCGTCCGCTACTGGCGCCGGGCGATCGAGATCTGCGTCGAGCTCGGTGTGGACACGATGAACAGCGAGTTCAACGGCCGCCCGGAGGCCCCCGAGCTCGCCGAGGCCATGTTCTGGCGGTCCATGGAGGAGCTGCTGCCGGTCCTGGAGCGGGAAGGGGTCAAGCTCGCGCTCGAGCCGCATCCGGACGACTTCATCGAGCTCGGCCATCCGGCGGTCGACATGGTCCGGGGCATCGACTCCCCCTGCGTGTCCTTCCTCTACTGCCTGCCGCACACGTTCCACCAGGGCGACGACGCGCCCGGGATCATCGCGCACGCCGGCGACCTGCTCACCCACGTGCACGTCGCCGACTCGATGGACCACACCGCCTCCGACGGGCTGCGCTACATCACCAACCCGCCGGGCAACGCCACCCGCGTCCACCAGCACGCGGAGATCGGACGCGGCGACGTCGACTTCGACGAGGCGTTCGCCGCCCTGGCCGGGATCGGCTTCGACGGGGTGCTCACCACCTGCGTCTTCGGGTGGGACGACCAGGCGGTCGAGTCGGGCACCCGGATGCTCGGCGCCATCCGCGAGCTGGTCACCAAGCACTTCCCCGACGGCACCACTCCCTGACCCCAGTTCCGACACCCCGAGTTCCGACCCCCCGGAGAGACCACCATGCCCACTCTCATCCCGCACTGGATCGACGGCGCCCGACGCGAAGGCGCCAGCGGCCGTACCGCCGATGTCACCGACCCGGCGACCGGCGAGGTCACCGGCCAGGTCGCCCTGGCCAGCACCGAGGAGGTGGACGCCGCCGTCGCGGCGGCGACCGCCGCGTTCCCGAGCTGGCGGGACACCTCGCTGACCAAGCGCAGCGCGGTGCTCTTCAAGTTCCGGGAGCTGCTCAACGCGCGGAAGCCGGAGCTCGCCGCGATCATCACCGCCGAGCACGGCAAGGTCCTCGACGACGCGCTCGGTGAGGTCTCCCGCGGCCAGGAGGTCGTGGAGTTCGCCTGCGGCGTCCCGCACCTGCTCAAGGGCGGCTTCACCGAGAACGCCTCGACCTCGGTGGACGTCCACTCGGTGCGCCAGCCGCTGGGTCCGGTGGCCGTGATCAGCCCGTTCAACTTCCCGGCGATGGTCCCGATGTGGTTCTTCCCCGTCGCGATCGCCACCGGTAACACCGTCGTGCTGAAGCCGAGCGAGAAGGACCCCACCGCGGCGCTGTGGATCGCCGAGCTGTGGAAGGAGGCCGGGCTGCCCGACGGCGTCTTCAACGTCGTCCAGGGTGACAAGGTCGCCGTCGACCGGTTGCTGGAGCACCCCGGCATCCAGTCGGTGTCCTTCGTGGGCTCCACGCCCATCGCGCGCTACGTGTACGAGAACGGCACCCGGGCCGGCAAGCGGGTGCAGGCCCTCGGGGGCGCCAAGAACCACATGCTGGTGCTGCCGGACGCCGACCTGGACCTGGCCGCAGACGCGGCGATCAACGCCGGGTTCGGCTCGGCCGGGGAGCGCTGCATGGCGATCAGCACGCTGGTCGCCGTCGGCGGCGTCGGGGATGATCTGGTCGCCCGGATCGCCGCCCGGGCCGCGACACTGCGCACCGGTGACGGCCGCCGCGGCTGCGACATGGGCCCGCTGGTCACCCGCGAGCACCGCGATCGGGTCGCCGGTTACGTCGAGGCCGGCGAGGAGCAGGGCGCCAAGGTGGTCGTCGACGGCCGGGAGGTGCAGCCCGACGGCGCGGAGAACGGCTTCTGGCTGGGCCCGACGGTGCTGGACCACGTGTCGACCGACATGAGCGTCTACACCGACGAGATCTTCGGCCCGGTGCTGGTCGTCCTGCGGGTCGACACCTACGAGCAGGGCCTGGAGCTCATCAACTCCAACGAGTACGGCAACGGCACCGCGATCTTCACCAACGACGGCGGCGCCGCCCGGCGGTTCCAGAACGAGGTGGAGGTCGGGATGGTCGGCATCAACGTCGCGGTCCCCGTGCCGATGGCCTACTACTCCTTCGGCGGCTGGAAGAACTCCCTGTTCGGCGACTCCCACGCGCACGGCACCGAGGGCGTGCACTTCTTCACCCGCGGCAAGGTCATCACCTCGCGCTGGCTGGACCCGAGCCACGGCGGCATCAACCTCGGGTTCCCGCAGAACGTCTGACCCGCGCCGGCGCCGGGCCTGCCCGGCGCCGGCCCCCGGCGTCCGCGCTGTCGACGGCGTCCGGGAGCACCGAACGCATCGGTCTCAGGCGCGCACCCGGTTCCGCGGCCGGCGGCGGCGGGCGAAGAAGCGCTCGACCCGGCGCCACCGGTTGGGCGTCTTCTCGGGGTCCATCACCTCGGACTCGGCCAGCGTCTGGTCGACCAGGCCGAGGTCGGGCGGATCGAACGGCACCAGGGAACGGCCGGTCGGCCGGCGCAGCCGCTCGATCCCCTTGACCAGGGAGCCGGTGTCGGCGATCGCGGCGGCGACGTCGCCGGGCGTGCAGCCGAGGTGCTCGGCGAGCAACTCGTCGCGGAAGCCGACGATCGTCGCGGCGAGCCGGTCGGCTCCCGGATTCCCCTCGACCACCTCGATCGCCAGGTCGAGCTCGGTGTCCAGACCCATCGAGCGGTTGTTCACGTTGCTCGACCCCAACCGCAGCAGGCGGTCGTCGACCACGGTGACCTTGGCGTGCACGTAGATGTGCTCGCGTTGCTCCGTCACGGGCGTGTAGAGCCGGAACCGGTCGTGCACGTCGGCCTCGCGGACGATCTGCAGCACCCGGGCGCGCGCGGTGCCCATCGCCTTCTCCGACAACCAGCCGTCGGCGGTCCACGGGTTGAGCACGACGACGTCGGGCCCGTCCGGCTCGCGCAGCCGTTCGGCGAGCGCCTCGGCGATCCGGCGTGAGGCGAAGTACTGGCTCTCCACGTAGAGGGAGCGGCGGGCCGCCGCGATCGTGGCCAGCCACAGCAGCTCGATCTCGTGCACCAGGGTCGTGCCGCCGTGCTCGGGGCGGGTGCGGGAGATCGCGACGTCGATGTCGGTGAGCAGCGGCTCGACGTCCTCGGGCCAGCACTCCCGCTCCTCCGGGAGCGGCTCGAGCCGCTCCCCGGTGCCGCTCTCCCACCGCTCGCGCGCGAGCTCCGCGACGGCGCGGGCGGCCGGTCCCGTCATGACGGTGGTCGCGTCGTGCCAGGGCCCGGTCAGTCGGCCCGGGACGCGCCCGGCCGCCGGACGACGGCGGTGCGGGTTGCCGTCGGCGTGCTCGGAGGTGTCCCAGCGGTCGGCGGTGATGTCGATGCCGCCGGCGAAGGCCAGGCAGTCGTCGATGACCACGATCTTCTGGTGGTGCGCCCCGCCGACCGGATGGTGGGTGTCCACGGCGAAGGTGAGCCGGTCGGGAGTGCGCCGGTCCAGCAGCACGATGGGCTTCAGCCCCCGGCCGAGCGCGCGCAGCATGCCGAGGTCCCACTGGAGGACGCCGATCTCCAGCCGCGGGTTGCGCTCCACCGCCCGCTCGAGCACGGCGCCGAGCCGGTCGTCCTCCGGCCGGCCGCCGTCCAGGGGATCGAGGCGGATGCGCGGGTCGAAGTCCCAGCCGATGAACAGCACCCGCCGCTCGGCGCGGAGCACCGCACGCTTGAGGGTGGCGAAGTAGCCGGCCGCGTCGACGAAGACGGCGAAGCGGGTGGCTCGCTCGATCCGCCAGCAGGTCTCACCCGGGATGAGCAGGGGCGCGCCCTGCTCGGGCGGGCCGTCGTCCCCGTCGCGTGGCGGGGAGAGCGCGATGCCGGGTTCGGCATCGGGCCCGGTCGTCGCCTCGCCGCCGCTCGTCACGACGGCAGTGTGCCCCTCGTCGCGGCCGCGACAAACGCCCTCCCTGATCCGGAGCGCACCCGGGGACGTCGAGGCTCGAGGTCGATGACATCACCGTGTCGCACGGGATCACGGCCGGCGGTCATCGGAACGCCCGCTGCAGGGTCCGCATCGCGGCGTCGTGATCGAACGGCCGGGTGCCGTTCGTCATCAGCACGATGCCCAGGCCCAGCTCGGGGTACAGCCGCATCACGTTCCGGAAGCCACCCCCGGTCCCCCAGTGCTCGACGAACGCCGGCCGGGTGTCGCGATCGGCCGCCGGCCGGAACCAGCCCAGCCCGACGTCGAAGGGCCTACCGGGGCTGCTGATCCTCCGCATCGCCTGCGCCGTCTGCGCCTGCAGGACGCGTGCGCCGTCCATCTCGCCGTCGCGGAGGTGCAGTCGCAGCAGTCGGGCGACGTCGGGCGCCGGCCCCATGAGCCCGCCGTAGCCCGCGCCGATGGCCCGGAAGGGCCGCAGGGACAGCTGCTCGCCGCGGCGCGCGCCCACGATGCCGGCCGGCAGCACCGCCCGGTAGACCGGCGTCATCGCGCGGGGTGCACGCACGTACCCGGTGGCCGCCTCCGCTGACGGTGACAGGTCGAAGCCGGTGTCCCGCATGCCGGCGGGCTCCAGGACCGCCTTTCCGACGTGGGCCGCGAACGGCTCACCCGTCACCTGCTCGACCACCTCGGCGAGCACCAGGTACCCCACGTTGGAGTAGCGGGCCGGTCCGCCGGGAGTGCGACGCGGGGCGCCGTGTCGTTCGAGGAGCCGGCGCACGGTGGGTCGGTCGTCGCTCCGCACGCGTTCGGCCGGCCGCACCCACCGGATCGGCAGTGGATTGCCGAGCCCGGCGGTGTGGCTCAGCAGCTGCCGCACGCGTGGCGGGGGCGTCCCCTGCCGGCCGACGCAGCCCGGCACGTACGTGCTGACCGGGGAGTCGAGGTCCAGCCGTCCCTCATCGGCCAGGCGGAGCACCGCGGTGGCCGTCACGATCTTCGACATCGAGAACCACTGGTACGACGTGGTCGAGGTGGCCCGGAGCGCTTCGGCCAGGTCCCGGAACCCGAGACCCGTGGCGCACAGGAGCCCGTCGGCGTCGGTGACCGCGACGGACATGCCCGGGACGTGGTGCCGGGCCATCAGCTCGGTCAGGGCAGCGTGGGCGCCCGCCGGCAGCCTGCTCCGCTGCGGATCGCCGGGCGCCGGGACGCGCACGTCGTCCGGACCCGTTCCCGCATCCGCAGGGACGGCAGGCGCCTCGTCGTCGGGCCGGGATCCTGCGGGGATGGTCATGACTGCCCTGCCTGTCGTCGGGTCCGGATGAAGTCGATGTAGGCCCGGACCGAGTGCTCCTCCGCGGTGGTCAGGTGCGGGCCGTCGTAGCTGATCGAGGCGGTCGGGCCCGTGGACTGCTCGGCCAGTCGATAGGGACGAGGGTCCAGCCCCCCGACCTCCCGCAACGCGCGGTCCAACCGCTCGAGCGAGGCACGCTGGCGTCCCTCCTCGCGGCCCAGCGCGAGCGCCAGCGGGCGCGTCGCGG